>ODAK010006616.1_pt1 | contig 11666 bp, 10 predicted proteins | sample 1539591 | NCBI WGS metagenome assembly ODAK01 (sample SAMEA3539303, study PRJEB22396) | soil metagenome | biome: tundra; feature: field; material: soil | place: USA | collected 2010-05 | depth 0.15 m | reverse complement strand
GTTGTGCGATCACGGGTGTTAGCGACGCGGTTAGAGCTCCTCCCAACTGGCCACCCATATTCATAAAACCAGACGCAAGCCCTGCGCTGTTGCCGGCGATATCCGCGGTGATGGACCAATAGGAACTTTGTGCGAGATAGAGAGCGCCAACACCTCCGGACAGCACGATGCTGGCGAGGGGAGCGTTGGCGACGCGAGATCCAAGCACAAGAATCACCGAGGCCAAAAGCAGCGCAAAACAGCCTACTCCACAGCGGCCGATGCGCCTGCCGTAAGACTTCGTCATTGCGTCACTAATGGCGCCACCACAGAGGCTGCAAACTACGATGGCCAAAGGTGGCAGAGTGCTGTAAAAGGCACTGGTTTTCAGATCTAAGCCGCGCACTTTCACCAGGTATATGTAGAACCAACTAAAGAAAATCCAAGCGACGTATCCGAAACAAAAATAACTGATGGTAACCGCGAGAACATTCCGGTTGGAGGCAATTTGCCCCCAACTGTGGCGGAAAAATCCGCGGCCCGCGGGGTCTTCAGGCAGAAGGTCGGAAGCCGGCTTACCAACAGACCCTGGTATGCGAAACTCTTGGATGTAAGAAAGTTCTGCTTGAGAAACAAGTGGATGTTGTTCCGGAACGTCGCGAGCAACACCATACCAGACAAGGCCGACGATCAACCCCAGAATTGTACTGACCCAAAATGGCCATCGCCAACCGTAGTGGATCATCAGGTAGGTCACAAAAATCGGGGCAGTGCCTGCGCCTGCCCCAACGCCGGCGAAGATCAAACCGTTGGCAAGACCCCGCTCCTGCGAGGGAATCCACTGCGAAACGAATTGGTTGGAAGCGGGATAGATGATGGCTTCGCCTGCGCCGAGCAGGAAGCGAATAAGAATAAGGCAGGAAAAGGCTCCAGCGATCGTCGAAGGCAGCGATGCCGTGAGCGCCGTGAAGACTCCCCACCAAACAACGCCGATCGTGAGCACGTAGCGCGGGCCGAGCCTGCCCGCCAGCCATCCGCCAGGTGTCTGAAAAATGGCATAGCCAAGCAGAAAAGCGCTAAAGATCGAGCCGAGCTGAATCTGGGTGAGATGGTATTCCTCGGCCAAGGCAGTACCGGCAATAGAGATATTGACCCGGTCGAGATAGGAAACTGCACCCAGAACGAACAGCCAGAACACCAGGAACCAGCGCACTCGGCTGGCGGGCTCGTCAGCCACGAGTATTTTCCATATCAAAAAATGAACAGAAGTAGATATCCTCGACACTGCGACAGGTTGGCTTCGAACTGATATTCATGGCGGTGGCTCCTGAAATTATTTGCGAACCACAGCGGCTGTGCAGTTAATTTCGACAAGAGACTGGCCGGGAAGTGCGGCCACCGCAACTGTCGTTCTGGCGGGGCCGCCATGGGGAAAATAGGTTTTGAAGACTTTGTTCATGTCGTCGAAGTCTTCAATCTTCGTCAGGAAAACAGTGAGTTGCAGGATGCTGTCCATGGTCCCGCCGCCTGCTTCGACTAAAGTTTTCACGTTATCCAGGACTTTTTTCGTGTGAGTCTCCATGTCGGTGGGGAACTTCCCATCCGGATCGTGAGAGTGCGCGCCCTGTCCGGCGATATAAATGACTCCATTGTGAACGATCAGCGGTGTGATAAATCCGGTGCCATCGGTCGGTTTTCCGTCGTAGCCCAGCTTGTGGACACCGCCTTGCTCTTCGGTTGTGGCATGGGCCGAGCCGCCGAACAGGTTGGCCGCGCCCATGCCGGTGAATAGGCAAGCAATACGGGATGCAAAGCTTCTGCGTGTTGTTGAAAACATTCGTGAACTCTCCTCATTTAGACAATGGAATATTTACAGCTTAAAACAACCGAACAGATTCAGAGCCGGCCGACTTGCTTTACCGCTTCGACGATAGACTTTGCTTTTTCAATGATGGCGTACATCGAGTGCTCCTTATAGTCCAGTTGTTGTGCCAGGGCGAGGGTCTTTTCCGCCGCTGCACGGGGCACGACGGCGACACCATCGGCGTCGGCGACAATAATATCTCCAGGATTGACCGCCACACCGTCGCATATGACAGGCACGTTAGCACCGGCGAAACGATAGTGGTGAACCGAGGTGGACGGCACGATGCCCAAGGCAAAGACGGGGAACCCAATTTTCTGCAGGTAGGCCACGTCCCGCACTCCGCCATCGATTACAGCACCAGCATAGTTCCGAGCTGACATGGCCGTGCCCATCAGGCCACCCATGCCGGCGATGTCGGCGCCATCATCCACGACCATGACATAGACGGAGTCCTTCCGGCCCTCGTCAATGACCGAAAGCATGCCGTTTAGGGCCGCAGGATCGTCATTTCCTTCTTTTTTCAGATGGACCGTTAAGGCGATACCCGCAAACTTGCTCGGGAAGATTGGCCTCATGCGGTGCGTCATGTACATCTTCTTGCCAACCACCTGCTCCAGGGCATCGGAAACCGAGGCGACTTCGACATGTCGGTAAGCATCGAGCAGCGACGCATCATCCTTATTGCTGGCCGCTACTTGTGCAGTGACCGTGTGGAGTCCCCATATCAGCGAGACAGTGCCTACGAGCAGAAGTGTCAGGAGAGGCAGCCTGAAGGTCTGCTTCAGCGCTTTCAGACCGCGAAAGAATGTGGACACAGTGTGGTCCTCCTTGCAGGCTTTGTTTTCTTTGCGATCTTCGCGGAAGTGCAGGAAAAGCCGCAAAGGACGCTAAGAAAACCAATCGCGACACAACTGATTTCATTTTGCTAGGTATGGCACGAAACCCGTTACATTCGTCTTGAGTTTGTACAGCGACGTTGTGGCCGTAATGTACAGAGTTTTCAAGTCAGAATCTCCCCACGCAAGATTCGCTGGCTGTTCGGGCAGGATGATTGTCCCCAGGTGATTTCCGCCGGGATCCCATACCCAAATTCCTCCTGGACCAGTCACGTAAAGGTTGCCGGCACGGTCCAGTCTCATTCCGTCCGGAACGCCCTCTCCTCTGATGCCCGGCTCTTCGCCAAAAATGCGGCCATTGCGAAGCGTCCCGTCCGGCTGAAAATCGTAAACACGAATATTTCTTTGCGTGCTGTCGTCCACATAGAGCCTCTTCCCGTCGGGAGAAAAGGCGAGCCCGTTTGGTTCGGTGAGTTCCTTGGTCAGCAGCGTGACTTGTCCCTGCGCATCCAATCGGAAAACTCCCTTGAAGTCCAGTTCCTGTTTCTGATCCTTCGGCAAGTCAGAGGTGGGGTCTGTGAAGTAGATCGCCCCATCCGGGCCGATTACTACGTCGTTGGGACTATTGAGCCGCTTGCCCTGATAACGATCAGCCAGAACCGTATACGTGCCGTCAGGCTTGATGCGAATCACCGCGCGGAGAACGCTCGCACAGTCGATGAGCTGGCGGTGCTCGTCGTAGGTATTGCCATCCGGATCGCCCAGTGAAATGAGTTCTTCTTTGTGCCCGTCCGGGTAAATACGAAATATCTTGTTTATTACTTCGTCGCTCACATAAACGAAACCAGCCGGATCCCAAACCGGCCCCTCGGTAAAACCCATTCCGCTGGAGACTAATTCCAACTTGGCGTTTTTTGGAAACAGCTCCCAAAATTTGGGCGAGTCTGCCTTCAACTCGAACTGCCGGGGACGTTGCTGCGCGGTTGCCCACGTCACGGAAATCAGCAATCCCAGAAGCATGGCCAACTTGAATTGTTTTTTCATCGCCTTGTATCCCCAACTTTCAACAAGTAACCCACGAGTTGGTCTAGCTCTGATTTACTGAGCTTCGAGTCATAATCGCTGGGCATGACGGGCGCGGAATCGAATGTAAGTTCAGAGAGGCTGGATTTGTCCAGCAAGTGGAACGTCCCATCCAGCGCCTGCAACTGCACGGAGAAATTGTCTTCATTTCTCACCAATCCGGAAATTTGTTGCCCATCTTTGGTTATTGCTTTGGCCAATCCTTTGCGAACCTCCGGTCGTTTGTCTGCGCTCACAATGGCACTACGGAGGTCATCGGCGGAGTGGCTTGCTCCGTAGTCGGAAAGATCGGGGCCGAGAAATCCCCCCGTACCGTGGACCATATGGCACTCCGAACATCCCCCCTTGCCGGTGAAAAACTCCTTGCCGTTTCCGGCGTTTGCCGCCACCGCAGGCGCTGTACGCTTGCCTTGCAGAAACCGCAAGTAATTCAGGATCTCGGAGAGCTTCGCGGCACCCAGCCCGCCAAATGGAGGCATTCCCGCTTCGGGTTTTCCATCCCGCAGGACATTAAGAATTTCGTTGTCCGATAGCCTCACGATTCCGGGCTTCGCGGCGATGTCCGGGGCGCGTTCGCCTCCCTTTCCATTCAATCCATGGCACGACGCACAACTAGATTCAAACGCCCGCAGCCCGGCGGCCAACGCCTGGTTGGACTGCTTCGGGTTCTCGGCTCTAGGAGCGGTCGTTTGAGCGCGGCTCGCAGCAAGGGTGCAAATAAGCACCGCAACAATCCATGCTCCACGCTGCTGGATGGATCGTGCAGTCCCTGAAAACTCATTCGCCTCTCGGCCGTGTACTTGCATCTGATTCTCTTCAGGCAAACATCTTCCTCAATGTGCGGGTCTGCGGACGGCGATCAGTGAAACTTGCTCCAAGTCAGGATAGTTATCATTCTGATCCGCTTTCCGTTCTGCGGGAGCAATCTGCTGAACCGTGGTGCTCGCAGGCATGATGCTGAAATATTGACCATAAACTTCGTTAAAGATTGGCGCATCGGCGAGATTATCCAAATAAACATTAGTAGCCACAACCTGACTGAAATTCATCCCAGCTTCTTCGAGGTTGTCGAGAAGATTGCGCATGGTCTGCCGGAGCTGATGCTGGGTAGTGATGGCATAAACGCCGCCGTGTGGCCCAGGGATGAAGCCGCTTTTGGCCGAGCAATATAAAGTGTCGCCAGCAAAAACGCAGGGGCTGGCGGTCGGACTGGGAGGCATGTTCTTCGGTCGCACCGCTTTGCGCTGCTGGAGGTCGCGAACCGCCACTCCGGTGTATTCGATGTGAGCGCCTCCGGGAAGGCTCGACACCTCGATTGTGGCGCGCCCCGGTGTGTTGCCGAACTCGAACCGGCGGGCGTACCTCTCATTCATGATGCGCGAAGGGATTTCCGACGTCAGATATGGATTGACGAAAACTACGTGACTCATTTCCAGGCCGGCGGCCTTTACGACAGCCTGCATCCGGTCGAGCGCCAGATCAACCTGAGCGGCAGGGTCATCGGGAACCTTGCCAGTTGCGGGATCAATCCCAGCCATGCTGGAAATGAAAAGACGGTCATGGGTAAGGACTCCCGGCGACGCGGACTCGTCTTTAGAAAAATTTGCAGGATAAACAACCTTCCGGCCGTCCAGATTGCGGACCGCAACCGCATTGATTTGCACAGGCGGATCAGGAACGGCGTAAACTCCGAGGACCGCTCGAGCTGGCGGAGTTTTCGGGAAGTACTCGGCGAACACTCGATTCATCTCCGAGTAGGAGCCGATGTCCACCAGATATACCTGGACATAGACAACGTTTGCTAGAGTCAGCCCCGCAGATTCCAGGATGGTCTTAACATTGTCGAGGGCCTGCCGAAATTGCGCGTCGGATGCAGACGGCACGGTGCCGTCAGGACGGCGGGACCCTTGGCCCGAGATGTAGAGATAATCGCCGGTATCCACGCCTGACGAGAGAAAACGGTTGCCGCTCGAAGGAGAGTGGGCGGGAGTCACGGCGCGCACTCGCTCCTGCGCGGTGAGAAGAGTGGCCAGCAGCAGGGAAATACCTAAGTGCCGAGCGATTGTTGACAGGTGCACGGGTCTCCTTTCGTGCTGCCTAGGCAGCCTTCTTCTGGGCGGCACCCAGGACGGCGCGCAATCTTTGCCCGACAATAATTTCCTCTCCGGGCTTGATCGTCATGGAAACCAGTTCGATATGATCGGGTCCCTTGCGTTCCTTGCTGTTGGGATTGCCTTCGCGCACCGCGGTCACCAAGCTGGGATTGTCTGTGCCCAACACTTCAATGACGGGATCGCTGGCGCGAAGTTCGCGTACACAATCGGAAATGGAAAAGCCCCAGGCTTGCTGGTCCCACTTAACTGTTAAGGTTGGGTACCGATTTCCATCATCGGGAACATACGTGCTCGTCGTAACACCAGGCACTGTTTCGACCAGCTTGCGGATGCGGTCGATGCGCGTATTCCATTCCGCGTACAGTTTCTTTTCGTCGACCTTCAACCATGTTTCAAGCGCAGTCAGACAGCCGATGACTTCTTCCTTTCCCACCTTCATCGGGCGGCAAACGGCGCCTTCGCGCGGGCTGCTATTCAGGAGAGCCGCTTCGATAAGGTCCTTGCGGCCCAGGAGCAAACCGCTACACTGCGGCCCGCGAAGTCCCTTGCCTCCGGAGAAGCAATACATATCAATTCCCATCCTGGCGTAGAGTTTTGCGTTGTCGACAGGAGGAATACCGGCGGCGTCATCGAGCAGCAGGGGCACTTTGTGCTCTTTGGCGATGGCAACTTCCTGTTGCAGCTTTTCGCCGAGGTCGGTTGTGTAGATCATCACCGTGTTTTCATTGATGGCGTTGGCGATTTCTTCCGGGGAGTGCGCGAGAACAAGTTTCGCTCCGGTAAGTCGAATGGCGCTGTCAAAAGCGCTGCGGCCTCCCGCCATGACAACTTCATGTTTCATCCCGGTGGTATCGGGAAGCTGCCAGATCAGTTTGTCGTCCGTACCGGCCATGCAGCCCGCCGTTGCCACGGCCATGGCTCCGGCGGAACCGGAGGTTACAATGCCTGACTCCGCGCCCGTCAACTCCGCCAAGCGGCGTCCGACGGCACGTTGGAGTTCGAGCATGTTCACGAAATATTCACTGGCTTCCAGCTGGGCCTGGCGGACCTCAGGAAACTCCAAGGAGCCGCTAAGATAGGTCCAAGTGCCGCGGCAATTGATGACGGTCTTCACGCCGAGCCGGGAATAGACGTTCTGCTGTGCCCTGATTCCCATCGCCGTGGTGGCTTGTGCGTAGAGATCGTGGGCTGCAATTTGACTCAGCAACGGTGTCGCAGCCAACAATTTGACGAAAGAACGCCGACTAGAACCATTTCCAGCCATAATGATTTCTCCTGATGGTCTTGTCCATCGGCCACGTCCGAACGCAAGCCGAACTTCCTAGCGAGCGAGTCCGTATCCACGGAAGGAAGGCCGCCAACTCAGGTTCTTGGTTTAACACAGAACTTTCCTGACGCCAATCTTTTTCTTTTGTTTTATATTGAATTCTTTCATGTTGTTAGTTTGCGGAGTATATTCCGTAGGTCTTGACGGCGGTGTTCGCCGTAGTTGGAGGGGTATTACGGGTAGATCAAAAAAACGGCAATGTTCATCTTCGATTGGTGCGGGCTATGCAAGTCGCCCGTTCGGTCGTTGGCGATTTAGCGGCGTTTTGGGCAAGCTTTCGCGAGTCTCGCTTGGCAGACCGTGTCCGTCCGAAGACCTGGCGGCGGGGCGGAGTATGGGCTGGTCTCGACAAATCGCTGAAGCAGTTTTCCTGGCGGCGGTCTTGCTTGGCGGAGCCAAAACGTCACCGGCCGCCGCACTGGCGGCGACGCAAGCCAAATCCGCGGAGAACGCGGAGTGCCGGGTAGAAAGTGTTGACTATAAGGGATGGCAGGCGCAGCAGATTTCCAACCGATGGGTGCAACTCGTCATCGTGCCGCAAAATGGCGGGCGTCTGATGCAGGTGAGCTTCAACGGGCATGCTTATCTTTTCGTCAATCCAAAGCTCGCGGGAAAGTACATGCCACCATCGGAAGACCAGTGGTTTAACTACGGCGGGGACAAGCTTTGGTTGTTGCCCGAGGGCGACGACGACGAACAACATTGGCGGGGCAACTCGGACTTGCTGGATGACGGTCCGTTCACCTTTCGAAAACTTTCGGATGGGCAGGGGTGTGGGATCGAACTCACCGGGCCGCCTGATGCCCACACCGGAATCCAATTTTCGCGCACCATTCGACTGAACCCTGACTCGCCTTATATAGCTTTTCGCGCGTCGATGAAAAACGTGAGCGGCCACACGGTGGAGTGGTCGATGCAGTCGGTTTCGCAGTACGACACAGGCGACACCACTGATCCCGCGCACGGCAATCGCGAGATTTGGGGATTCACTCCTTCGAATCCATCCAGTGAATACTTGAATCGCTATCACGTTCGCACGGGTCCCGCAGAAAACCCTTCGGCCACGATGCGAGACGACGGCTTATTTTCACTGCACTATTCCCATTTGGCGGCCGAGTTTTGGGTGGACTCGACGGATGGTTGGCTGGCTGTCGTCGATGGAAGCAGTCGCTATGCGATGGTCGAGCGTTTTCAATACGAAAAGGGCAAACCCTATCCGGGGAATGCTTCCGTCATTTTCTGGACCAATGGCCCTGAACTGAAGTTGAGCAGCGACGGTGTGGCGTCGGTGACAGACGGTTCCAAGGGCGTTTCCCCGTTCTACATGGAAGCAGAGATCAATAGCCCGATGTGCCGCTTGCGTCCGGGAGAGGCCTGCCAACTAGAAACAGACTGGTTCCCAACGCGGACAGACAGCGAATTTCACGGAGTAACGGCCGCGGGAATCATAACCAGGCCGTTTCGTGCAGTGAGTCTTGAGAATGGCAAGGTGAGACTGTCAGGTTCTTTTGGGGTATTTTTTCCCGGCAAACTTCTCGCGCACTTTTATAACGAACACGGCTCAAGCACTGGAACCCTGCCGCTGGCGGAAGTGAGTCCAACGGATCTGGTTGTGCTGGACATGGAGACAGCGCCGCAAGGAAAGCCAACGCGAGTCTCTCTACACCTGGAAGATCAGGGCGGATTGGATCGAGGCGCCCTTCAGGAAGTTCCCATCCGGACAGGGGATATTCGCTGAAATGAAAGTGCCAAGCGTAACGCTGTTCGCGCTTCTTGCCTTGATGATTAGCGTCCCATTGACGGGACAGGAACATTCCGTGGTCGACGGTACAAGCGCAGTACGCGCCGAAGACCTGCTGGCGAGTCCGGCCGGAGCAAATTGGACCTCATACAACGGGGACTACACTGGGCGCCGCTACAGCGCATTGCGGGAAATCAACACCGCAAATGTCCACCAACTCCGAGCTGCCTGGGTCTTCCATCCCGGCAACTCCCAGAACCTGGAAGCAACACCGGTGGTAATTCTAGGCGTGATGTTCGTGACATCCGCTAACGATGTGTTTGCTCTGGATGCCCGGACTGGACGCCAGTTGTGGCACTATCATCGGCCCGTGAGTTCCGGGCTGCTGGATGATGCCGCGGCGCACAAGAATCGCGGGGTAGCGGTATGGCAGAATTCCGTTTTTGTCGAAACGGATGACGCGCATCTGCTGTCTCTCGACGCGCGCTCGGGTGGCCTGCTGTGGGACGTGGAATACGCTGACAAGACCAAGGGCTACGGAGCGACCAGCGCCCCGCTGGTGGTGAAGAACCAGGTTATTGTGGGAACCTCCGGTGGAGACTCTGGCGTAAGGGGATTTGTGGCTGCGTACGATGCCGCCAGCGGAACGAGAAAATGGCAGCGATGGACGATTCCGGGACCGGGAGAATTTGGCTCCTCCAGTTGGCCGGGCGACTCCTATCTGCACGGCGGGGGCACCACCTGGATGCCCGGAACGTATGATCCGGCACTCAACACTCTGTATTGGACAACCAGCAACGCGTCACCCGATTTTGTGGGCGATTCGCGCCCCGGCGACGATCTTTATACGGCCTGCATCCTGGCCCTTGACGCGGACAACGGGGAACTGAAGTGGTACTTTCAATTCACGCCGCACGACTTGTATGACTACGATGCGACCGAAACTCCGATTCTGATGGATACCATCGAGAACGGAACGGTACGGCGCCTTTTGGTGCAGGCCAACCGGAATGGCTATCTTTATGTCCTCGACCGCACGAATGGCAAGTTTCTTCGCGCGACGCCGTTTGTCCAGAAATTGAATTGGGCCAAAGGCGTGGACGCATCGGGGCGGCCCATTCTCACCGGACGAATTCCGACCCCTGAAGGCACGTATATCTGCCCGGGAATCAACGGGGCTACGAATTGGTTTTCGCCTTCCTACAATCCGGATACTGGTCTCTTTTACGTAGTCGCATTGGAGAGCTGTGATCTTTTTTTCGCAAAGACCAGAAAATTCGTACCAGGCGAGACGTTTTATGACACCGGTACCACTCTTCCACCAACCGAAAAGTCCCAGAAGATTTTGCTGGCACTTTCCCCGTCGGATGGAAAAGCGGTCTGGAGTTACCCTCAAGTAGGCCCAGGAAAATCCTGGGGCGGGACGTTGACGACGGCTGGGGGGATCCTGTTCTTTGGGAACGATAGCGAATCCTTCGAAGCGGTCGACGCGAGTACGGGCCGGGCGCTGTGGCACTTCAATACGGGCCAGACGATGCGCGCATCGCCCCTGGCCTATGCCGTGGATAGTGTGCAGTATGTGGCAGTGTCCGCAGGGAGCGACGTGTTCAGTTTCTCGTTGCCGCACTGAATCGCGATGGTATTGAAGGAGACCATTGCAGACCAGTGGTCCCGACGCAAGCAGGTTTCCAAAGGATGCCGCAATGCAGCGCATCCTTCTCCCGCGCTGGAGTCAGATCGAATTTGCTCCTCTTCTCGATAAGAGACGGAATGGCAATGGACTACTCCTATTTACTTTGGTAGCAGCCGATGTCGATTTTTCCGGATTTGACTCGCGGCGAGCCTTCAATATCCAGTTCTCCCACCGGCACTCCGTCAATCGTGCCAGCAACGATCGCGGGAGAATCTGATCGCAGATGAAAGTCCTTGGTGACGTCAACAAAATGCGGGTCCAGAAATCGGGAATGACGGTCATTGCCCGTGGACTCAACATACTTGTCGAATCCGGCCACGGTTCCGGAGGCTTCCGCCCATGCGCTCGCCTTCGCTCCGGACGCACAGTAATAAAGGTTGTGATCGATAGCAACGGGAGGGTGGTTTTTATCGACGTAAGATTTGTTCAGCGCGATAAGGCAGTGGGTCCCCGCGTAGACGATGTTGTTCGCAAAAATATTGTCCGCCATGTTCCACTGCATCTGGAACTCACCGGACCTGTTGCCGACGTGTCGTTGTCGTAGAGCGTGTTGTTGATCACGGTGCAGTGATCGGTGCGTCCCCGCTCAGGCGCATAACCTCCGATGGAAACACCGGCGGTATGGCCGTGATAGACAAGGTTATTCCGCGCAATGACGTAGCTGGTGGCGCGGTCCTTGTGCTCACTCGCCAGCTCGATTCCAAAGTCCACATCATGAATGACGTTCTGTTCGATAAGGATCCTGGTGCCGCCATCCACGTAAATGCCATCGGAAGATTCATCGTTGCGGTATGCCGGATTGCCGCGCGATGTAATGTTGTAAACCAAATTGCCGCTGACTACCCCGTCGCGAGCCTGGTCAACGGCAGGGTCGGGTGCGGTGCGCTCGAAACCGATGACGTCGATTCCGATGTTGTTGTTGTCGTGGACAACATTGTGCGTGATGCGGAAGTTCGTGACGTTCCCGTTCACTACCAACGACTCGCTCGAACCGGTTTTGAGGTGATGCACCTCATTGCCGTCAAT
>ODAK010006614.1_pt1 | contig 11668 bp, 13 predicted proteins | sample 1539591 | NCBI WGS metagenome assembly ODAK01 (sample SAMEA3539303, study PRJEB22396) | soil metagenome | biome: tundra; feature: field; material: soil | place: USA | collected 2010-05 | depth 0.15 m | reverse complement strand
ACGACGGCGCGACCCCGCAACGCAGTGCCTTCCTGTCCGCCTTCTTTACACTCGTTGGCACGCACGGCTTGCACGTGACGGTGGGCCTGATCTGGATGGTGACCCTGATGCTGCAGGTCGGTCGGCGGGGCCTGATTCCGGACAACGTGCGGCGCCTGGCGTGCCTGAGCATGTTCTGGCACTTCCTCGACGTCATCTGGATTGGTGTCTTCACGTTCGTCTACCTGGGGGGGATGTTGCGATGAGCGATGCAGTGCACGGTAGCCGCGCCGCGGGCGAACCCGCTCCGAGCGACAGGCACGGTTCGCCGCGCAGCTACCTGACTGGGTTTGTCCTGTCGGTGATCCTGACGGCGATCCCGTTCTGGCTGGTCATGTCGGGAGTGCTCAACAGCAAAATCGCCACGGAAGTGGCGATCACGACGCTGGCCGTGGCGCAGATCACCGTGCACATGGTGTATTTCCTGCACATGAATACCCGAGCGGAAGACGGCTGGTCAATCATGGCGCTGCTGTTCACGCTCATACTGGTCGTGATCGCCCTGATCGGATCGCTATGGATCATCTATCACCTGAACGCCAATATGATGCCCGGCATGGACATGAGTCAGATGCCGTGAGCGCAGGCGCCGCAGACGACGCGGCTGCGCGTGAGCGAACCGCCTGAAAAAAGCGGTCGGTCCTCCACGCCGATCTGCGCACCCGACCTTTGCGCCAGCTCACCGCGGTGTCCTGTGAATTGCGTCACCTGTCGGCGCATCACGACGTGCTCATTCAGCGACAGTTGCGCGCGCACCGGCGGGCGGATGAAGTGCTGGAAAGCATCACGGGGCGAGGCGCACATGAGAGGGATGATGGCACGAGTTTTTCGTCGTGGATTCGAGGCAATGATGGCGTGCCTCTGCGCGCTCGCGCTGTCCGCCTGCGGCGGCGATTCCAGCCAGAGCGTGAGCACGGCAGCCGCGTCGGCCACCACGAATTCCGCAGCGGCGTCGACGACATCGGCCGCAGCCGCCGCGGCGCCGGCCACCTCGACGCCACCCGCTGCGCCCGTCACGCCGCCCCCAACACCGGTCACCCCCGCACCACCGATCACCCCACCCGCGCCGCCGGCGACCGCAACCTCCGGCACGGCGATCAAAGTGGTAGGCAATCACCTCGTCGATGAGACCGGCAAGACCGTGCAGCTGCGCGGCGTGAACGTCAGTGGGCTCGAGTTCGTGGCGATCGACGGATGGGATCCGAGCAACCCGTGGGGTTCACAGACCGGCGATCCCACGCCGAACTGGACGACGATCAAGAGCTGGGGCGCGAACGCGGTGCGGCTACCGCTCAATGAGGCGTCGTGGCTGGGGCTGTCGTGCATCGATATCGGCGGTAATGCCGGCAAGGCGGGTGCGACCATCAAGGCGGATCCGGGCGGCAATTATCAAGCCACGGTGGAGCAGAGCGTCGCCGAGGCCACCGCAGCCGGCCTGTATGTGATTCTCGATCTGCATTGGGCCGCGCCGAACGATGGCGCCACGCCGGCTTGTCCGACCACACAGAACCCGATGGCGGATACCGATCATTCAGTGGCGTTTTGGACGTCGGTCGCCAATCAGTTCAAGACCAATCCCGCGGTCATCCTCGAACTGTTCAACGAACCGTTTCTCGACGCCACCGCGCTGGTCGGGAACTCGCCATGGCCGGATCTGCTGAACGGCGGCAGCGTCACGCAATTCGCCTATACCGGCGGCGCGGGCGTGATGAACCTGACGTGGTCGACCGCCGGCATGCAAGAGCTGCTGGATGCCGTGCGCGCCACCGGCGCGACCAACGTGGTGCTGACCTCGACGCTGCAGTGGTCACAGCAAATGGATGGCTGGCTCAAGCACAAGCCCACGGATTCGGCCGGTCAGCTGGGAGCCGTCTGGCATGCGTATCCCTCGTCACAATATCCGACCCAGGTAGCGTGCGTGTCCGACGGCATCTTGAGCATCGGCCTGCCGCAATGCTCGGCGCTGGAAATGGCTGCGGTACAGGCCATCATCGCGGCCGGTTATCCGGTCGTCGCCACCGAGTTTGGCGACACGATCGGCGGCTCGACGGCGCCGTGGGCATCCGTGCTGTTGCCGTTCGCCGATGCCAACGGCGTCAGCTACCTCGGCTGGACGTGGAACACCTGGGCCGGCTCTAGCGCGAATGTCTTGATTACCGACGCGGCGGGCGATCCAACCCCAGGCTACGGCACCTACGTCAAGCAGCACTATCTGTGCCGGGCCGCGGGAACTGCGAACTGCCCTTGAGGCGAGCGTTGCGAGCACCCTACGGTCGGCCAAGACTGCGCAGACAGTCCTATGTCGACTGTGCCGAGAAGAAATCCCACGTGTCCTGGGCCCAATTCGGCGGCAGCGCATGACCTAAGCGGTGATCGAAAGAACATTCGATGTACTCGCTCTTACAGTCATTGAAAGACACGCATGACATGACCGCGCTGCTCGATCGAACGGGGGTCGATGCGCCGCTGCACGAGTTGAAATATTGAAAGAGCTTCGAGGTGGTGGCGAAATACGGCGGCGGATATTCCGCATCACCGCCCAGCGCATGTTCGAAGCGTACCGGCGGATGCTGGTGCGTCGGGCAGGGCAGGTCGCGGTACGTCAGGTAATTTGATTTGTCCTGGTATTCGTCATTCGTCGAGTTGGCCGCCACCGCGCGAATCTCATCGCCGCGATTACAGGCGAGCGCCATCGCGAAATCGCCGCCCCACGAGAAGCCGGCCACGAAGACCCGGTCTGGGTCGATGCAGTAGCCCGCTTCGAGGTCCTGGAGCATGTGGTCGAACAACGGCAAATCGTAGCCATCGTTCCGGTCGTCCCAGCCGATGCCCTCACGCTGAAAAGCGATCCCATCGGGAAAGACGAAGATGCCGCTGCTGGACGCGCCCACGGCATTCTGCAAACCCCAGCCATGGCTTTGCGCCGAGTTGCCGCCGGCGCCATGGAACACGAAAACCAAGGCGTAGGGTCGCGATGGGCTGTAGTCGGCCGGGATCTGTACGAGGTACGAGCGAGCCGTCTTGTTCCCATCCTGGGTCGCCAGAGAGAACGTTCCCGTCCTGGCCGGCTTGTCGCAGCCGGCGGAGCGCGCCGCCGGGGCGCGGTCTGGTGCGCCGCCCATGCTCGGGGCGATCATCACCGCGAGGATCAGGGCCGCGCCCGCCCCACTGGCCGCGCATCGCCGGCCGAGGCGGGAGAAAAAGTTCGCGGGCGACGAAACCGATGGTGCGTAGCGCATGTCACGCCGCCCGCAGCGCTTCGGCCACCGGCAAGCGCGCCGCGCGCAGCGCCGGAAACAGTCCGCCGAGCACGCCGATGACGCAGGCCCAGAGAATGCCGGTCACGATGAGCGTGCGCGTCACGGTGAGTTTGAATACGACCTGAGCGAACGCCCCGCCCAAGGTACTGACGCTGTGGCCGTTGAAGAGAATCCAGGCCAAGGACGCGCCGATGATGCCGCCCAAGAGCGACAGCAGCAGCGCCTCGAGCATCACCGACAGCAGCACCGGCAAGGCGCCGAAGCCGATGGCCCGCAAGGTCGCGATCTCCAGGCCGCGCGCGGCCACCACCGAGTACATGCTGTTGAGTGCGCCGAACATCGCGCCGATGGCCATGATGACGGCCACGGTGTTGCCGACCACTTTGATGGCCTTGGTCAGATCCTTCGATTGCGCGGCGTAATAATCGGGCTCGCGCTCAACGTCGACTTTCAGCTGCGGATCAGTGGTCAGGGCATCCTTGAAGGGCGTGAAGGCGGCGGCGCTCGTGAGCAGCGCGATCGCGGAACTGTAGCCGGTGCGCTCGATCGACGAACCCACCGTATCCACATCGGCCAGGAGCTCCGATTCGTGGATGTCGCCGTTGCTGGTAAAGAGCCCGGTGACGGTCCAGTCGGCGTTGCGCAGATGCAGCACATTGCCGGGCTCGAGCCCGCGAAACTGCTTGGCCGCGCCGACGCCCGCGATCAGCTCGCGCACCGCAGGCCGAAAGAGGCGGCCGGCCACGATGGCGAGCTCCGGGCGAACCTGGGTGAGCGTCAGCCCCACGCCGCGCAAGGTGACGTTGGCATCGGTGCCCGTGTCGATTTTCGGCACGTTGACGACCGTCACGAGCTCGCTCGAGATCAGCGCCTTGCCGTGGGCGTCCTTCGCGATGCCGGGCGCGTTACTGATGGTGTCCACGTCCGAGCGCGTCAGGTTGCTGTTGAGCTCGGTGTCGGAGCCGCCGCGCAGGATGATGGCGCGATCCGCGCGGCCACTGTCCGCCAGCGTGTGCCTAAAGCCCGCGCCCATGGCCAGCACCGACACCAGCACCGCGACCACGCCCGCGATGCCGATGACGATGACGCTGGAGGCACCCAGGCGCTGCGGCAGGGTTTGCAGACTCATCACGCTCACCGCCCACCATTGCTTGAACACGAGTCGTTCCCTTGACGTTGCGTCAGCGCGTGTCGGCCAGCGCGTCGACGATGTTGAGCCGCATGGCGCGCAGCGCCGGCGGGAAGCCCACGATCAGGGCCAAGATGACCGCCACGCCGAGCCCGGGCAACAACGCGCGGGGCGAGAGCTCCACGCCTTGGAGACCTTGCTTGATGATGGGCAGCGCGGCGTAGCTTAAGGCCAGACCGATGACCGCGGCCGTGAGGCACAGCAGCAGCGATTCGCTGATCACCAGCCCGAGCACGGTGCCGTCGCCGAAGCCTAAAGTCTTGAGCACGGCCAGCTCTGGGATGCGTTCGCGCACCGATTGCATCATGGTGTTGCCGGTCAAGAACAGCAGCGTGAAGAACACCGCTCCCAAGATGGCGTGCAGCACGAAGCCGATGTCGCCGAACTGTTTGATGAAGGCCATGGTGAAGTCCTTTGCGGGTTGTGTCTTGGTTTCGTCGGAGGAGTTCGCGAACAAGGCATCGATGCGGCCGGCGATCGCCCCGGCCTCACCGGGATTCGCGACCCGCTCTTCGAACCAGCCCACGTCGCCCTTGCCGAAACTGCGCCCCTCATCGAACATTTCATAATGAAACAAGACGCTGCTCGACTGTTGCGACTGCTGCGTCGCATCCTTGGCCAGGAAGCTGCCGACGATATCGAAGGTCCAGTCGAGCGAGCCGTCCTTCTGCGTCCAGATGGTCGAATGCAGCGGCACCTTGTCGCCCACCTTCCACCCGAATTTCGTCAAGAGGGCCGCATTCACCAGCGCGCCGGTGCGCGTGGTGCGGAACGCGTTCATCTGCGCGTCGCTCACCATGAATTCGTCCTTGTGCAAGTTGAAATACGTATCGGTGTCGATGGGCAGCGCGAAGATGAAGTTCTTCGACTCCTGGTAATAGGCGCCGAACCAGGTGAGCCAGGTGACTTCCGCCACCCCCGGCACCGAGCGGATCTGCTGCGTGTCGGAGAACGGGAGCTGCAGCGTGATGGAATACTTGTTGGTGGTGATGAGCTTATCGGCGCCGGCGACGCCCACGCCGGGATTGGCAAACGCATCATCGACGGTTTCCAAGATGCCGAACAGCAGGAAAGCCACCACGATGGACAGCAAGGTAAACACCGTGCGGGTTTTCTTGCGCCACAGCGTCGCCCAGAGCAGCGGGAAAAATTTCATAGGCCGGACCTACGCCGCGAGAGTGCCCGGCTGCAACAGCGAGCCCTTATCCATGTGCAGTTGGCGACCGGCGAATTCCGCCGCCTTGGGATCGTGCGTGACCATGACGATGCTCTTGCCGTGCGCGCGATTCAGTTCCTGCAGCAGGTGCAGCACCTCGTCGGCGGACTTGCGGTCGAGGTCGCCGGTAGGCTCGTCGCACACCAGTAGCGTGGGATCGGCTACCATCGCGCGCGCAATGGCAACGCGCTGCGCCTGACCGCCGGATAATTCGCTGGGCTTGTGCTTGGCGCGATCGGCGATCCCCACCAACGTGAGAGCGGCGAGCGCGTGGGCCTTGCGCTGCGCCGCCGACAAACGGGTGAGCAGCAAGGGCAATTCGACGTTGCGCTGCGCGTTGAGCATGGGCATCAAATTATAGGACTGGAACACGAACCCCACGTGGTTCGAGCGCCAGCGGGCGAGGGCGCCGCTCCCCAATTGATCCAGACGCTGGCCGGCCACCGTGATCTGTCCCGAGGTGGGCGTGTCCAGGCCGCCGATGAGGTTGAGCAGGGTGGTTTTCCCCGAGCCGCTGGGGCCCATGAGCGCCACGAATTCTCCCGCGGCTATGTCCATGCTCAGGTCCTCGAGGACCTGGATGATCTGCTTGCCGCGCACGTAGCGTTTGGAAACGTGACTCAAGGAAACGATGGCGTCGGCCATACTTCAGCGCTCCTGTGACACCGCGGCCGCGGCGATTACGGTTCCACGCGAACGGTGGCTCCGTCCTTCAGGGCGGCAACATCGCCCACCGCGACACGCTCGCCCGCGGCGAGGCCGGACACCACCGTGACCTTATCGTTATTGGCGGAGCCCAAACGGACGGCGCGCCGCTCGAGCGTCGTGTCATGCACCACGAAGACCACGCCGGTGGCGCCCGAGATCTGCACCGCATTGCCGGGCAGGCTCACGCCGTTCACCGGCCGGCCGTCGTCCGTAAGCGCAGCGGCGAGGAACGACACGCGCACGCCCATCTCGGGCAGGATGCGGGCGTCCTTCTGATCGAGTCCGATGCGCACCATCACCGTCCCCTTGCTGCGGTCGGCGGTGGGAATCACCGCAATGACATGCGCCGGTATCTGCCAGTCGGGATAGGCATTGAGCCTGGCGGTGACCTTTTGATCGGGCGCGACGCGATTGATGAAGTTCTCGTTGACGTCGACTTGGATTTCGAGCGACTCCATGTCGACGATGGTGCCGATGCCGGTACGCGTGAAGCCGCCGCCGGCGGAAATGGGCGACACGATTTCCCCCGGCTGTGCCGCTTTCACCGTCACCACGCCGGCGAAGGGTGCGCGCACCGTCGTATCATCGAGATTACGCTGCGCCACGTTGACGCCGCGCTCGGCCACGTCGACGTTGCGGCGTTGGGTGGCGAGCTGCGCGCGCAGCGCATCGACGCTGGTCTGCGCATTGTCGACGGCGGATTGGCTGACGAAATGGCCCGCCAGCAAGCTCTTCTGCCGATCATAATCGCGCTGCGCATTGGTGAGGTTCACCTGCGTTTCCTCGAGGCCCGCCTTGGCGAAGCTCAGTTGCGCTCCGGACTGATCCAGCGCCGCGCGGATATTGGTGTCGTCGAGCTTCGCGATGATCTGCCCCGCCTGCACATGGTCGCCTTCTTCGATGCGCAGATCGACCAGGCGGCCGGTGATCTTGGAGGCCACCGTAGCCTGGCGGCGCGCCACCACATACCCCGAGGCGTCGAGAATGGACGCGGCGCCGGCGGCGTCGGTCGACACCGGCTGCGCCACCGCGATGTGGATGGGCACACCGGTCGGGTGCAGCCAATACCAAAGCCCGGCGGCGGCGATCAGCAGCGCCGCTGCGGCGGCCAGCCACAGCCGGCCACGGCCGCCCGATACGGGCTCGCCGCCGCGGTCGATGCGCAGCTGTTGCAGTAGCGCGGATTTATCCTCGTCCATCGCGCTGCGGGGTTCGCTCAGTGCGCGAGGCAATCTTGAACGTAATCGTTCTTGTTGGATCCCACGAGCTTCTTGGTCTTCGCTTCCTTGAGGCAGGCCGTGCGTTTGGTATGCCGAGCGGCAGCCGCTGCGGCAAAGCCATCGGATGTCGCCGCCGCAGTCGCCACCGTCGTTGCCGGCGCCCTGGTGGGAGCGACGGGTTGCGCCACGCTCGGCGGTGCGGCCGAGGCCATGCTCAGCGGCATCAGGCAGCAAAGGCCAACGGCGGTGGCCGGCAGGTAATGACGCACGTGGAACTCTCCGAACAAAAAGCGGACTCGCGCTAAACTCTACCAAGCATAGCCCTTAGCGGGCATTGGCCCTATGAAGTGGGGATGAAGGTTCCTTAACCTTGCGTCGTGGGGCGGCGATGGTGAATGAGATCGTCGAACAAGGTGTGCCATCGCGGCAGCAGCACGGATTTTAAGTCAAATCGCTCCACCGCCGTGGCGCACGCCGTCGCCGCCGACGATCACGACGTGCGCTGCGAGTCGAGGAAAGTGAAGCACTGGAGGTGGAGCGCGAGCATGCTCCTGAGCTAACATTTTGCGCGTATAGTGGCCCTCGTGGCTTCCTTAGGGTCTCCGGGTAGAGGCGCCATGCGAAGAAAAATTCACATTCGGCCGAAGATCAGGCCCCAGATGGTCAAGTTGTTCTGGACCATCAACCTGCTGCTGTTCGCGCTCGCGATCTGGTGGGGGCTGTTCGTTTTCAATCATCTTTGAGATCCGGCCGCGGATGGTCGACCCAGCGAGCCATCACTCGTGGCTGCGCTCAAATGACCCGCGGGATCAACCGATACTTTACCCGCGCCTGATATTGGCTATACGCGGGATCCCCACTCAAGAAACGCTCTTCGGCGCATGCGCGCGTGAATTGCAGCCCGCAATCGAGGAGCCACAGGCCAACATTCCACGCGCTCGGGTTGGCGATCGCAAAGCCCAGCATCCACGCCAGTTCGGAGGTGTACAGGGGGTGGCGCACGATGTTGTAGAGTCCCTGAGTGCGAATGCCGCGGTTTGCCGGGACGATGCCGAAACTGCGCCGGAGCGACAGCATCGAGGCCACCACCGCCATGAGCCCTGCCAACTGCAGGACGTTGCCCGGAGTCGCCCAGGAGGGTGGGGCCGTCGGGCGCAGCGCGAGCGGCAGACAGGTGCCGGCGAAGGCTAAGAGCCACAGCGCCGGCGATTGCGAGATGGACGTCGCGTCGCGCTTGGCGATGTACATCGCGACGAACACGCTGTTGACGATCAAGAGGCCCAGCCAGTTGAGCGCACCGGTGGCGTGATACTTGAGGTAGCACACGTAGGCCAATAATCCCAAGGCGACGACGATCACCACGTTGGCGATGATCTTCACGCCGCTTGCGAGGATTTTGTTCTGTATCACCGGCCTCTGACCGATGCATCGTATCCGTCAGCGGTCGCGGCGACGGGTTGCTGACGCCACGGCCACAGCAGCATGTGCGGCAGCGTCAGAGGCACCGCACCGGTCACGAGGCCGGTGGGCGGGAATTCATCGGGCTGCGGTTGGCGGTACGTGTCGAACAGCACATCGAACACCGGGAAGAACTGATTGAAGTTGCAGTCGAGGTGTTCCGGCAGGGCCGAATGATGCAGACGATGGAACTGCGGGCTGTTGAGCCATGCTTGCCAGCGCCCGAAGCCGACGCGCAGATTCATGTGCAGGAAGTAATTATAGAGCCCCAAGCCGGCATAGGCGCCGATGACCACCGGATTGGCCTTGAAGATCACCCCGAGCAGGGCATACACGGTGACGGATTTGAGCAGCATTTCGCCCCAAAAATGCCGCGGCGCGGTCGAGACATTGACCGCCGGATCGCTGTGGTGCAAGGAATGCATGGCCCAGAGCCACGGGATTCGGTGCTGTGCGCGATGGAAGGCGTATTCGCCGCCGTCCATGGCGAGCGCGTAAACGGGGATGGCCCAGATCAAGGCCACGCCGGACTTGGGCAGCTCGATGAATCCGCCACCGAGCTTGTTGACCAGCACCGTCGTCAGCGCCACGCTCAAGGGATAGAGCCCGGCATAGATCGTGCGCAGCGCCGCGACATAGGCGAGGTTCAAGCGCAGGGTACTGAAACCCTGGGGGCGGGCGGGACGCAGCCGCTCGACGCCGAAGCCGAACAGGATCAATCCCACCTGCAGCGCCAGGGTGGTGACCCAGTCAATCACCGAATTCATCCAGGTCATCGCGATATCCGCATCATCCGCTGGCTGTCCGGCGGGGGATGTCGGCGGCCGTCCGCTGTCTCGCCGCCTTCGCGTATTCGATGGGGCTCTTGCGCATGTGCTTGCGGAACATCCGCGCGAAATACGACGCATCGGTGAATCCCGCGGCGATCGCGACGTGCGTGACCGACGGGTGCGGCGCCTCGAGCATCTTGCAGGCCGTCTCGATGCGCAGCCGCATGACGTACTCGCGGCAGCTGCATCCGAAGCTCGAGCGAAACAGGCGGCTGAAACTGAAACGGCTCATGCCGCACTCGCGCGCGAGCTTGGTGATGCGAAGCCGCGAGGTGTGTTCGCTGCGCACGTGTTCGATGATGCGCTGCATCGCCATTTTCTCGGTGTGAACGGATTCCCGGATGCCGGACAGCGGCAGCATTGTGCCGGGTCGCTCGATCTGGCGGGTCGCCTGGTCGCGGCGGCGGGAGATCTTGGCAAGCTGCTGCAGATTCGATTTCAATTCGCGCAGCGGCACCGGCATCACCAGGTAATTCCAGACCCGGGCACGGAATGCCCACACGGCTAGCTCTTCGCTGTGCGCCGCGGTGATCATCAGGATCGGCACACTGGGGTGAAGCCGCTTGACAGTCTGCAGCAACTGGAGCTGCGAGGCCTCGGGATTTTCGAATTCGAAAACGACCAGACCGGGCTTGGTGCGGCCGATGGCGGCCACGGCGTTTCGCGGTGCACAAACTTCGACCTGGCACAGCCGCTTGCATTGGTCGCGCAGTTCAGCCGGAGAACTGCTGGACGTGCATGACACCCATTGAACGCGCAGCGAAGAGGTCACGAGCCACTCTCCGCGCTATTGAGGTTGTGCTTCACCATCCATGTAGACCCATCATCAACGCACAAAAGTGCTGATCCACAACCCGTGGCGTGCACCGAATCACCCAGCTCTAGGGTCGATTTGACCCGAACCGGGGTGAAAGTCAAGCCATGAAAGCCGAAAAAGGTCAAAAGCGGCAGCGAAACGAGGGGTGCCCGGCATCAGCCCGCAGGCGCTACGTCCAATATGCACAAAAGTGCTGCTCTTGCGCACAAAAGTTACAGCACCACCGTCCCATTGATGTCTAAATTCGCTGGCGGGTAAAACCTACATCGGGATCCGGTGGTCGCCTACGTCGCCAGAGGGTAGACGCCTACAGTAAGCGTTAAGTGGACCAATTTTTTCCAACCCACGATATGAGGGAAGTTCAGATGATTAAGTCAATTGTTGCGTTTCTGAAGGACGAAGAAGGTTTGACGATGGTTGAGTACGCCATCGCCGGGGCCTTGGTGGCGGCCACCGCGGTCACGGTGTTTACCGACTTAGGCACGGCCATCGTGACGCGAATCACGGCTCTCATAGCGGCGGTCGCCACATAACGCCGAGAAACCGTCGGGAAGTCGCAAGCCCCCGATCCGTTGGATCGTTGGGGCCGCGGAGCGGGCTTGCCCTTCCCGACGATGGGAACGACCACGGAGTCAGCCCAATGACAACAATGTTGAAAAAAATCGAAAAAATCGTGTTGGATTTTGCGCAGGATGAGGACGGGTTGACCATGATCGAGTACGCGATCGCGGGGGCCTTGGTCACGGTCGCCGCCGTCAGCGCATTCAGTGGTTTGGGCACCGCGATTATCACTCGGGTCACCGCCCTGGTCGCCGCGGTTAGTACGTAGATGCGAGTGGCCATGCGCCGCCCATCGAAGCGTTGATGCATAGTCTGCTCACTGGGGTGCTGCTATTCGGCATCGTCGCCTGTGCCGTCTATTGCGACTTGC
>ODAK010006613.1_pt1 | contig 11668 bp, 10 predicted proteins | sample 1539591 | NCBI WGS metagenome assembly ODAK01 (sample SAMEA3539303, study PRJEB22396) | soil metagenome | biome: tundra; feature: field; material: soil | place: USA | collected 2010-05 | depth 0.15 m | reverse complement strand
CAGTCTCAGGCGGCTCAGCCGCAGGTCACGACCCGAAGTACGGCTGCCGTACTAGCTCGCTGTAGCGAACCGAGCCCGGAAACACGGTGTCTTGTGCAGCTAAGGCGGCGGGTCGAACGGATCGCTCCGGGACCACCTGTCTCCAGCCACGGCACGTACGACGCCGCCCTCCCGAATTCCGGTGAGCAACCACAGCTGGCTGAGCCCGGCGGGCAGGCCGGGTGCCTGGCCGGGCAGCGGGCCGCCGAATGCCAGCGCGTCGTAGACCGGGTAGCTGAACGCTGATGGGCGCACGATCAGCACGAGGTGGCGCTCGGCCAGGCCCGTCGCCGCGAGCTTGCTGATCTTCGACTGGATCTTTGGTCCCCGCAGCACCTCGGCGAGCTCGCTGGCCAGCGTCTCCGTGCCACGGCCCGGGAATCCCCCCAGGGGCGGCAGCGAGACGTACACGCGGGGCTGGGTGCCGCGGGTGTCACTGGCCGCGTTCTCCAGGACGTGAGCGCGCACGCCCAGCGCGAGCAGCCTGTCCACGTCCGCGTCCTGCCCGGCGGCATCGCGCATCCGCGTGATCGCGCGCCTGTCGCACCAGGGCAGGGCCTCGTCGGCTATTCGTATGTCTGCCGGGTGGAAATCCCGCGGCAGGTGCAGCGCCCACGTGCGGGTCAGCCCCAGCACTGCCCTGCTGTGCCCCTGTCTGCCGAGGAAGCTCCATATCCTGGCTTCGCCCTGCGGCCCGATGGAAGAGACCTCCAGCGCGGCCGGGCGGCCTTCAGGGTAGCGCACCAGGGCGTCAACGGCGCCTTGCCGCCCGTCCCTGTCGTGCCGCTCTACCGGCACGCCGAGCACACGCCGGACGACCGCGAAGGCGAGTTCCTCCTCCGGGCGCTCCTCGCTTACCGGAGCCCTGGTTCCCGGGCCTCGATGACCTGCCTGCATACCTGCTCCGGCCATGACGGCCGGGACAAACTGTCCTCGTCCACCCTGCTGCCTTTCCGACTCCCGTCGATGTAGCTTACGGAGCGCGCAGCAACGGGGCGCGCCAATTATCAGGCGGCTGGGCTCGCGGCCCGCTGCCGCCAGCGCTGGCAGCTCCCGGCCGGCGTGCCCGACATGGTCAGCTTCCCGTGTGCCTGGATGTCCCTATATGAGGTAACCCATGCCACCAACCGCAAGCACCCGCCCAGGCGGGCGGGCGTAATCAACGATCCGCGCTGCGGAGGCGGCAGCGGCCCGGTCCAGCCTGGAGCTGCTGAGCCTGCCTTACCCCTTCAGCCAGGTTGGCCTGCTGACGGCCGGTGATTTCGCCCGGCTCGCCAGGCAGCGCCGCAGCCGCGCGGCGCTGCGCCTGCCGGGAGTCGATGAGCAGGTACTGGAGGAGCTGCACCGCTGCTGGGTGCTGGTTCCGCTGTTCCGGGTCGATCTGGCGCCCGGCTCCGGCGCCCAGGGGATCGACCTGTCCGCGAGCCTGGCAGCTCAGCATGTCCATACGACGGTGATCGGGGAGCTGCTCCGCGGCGCCTCCGAGGGCCGGGCCGTCGACCCTGCCGCTGAGGGCTTCACCGCCTGGCCGCGCGACCGGCGCCGGGCGCTGTGGCCGTCGGCTGACAGCGGGTACCTGTATTCCCGTCACCAGATCCTCGGCCTGGACGTCGCCGCACCGTTCATCGCCCGCCTGGAGGGACGGCCCGGCGGGGACCCACCCGCCTGGCACCTGGGCGACGGCGCGCAGCCGAACCAGCCGACGCGTGATGCCCTGGGTACGTGGCGCGGCCTGGCGATCACCCTGTCAGCCCTGGACACCTATTACTGGCCGCAGATCACGCACGCTCTCAGCCATAGCCTGGCGGCCTGGCGGGCAGCGCTGGGCGCGTTCGACCCGCCGCAGATGCTCACGTGGCTTGGCTTGTCACCCGGTCAGCTGGAACGCCAGGCGGCGAGCCTGCGGAGCATCGCCGGTTTCTGCGATGACACCGGGGCGTTCTGGGAGGTGATCCGGCGGGCCAAGGCGAAAGCCTGGGAGAGCCTACGGGGAGACGCCGCGGTGGCCATGGACTACCGCCTGGCCGCTGACATCCTCGACCGCTTCGCCGAAGAGCTGGATCCCGGAAGTGAGCACGCGGCGGCGCGCGGCGCGGTCCTGGAGGACGAGGGCCTGCGCGCCCGGCCCGGATCGCTGGACGCGGCCTTGACGGACCTGCGCCTGTCACCGTTCCCGGCGCTGGTCATCGGCGTCGAGGGAGCGACGGAGTTCAAGCTGGTGCCGCGCGTGATGGACCTGCTGGGCATCCAGCAGGACCGCAACCGGATCGTCATCGTCGACTTCGGCGGGACCGGCCGCGACCTGTCGCTGCTAGCCCGGTACGCTGCCGAGCCGGTGCTCGGCCGCGACTACGGCCGCGGCGTCGCCCTGGACCGGCCGCTGACCCGGTTCCTGGTGATGACCGACGCCGAGAACAAGTACCAGACCCCCGCCGGCCGGCGCTACCAGCGCAAGCTGCTCCTGGACTCGCTGACCGCCAACGTGCCCGCCGACCTTCGGTCCGACTACTACAACAACACCCGGGTCGGACGGGTCGTGGAGATCGTGACATGGGGAAAGCTGCCGTTCGAGTTCGCTCACTTCACCGACAGCCAGCTGGCCCATGCCATGCTCTCGATCGCCAAGACGCCCTACCCGCATGACCGGGCCAGGCTGGTCAGCGGCCTGCACATGCAGCGGACCCGGAGCCCGGCGCCCGACGTCGAGCCGCTCTTCTGGCGCAACAGCGGGATCACCAAGCCGGCCCTGGCCGGTGCGCTGTGGCCCGCCCTCGAAAGGAAGATCAGCACCGCCATCCAGCGTGACCGCAAGGGGCCGCCGGTGATGCAGGCATGCCTGCGGGCCTACGAGATGGCGTCGGCCTGGCACGGGCTGCCCATGATGCTGAGACGACGACGGTGGCGTCCTCGTCAGTAGGCGCCCATCACTGGATATCGGGACAGTGCACCTCCGGCGCCTGCGCGAGCCCTCGACACCTTGGCCGAACACAGCCGGGAACTCAGGCGACGAGTTCCCAGGCTGCGGCAGGACCGGACGCCACGACGAGCCACAAGCAGCCGGGTTCTGGCACCCCGCCCGCAGCGCTGATGACCAGCCATCTCGCGGACCCGCTGCCGAACTGCCCGAGCCGCCGTCCGGCCATCACCGATGGCGACGCCGGGCTGCGCTGATATGACCGCCGTGCGAGCGGGTTCACCAGGCTGCAGTGCCACACCCGGCATGACAGCCGCTTCGGTGATCGCCGCCGGCCCGTCCTGGCTGACGAACAGCACGGCAGCGCAGGAGTTGTGGCTGGCCGTGGCCGGCTACGCGGCGGAGCACGCGCAGGCCCGGGAGTCCGGCGCCTCGTTCGTGCTCGCCGCTGAACAGGCCGGTTCAGAGGTGAGTGGAGCTGGCCCGTGTCATCACCGGCCGCGACTGCGCAGGTAACGGGTCTTTTTGACCTCTCGCCGGCATCGGCACCGTCCCGCGAGGTACATGAAAGGTCCACCTGCAGGTACATCGCAGGTCAGTAAGAGGTCAACGGAAACTTGCGCGGCACGGGCCACTGGGAGCTGGTTCATGATCGCGGACGCTGTCCGCTATATGTCCGTGCACAGCTGGACACAGTGGGACTCTCATGGACTCAGTGGGACCTCGTCAGGCCAAAAGCAACAGCCCGCGAGTCCGGGAAAATCCAGCTCACGGGCTATTTCCGCAGGTGGTGGCAGGTGTTGGGTTCGAACCAACGTAGGCTAAGCCGACGGTTTTACAGACCGCCGATCCCCACCCATCGGAATAGCCACTGACCTGCTATTTCTCCATTTCCCGCCGCATGAATACCGCGTTCTGTCCGTGTGGCGTCCGTAATCCCGGAGTGTGCCTGGTCAGCGCTACGCAGGTTGTGGATCATGTCCCATCAAGTCCAGCTGAGTCCTGCTGCGTCCCATTGTCCCACTGCCGTCCTGGACCCCGGCCCGGCGCGCCGCTCTGAGCCACCGGCCTGGCGCAGCCGATGGCTGCGCGCTTAGGCGACAGGACAGGCGCCTGATATCGTCACATCTCGGAAATCCGGTTCGAGCGGCCATTTTCGCGGTCCTGCATGGATTCCCGGTCGAGACCGGCGCGGTGGAACCGATCCTCACGGTCACCCAGGTCTCCGGCCTTCCTCCCGGGCGCTCAGCCGACCGGCACGATCGGACCGAATGCAGCAGGCGCACCGCGTACCTGCCGAGCCTGCCCCGGCCATGGCCCGCCGGCCAAGCTACTGACCGCCATCGACCTGCCAGATACCTCCGATGTACCTGGCATCGACCTCACGTAGACCTGCCCTGTGACCGGGCGCAGGACAGCGCCGCGATCACGCAGCGTCCAGTTCCGCCGCCGCGGCCCGACCGCCCCATCGCCGACCCTTCCCGGCAGCGGATCGGACGCCGGGCCGTCCTTGGCGGCCTCATCTACGCATACGAGCGGGCTGCGTAGAAGCCCTGGTCAAAGACGGTGGCCGAGTTCTGGCACCTCACAGCCCGCGCTGATCCAGGCGGTGGTCACGGTCCTGTCGGGATCGGTGGCGCTGCTGGGTGACACGCTGCACAACGCCGCGGACGCCCTGGCAGCCCTGCCGCTGGGCGTCGCGTTCATCCTGGGCCGCCGCCCGCCGACCCGCCGCTACACCTACGGCTACGGCCGGGCCGAGGACCTGGCCTGGATCGCGATCGTGGTAATCATCGCCGCGTCCTCGGCCCTGGCCGCTCATGCGACGATCACCCGCCTGATGCACCCGCATCACGTGTCGGGCCTGGCGGTGGTAGCCGCTGCCGCGCTCATCGGATTCGCGGGAAACGAGCTCGCGGCCGGGTACAGGATCCGCACCGGCCAGAAGATCTGCTCGGCGGCGCTGGTCGCGGACGGCCTGCACGCGACCAGCGCACTGACGGCTGACGTCCCTGGCCGTGCTACTCGGTGCTGGCGGTGTCGCGCTGGGCTGGGACTGGGCCGACCCGGTCGTGGGCTGCTCATCACCGTGCCGACCCTGGCCGCGCTGTGGCAGGCTGCCCGCGAGATCTACCGGCGGCTCCTGGATGCCGTGGATCCCGCGCTCGTGGACCAGGCCGAAAGCACTCTGCGGGCCACCTCCGGGTCCTGGACGTCGAGCAGGTCCGGCTGCGCTGGGTCGGCCATCAGATCCGCACCTGGACCTGGACACCAGCGCCATGTTCCACGGCGCTTCCCCCGAACAACTACGCCCGGTCCATGCCGCTCCCACATCGGCCACATCACCGCCCGCAGGATCATCGGCTGGCGTCTCCTCGCCGCCGGGCTTCTGCTCACCGCCGCCGCCGCTCCCTGCCATGGGCCGGCACATGTGAGCGGCCACGATCGGACCTCAACGAACGCGACAGGCACGCGACAGCGGCACCCCCGGTCCGCGAAGAGTGCCACCGGCGCAGCCGAGTTCGGTCCCGGCATTACCGTGACCTAGGAGAGCGCTAGCCTCGCAACCTGCAACCGGCCCCGAGGATGAACATGGCCCTGATCGACAACGCGGTCTACGTGGACGGGCGGCGCACCGCGGACCCGGCGAGCCTGGATGAGACTTACGAGGTGCTGCGCGAGCGGCACGGCATGGCCTGGATAGGGCTGTACCGCCCTGAACCGGCCGAGATCCGGTCAGTCGCCAGCGAGTTCGAACTGCACCCGCTGGCCGTCGAGGACGCGATCTCCGCCCACCAGCGTCCGAAGCTGGAGCGCTATGACACCGCCCTGTTCGTCGTGCTGCGCCCGGCCCGCTACCTCGATGACACCGAGCGGGTCGAGTTCGGCGAGGTCCACGTGTTCACCGGGAAAGACTTCGTGGTCACCATCCGCCACGCCGAGGCACCCGACCTGGGCCGTGTCCGCAAGCGCCTGGAAAACAGCCCAGACCTGCTGCGCTGCGGCCCGGAAGCCATCCTCTACGCCATCCTCGATGAGGTCGTGGACGAGTACGCGCCGGTCGTCGCCGGGCTGGAGAACGACATCGACGAGATCGAGGACCAGCTGTTCAAAGGCGACCCCGCGGTGTCGCGGCGTATCTATGAGCTGCTGCGCGAGGTCATCGAGTTCCAGCGCGCCACCCACCCGCTGCCAGACATGCTCACGGCGCTGGAGAACGGCTTCGTCAAGTACAACGTCAACGTGGAACTGCAACGCAACCTGCGCGACGTCCACGATCACGTCATCCGCGTCGTCGAGCGGGCCGATTCCTTCCGGGCGCTGCTGCAGAACGCCCTCACCGTGCACACCACCCTGGTCGGACAGCAGCAGAACGACGAGATGCGGTCTCTTACCGAGGCCAGCCTGGCCCAGAACGAGGAGGTCAAGAAGATCTCCGCGTGGGCCGCGATCCTGTTCGCGCCCACCCTGGTCGGCACGATCTACGGGATGAACTTCGACCACATGCCCGAACTGCACTGGCAGGCCGGCTACCCGCTCGCCGTGGCATTGATGGCCGCGACCTCGGTGATCTTGTACCTCGTCTTCAAACGACGCGGCTGGCTCTAGGGCTCGTGCGGGGTCCGCCCGGGGGCGCTGCCACGACCACCCGCCGCTGCCCGCTCTCCAGTAACAGGATTGCCTGCGAATCGCCATCCGGGCGCCACCATCAGCGGTCAGCGATACTCCCACGGCGCTGACCAGGATCGACTGGCTGCGCGACAGCCTCTGCAAAGATCACTGCCCGGTGGCATCCGGCCAGTGTGCAGCGGGATAGCGGCGGATTCATCCGGATCATCACTCTTGACCACCTGCACCGGCCGGGCTCATTCAGGCGGCGGCGCGCGCCTGAATGAGCCCTGTGCTGGTAGCCGTTCGTGACCGCCGGGGATGGTGGCTAGCGTGGGCGGAAGCGCTGGGGGCGGTCTGCCTGGTCCCCTGACTCATGGCTGCGGCGGGTGCCGCGGTAGAGACATGCCATGACCGCGTCGTCTGTCCCGGGCCTTGCTGGTGAACCGGGCTTGACATCCCGCACGCGTCAGGGGTCGCCGGACAGGTAGGAGGCAACGGCGAGAGCCGAGTAGGCGGCCAGCAGGATCGCTCCGCTGAGCCGGGTCGTTCTGCCGGTCCGCAGAACGAGCGCCGGAAGAGCAGCCGCTACTGCCATGGCCGCGAGCTCGACCGGCCGGAAGCTGAGGGCAAGCGGCGTGAAGCCCCACGAGATGAGAGCTACCAGGGGTATCACCAGGCCGGCGATCTGGGCGCTTGAGGCCAGCGGGATCTCGGTTGCCAGCTTGACCCTGCCGCGTCGCGCCAGCAGCACCGCGCTCCCGTGCTCCGTCGCGTTTCCGATGATCGCAACGATCACGAACGCGACGAAGAACTCCGAGAGGTGCGCCGTGTGTGCGAAGGCTCGTAGCGCGCCGACGAGCGTTTCGCTGACGAAGGCGGTAGCGATCGTGGCAACGCCGAGCACCACGAGGGCGGCGGGCAACGACCAGCCGGTGCTTTCGGGTTCAGCGGACTTGAAGAGCTGCCACTGGCGGCGCAGCGCGTACCGGGTCACGGTCACCCAGACGGCCAGGAGCAGTATGGCAACAGGCACCGAGAGCCCGGCGAGCGAGCGGCGTTCCGGATCGTCGTGGAACCCTGGCGCGGCGGCGACGAGCACGACAACGGTGGTGAATCCGACCAGGCCGAGCGAGACGTAGGCAGACCGGCGATCGATCAAGCCCCTCTGGCCGAAGAGAAGCGTGAAGCCGAGGACCAGCAGGAGGTTACCGGCGATCGAGCCTACGAGTGACGCCCTGACGATCGCGGTCAGACCCCCGGAGACGGCGATGATCGCAATGATCAGCTCCGGCGCGTTACCGAACGTCGCGTTCAGGAAGCCGCCGATCCCGGGACCGGTATGGCGGGCCAGGTTGTCCGTCGCCTCGCCGATCAGCCAGGAAAGAGGGATCAGCGCCGCGCCGGCAAGCACGAACAATGTCAGCTCGCCGACGGCATCCAGCCGATCCAGAACCACGACGAGCGGCGCCAGCAGCAGCGTCAGGAGCGCACCGCGAGCGATGTTCCCACCGGCCCCGCACACATAATCACCCTAACTGGGCGACGCCCGCACGGCGGCCATGAGCGGACGCGCCGCGCCATGACCGGACGGTTGCGCCTGTGCGCCAGCGTGTGCGGTCCGGGGGCTTGCCGGACGGTTCGTTCCGGGGACATGCCACCTCGGGTTCACCAGTACCCGCCCTGAGAAGCTGTACGGCACCGGACCCGATAACTTGCGGGCGCTCAGCACAGACCGGCATGCGGTGACCGAGCTGAAAACTGGCTCCACCACGGCGGTCATCGCCAAGAAAGACCTCGACCAGCTTGGTGGCAGCGTCCGCTGGGATCAGGGGCAGCACCCTGGCGTCATCGCCTTGCCCGTGATGGTCCACCCCAGCCGCGACTGTGACAAGCGGGGCACTCCCGTGCCGAACATGCGGGTGGTGACGCCGGCCAAGCTAGAAAGGCTCAAGCAGGCGGTCGTGGCGTACGCCGTCGCTCTCGCGGAAGGGCAAGGTCGCTGGGGCGACGAGCATGCAGTATCCGCTCACCTGGCCCACGGCAAACTCGACGGCGGCAACCTGTTCCAGACCTTCGCCGAGGCACCGCGTACAACCCGGTGAGCTGGCGCGCTGGCTGGCCGGCGCCTGCCAGATCCGCTGTTGGGCGGCAGCAGGCTCGGAAGATCTAGGCGACGACTTCGGACGCTCCGAGCCCAGGCGCAGCCCTCAACAGCAATGCGCAGGCTCGGGTCGGAGCGCTCAGCCCGGCCGGCGCGATCCGGCTGCGGCCCAGGCAGCCCTACTTATCTGTCTCATGTCACTCGCTGTCGAGGGCGTCGCTGATGCGCTGGTTGGCGGCGCCGGCCTGGCCGTCGATGCAGTTGGCGTAGACCTTGAGCAGGACGGCGACGCCGTGGCCGGCGCGGCGGGCGACTTCGGTGGCGGGGACCCCGGCGTTGAGCCACAGGGATACGGCGGCGTGCCGGAGGTCGTAGGGGCGGCGGGCCAGCGGGGATGCCTGCTGGGCGGGGGTGAGCGCTTCCGGGCGGGCGCGCTGCCAGACTTCACCCCATCCGGTGTCGTTCAGCGGGCCGCCTCGGGCGGTGCGGAACAGGTGCCCGCCGGGGCTCGTGCCGTAGCGGGCGATGTGGGCGCGGAGCATCCGGACGAGGACGGGCGGGATGGGGATGCTGCGGGTTTCGCCGGCCGCGCGGTGCTTGAGGCCTCGTTCCTCGCGGCTGGCGCCGTCGTCGGTCCACCCGGTGCCGGCGCAGGGCCAGGAGGCGGCCAGGTCAATCCTGCCCCACCCGCGGGCGGGCAGGACACAGTCGGCCTCGCGCAGCGCGACCGCCTCGGCGGGACGCAGGGCCGCGTAGTACAGGCAGCCGAAGAACGCCTCCATGTGCTCGCCGCGCGGGCCCTGACCCCGGACGGCCTTCAGGAGCCTCCCGGCCTGGGCAGGGTTGGCGACCGAACGGCGGTCGACGGTCTCGGCAACCTCGGAGGCTTTCCACTGGATCTGGCCGAGGGGGTTGGCGGGCAGCAGCCTGCGTTCGACGGCGTAGCCGAGCGTGTTGGCGAAGACGGCGCGCTTGCGGCGGGTGGTCGTCGCGGCGGCGGGCTTGCCGTCCAGCCGCCGGGCGCAGGCATTCAGGGCGGCGCGGACTGTGTCCGGCTCTTCCAGCGCTGCCACCGGCAGGGATGCCTTGGCGATCCAGTCCAGTGCCCGGGTGATCTCGGCGGGGGCGGCCTGGCTGGCGCTGGCGGTGTTGAACGCGTACCCGAACAGGGCCCGGCGCAGGACGCTGGAGTCGGGGGCTTTGCGGTGCGGCCCGGTCAGGGCGAGGGTGATGGTGGTGAGCGACTCGGCGGTCGAGCGGCGGGACTTGGCGGCCAGATCAGGCCATTTCATCTGCGCGTACGCGCAGGCGTGCTCATACCAGGTGACGCCGGGCCGGCCGGCTGGCCGGGGCTGGGCGGGCTGCCCGGTGGCCCGGTCGAACGGCTTCCCGTCGCGGGCGGCGTCTTTGAGGGTGACCAGGAACGCGTCCGCGAGGGCCTTGGTGGCGAACGATTTGCAGTGCTCGCGGCCGTCGACGGCCCAGCGGACCCGGTACCGGCCGCGGGCGGTGTCGCTGATCTTCCTGGTGTCCCAGAACCTGACCTGGTAGCTGGTCATGCGGCATGCTCCTTCGGGGTGTCTTCGAGGCCGCGCAGCCATTCCTCCAGCGCGGTCCGGCGAATCCGCACGGCGCCGCTGGGCAGCTTCATCACCCGGGGCGCGATCCCCTGCTGCCGCCAGCGGTAGAAGGTGGAGCGCGGCACCCGCAGCTCGGCGATGACCTCCTCGATAGTCAGCAGCTCATCCGGCTCGCCTGCCACGCCTGCCTCCCTTCCTCCGCTGCCGGCAGCCCGCCGCCAGGCGGGGTGGTGCATGTCCGTGCCGGCGGCTGTCCGTGCGCTGTGGTGGATGCACGCTCCGCCGTGGGGAATGGTCAAGTCCGCGCGCCGCAATGCCAGGTGACAGGTACGCCGGCCAGCCCGGGGCGCTCCCGGCTGGCTGGCCGCCCGTGCGGCCCTGCGTGGGCGCGTGCGGCCGACGGCGGCGCCCGGTAACGGGTAGATAGGGGTGCGGCCGTGCGGCCCGGACAGCGCCGCCGGGCCCCGCACGTCACGTTGGCCAGCCGGGCCCCACCCGGCACGGGTGCCGGGCGTCCGCGGCTTGACGTCGCGGGCAGAGGCGGGCGTTGATCGGTCACGGCGCATGACCCCGGCCTGCCGCGGAGCCGTCCCGGTTTCCCGGCGCTGGTGATGCGGGCAGCAGCTTCGGCCTATCGGCCGGGGGCAAGCGCCACCAGCCCATCAACCCTGGAGGTGCCTGACCGTGACTACTGCCCCTGCAAGCCCGGAACGCCGCCCGGCGGGGCCGGCGCCGGACATGCCCGAAGACCCCGCCGGCCCTGGCCGTCCCGTAAGCCCAGCGCCCGGTTTGCCGGATGATGCCGACCGCGACGGTGATGTGGATGTGCTGTACCTGGCCGGGCAGCGCCCGGCGGCCCCGGGAGAATGGCTGCTGATCACCGCAGTCGACGGGCTGCCCGGCGCGGAGTTCACCGCCCGCGTCCTGCCCGACGGCGAACGCCGCGCCCATGGCGGCGATGTCCTGGTGCACCTGGCCGCCGAGCCCGGGACCATGGAACCGCTGACGGTCAGCGTCGGGACCTGGGCCGTCATCGGCGGGCTCCTGATCCCGGTCTCGGGATGGGACCGGCAAGACCCCGAGGGCTGGCCCGAGCACATCCGCAGCACCGTCGCGTTCACGGTGGGCATGCTGACCGAACTGGAAGCACACGGCGCCGACCTCGCCGCTCACCACGAGATTGATCTGGACGAGGCCGCCGTCACGGCGACGGCGGGCATCCCCGCAGACGTGACCTTCGGCGCAGCAGGAACCGGCGGGATGCCGGGGCGCTGACACCGGAACAGCCCGCAGCGCGGGGGCAGGCAGCCATCGGCTGCCTGCCCCCGCTCCCGTGTCCGCCGCACCCCCGCCGGGTTCCTGGTGGCACCCTCGCCCGGCCCGGCTGGACGGCGGCCGGAACTCGCCTGCAGGAGCGGCGGG
>ODAK010006612.1_pt1 | contig 11671 bp, 9 predicted proteins | sample 1539591 | NCBI WGS metagenome assembly ODAK01 (sample SAMEA3539303, study PRJEB22396) | soil metagenome | biome: tundra; feature: field; material: soil | place: USA | collected 2010-05 | depth 0.15 m | reverse complement strand
TCCCTTGTCTGGCCTGGCTGACGGCCGCGTGCACACCGATCCGAAGGGCGACTAGGCTAATGGCTTGGTGTTTGCCTTGATCCTAGAAACCGATATTGGCAAAGGCTAAGGTCCGATAGCGCGATCACGGCGGTTAGCAATTCCCTGCTGATGCAGCCTTTGCTTTGCGCTAAAGTTTGGCTATCAACGATAACGCAGGTCCAAAATGCAGATCCGGATCAGTGACGATGATTTGCTGCTGATAATTGATGTGCAGAACGATTTCTGCACCGGCGGCGCGCTTGCGGTTGCCGACGGCGACGCGGCGGTGCCGGTCATCAATCGCCTCGCCGAACGCTTCGACCATGTCGTGCTGACCCAGGATTGGCATCCGTCAGGCCATAGCTCCTTTGCCACAGCACATCCGGGTTCTGCTCCCTTTGACATCATCAGCATGCCATATGGCCAGCAAACCCTTTGGCCCGATCATTGCGTCCAGGGCACACCCGGGGCGGCCTTTCATCCGCAATTGGCGACGGAGCGGGCGGAACTGGTGATCCGCAAGGGTTTCCGGCCGGCAATCGATTCCTACTCCGCGTTCTATGAAAACGATCGGCGCACTCCTACGGGTTTAGCAGGCTATTTGCGCGAGCGCGGCTTGCAGCGAATCTTCCTGGCCGGGCTCGCCACCGACTTTTGCGTCTATTATTCGGCCGTGGACGCGCGCCGGCTCGGCTTAGCCACCGTGCTGATCGAGGCCGGGTGCAGGGCCATCGATTTGGCGGGCTCGCTCGAAGCCGCCTGGGCAGGGATGGCCGCTGCCGGCGTGCAGCGTGTCAACGATCTTGCTTAGCGCTGCATCGGCTCCGGCCCTCACGCGGGGCGTGGGGGCCGGATTTTCGGCAGGTAAGTCATAAAGCGGAGATTTTCTAATCGCCGATCTGGTATTATGCGGTCCGCGTTGTCCGGTTCGGCATTCCACCGACCGTTACAATCTCGGCACTCAATTGCTCGATCGTCGTGCGGTGCCGCATGGCCGTCTGTCGAATCAGCGTAAACGCATCCGATTCGGAGAGATCGTGAGCGCGCATAACTTGCAGAACCGCGGCGAAAACAATGCGCCGGGAACGAATACGATCCTCCAGTCTTTCGATACGCGCGGTTTCATCAATTCTTCGCTGGGCGGAATCGAACGCAACCACCAGTGCGGTGTAAAGTCCGGCCGAGCGCAGCGGCTTAATGAGAAAAGATGCCGGCTTTAGGTCAAGCAGCCACTTCAACCGACTGGGCGTCTCCGTTCCGATCAGCGCGATGATCGGTGCGTCGACCTTCCACACGGTGGCCAGATCAAACTTGATGGGAATGATGTCCGCGTCCATGACGATGACGTCAACGGCTTCGTCCGGCGGCGGCGGCGACGCAGCCAGATCATGTTCTGTAATCGTCATGCCCAGGCGATTGAGCTGGCGGCGCACGATTGAGATTTCGCGCTCATCTCTCATCACCATGAGAGCGCGACGGCCGCGGACGGAGAAAGGCGATGGCCTTGTCATTTCACGATACGCAGATGGCTTGACCGCTTCGTCATTGCATCATTGCTCCTTTCCAGCCTTGTGCCAATCGCTGCCAGATCAAGGTTCGAAAGATAAGGATCGGGGCGTTCAGGGGCATCCGCTTCCCAGAAGATCTTGAACTGACATCCAGGCACAGAGCGTGCCAAACGGGGCGTCAGGAAGCAATGATTGTTGTCGGGATCGACCCAAACCGGGCCCTGCGGAGAATCATAGCGATGATTTGCGGCAGCGCGCCGGACGGCTCCGACGTCCGCCGAGCCCGCGCGGCGGATGGCGCGGGCAAGCAGCATGACGCAGACATAAGTTGACTGCCCATCGACGGAGGGGTTGCTATCGGCGCCTTGGCGGGCCTTCCACCGCGCAACAAAAGCGCGATTCTCGGGCCGCTCGATGCTCTCGAAATAAGCAGATGATGTGATGCATCCAACAGAGGCCGCTGATCCGATCAGCTTGAGCTCGGGCTCGCACAGACTGCAGCTCAGCATGGGGATCGTGAGTCCGGCGCGCATCGTCGCCTCATGGAGCGCGCGGATGAAGGAGTAGCTGGATTCTCCGACAAGCGTGTTGAACACAACCGGTGGCTTTCGATCGATGATCTCCTTGACGATGTGGTCCACGGCGGTCTCGCCCAGCTCCAGCAGGCGTTCGGCGAGGATGCGGCCGCCCGCGCTCGTCACGATTTCACGAATGACCCTGTTGGTTTCCCACGTCCAGACATAGTTGGAGCCGATGCAGAACACGTCGCCGGAGATGTGATCCAGCATATGCCGCACCAAAGGGACGACGTTGTGATTGGGCGCGGCCCCGACATAAATAACGTTATCGCTGCTTTCAAACCCTTCATATCGCGCCGGATGCCAGAGCAGCCGTTCGGTGCGTTCGACAATGGGAATGACCTGCTTGCGCGAGGCCGATGTATAGCAGCCGACGATATGATCGACCTGGTCTTCGCGAATTAAATCAGCGCATGCTGTATGATAAGCGGCGACAACGCCGCCGGGATCACGCAGATGCGGGGCGAATGTGAAATCGAACTCATCGCTATGATTGACTTCGTCGATGGCCATCAGCGCACTCTTCAGCATCTCGCCCGCCATCATTGCGTAAGGTCCCGATTGGGAAAATACGAGACCGAGAGGGACGGATGGCTTTTTCATGAGGAAGCTCGGGAGGTGTGTGGCAAATTATCTCATCATCTCATCGCAAGAATGTCGACCTGTCACCTTGTATCATCAATCTGCGCTGCGCGTCATTTGTGCCACGCTATGCATAAAAAAGGTGCCGCCATCGCATTGACAAGTCTGGTGACGCTAAGACACAATAACTCCGTACGTGAATGCGTGCATTGCGAAAGAGTTCTCGCGCAGCCGATGACGTCTGAGTGACGACCTTCCAGTTTCGTTCTGCAACGTAAGCCTACGAGACCATTGATAGCAGCGGCATTGATGCCATTCGGGGCCTTTTCGGGCCGCGGGTGGCTTTTTTCGTTTGTCTTCTAACAGACAAGAACTAGGTGGCGCATGGTAGTTCGCCTTCCGACATTGGAGCAAATTGACAACCTCGGATCCGATTTCGGTCTGGTTCTCACCGCCGACGAGGTTGCGGCCTTTCAGCAAGCCTTCAAAGGACCTTTGGCCTCGTATGGCCGGCTTGACGAATTGGTCCCGCCCACGTTGGCGCCGATTGCGCCACGATCGCCCGGATACCGGCCTTCGGCATCCGAAAATCCGTATGGCGCCTGGTATTGGAAGACGAACATCCACACCGGCGCAGAAGGGCTGCTGAGCGGCAAGAAGGTAGCGATCAAGGACAACATCTGTGTCTCGGGTGTCCCGATGATGAATGGCTCGGCGTTGCTCGAAGGTTATGTCCCGGAGCTCGATGCCACCGTGGTGACGCGGATTCTTGATGCGGGGGGTACCATTGCCGGCAAGGCGGCCTGTGAGGATCTTTGCTTTTCGGGCGCCAGCCATACGTGCGCAACCGGTGTGATCCGCAATCCGCATAACCTCGCCCACAGTGCCGGCGGCTCATCGGGTGGTAGTGCCGCACTCGTGGCGGCCGGCGAGGTGCCAATGGCCCTCGGCGGAGACCAGGGCGGATCGATCCGCACGCCGTCAAGCTGGTGCGGAATTTATGGCCTGAAGCCGACCTGGGGACTTGTGCCCACCACGGGCTCGATGCCGATTAGTTATTCCGTCGATCACTGCGGTCCGATGGGAGCAACAGCCGAAGACGTCGCTCGGCTACTGACGGTGATAGCTGGCCACGATGGATGGGACACCCGAACGATTGCAGCTCGCCCCGGCGATTACATGGCCGCGCTCGGCAAGCCCGTAAAAGGATTGCGCGTCGGCATCCTGCGTGAAGGATTTGGTCACCCCGAAAGCGATCCCGCTGTCGATGCCAAGGTGCGGCTAGCCATAGCGGCATTGGCAAAGATCGGCGTTGAAACCACGGAAGTTTCGGTGCCCTGGCATCTCGACGGACCGCATGTCTGGAGCGGGATCATCCTGGAAGGTGCGGCCGAGATGATGCTGAAGGGATACGGCGTCGGCAACAACATCCACGGTTACTACCCGCTTTCAATGCAGGAAGCCTTCGCCCGCGGGATGAGGACACGGATCAACGACGTTTCGCCAACCGTGAAATTGGTGCTGATGCTCGGCGAATACATGCATCGCAATTATCATGGGCGCTATCATTCAAAGGCCCAAAATCTGCGGGTGCTGCTGCGTCGCGCCTACGACGAGGCGCTCGAAGAGTTCGACGTGCTGGCAATGCCGACGATTCCTTTTACGGCAACTCCGATTCCGCCAGCTGATGCGCCGCTTGGCACCGCGATCGACGTGGCGCTTAACATGCAGGCGAATACCTGCTCGTTCGACGTTTCCGGGAATCCTGCCTTTACGGTGCCGTGTGGTCGCGTAAACGGCTTGCCGGTCGGCCTGATGATGGTCGGCCGCCATTTCGAAGAATCAACATTGATACAGCTTGCTTCGGCGATCGAAGCTGGCGGAGACTGGAAGCTGAACTAGAGCGGAACGAGGCAAATATCTGATGCCGACGCGCGATCTGCACTATTCCGAACTGGTCGAGGTTGGACAACGTATTCAGAAACGCGATCTGTCTCCTGTGGAGGCAACGCAAGCCCAGCTGGATCGCATCGCGCGTCTCGATGGCAAGTTGAAGAGCTACGCGTATGTCATGGCCTCGTCGGCGCTGGAGCAGGCACACGCAGCCGAAAAGGAAATAGCGCAGAACAAGGTGAGGGGGCCACTTCATGGGGTGCCGATCGCCGTCAAGGACCTGTGCTGGACCAAGGATGCACCGACCGCTGCCGGTATGAAGATCTATCGCAATAATCGCCCCAGCGAGGATGCGACTGTCGTCTCTAGGCTCAAAGAGGCCGGTGCGGTTATCCTCGGCAAGCTGCAATTGACCGAAGGCGCTTACGCCGACCATCATCCGGACATCGATCCACCGCGCAATCCCTGGGATGCAACGCTTTGGCCGGGTGCATCCTCGAGCGGCTCCGGCGTCGCGACTGCCGCGGGACTTTGTTACGGTTCACTGGGATCAGATACCGGCGGTTCGATCCGCTTTCCGTCAGCCGCCAACAATGTGACCGGCCTGAAACCGACCTGGGGACGCGTGAGCCGCTACGGCGTCTTCGAGCTCGCCGCGACGCTGGACCACATCGGGCCAATGGCACGAAGTGCCGTGGATTGCGGCGCCATACTAGGCGCCATCGCCGGAGCGGATCCGAAAGATCCCACGGCCGTCCTGGAGCCGGTACCGGATTATCTGGCGAACCTGAATGGCAGCTTGCGTGGAACACGGATCGGTGTCGATCCGCGCTGGACCAGTGAGGGTGTCGATGCCGCTTCGACTAAGGTTTTTCGGGACGCCCTGCGTGTTGCGGCCGATCTTGGCGCAGAAATTCATGAGATTGTCTTTCCCAATCCGACTGCCATGATCGCAGACTGGTTTCCGCTGTGCGGAGTTGAAACTGCGGTTGCACATGAAGCAACCTATCCCTCGCGGAAGTCGGAATACGGTCCGGCGCTTGCCGGATTGATTGAACTTGGTCTGCAGCAATCCGGCACCGACTATCAGAAGATCGTTCTGCGCCGCGAAGCATTCAGGGGATTGGTGAAGGCGCTGTTCGAAAAGGTCGACCTTCTTGCCGTGCCGGCCCAGACATTCGCCGCACCGACCATCGGCACCATGGCAACGCTGGGCGAGAATCCGGACCTGATCACCGGTCTGCTGCGCTTCAGTTGCCCCTTTGACATGACGGGAAGTCCATCCATTACCCTTCCGGGCGGCTTTACGGAAAGCGGCGGTCCGGTCGCATTCCAGTTCGTTGGCCGCCATTTCGATGAAGCCCGCCTGGTGGCTGCCGGCGATGCGTTCCAGCGCGTCACCGACTGGCACCGCCGCCATCCTTCGCTTTGACGATTGAGGATATCTCGATGATCAACGGCCCTTGGCTCAAGACCTCGATCATGGCGAAGCGCGGACTCGCCAAAGGTCAGGCTGGGCAACGCCACGAGCTCTCCATCGCGGCGCAAGGCGACTTCCACTACGTCTACGGGCCCTATGCCAAGCCCGTACTCACGATCAATCCCGGCGACGTCGTCGTAGTGGAGACGGAAGATGCCTTCGGCGGCGTCATCACGAGCGAGCAGGACAGTCCGACCGCGAAATTGCAGTTTCCCTTTCTCAATCCGCAGTGTGGTCCCATTGCCGTCAGCGGCGTGGAGAAGGGCGATTGCCTGGCGGTCCACATTCATGCCGTGGAAACACGGGGCGCGCAGCCCGCAGGTACCACCTGCATCATCCCGGAATTCGGCGGCCTCGTCGGAACGGCGTCTACAGCCATGCTCAATCCGCCCTTGCCGGAGCGGGTGAGGAAGATGCACGTCGACAAAAACGGCGTACGCTGGAGCGACAAGATCATCCTCCCCTACGAGCCGTTCATCGGCACGATCGGGGTTTCGCCCCAGATCGAGGCGATCTCGTCGCTGCAACCGGATTACCACGGCGGTAATATGGATTTGCCGGACGTCGCTCCAGGCGCGATCCTTTACTTTCCGGTGCATACCAACGGTGGCCTTCTCTATGTCGGCGATTGCCATGCCGCGCAGGGCGACGGCGAGTTGTCGGGAGTAGCAATTGAACAACGCGCCACTGTCACCTTGCAGATCGACGTCATCAAGGACTGGAGCTTTGCGTGGCCACGGCTTGAGACGGAAACCTTTCTCATGACGATTGGCAGCGCCCGACCGCTGGAAGATGCGGCACGCATCGCCTATCGCGAACTCGTGCGCTGGATGAGCGCAGACTACGGCTTCGATGAGATCGACGCTTACATGCTTCTCAGTCAAGCCGGACGCATCCGGCTCGGAAACATGGTCGATCCAAAATATACGATGGGCGCGTCGATTTTGAAAAAATATTTGGTCTCATGACGTATCGGCAACAACGAGGAGGAGTACTGCAATGAAAGTCAATCGCAGAAAGTTCTTACAGGGTACGGCCGCTGCCGCTGCTACTAGCGCGTTCGCTTCTAATGCCTGGGCGGAGGATCCGATTAGCGTGGCGAGCATCCACGATCTCTCGGGTGGACTCGACATCTACGGCAAGCCGATGGTCGATGCTCTTACGCTTGCCGTCGAAGAAGCCAACGCGGCTGGCGGTCTTCTTGGACGGCAAATCAAACTGATCAGTTACGATACGCAATCGAACATGCAGCTCTACACGCAGTTTGCGCAGCAGGCGGCGCTGAAGGACAAGGTTGCCGTCGTGCACGGCGGCATTACCTCTGCTTCGCGTGAGGTCATCCGGCCCGTGCTCGACCGCTTCAAGACGCTCTATTTCTACAATACCCAATACGAAGGTGGCGTCTGCGACCGCAACCAGTTCGACACCGGAGTCACCCCGGCGCAGACCGTGGAAAAGCTGGTGCCTTACGCCATGAAGAAGTGGGGCAAAAAGGTCTATGTCATCGCAGCCGACTACAATTACGGACAGATCACCTCGCAATGGGTGAAGAAATACGTCACCGAAAACGGCGGCGAAGTTTCGTCGATCGATTTCTTCCCGCTCGACGTCACGAATTTCGGCTCGACCATCTCCAAGATCCAGGCGGCGAAGCCGGATTTCGTCTGGTCAGCGCTCGTTGGCGGCGCGCATATGTCTTTCTATCGTCAGTGGGCCGCGGCCGGCATGCGCAAGAGCATTCCGATGGCGTCGACCACCTTCGCCGTGGGTAACGAGCACATCGTGTTATCGCCCGACGAATGCAACGGCATGCTCGTTTGTTACAATTACTTCCAGGACTTGAAGAACAAGACGAACGAAGCCTTCGTTGCGGGTTTCCACAAGCGCTTTGGCGCCGATTATCCCAACGTTACCGAACTCGCCATGGGGACCTATCAAGGCTTCCGTATATGGGCGGAGGCGGTCAAGAAAGCGGGCAGTATCGACCGAATGAAGGTAATCGAAGCGCTGGAAACCGGAATCAGCATCGATGCTCCCTCGGGCAAGGTCACGATCGACCCTCCGACCCACCATTGCGTCCTCGACGTTCACATCGCCGAGGTCAACGACAAGAAGCTCAACGTGCTGGAAGACTTCGCGCAGCAGAAGCCGTCGGACACCGCCGCGGTGTGCGATCTTATCAAGAACCCTAACGACAACCAGCAATACGTGATCAAGATCTGATGCCGGTCGGCCGTCAGATCCTTTGGGGAAGGTGAACGTGGATCTCATTGCTCTCCTGGCGATCCAGGTCCTTTACGCGATTGCCAGCCTGGCGCTGATCAGTGTCGGGCTGGCGATCATTTTCGGAATGATGCGGGTCATCAATCTCGCACATGGGGAATTTCTGATGCTCGGCGGCTATGCAGCGATCGTCGCTACCAGCCACGGCATTAGCATCTGGATCGCGATGCTGGTGGTGGCGCCCGTCGTCGTCGGTATCATCGGGGTCATCGTCGAATGGACGATCATCCGCTTCCTGTATGGCCGCATGATCGACACGATGCTCGCAACCTGGGGCCTCAGTCTTTTTCTCGTGGGACTGACGACGGCTATCTTCGGCAACACCACGGTTGGCATCTCGGCGCCGCTCGGCAGTTTCCAGATTGGCGCCTATCGCACCAGCGGATACACGCTTTTCGTCATCGCCGTGGCGGCCGTCGTACTGGCCGGCATCTTCGCAGCGCTGCGCTGGACGCGCCTCGGCCTGATTGCCCGCGGCACAATGCAGAACGCCAACATGGCGGCAGCGCTTGGCGTGAACCCGCCGCGCGTCTATGCCGTCACTTTCGGCATCGGTGCCGCCTTGTCGGGTCTTGCCGGTGCGGTGCTTGCGCCGGTTTCTGGCGTCTTTCCCACCATCGGCGTCGCCTATGTCGCCAAATCTTTCATCACTGTGATCGGAGGTGGCGCCGCCATTGTCAGCGGAACGGTTTCCGCATCCGCGCTGTTCGGCACGATCAATCAGATCGCTACGTTTGCCACGACACCGGTGTTCGGCGAGGTGGCGTTGCTTGCGACGGCAATCGTCCTGATCCGTCTGCTGCCGCAGGGCATCACGGGCCGCTTCTTCCGGAGAGGTCTGTGAACGCCCGCGCCCTCAATTTTCTTGGCCTCGGGCTAGTCGGCATCGTCGGTGTCGCCTTCCTGATCCTGACGCCACGCTTCGCCGAGCTCGATACCGTGCTCGAACTCACGATCTACATGATCATGGCGATCCTAGCGCTTAGCCTGGCGCTGATCTGGGGTTACGGCGGCATTCTCTGCTTTGGCCAATCGGCTTTCTTCGGGTTAGGCGCCTATACCTATGCTATCGCCATGTTCAATATCGGCGAGAGCACGGTCCCGCTTTTGCTTGCAATCGCTCTGCCAGCAGCCTTCGCCGCGTTGCTCGGTTATTTCATCTTCTACGGGCGCATCAGCGACGTGTATCTCGGCGTCATCACGCTGACAGTGACGCTGATCCTGTTCAATTCGGTGAATTCCACCGCCGGCCCGGAATTCCATATTGGCGTGGCGCGGCTCGGCGGTTTCAACGGCATTCCGGGAATCCCGCCGCTCAATTTCCCCGGCAACAAGGCCGCCGTGCTCGATCTCGAAGGCATGTTTTATCTCGCAACGGCGGCATTGCTCGCGACGTATTTCGGACTGCGCCTATTGCTGGCCAGCCGGTTCGGCCGCGTCATTGTCGGCATCCGGGAAAACGAACGGCGCGCCGAACTCCTGGGATACGATCCCCGAGCCTACAAGCTCGTGACCTTCACCATCGGAGGCGCGCTCGCCGGCTTCGCCGGATGTCTTTTCGCCAATTGGGGAGGGTTCGTAAGCCCGACGATCTTCGGACTGGCTCAGTCCGCGCAAATCATCATTTGGGTCATCGTCGGCGGGCGCGGCACGCTAATCGGTCCGATCATCGGTTGCATTGGCATCCAGTGGCTCAGCGCGTCGCTGGGGGCGAACCAGCCCAGCGGTTCGGATTGGTGGACGAAGCTATTGGCCAATGCGCCGCTCATCCTTGGAATCATCCTTGTCGCGTTCGTGCTTCTTGTGCCGAAGGGCTTGGTGCCGACGCTCGGCGATTTCGGACAATGGCTGCTGCGCTCGCGAACGCGGCGTATAGCTGCGGGCCTTAAGCCCAAGCAGGCGGAGGAGGGGTGATGGCTGCGCCACTTCTGGAGACCCGCGGTCTAAGCATGCGCTTCGGTGGCGTCCAGGCGGTAAGCAACGTCAACTTTACGCTAGCTGAAGGTGAGCTGCGTTGTCTCATCGGTCCGAACGGCGCCGGAAAAAGCACGTTCTTCAAGATGCTCACCGGGCAGCTGCAGCCGAGCCAGGGCCACGTGTTGTTCCGCGGCCACGATATTTCCCGCGCCCACGCCCACCAGATCGCGCGTCTCGGCATTGGCATCAAGACTCAGGTGCCAAGCGTCTTCGATGGTTTGAGCGTGCGCGAAAATATCTGGCTCGCGGCGAGCCGCATCCATTCCGGTGAGCGCGTCAATGGCGTGGTCGACGAGATGCTGGAGCGTATCGGCCTCACCGGCGCGGCAAAGCGCCTGGTCGGCCAGCTCGCACACGGTCAGCGGCAATGGGTTGAACTCGGCATCGTGTTGTCGACGGATCCCGAGCTCATTCTGCTCGATGAGCCTGCTGCCGGAATGACGCATGAAGAGGTGCACAAGACCGCCGAGCTCGTGCGCGAGATCAATCGCAGCAAGGCTCTGATCGTCGTCGAGCACGACATGCAGTTCATCCGCATGATCGCCAAGCAGGTGACGGTGTTCAATCAGGGCAGCGTGCTGGTGGAGGATGCCGTGGAGAATATCCTGCGCAACCCGCTGGTGCGCGACATCTATCTAGGCAAACAGGCGGCCGCATGATGCTCAATGTGCAGGGGCTGCGTACAGGCTATGGCCGCATTCCGATCCTCAACGGGGTCAGCTTCGCCGTCAACCAAGGCGAGTTCATCGGAATTCTCGGTCACAACGGCATGGGCAAGACGACACTGCTCAAAGCGTTGATGGGCTTCCTGCCGGCGACCGGCGGGTTCGTCCGCCTGGACGGTGACGACGTGACCGCGGCCGAGCCCTATCGTCGCGCGCGGCTGGGGCTCGGTTATGTGCCGCAGGGGCGCGAGATTTTCCCCGGCCTCACGGTTTACGACAATCTGCGGATGGGATGCACCAAGCAAGCCGGTGCCGAGCAAGATACCATCGCGGCGGTACTGGAGGAGTTTCCCCGCCTCAAGCCGCTTCTCGACCGTCCCGGCGGTGCGCTCTCGGGCGGCGAGCAGCAGCTGCTGGCGATTGCGCGCTGCCTTTGCGGCAAGCCGCGTCTCGTTCTTCTCGACGAGCCGACGGAGGGTATCCAGCCCTCGATCATCGACGAGATTGTCGAGATCTTGCAGCGGCTGCGCGACAACAGCGGACTCACCATGATTTTGGTCGAGCAGAACCTCGACTTCATCGCTGCACTTTCAAAGCGGATTCTCATCATTCAGAAAGGAACGATCACCCGGGAAGTGCAGCCAGGAGATCTCGGCGACGCAAGTGTCGTCGGAGAATTTATCG
>ODAK010006609.1_pt1 | contig 11674 bp, 8 predicted proteins | sample 1539591 | NCBI WGS metagenome assembly ODAK01 (sample SAMEA3539303, study PRJEB22396) | soil metagenome | biome: tundra; feature: field; material: soil | place: USA | collected 2010-05 | depth 0.15 m | reverse complement strand
AGAGCACTTTGGGGCCCGATCATCCTGACACCCGCAGCGCCCGGCAGCTCGCAGAAGCCGGTACCCTCCAAAAGTAAAGCGGCCGCCGCTGTTGCCAAGAAGAATCTGCGGTGCCTGTCGTCTTTTCCCTTCCGTTTCCGATATCCAAGTAGAGTCCAGTAATTCCGGCTTCGCACAACATTTGGCGTAGTGGACTAATCCGCACAATAAGGGAATTTCACATGAAAGCCATGGCCGCAAAGTTAAGGAGAACTATGTATTCAGCAGGGGCGATCAGCAGGACGAAAGGCCGTTCGAACATTTCCGATGTCGGGCCGGGATTCGGCTCGACGAAACTGGCAGCCGCAATTACCCGCGGCGCTTTGACGCTAGCTGCGCTTTCTGCGCTGCTGCTGATTGCCGCTCGCCCAGCGCACGCCCAAACGGAAAGCGTGCTCCATAGCTTCGCCCACAATGGCACGGACGGGTCCGCTTCCTTCGCGGGTTTGGCCATCGATACTAAGGGGAATCTCTATGGCACCACCTACAATGGCGGCGCCAACAACTCCGGCATGGTGTTCAAGGTCACTCCGTCCGGAACCGAGACGGTGCTCCACAGTTTCGGAGGAGCGTATGGTGCTAATCCGTACTTTTCTGGAGTGGTTCGCGACACGGCTGGCAATCTCTATGGCACAACCACCGCGGGCGGTGCGAACGGCTTTGGCACGGTGTTTAAACTCTCTCCGACTGGGACGGAGACGGTGCTCCACAGCTTCGCCGCGGATGGCAAGGATGGGTCCCATCCCTATGCGAGATTGGCCATTGATAAGACAGGCAACCTCTATGGCACCACTCCCGTTGGCGGCGCCAACAACTTCGGCACGGTGTTCAAGGTCACTCCGTCCGGAACCGAAACGGTGCTCTACAGTTTCAAAGGCGGAACCGATGGCTGTAATCCCAATAACGCCGGCGTAGTCCTCGGGAAGAACGGCGTTCTCTACGGCACAACCTCTGGTTGTGGCGCAAACGCCGTTGGCACGGTGTTTAAGCTCACGCCGACCGGGACTGAGACGGTGCTCCACAGCTTCGCCAATGATGGCACGGATGGGTTCAGTCCCTACGCGGGTTTAGCCATCGATACTAAGGGCAACCTCTATGGCACCACCTACTTTGGCGGCGCCAGCGGCCTCGGCACGGTGTTTAAGCTCACTCCGACTGGGACTGAGACGGTGCTCCACAGCTTCGCTAATAATGGCACGGATGGGTTCGATCCGTATGCGGGCCTGGCCCTCGATAAGGCAGGCATTCTCTACGGCACAACCTTGGAGGGCGGTGCGAACGGCTTTGGCACGGTGTTCAAGATCACACAATATCCGGTGTCGTTTTCGCCCGAGAGCCTGACTTTCTCGGCCCAGACCGTTGGGACGACGAGTGCCCCGAAGACGGTCACGCTGTTCAACAACCAATCAGTTGCGCTGAACATCACTAGCATCGCGGCCAGCGCAGATTACTCGGCAGCTCCCGGCGGAACAAAGCCGTGCGCGTCAGCAGTTGCGGCAAATTCGAGCTGCACTTTCGTGGTCAGGTTCAGTCCAACGAAGATTGGGACGATTAAAGGATCAGTCACAGTGACCGACGACGCCCCGACTAGCCCACAAGCAGTCGCTCTAACCGGCAGGGGACAGTAGAGAGTTCCCCTGGGTTGCGGCTACGGACCTGTGAGGGTGCGTAATTGTAGGGATGTCCATGTCGAAAGTTCCGATACTTCTTAGATCAAGACTCTTTACGGGAGGTCCTATGCGTGCAACGCAGATTCGCGCTTCTGCCCTCATCGCTGTAGTGGCTCTCTTGCAGCCGCTATTGGCTGCCGACGTAGTAATCGAATGGAACCAACGGGCCAACGCCTCCGTGCTGGAAGCCAAGACTTACCCATTCGCCGCAACGCGCGTGATGGCAATCGTGCACACGGCGATGTTTGACGCTATTAATTCCATCGAGGGCCAGTACACGCCGTATAAGTTCAAGGTCTCGGCTGCGCCGGGCAGCTCGCCGGAAGCGGCAGGGGCCGCGGCAGCGCACGCAACTCTAGTGGCGCTTTTTCCCGAGCAGAAGACAACCTTGGACAAAGCGTACGAGGACTCTCTCGCGCGGATTCCGGATGGCGCCGGAAAGACCGCGGGAATCGCCATAGGAGCGGAAGTGGCCGGAAAGGTTCTGGCGTGGCGTTCTACGGACGGAGCCGATGCACCGAACACTTATCGGCCCGTTACCTCGGCAGGTGTTTACGTCACCACAACCCTCCCAATTGGAACGCAGTGGGGAAAAGTGACGCCGTGGGTTATGGAGAGCGGATCGCAGTTTCATCCAGCTCCGCCTCCAGCATTGAGCAGCCCCGAATGGGCAGCCGACTACAACGAGATCAAGGAACTCGGCGGAAAAAAGAGTACACGGCGCACTCCTGAACAGACCGAGATGGCACGCTTCTGGACCATCACGGGCCCGCAAAGCTTCGATCCGGTCGTGCGGCAGCTTGCCAGCGCACCGGGACGAACCTTGAGCCAGAATGCCCGCTTATTTGCTTTGGTGGAGATGGCCGTTGCCGACTCTTACATTGCTGTGTTCGAAGCGAAGTACGCTTACAACTTCTGGCGACCCGTCACGGCAATCCGCAATGGAGACATTGACGGCAACGACGCGACCGAGCGCGATGCTGCTTGGGAGCCGTTGATCGACACACCCCTTCATCCTGAATATCCGTGTGCGCACTGTATCAATTCCGGCACGGCAAGAGCAGTGCTCGAGGCCGAATTCGGTACCGGGCCCAATCCACTGTCCATGACCAGCCCCGCGGCTCCGAGTGTGGTGCACAAATGGCCCAATATTGAGGCCTACGCGCAGGAGGTTTCCCTGGCGAGAGTCTACGGCGGACTCCACTACCGGAATTCGACTATGGTTGGTAAAGCTATGGGCAAGAAAATCGGCGAACTGGCCTGCCAGAACTTCTTGAAACCTGCTCACTGAGCCAAAAAGCAGATCCAGCCTTAGGATTCTAGGGTGGTTCTTTGTGCAGGCGCGGGGTCCGGTAGGTCCAGTGGCCCAATCTGCGAATTCGCGTCATGTTGACATCACGGGCGTCACGGGCTACAGACTTCTGACCAACCTCTGTAGCTCTTTCCAGTTGTGTGTCCTTGCCTTCCCTCAGCGCATCTCGTGACAACTCGACGCAAATGCGTGGAGTGATCCCATTGTGTTCAATGATTCTTCCCTGACACCCGCAGCGCCCAGCAACTCGCAGAAACCGGTACCCTCCAAAAGTAAAGTGGCCGCCACTGTTGCCAAGAAAAATCTGCGGCCCCTGTCGTCTTTTCCCTTCCGTTTTCGATATCTCAAATAGAGCCCAGTAATTCCGGCCTCTATACGGAATCTTGGGGTGTTGGGGGAACTTCCGCTGTAACGAATAGCAGCGGATTTGCACTATAAGTAAGGGTTCTCGCCAAATGCGAAGGAGGACGCTTCGACGCCGAAACAAGACGTCAAGCGGCCCGGAGCAATCGCCGCCTTGTCGTGTTTCACCTCCAGTTTTCGATTATCCCTAAGTAGGGAGAAGTACACCCGAGCGTACTGCTTCATTGACGCAGAGGGGTTATTCCAGCAGAGTGCATGGGCCTGTCATCGGCCAGTGACTTCCCTATCTGGACGGGCGTTTTGAACGAATAGCCAACATTTCGAGAAGGAGACAATTATGCAGGTGTGGGGGAGAGTTCTGAGCTTTACCAGCGTCGCCGTTTTGTTCGCAGGGATGACAGCGCAAGCGCAAATGATCGACAACACGCAGGCGCCGAACACGGCGAAGGCAGGAATCAACAAGTCGCTGCTGGATCAGATCGGCGCGGGCCGGGGCGATGTAATGACGGCGGGCTCGTCGGTTTACCTCATCAATCGGGACCCATTCCGTTCGGTGCGCCGGGGACGACAGCTGTTCCAACGGAAGTTTACTCGTCTGCAAGGGCAGGGCGCGAACGAAAAAGACGGCGTGGGCGACATCAATAACGACATCGCCATTGGCGCAGGGCTGTCGGACAGTTGCGCTCTGTGTCATGGGCGTCCGCGGGGATCGGGGGGAACGGGTGGCAACGTAGTGACCCGTCCCGACAGCCGCGATGCCGGACATCTGTTTGGTCTGGGTCTGAAAGAAATGCTGGCCGACGAGATCACGACCGATCTGCGTTCGACGCGCGACTTGTCGGTTGTGCTGGCGCAGCAGATGAAGCGTCCGATGAGCTTGAAGCTGACCAGCAAGGGCGTAAATTACGGCACGATCACCGGGAACCCGGACGGTTCGGTCGATACCTCGACGGTGCAGGGCGTGGACGCCGACTTGCGCGTGAAGCCCTTCTTTGCCGAAGGAAGCACGATCTCGCTGCGGGAGTTCATCGTGGGTGCGCTGCACAACGAGATGGGGCTGGAGGCATCCGCTGATCCCGATCTGCTCGCCGCGAACGCGGGGGGGCGTGTGGTCACTCCGTCGGGAATGGTGCTCGATGGATCCAAGGACAAGATCAGCGCGCCGCCGGCGCCTGATCCGGACAACGGGAACGAGATCGATCCCGCGATCGTGGATCATCTGGAGTTTTATCTGCTCAACTATTTCAAGCCGGGACATGGCGAACCGAACCCGATCGCGGATCATGGGCGGAAAGTGTTTCAGCAGTTGGGCTGTTCTTCCTGTCACGTTTCGGACATGACCATCAACCACGACCGCCGCGTGGCGGATTTGGAGACTGTCTATGATCCGGTGCGGGGAATCTTCAACAGCATGTTTGCCACGGCTACGCCGCTCTATAGGGAAGTGGACGACGGTTCGGGTCTGCCGCACCTGAAGCTTCCCTTGGGAAATTCGTTTGTCGTGAACGACATCTTCACCGACTTTAAGCGGCATGATGTCGGAGTGAATTTCTACGAGCGCAACTGGGATGGAACGATACAGACGCAGTTTCTGACTCGTCCGTTGTGGGGAGTCGGCTCGACTGGGCCGTACGGACACGATGGACGCAGCATTACATTGAACGACGTGATCCTGCGCCACGGTGGAGAAGCGCAAAAGTCACGCGACAAGTATGCGGCGCTCGGAAGCAATGGAAAGGTCGCCTTGCAGACGTTCCTGAATTCTCTGCTGCTGTTCCCGCCGGATGATACCGCGTCGAACCTCGACCCCGGCGATCCGACGAAAAACTACTTTCCACAATTCGGCCACGGCAGCATCAAGTTGACGGTGCTGTTTAACGATCCGGCGGACCCGGAGTGACAGGACGGGCTTCGCCAGCCCCATCTCTTCTGGTTCGGCTGTGCCGATGCGATCGACCGGAACTTGGAGAACAACACTAGACCTAGTGCGTAGCTGGATTTGTGAGGGTGACTTCTTCGGCATACTGCCGGGAATAAGAAAGCATCGGAGAGTCCTATCTCATGGTCCGGTGAAACGTTCGCTGACTATTCCGCACTATGGAAAGGAACGGGCCTCGCACAGCAGTGGGGGCCACCTCGGCGTCGTGGCTGGGTTCCCGCTGCAGGGTCAAATCCAGTAAGAACGCGCTGCCTGGCAGGTGTTGGGGACCTAACAGATTAAATCACCGAATCGGAGGATTTGCCGTGTGGAGGAGACGGCAGAAGTTTCTGAAGATTTCCCCTCAAAGAGTCTTGCGCGGTTGGAAGATGACCAGAGCTTGGCTTATGACCGAGATCGCGCGTTGAAGATGTCCACCTGCTTTATCGTGACTTTCTAAGCGCGCCTCGCGCGTGTTCAAGTTGCCGATTCCGAGTTTGTCGGCTAACCGAAAAACTATACGGTTGTTGTCGTAAGATTGCCTTCACGCTAACAACCCGGTCGTATGAACCTGTGAATGCTGGGCGACCCAAGCAGCGGGAGTAAGGTCTGGGAGGCGCTGGATCGGGCGATCAGCGAGTCCGGGAAGGACCGCGGCCAAATAGTCGCGCACTGGGAGTTTTAGCCGTCGGCAGCTTTCCACGACCGAAAGGATCGCCGCGACCTTCGGTCCCGCCTGTGGGCTGCCGATGTGTATCCAGTTCTTCCGTCCAAGAGCTACCGGTCGCATGGAGTTCTCTGCCAGGTTATTGCTCAACTCCAGCTCGGGGTATTCCAGGAAACGAATGAGTTTCCTCCAGAGCGTAAGCGTGTACTTGCAGGCCTTGGCCAGCGCACCCGCAGGCAACGCACCGGATCGTGCCGCTTCGATCTGCTTCCGGATCACATCCAGCAGCGGGCGCGATTGTTCCTGACGCAGAGCATGGCGTGCCTCCAGGCCCAGTCCTTGGCGGCGGACCTCGGCGTCGATGGCAAACAACTCATCGATTCGTGCCACGATCGGCGTCGCTACTGGATCTTTAGGGTTTAACTGCACGGCCTCAGAAAAATATCGTTCCGCATGCGACCAGCACGCGGCCTGCACCATCCTCGGCCCTCCGATCTGATCGCACGGCCGCATACCCGTCCGTTTGCAGAAGACCTTCAAACTGTCCCAGAAACTGCTTCGGTCCATCGCGTCCACGGCCCAGACGGAAGTCGAACACCACCGTTCCTCCAGGGCGGCTGTACTGCCACAAGTAGGCTTGATGGTTCTTCCCACGACCCGCGTGCATCTGCACGTCCACTGGAGTTTCATCGGCCTGGATGTAGCTGCCGCCAATTAACTCTCGCCTCATGGCCGAGACCACGGGGGTCAGCAACTCGCCCACTTTCAGAACCCAACCGTCCAGCGTCGCCCGGCTGAGTTCCAAACCGGTATCCCGCTCCAGTATCGCGCTCTGTCGATACAGCGGAGTGTGGTCGCAGTATTTGCTGATGATCGTATCGATCACAATCTGGTCACTGGCCAGGCACTTCTCGATGATCCGTGGCGGCAGCGGCGCTGAGACCACACCACGCTCCTCACATCGGCGACAGGCGCGCTTCTCTCGTTTGCTGACGAGCACGAAGTATTTCGCCGGTTCGACGTCCAGTTGGGAGCTCTCTTCGTGGCCGATCACGACCGTCTCTCTCCCGCACCCCTCGCAAACGCACTGCTCCGGCGTACAGGTCAAGATCCGCTCTACACGCGGAAGGTGCGCTGGCAGTTGCTGCCGCCCCGGATGCTTGCGAGTCTTCTTCGCCGAGACCTGCACCGCTGGGCGCTCGCTCTCCGCCTGGACTTCCAGGTTGCTGACTCCCGGCTCCAGTTCCAGCACCTCCAGTTGTGCCTCGGAAAACCTCTCGCTGCCCGGCCCGTACTTCGCGATGCGCACCAGGCGTAAACGCTCTTCCAGTACACGGATCTTTAGTTCTGCAAACTGTAGGCGACCCTCCGTCACCTCCAGCTTATTTCTTAGTTGGGCAATGAGTTCAAACTCGGATGGTACAGCAGGATTGGCAGCCACATTCACGACGAGTTACTAATTAACACAGTGGTCTGTGACTTACAAGTACTTTATGTGGCAGAATGCTCCTCGGGAGTTACATGCCGGTACCACCGCTTGCTTTTCGTTTTCGCGAGGTCGATACCACCCAACAATAAGGACAACTCTTCGTGACTCCACCTTGCCTTGCGCATTGCCTGACTGCGGCCAACTGACACGCCCCTTCTCCAACCTTTTCGCGCACACCCACAGTCCTGTTCCGTCCCAAACGAGAATCTTCAGACGATTACGCTGGCCGTTGCAGAACAAGAACAGGTGTCCGCTCAGAGGCTCGCACAACAATCGATCACGCACCAGGCCATACATGCCATCGAACCCCTTGCGCATGTCCGTGGCTCCTGCCGCCAAATAGATCCGCGTGGCTGGGCCCAATCCAAACACGGCTCACACTCGCTCCAGCACACTCACCAGGTGCTCAAACGTGTGCACATCAAAATCGCGCTGCACCTCGATCCGGCGGCCACCCGACAACACCACGACCAACCCGCAACTTGATTCGCTCTCCGACGCCGACTGCCTGATGGCCAATTCCACGGGCACCAACTGGCCGTCCGCGGGAGCCCTTTTCCTCTTCCACCGCCGCTTCTTCAGATGGCGCTCCAGCGTGCTGAAGCTCAAACCTCGACTCTGGCAAAACTCGCTTCGCCGCGTACCGCTGCTCACAAACTCCGCCACTAACTGCCGAACCTCAGCTCGCGTCCGTCGCCTCCGTGCCGCCACCTGCTGTTCTCCGTTCATGCCTACAATGCCTACACTTCAGCACAGATTCCACTCCTCCGACAGGTGCGTTGCTCGGACGCTTACGGTCGAGCAATGAGGCGGTATCACTTCTGAGATGATGAATAGTCCGCTGACAGTGAGGGGCTCGCGTCAGGGGGGGCGCTAAAAATCTCCATACATCTGTGCAATTGTGCAATCGTGTGATGCAGAGCCATCAGATTGCTCCGCGAAGATTCGTAGCGGGACTGGTAGGGTCACTGGCAAGTTCTGCCTCGTACAGCCTTAACAGCAAGGCGCTCTGCTTCCTCACACGTTCAATTGTTCCCAAATGGAGTTGTTCTTCAGACCGCATACTCTATTGGATAGGCTTTTCCTGAGCGGGACAGATTGGCGCAGCCGCAAAGAGTCATTTCCGTTTGCCAGAGCGGGCTGTAAAGTCCGCGTCACAATTGTCGAAATTAGGCGATCTCACTAACTGAGATTTGCGTCCGGGTTGTTGGTGCAATGGCGAACTTCTGTTGGTCGTCAGATTTCCTTTAGGAGCTAGCGCAGATTTGCGTTTGTTCGGCGTTTCGAGCCTGTCGCCTTGTTAGCGATGAGCGTGAATCCCGACTCCCTCGCATCCCTGGCCAGCATCACCAGCTGGTCGCGCGCCGCAGCTCTGTTGGAGGATCTGAGCTCTATCTCCCCGATGGCCAGCCGTATTTGGAATCCTTGACCAACGTACTTTCTTCGATTTGCATCCTTGAGCAGGAGTTGTAGGGCCGCCGAGGCTTCAGCGGGTTTAGTCAATGCGAGAAGCTGATTTTCAGCGATGCAGAAACGTACGTTTACATCATGAAATTGTGTGCCGTGTTTTTGCTCGGGTTTTCGGAGTATTTGACCTGACTTGACTTCACTTTCTGCGCCCGCTTGGTCGCCCTGCCCCAAAAGGGCTTCCGCGAGCATCGCCTTAGCCAGCAGTTCATCATCTACAAGACTTCCTACGTGCACTTTAGGCAGTGCGTCTTGCAGCGAGGAGATTGCACTCTTCCAATCCCCTGCATCTAGCAAAAGTTCTGCCAAAGCAATCTGCACTTCTGCAACTCGAATCGGATCCCCCAACCGCTTGCGAAGCTCCATTGCTTCTGAATATTCGTGCCTCGCGTTCAACAGATCTCCCTGTTCACGGAGAATGTCTCCGAGTCGCAACAGATCATCGGAAGCCTGAAAGAAATCGCCGGCTGCCTGATCGATTGTGAGCGCCTCGGCAGCCATCTTTTTTGCTCGGGTCAGATTGCCGAGATCAGCGACTATTTCGGAATCATTGTCTAGCCAGATAGCGACCAGGTTCTTGTCGCCCAGGTTTCGAGCAAGAACCAGAGCCTCCTGATAACGCCCGTCCGCTTCGGGCAAATTCCCTTCAGCGACGAATGAATTGCCTAAATTTCCCAGGCCCATCGACTGTCCACGCCGGTCGCCGATGGTTCGATAGATCGACAGGGCTTCCTCGTACATCTTCTGCTTGTGTGCTCCCTCGGGCACGATGTTGCCTGCGTTGATAAGCACGGCTGCGGTACGTCGCTGGTCGCCCACTTCGCGGAAAACCGAAAGCGCCTGTTCATACTTTTCGAGTGCGGAAACGGAGTTGCCCTGACTGTCCAATACGGCAGCCTGGTTACCTAACGCCGCTGCCGCGCCGCCTTTATCCCCCGCGTGAGAGAAAAGCTGCCTGGCTTCTTCACATTGAGAGAGTGCCTTTGCGGGGTGACCCGCCATCATCGACGACCAGCAAGCCAATCGAAGCGTTTGTGCCACTAACAACGCCGCTCCATGTCTTTTCGCGTTTTGGATGGCCCGTTCCGCGCTTGTGTCCACTTTCACATAGTCGCCGACCGAATCATTGGCCTTCACTTCCAGGTAATCGATGCGGGGGTCCTCTGCTATGGGTGATGGGAGCTTTCGCAGAGAAGATGCGGTCACGAGCGCAGCCGCCGCATCGCCCGAAGCAAGCTGTGATTCTCCCAAACGCAGCCCGTAATCGAGATTGTCGGGGTAAAACGTAGCCAGCGTTTGATAGATTTGAATCGCCCTGGGCCACTCGTGCGCTACCTCTCGATACTGGCCTTCGACCCAGAGGCGATCTTCGCGTGGCAACCCCTCGGATCGTTGGACGGCGATTTCCGCTTCGTGTCGAGCGCGCGCGTCATAGCCGAGCGCTGACCATGAGGATGCCAGCGCGGCATGGGCTAGCGAATACTCTGGCTCCGTCGCTACTGCTTCTTCAAGCAAATCCTTCGCTCCAATCGCGTCGAAACCGCGAAGTTTGTCCAGCCCTCGGGAATAGAATTGAGCGGCTCGTGTGCTGCTGGGCAGTGAACTTTGCACCCCGGTCGCTTCGGCTTCGGTGATCGCTTGCGCACCAAGCCTATTTCTGAGCTGCGCGCCGGCCTGCGAGATCAGGGTAAATAACCCTTTCTGTGTGCCGATCTGTGAAATCGATTCTGTAGTTTCGCCGGTCGCGGTGTTTTGCAGCCGGAAATCCACCCGAAGTTGTCCGCTCTCTTTATCCGAGATGAGCAGGTATGAGCCGGAAACGACCGTCTCTGTTCCGGAATACTGGCTGATTCTTTTCAGCGTTTCTGGTGTGTAGCTGTCGACGTCGCCCAAAGCGAGGTCGATTTTCATGCGCGCGATATTTTCTTCGGGAATAGTACGAAAGGCTCTCCCGGCCGCAAGCTCTGTACTCAACATCTCCGAGAGCGCGGTGGATAGCCATGCGTCTTCGGGACGGTGCGAGAGGTTATTGAAGCCGAGGACGGCGATGGAAGGGCGGGGTGGCGCCAACTTCGCGGTTGCAGCCGCCGCGCTTGCATTCGTCCCAGAGCGAAGATGGGAGGAGAGCCAATAAGCCGGATAGGAAAGGATTCCGACCGCGAGTAGGAGCGCCCACGTCCAAGATTTCAGCGCAAGAAAGCCTGAATTGCGCTTCTGTTGCGGTGCTGATTCGACCGGAAGAGTCGCAACGCTGAACAAAACCGGCTCCTCCTCCAACGACGAGGGAGCGAGAGAAGTTGGTGCCGCCGTACAGGTGACATTGGCGATGAAGCGATAGCCTCGGCGAGGCTCTGTCCCGATATAGCGAGGAGTATCCGCATCATCTCCCAGAGCGGCCCGGATTGAGCGGATGGAATAGTTCAAGCCATGTTCGAAATCGACGAACGTTTCTTCCGGCCAGATATGTTTTTGAATTTGTTCGCGGGAAACTAGCTGCCCGGCACGAGTGGCCAGCAGGCACAAGATTCGCATGGGCTGCGGTTGGAGCTTGACACGAACGCCCCTCTTCCATAGATCGCCGCTTTCGGTGTCGAGATCGAATTCGTCGAAATGCAGCATGGAGAGTGTCCTGATTCAAGAGAAACTCTGGAAGTACGCCGCAGGCGAGCCAGAAAAATTGCGGGCGAGGTTTAGGGAACGTCTGAACAAGTTCTGATTGCAACCGCTCCGCGCCGGAAGTAAAGGCGTC
>ODAK010006608.1_pt1 | contig 11675 bp, 9 predicted proteins | sample 1539591 | NCBI WGS metagenome assembly ODAK01 (sample SAMEA3539303, study PRJEB22396) | soil metagenome | biome: tundra; feature: field; material: soil | place: USA | collected 2010-05 | depth 0.15 m | reverse complement strand
CCAAACCGTCGCAGATCCGCTTCCGCATCCTGGACGAGCGCCTCGCCATACAGGGCCTAACGGACCTCGCCGTTCCGGCGCGCGAATTCGCCGGCCTCGACCTGCCCGTGGAGCGCGTGTTCATCACCGAGAACGAGATCAACGGCCTGGCCTTTCCCGCCGTTCCCTCTGGCATCGTGATTTTCGGCCTGGGCTACGGCCTCGACCGCCTGTCCGAAGTGCGCTGGCTCCACGAGCGCGCGCTGCACTATTGGGGCGACATCGATACCTACGGCTTCCACATCCTGAACCGACTGCGGGTGCTGTTCCCGGACGCGCAATCGTTGCTGATGGACCGCGAGACGTTGCTCGCTCATGAGCCGCTTTGGGTCCGGGAAAGCACATCTTTCAATGCCGAACTCCCGCGTCTGACTGCCGCCGAATACGAGCTCTACGACGACCTCCGCCACCATCGTCTGGGCCAGCGTGTCCGCCTGGAGCAGGAGCGCATTCCGTTTGGCTGGCTCCTCCGGGGACTGACAAGACTGCCATGAATTTCCGGCGCTCTTTGCCGGAAATTCGCTGGCAGTCCTGTCTGTCCCCGGGCTTCGGAACGTACAATAGAACCAATGGCCAAGAGGCTCATGATGGCCGTCGTCGGCGCGGGCATTGGCGCGCTGGCCGGCTTGCTGATCGATTACCTGGGGGCGGGCACACCGGCGCTTTGGGCCGGCGCCGCCGCCGGGGCATTAATTCCGCAATTTGTGCTCGGTCCTCCGGGACATTGATCTGCTGATATCCCTTTCATACTTGCCGTCGGGCGTGGTACACATTAGAGTCGGGTAGGAGGAACACAAATGGCGTTTTGCGCGACGTGCGGTGCCGCGGTAGAAGGAAGTTTTTGTGCCAAATGCGGGAGTCAGGTAGGGGCGGCGCCGTCCGCCTCGTCCGGTCCCGCCATGCAGGTATCGGGCGCGATGGCTGACAATGTGGCTTCGGCATTGTGCTACCTGGTCGGCCTGATCACCGGCATTATCTTTCTGGTGATGGAACCCTACAACAAGAATCCAGTGGTCCGTTTCCACGCGTTCCAATCGATTTTTCTGCATGTGGCCTGCATCGTGATCTGGATCGGGCTCCATATCGTGCTGGGCATCGTCAACATCTTTGGCCTGTTCTTCCTGTTCAGCCTGTTATGGTTGGCCTTTTTCGTGCTGTGGGTCATCCTGCTGATCCAGACGTACCAGGGCAAAACCATCGTGCTGCCGGTAATCGGACCGATCGCGCAGCAGCAGGCACGCAACTGAAACGCAAAAGCGATCCCGGCACGTCTCAAGTAGCGTGATCCGATGGCTCGTAATCCTGGCGGCGGCTGTGTGTTCGGCCGCCGCGCAGGCGCCGAAGGTCGGCGACATCAATTTTTACGGACTCCGCAAGCTGGCGCCGGAGAAGATCCTGAGCACGCTGGAACTTAAATCCGGCGCCCCGTTGCCGTCTTCCAAGGGCGATCTGGAAGACCGTCTGGAGTCGATGCCCGGGGTGGCCGCGGCGCGCGTGGAGGCGGTCTGCTGCGACGGCCCCAACGCCATCCTGTTCATCGGCATCGAGGAGCGGGGCTCGCCGCATTTCGATACCCGGCCGGCGCCGGCCGGCACGGCGAGCCTGCCCGAAGACGTCATGGCGGCTTATCGCGAGTATCTGGGCGCGGTGGGGCGGGCGGCGCAACTGGGCAACGCGGCGGAGGATCTCACGGCGGGCGAATCGCACGTCGCCGACATCCCGGCGCGCCTGTTTGAGGACCGGCTCACCGGGCTCGCCGCGGACCGTCTCGAGGTGCTGCGCGATGTGCTGCGCTCTGGCGCCGAACCCGACGAACGGGCGGTGGCCGCGGCCGTGATCGGCTACGCGCCGGACAAGCAGCAGGCGATCAAGGACCTGCAATTCGGCATGCAGGATGTGGAACCCGCGGTGCGCGCCAACGCGGTGCGCGCCATGATGGCGGTAGCGGTGCTGGCGCAGAAGCGCCCGGAACTGGGACTGCGCATCGAGCCCACGTGGATGGTGGAGATGCTGAATTCGATCGTGCTGAGCGACCGGCAACTGGCGGCGCGGGCGCTGGTCACGTTGACCGAGCAGCCCAACGCCGCCGTGCTGGATCTGATCCGCGCGCGCGCTTTGCCGGCGCTTGTGGACATGGCGCGCTGGAAGACGCTCAGTTACGCCCTGCCGGCATTTCTGCTGGTGGGCCGCACGAGCGGGGTGCCGGAGCGGGAATTGCTGGACGAATGGCAGCGGGGCGACCGCGAGACGACCATCGAAAAGGCCACGGCGGCGGCACCGAAAGCGCGTCGCGGGAAGTAGCCTACAATGGCAGAGGACGCTGCCGAAGAACGTGAGAAAGAAGAAATGGCCGCAGATGAACGCGGATGAAAACAAGATGCTTATCCGCGTTTATCTGCGTTCATCTGCGGCCTTAATGATTCTTCACAGCACCTGACGGCATACTGAGGGACCAAGGGGCCCCAACGGGCAAATGGCAATGACGAGACGGGAGATTCTGGCGGGGATGGCCGCGGCTGGGCTGGTCGCGGCACAGGACGGGCCGCGCACGCCGCGGCCGCGCACGCCGCCGAAACCGCGCACCACGCCTATCGTCTGTCTCTACTCGCAGCATCTGATCAAGGTGGAGTACGAAGCCGTCGGCATGGTGCTGCGCGATCTGGGCTTCGACGGCTGCGACCTGGCGGTGGTGCCGGGCAGCCACATCGCGCCGGAGCAGGCCGGTTCGGACCTGATGCGCGGCATCGAAGCCATCAGCGGCGTGGGGTTGGAAGTGCCTATCATTTCGACCTCGGTGACTTCGGGCAACGACCCCAGCGGGCGGCAGATCCTGGGTATCGCGGGCTTCATGGGGATCCCACTGTTCCGCCCCGGCTATTGGAAGTACGGCAACGCGCCCAACAGAGAAATCCGGCTGGCCGAAGTGCAGCGCGAGATTCTCGGCCTGGCCTCCATCGCCCGCGCCTACAACATCGCTACGGCATTACATAACTCATCCGGGGATTGCGTGGGCGCGCGGCTCACCGACCTCAACGGAATTCTCCGCAACATCGATCCCCGATGGGTGGGCTACGATTTCGACCCCGGATTCGCGACGGAGACCGCGGGCGTGGACGGCGCCGGCGGGTTGATGGGGCTGGCGATGCCGAAACTGAAGGCGGTGACGGTGTGCGATGTCACCTGGAATAAGGACAAGCCGGACGCCCGGAAGGCGACGCCGTGCCCGCTGGGCGAAGGCTTGGTGGATTGGGGCCAGTTTTTCGCCGCGCTGGCGCGGGCGCGCTTCGTGGGCCCGATCACGATCCAAGTCCGCTACGAGACGAAGGACGAGTTACAAGCCTTCCGTCACGATCTGGCTTTCGTTCGCAAGCAGGTGGCCGCGGCCTACACCGCGGCGTAGACGGCGGGGCTCCGAATCAGAGCCGGACCCAGAGGGTATCCCGTCAGCGAGCGGGTCTTCCGCGACACCGAATCCGCGGTCGCGGGCCTACGAGGCGAGGGGCTCGGGGTCGGGCAGGAGGTCGGGCACGGGATCGGGGTCCGGATCCGGGGGAGGAAGTTCAGGCTCGGGATCCGGTTCGGGGACGGGGATCGGCGGCGCGGCCGGGTCCCCCCTCACTGGTTCGGGCGTGGCGGCGTGGACCATCATGCGCGGGGGGGCGGACAACTTCACTTCGCACTCGCAGCAATCGCTGCATCGCAGGCACTTTTCGCAAAGGTGGTTATCGCAGGCGTCCTTGGTGCAACGAACGCAGATTCGGGTGGATTCCTCTCCACAGATGCTGCAGGTGAACGGCATGGGGGCTTACTTTTTCCTTCCTGAGGACTTGGGGGGTGGGGCCGGCGCCATGAGGGTGGCGCGGCAGCGTTGGGCTTCGCGATCCATGACTTCGAACTGGTGTTCGCGTTCGGCGGCGAGGTTGACGATGTAGCTGCGGAGGCGCTCGCGGTTGACACCGCCCTCGCCAGAAACGGCCGCCAGCGACTGAGCTACCTGCGGCGCCTGGTACTTGCGGGCGCCTTCCTGGAGCGAGTTGAGCATGCTCTCCAGGGCTTCCATACGGAAAAACAGTTGCAGCGCGCCGGAGAGTTTTTCGGGACTGCGCGCCAGCGCCGCGGCTTCGTCGGCGACGGCACGCGTCTGCTGCCTGCTGGACTCCAGTTGAGCGACGTAGGTATCGCTGGCGCCCTTGGCCACCCAAGCCGGGACATCGAGCTGATCCAGGACGGGGAGCAGGCGCCCGGAGTGGGCGCCGATTTCCTGGAGCACGACGGCGATATCCCAGGCGGGCTCGAGGCCGGAGGCGGGTGGTTTCGAGGATGGCGCCTGGGCGTATGCCGCGACGGCGCAGAGGCAGACAATCAGCCGCACTGTTTCAATCTATCACGCGGGATGAAGCGGCAGTGGACAGACCATCGCTCTGCGTGGTCTGTCATGCCTCGCACCGGATTGAATGACGGACGACCAAAACCGATTGTCTGTCCCACCGGGTTCGCAGAACTACTCGTCGCCGCCTGGCGGTGGTGGGGGCGGTGGAGCGGGAGGCGCGCCAGTGGGTGCGCCGGTTCCTGTCCCAGTTCCGCCGGTATTCTTGCCGTGGCCGTCGCCCTGCGCGCCGCTGGTGCCGGGGCCGACCGGCCCGCCGCTGGTGCCGGGACCGTTAGGCCGCTGGTAGATCGCCTGGCGAACGGCATCTTGCAGCGCCCGCAAAATCTGGCGGGCGACCATACCCTTATCGTGGGGCAAGGCCGCCAGGGGCGTGTTGGGAAGCACCTGGATGGATTCGCCGGGATTCAGGCGGACGACCCGCGACGCTACCTGGAGATGCCGGACATCCACCAAGCCTTCATCGAGGGTGACGAAGGTGGTGCCTTCGAGATCCTGCACATCGACATCGAAGATGGTGCCGCGCACCGAAATCAGCGCGGTGGGCGTGGTGACATTGTTCGGATTCGGCAGGCCGTTGAGGTGCTGGATATAGACTTTGACCTTGCCCATCCAGACGTTCAGGAGGTCGTCGACCCCCCAGGTCTTGCGGAAAGTGACTTCGGAGTTGGGGAAGACCTCAAACGTGCTGCCGTCCGATACCTGGAATTTGGCGTACCCATCGGGGCCGGTTTTGATGACCTGCTGCTGTTTGACGATGCCGCAGGGTGCAATGGTGGCGCGGTATCCGGCGCGATCCGCCAACAGGGAAACATCGCCCGATTGAACCAGCACCAGGGCGCCGGTATTTTCCGCGGGCAGGACGCACTGAGCGTCCAACGAATTCAACGACACGACGAGCGCGGCCGCAATCAGCAGCGTGTGCAGGGTCCGCGCGGACGTAAGTCGCCTGAGCATAGTCGTACGCTAAAAACAGTCTAGCACCAAACCTGCGTTGCAAATAGGGGACCGGGATTAACCTTTAGTAACAAAGCGATTGAATTCAGCAGGTTGATTGCGGTGGCCGGACGATAAGTAGGGTAGAATGGGACTCAAGAGTGTGTCATAAGGGAACAGTTCGGCGGGCAGTGGGCGGAGCGGTGTTGCTGCTCGGGTTGGCGGGTCTCGGGCCGGCGCAGAGTGTCAACTGGCGGAGAGTGGGCAATTCGGCGGTGGACCTGCTGCTAGCGTCGCCGGCCACGGGCCCGGTGGACAAAGTCTGGTTTTCCGACAGCGGCGGCACGCTGTACGCGCGCACGCGGGGCGGCAAGGTCTTCGAGACAGCCGATTACGAGATTTGGCTGCCCAGCCAGAACACTACGGAACCGGCGCTACAGCCGGCGCCAACCGTGGCACGCAACCCGGAAAATGGAGCGCGCCTGGTGGCGACGGGATTCGGCCGGGTCTACGCCGCCGGGCACCAGCTTTACCGAAGCGACGACGGTGGGCGCAGTTGGGCCAACCTGACGGCGTTCAAGACGGAATCGGTGATCGGCTTGGGGCAGCGCAGCGTGGCGGTATCGCCGGCCAACCAGGATCAGATCGTGGTGGCCAACGATTTCGGCGTGTGGCGCTCGCTGGATGGCGGGCTCTCGTGGGCGGGGTTGAACGAACTGCTCCCCAATCTTCGGATCCAGCGAATCCTGGCGACGCCGGCCGGTACGGCGGGGACGCGCGCGGAGATCGACGGAATGGGCACGGTGGAACTGCCGCCGGGCGGGGCGGTGTGGCAGCCGGTGGATGACCGGACGAAGACTGCCGATGCGGTACGCCTGGGATTCTACGCGGAGCGGGCCGGCGTGGCGGCGACCGCGTATGGGCGGAGCGAGAGGACGGTTTACGTCGGCACCGCCGACGGCCGGATTCTGATTTCGCGGGATGACGGGGCGAATTTCGCGCCGACGGATACGGGCCGCGCCTCCGGACCGGTAGAGCGCATCTTCGTGGACCCGGCGCGGCCGGACGTGGCGCTGGCGGCCTTGGGCGGTCCGAATGTGCCGCACGTGCTGCGCACTTTCAACGCCGGCCAGTTCTGGGACGCGCTGGATTCCAACCTGCCCAACGCGCCGGCCCACGCAGTGACCGGGGAACGCGCGGCGGGCGCGGTTTACGTGGCCACGGACAGGGGTGTTTTCTGGGCGCAGGCGGACCTGGATAACGCCGGCACCCCCAACGTCAACTGGATCAGCCTGTCGGACCGTTTGCCGGCGGAGACGGGGGCGACCGACGTGCGGCTGGACGCGGCGGGCATTCAACTCTACGCGGCGATCGAGGGTTACGGCGTATATGCCACGGCGGCGCCACACCGGCTGCGCAATCTGCGGCTGGTCAACGCGGCTGACTTCAGCACGCGCGCGGCGGCGCCGGGATCGCTGCTCAGTGTGATCGGCGGGCGGGTGACGGCGGCGCGCGGCGGCAATCTGGACTACCCGGTGCTGGCCGCGGCGGACGATGCCTCGCAAATTCAAGTGCCGTTCGATGCGGTGGGGCCCAACGTCACGCTGGCTCTAGAGACCGGAATTGGCAACGTACGGCTGGGCATGCAGGTGCAGCCCGTCTCGCCGGCGATTTTCGTGGGACTCGACGGCACGCCGATCCTGCAGGATGCCGAGACCGGCCTGCTGCTGGACGCCCGCAAAGCGGCGCACGCGGGCGCACGGCTGGTGGTCTCCGCCACGGGGCTCGGCAAGGTGACACCGGAATGGCCGACCGGTCTGGCGGCGCGGGTGGACAATCCGCCCGCCGTGGCGGCCGCCATCCGCGCCTTCGTCAACGGGGCTCCGGTGCCGGTAACGCGCGCCACCCTGGCCGGCGGCTTCATCGGCTTCTACGCAATCGAGGTGCAACTGCCGGGGATCAACAATTCGGGCCCGGCCGAGTTGTACATCACGGCGGACGGGGTGGAGAGTAATCGCGTGCAGTTCTTGATCGAGCAATAAGGCGATGTGGCGCAGGCACTCATGCCTGCCGGGTCTAGACTCTTCTCGACACTTGCTCCCAGTTGCGAGGCTGCGTCGAAACCGAGCGTTGGCAGGAGTGCCGACGCGGCAGGCAGGAGTGCCTGCGCCACTCTGCTAACCGGCCGGCTCCAGGTCGGCTGCGTGGTCACGCTCGCGATCGCGCACAATCGGTTTCGCCGGCATCCGGGTTTCCTGAAATCCCTCCAGCAGCGCGTAGAGTTCTGGGCCCCTAATCGGCTTGGCGAGGTAGCCATCCATGCCGGCGTCGATGCAGCGCTGGTCGTCGCCCTTCATGGCGTGCGCGGTCATAGCGACGATGGTCTGGTGCCTGCCGGTGCCGCGCTCGTGCTGGCGGATGGCGGCGGTAGCTTCGAAGCCGTCCATCTCTGGCATCTGTATGTCCATCAGCACCAGGTCGAACGCCTCCGCTTGCACCGCCGCCACCGCCTCTCGCCCATTGCGGGCCAAGGTCATTCTGTGGCCGCGTTTTTCGAGCATCCTCACCGCCAGCAGCTGGTTCACCACGTTGTCTTCCGCCAGCAGGATCTTCAGGCTGAATCCGGCGACTTTCTGGTGGATCGCGTGGCGCGTGATCAGCCCGCCTGGCGCGAGATCGGTGGGCTTGCGGTCAAGCAGCATGAAGATGGCTTCGCGCAACTCCGATTGGCTCACCGGCTTGGTCAAATACGCCGATATGCCCAAGTCGCGGCAGCGCGTGCCGTCGCCGCGCTGTCCGGCGGACGTCAGCATCATGATGGCGGCGCCGGCCAGTTTCGGATCGCCCTTTACCTCTCTGGCCAGCGAGAAGCCGTCCATCTCCGGCATGTGAGCGTCGGTCAAAAGCAGGGTTACCGGCTTGCCGGCCTCCGCGCACTCGCGCATCAGGACCAGTGCGCCCCGCGCGCTATCGGCCACCAACACGTCTACTCCGTACTTGGCGAGGACGGCTCGCAGGATGCGGCGGTTGGTCTCGTTGTCGTCCACCACCAGGAACTGCGCGTCCTCGGGAATGTGCGGGCACAGGAGCTTGGTGGAGCGCGCCAGGAGAGACACGCCCATGCGCGCCGTGAAATGGAAACAACTGCCGTGGCCGGGCTGGCTCTCCACCCACATGTTGCCGCCCATCATCTTCACCAGGCGCATCGAAACGGTGAGCCCCAGGCCGGTGCCGCCGTACTTGCGGGTGGTGGAACCATCGGCCTGCGAGAAGGCTTCGAAAATCTTCTGCTGCTGCTCCGGCGGGATGCCGATGCCCGTGTCGCGCACCGCGAAGTGCAGGAACAGCGAGTCGTCGTCGCGGCTTTCCAGGTCCGCGGTGACCACGATTTCGCCATGCTCGGTGAACTTGAGGGCGTTGCCCACCAGGTTGTTCACGATCTGGCGGAGCCGCGTGGGGTCGCCCACCACCATCTCCGGGATTGGGGAAGCCACCTCGCACGCCAGTTCCAGGTGTTTCTGGGCGGCCCGCAGGCTGAAGGTCTTCATGATCTGGTCGAGCACCTCGGTTAACGGGAAGTCCACGTGGTCCAGGTCCAGCTTGCCGGCCTCGATCTTGGAGAAATCCAGGATGTCGTTGACCACGGTGAGCAGCGCGTCCGCCGAGTTGCGCACCATGTTCAGATAGTCGCGCTGTTCGGCGGTAGTCTCGGTATCCAGCAGCAGCTCGGTCATGCCCATCACGCCGTTCATGGGCGTGCGGATTTCATGGCTCATGTTGGCCACGAATTCGCTCTTGGCACGGCTGGCGGCTTCGGCCGCCTCGCGCAAGCGTCCCTCTTCGTCCAATTGCTGGCGGATGATGCCGGTCTGCCGCCGCACCCGCTTGCGCAGCAGCAGGATCCATCCGCCGGAGAACAGAATCAGCGCGCCCATGCCCGCCAGCACCTGGAAGGCCCGCCGCGAGTTCAGCCAGGGAGCGTCGCGCAGTACGACAATGTCGCCGGCGGAGCGCATGTACAAGTCCAGCGCGGTCGGTACGATCTGGAGAGCTCTGTCCTCCACGCGCACCGAACAAACGCCAGTTAGCCTTAACAGGGCGCCGCTGTTGGGCCAGGCCATCGCCTTGCGCTCATACGGCAGGTGCGCATTGAATCGAATGTCTCCCGCCTGCACTACCAGCACCTGGTCGGCGAGCGTCGAGAGGTGGTCCACTATGGTGGCCTCAATTCGCACGAGTTGGGAATCGTATGTGCCGGCGAGAGCGTCCTCCGCTGAGGCGTCTTGCGGACGGAACGACCCGGCCGGCCCCAGCCGCCGCACCACCGCGTTTTGCAGGATCGCGGAGAACTGGCTGGAGACCGGCAGGCCGATCGCTTCCACTGCGTCGCCAGGGCGGATGTTGCCGGACAGCGTCGCCTTAACCTGAAGCCCCGCCGTCGAGTCTTCCACGAAAGCCGTGCCGGCTGGATCGACCAGGGTCACGGTGCCGCGAACGCGAACCCGATGCTTCTCCTCGGGCGAGTATTGGAGCAGGCTCGAGATGCGCGTTTCGGGGATGTCCGCCGTATTGGCTACCCCCGGCCGGAGGATGGCGACATACTTGGCACTGGGCACCATTAGTTGGATGCCGATCAGTTGGTGACGCTCATTGAAACGCGTGCCGCAAACGCCTTCCAATCGCACCCTGGCGTCCAGCAGGTGGTTGGCCAGGTCACCGGGATGGGTCATGTGTACCAGGAAGGTATGGACCCCTTCCACCACCGTGAGCACGAGCGTACCGTCTCCTTCCTGGACTGCCGCTACGCTGCCTTCGGCTTGCACCCAGTTGCCGTCTTCGCTTCCCGTGTAGAGTGTATCGAGACTCACCGGCCGAGGCTTGGGCATCACGCCCGGTCCGACTCTGCGAACATGGCTGGCATGCAAGACCGGGGCAAAATCGCCAGGAGCCGTAACACCCGTCACCTCCACCATATCCCCCGCTGCGAACCCGCCTTCGTTGGGGCCGTCGTACCACAGGAAGATTCCGCCCGTTCGGTCCTCGATGAAATTAACTCCATTACCCTGGCGGTAGGTGATGACGGCCTGGAGTTTCACGGGCAACGAACGCGAAGCTTCCCTTGCCGACAGTGCGTGCACCTCGCCAACGCTGGTGAGGACACCGTGCGCGGCGGGCGCCTCGGAGCGCGTGGATAACGGCCCTTCCAGTACCGCGGCCCCGGTGCTAGCCCGCACCGGGAATGCCGCGATCTCTTCCCGATCGGTTTCCGAAAGCATCCGTTGCTGCAAGGTTAGGAGTAATTCGCCGGTGGAATCCCGGAACCATTGTTCGCGACCGGCGCCCTTAGAGACGATGCTTCCCCGCAACCGGACCCGCCGGTTCGGCAGCGAACCAGCCATCCGGGTCGCATCCGCCACCGTGGCGACGGGCAGCGACGCTCTCGGTGCGCCCGGCGAGACTCCCACCACGAACTTCAGGTCCGGACTCAGCAGCAACAGGTCCTCGTTCCCGGACTGGTTCGCCGTTCGGCTGGCCACACCGCTCACGCGAACCCTGACGCCCATGAGGTGCTCTATTGGCTGGTTGCCCTCGGTTCCCAGAATCTTGACGCGCACACGCCGGCCCTGCATTACCATGTGCAGGGTCCTGCGGCCCATTCGGTCCATGGTGACCGCGTACGCTATCCCCTCCACCTCGGTCCACTGCCAGTCCACGCGGCCCTTGGACCACTCTTCGGGCGAATGTCGTCTCGCAACCGGGAGATCGGCCGTGCCCATCGATTTGAAATTCGGTTTGGCCAGCGTCATTCCGCTTTGGGCGCCGCGTGTCTCGCCGCAGATCTCCAGGCGCTGGCCGTACCGCGGACTCCACGGTGGCATCCCCGTGTTCACGTTGTCGAACTTCACGGCGCCCGCTAGGTCCTGAAGCACCAGGGTCCCGGCGAGCGCGTCATAGTAGGTGGCCACGCCCGTCACGCACACTTCCACCGCCACCGGCAGTATGCCGGCGCGCAGGTCGGCCGTGCTGACACGCCCGCCTGGAGGGATGTGCGAATTCGAGCACGCGCCGAGACACACAAGCAGCGCTCCAGCCAACGCGGTACGAAATCGCGGATCGCTCACAATCCCCTCATCGGCCGTTTGCGCCAGAATTCCGGGCACTTGGGGCCAAAACGCTGTTGCTTCGACCGAAGAGCGGGTCCGGGGGGACCCGCGCGGACCTGGCGGTCCGCCCCACCAAGAACGCAGACTGTGCCGTCATTTCTTGAGGAATCGACGGAGTACTGCTGATAGTTACCGCAGAATGATCGGGC
>ODAK010006607.1_pt1 | contig 11676 bp, 12 predicted proteins | sample 1539591 | NCBI WGS metagenome assembly ODAK01 (sample SAMEA3539303, study PRJEB22396) | soil metagenome | biome: tundra; feature: field; material: soil | place: USA | collected 2010-05 | depth 0.15 m | reverse complement strand
GTGAGCCTGCCGAGTTGATCCGGGCGGTGGATGAGCTGTGGCGGAGCCTCCCCTAGCCGCCACCCCAGAGGACGCGCACGCAAAGCAACGGTTGAGCGTCCGCCGGTTGTTCGGTCTGGATCGCTCCGGACCGCCGCCACCGCAGACCTTGGCCGGTCAGCCACTGCGACCGTGGACGCTGCCAAACGCGATCGGCTTCACGCGGCTGGCGCTGATCCCCGTGTTCCTGATCGTGGCGCTGTCGAGCCGTGATGGCAGGGAGGCGTTGGGAGCGACGCTGTTCGCGGTGATCGGCTGGGGCGACTACGCCGATGGGATCGCTGCGCGCCTCACCCGCCAGTACAGCCGTCTGGGGACGTTGATGGACCCCGTGACCGACCGCCTGCTGGTCGTCTCGGGCGTGGTCGTGTGCTGGAATTTCCGGCTGCTGCCACGCTGGGCGATCGCGGTGCTGGCCGTACGCGAGCTGGTGATGCTCGCGCTGGGCCGCTACGGCCTCGCACGTGGAGTGCAACTGCGCATCAACTGGCCGGGACGTCTAGCGGTTGCGCCGGTGATGGGGTCGTTCTTCTTCGCGATGGTCGGCTGGCGGACGGTCGGCGAGGTGCTGCTGTATGCCGGCCTGGCGCTCGCGCTCCTCGCGACCGGACTGTACATGCGTGATGGGTGGAGAGGGCTACGAGCGCTCCGATCGGGTTAGAGCCCGTTGCATGACTCTCAAGCTCAGCCTGACCTTTTGATCTATACTGACTCTGCCGGTAACCCTGCCGGTCTGTCCTGCCCGGCAAGCCCGGTGCAAGCCCGCGAGAGGAGAAGGCCCGCGATGGAGACGTTCCCCGACCTTGGCTCGCTGACGGATGTCGAGCTGAAAGACCTCATCCAGGAGTTGACCGACGAGGAGACCGAGATCTCCTACAAGCGGCGCATCCTGCACGGCAAGATCGACATCCTCCGCGCCGAGCTGGTCAATCGCTTGCGCAAGAAGCACGACGGTGGCGAGGTGATGATCACCGGCGACGACGTTCAGCGGCTGACCGACATCCTCACTCAGCGCCAGCCTGACTAGGCGCGTCGATGGCCCTGCACTGCACCGAGTGCGGCTTCGTCAACGACGAGGTAGCCAACTACTGTCAGCGCTGCGGCGCCTTGCTCTCGCGCGGCGAGGGGACCGGCGCGGCCGGCGGGGCCGGGGGCGACCCCGTGACCGCCACCTATCGGATCGACGACGCGGGCGAGCTCGTGCCGATCGAGCTCGTGCAGGGCACCGCAAACGGCCCTGCGCTGGTGATCCGGGCGGGCGGCGGAAGGGTGGGCGAGAGCTTCGCCGTGGACCGCGAGCGGATGAGCATCGGCAGGCGACCGGATGCTGAGGTGTTCCTCGACGACGTGACGGTCTCGCGTGATCACGCGCTCTTGATCAGCCGCGGCGAGCAGTGGTATCTCGACGACTGCGGCTCCCTGAATGGGACATATGTAAATCGCTCGCGGATCGAGTCTCAGCGCTTGGAGGAGGGCGATGAGGTGCAGATCGGCAAGTACAAGCTGACTTTCCACGCCCGCTGATGGCACCCCAGGTTCCACAGGCGGACGTAGCCGAGCTCGAGAATGAGCTCACGCTTACAGACGCCGCCATCGGGGCGGGCGGAGTGGGTGGGGTTCGGCAAAAGTCGATCACGATCGGCGCGGTGTGCAAGGCGCTCGTGCAGGAGTTCCCGGAGATCTCGATCTCCAAGATCCGCTACCTGGAGGATCAGAAGCTGCTGACACCACGGCGCACCCCGGGCGGCTATCGGCTTTACACGCAGGGGGACGTGGCGCGCCTGCGCACGATCCTGCGGATGCAGCGCGACGAGTTCCTGCCACTGCGGGTGATCCGACAGGAGCTGGCGGCGGGACGCGCGGGGGAGACCACGCCGGCTCCCGGTCGCGGTGCCCGCGACGGGATGCGACCATGGCGTACCAGCGTCAGCGTGCGTGAGGCCACAGGCGCGCTGTATTCGATCGAAGATGTGCTGGAGGAGACCAAGGCCGACGCGAAGCTCGTGCGCGAGCTCGAAGAGTACGGCGTGGTCAAGGGTGAGCAGCGAGGTGGGGTGCGCTACTTCGATGAGACCGAGCGGGAGATCATCGGCGCCGTCGCCGAGCTCGCGCGCTACGGCGTGGGCGGGCGCAACCTGCGCGTGTTCCGCTCCTCCGCCGACCGCGAGGCAAACTTGCTACAGCAGATCCTCGCACCCGCGCTGCGCTCACGTAATCCGCAGCGTCGCAAAGAGGCCCTGGAGGCGCTGGAGAACCTCGCGGCGGTAGCCACCCACCTGAAGCATCTGCTGCTCATCCGCGACTTGCGCAAGATCGCCCGCTGATGAGCGTCCCGACCGAGGACGCGAGCACTCCGGCGAGCACTCCGGCGAGCACTCCGCGGTCTCGCGAGGCATAGGAACCCGGGCGGCGGGCGATGCCCAACGCAAGCGCCAGCCGCACGATCGCCGCGCCCGCACTCCAGCTGTGGGAAGTGATCAGCGACCCCCACCACCTGCCGCGCTGGTGGCCGCGCGTGACGCGCGTCGAGGACGTCGAGGACGGGGCGTTCACGGAGGTGATGAAGACGCGCAAGGGCAAACTCGTGCGCGCCGACTTCCAGCTGATCGAGTCCGATGAGAATGCGCATCTGATCAGGTGGGAGCAGCGAGTACAGGGCACTCCGTTTGCGCGCGTGCTGAAGTCAGCGGAGACGGAGTTGCGGCTCCAGCCGGGCTCCGCGCAGGCGACGGAGACGACGGAGGTGACGATCGAGTTGCGTCAGGCCCTCAACGGGTTCTTTCCTCGCTTCGGCGGCTACATGGTGCGCCGTGCGGCACGAGCCACGCTCGACGAGGCGCTCGATGGCCTGGAGCGAATTGGCGGCTGACGCATCGCGGGATGGCCCACCCGCGATGCGCTGGTGGGGTTGGGGGGATCCGGCTCATCCGCCCGCGCTTCCCGCGCATGCGCTCCAGTTCCTGCGTGAGACGGTGGGAGTTGCGCCGCGCCCGCGCCCACCGGTGGCGCTCGGAGCGGTGCACCTCGCGCCATCCGGGCTCTCCGAGCAGGCGGCGAGCGCGTTGCGCGGAATCCTCGGCACGGAGGGCGTGCGCGACGATCACGGCGAACGAGTCCTACACGCCGCCGGCAAGGGCTATCCCGACCTGGTGCGGCTACGCGCCGGTCAGCCCGAGGGGGCGCCTGATGCGATCGTCCGGCCCGCCAGCCACGAGCAGCTGCGCGCCGTGCTCGATCTATGCACGCAATTCTCAGTGGCAGTGGTCCCCTGGGGCGGCGGCACGAGCGTGGTCGGCGGCGTTGCTCCACTGCGAGGCGAGCACGCCGCCGTCGTGGCGCTCGATATGGGCCGGATGGGGGAGGTGCTGGCGTTGGATCGCCAGTCGCGGATGGTCACAGTGCAGGCCGGCATTCGCGCGGTGGCACTGGAGCGAGCGCTCGCGGCGAGTGGATTTACGCTGGGCCACTTCCCGCAGTCCTACGAGTACGTCTCACTGGGGGGCTGCGCGGCGACCAGGTCAGCGGGACAGGCCTCCAGCGGATACGGCCGGATCGAGCAGATGGTGCTCGGCTTGCGCTTCACCGCGCCCGCGGGCGATATCGAGCTGGCGGCTGTTCCCGCCAGCGCCGCGGGCCCGGAGCTGCGCCGGCTGCTGGTCGGCTCGGAGGGGACGCTGGGAGTGATCGACGAGCTGACGCTGCGCGTGCGCCCGGCGCCGCGGGAGCGGGTGTACGAGGGCATCTTCTTCACGGACTTCACCGCCGGCGTGGATGCCCTGCGGGAGCTCGCCCAGCAGCGCGCCTGTCCCGATGTGGCGCGACTGTCTGACGAGGCCGAGACGCGCATGTCGCTCGCGCTGGCTCCTGTCGGCGGGATCAAGGGGCGGCTCGGTCGCTCCTATCTCTCACTGCGCGGTTATCGCGAGGGCTGTTTGGCGATCCTCGGCTTCGAGGGGGAGGCGGAGGAGCTAGCCGCTCGCCGCAAGCGCGCGCTCGAGCTGGCGCGCCGCGGCGGCGGTCTGCCGGTGGGGCGCTCACCCGGGGAGGCATGGCTCGAGGCGCGGTTCTCCGCTCCGTATCTGCGCGACGAGCTGCTCACACAGGGTGTGATGGTGGAGACGCTCGAGACCGCCACCCGCTGGTCGAACGTGCGGGCGCTGCATCGCGCGGTCTCCACGGCGATCGTCGATTCGCTCAGCGCTGGCGGTACGCCGGGGCTCGTGATGTGTCACGTCTCACACCTCTATGAGACCGGGGCGTCCCTGTACTTCACGTTCCTCGCCCGCCAGCGTGAAGGCGAGGAGCTGGAGCAGTGGCGTGCGGCCAAGCAGGCGGCGAGTCGCGCGATCCTCGACGGCGGCGGCACGATCACCCATCACCACGCTGTCGGGCGTGACCACGCGCCATGGCTCGAAGAGGAGGTCGGCGGGGAGGGCGTGGCCGCGCTACGCGCGCTGAAGGCCGAGCTCGATCCAGCCGGGATCATGAATCCGGGAAAGCTGCTGCCCTAGCCGGTCGTCGTGGTCACTGCCGAGAGGATCCACAGCGCCAGGCAGGTGAAACCGACCATGATCGCGAGCATCCAGTACTGCGAGCGGACGGCCGCTTCCGGGGACTTGAACTCGATCAGGCCGCGCTCGTGGGAGAGGATCAACCCGCTGACGTGGCCGGTCACGATCGCGGCGATCTGCACGTACCAGATGACTGCGAAGGAGATCAGGTTGTAGTTGACGAGGAAGCTGGAGGTCCCGAACAGGTCGCTCCCGCGGCCCAGTGGATCGGAGATCAGGTAGCCCATCGCCTGGCCCTGGAGCACCAGCAGGGAAAAGTAATGGGCGAGCATGTAGCCGAACGCGATCGGGACGAGCGTGTGCAGGAACACCCGCGAGAGGGCCCGATGATCCTCCACGGCGACGCCGCGCAGGGCGCTGCGCATGCCATAGATGCCGAGGTTGTACAGGCCCGCGACCACGGCCACGCTGAAGATCAGCCCGACCGTCCCGACGATCTCGATCGCCGCGATCGAGCCCACTCCGAGGTGTCCGAGATCCGACTCCAGGTTTGGGGCGAACTGGACCCAGAACTCGCCGTTGGAGAAGCCGTCGAAGCTCGTCGAGCCGATCAGCGCGAATATGACGGCCGCCGTGCCCGGCCACAGCTGCAGGTCGCCGAGCCCGGACAGCGGTGCCCGCAGGCGCAGCTCTCGATCCCGCCACGACAGGGGCGACAGGCGGGCTAGCAGCCCGAAGTAGACGCCGAACCCGTCGGCTCGCTCGCACCAACTCTCCACTCCGAAGGCCGCCATCCCCGCCAGCTGCACGCCACCGTAGACGAGCATCAGGATCGCGAGTAGCCGCGGTTCGTCTTTGCCGGGAAGCGGGAGCACGAGCTCCAGCCACGCGAAGGCGAGCAGCGTCGCCGCGGCCGGCCAGCGTCCCCAGGAGGAGGGGTAGGAGCCGAGCAGGCCTCTGTGCTTGTAATCGGCGCTGGCCGATCTCCGATCGCTGAGCAGCCAGCCGGCAAGCCGCCCCACCGCTCGCCACGGACTGAATGCGTGGAAGATGTCTCCCACGAAAGCGCTCGCAAGCGGGATCCCGACCCAGAAAATCACGTAGATGAAGGTGGGGGCGAGGTTCGAGGTGAGGTTCTGTTCCCCCGCCAGTCCCGCATACGCCACGATCGCGAACAGGGCGATCCCGATCGCGCCGCACAGCCATTCGAGGAGCTTGGGCACTCGGAGTCGCACCCGGCCCGGAGGGCGTTGCAATCGTGGCCTCGACCACAGGCTCCACAACGCGACGAACGAGGCCACCATCACCGCCGTCGCGGTCCAGGCGAACAGCCAGGCCGGGATCGGCAGGTCGGCACGGCCCACGATGCCGTGAGCCGACGCGGATGCTGGAGCGAGCAGGCAGGCGAGCAGAGCCGCCAGGCATACCCACTGAAACCGCCGAGGAGCCGGGCGAGGACTCATGGTTAGCTCGAGCGAGTCTGCTTGTGAGTCTGCTTGCCGACCACGTTGCGGGATGCGGCCACGGCACCCGATAATACCGACCGCTTGCCATCATCACGCCGCCTGTACCTGCGCGTGAGTGGCGCTCACCCTGGTAGATTCGCAGGCGATGACGCGCGCGCGATCCCGGTGGCCAGAGCGGGCATGAGCGCCTCGACTCCCGAGCTCCAGAGCTCCGAGCCGGAGGGTGAGGACCGGGTGCCTGCGGACGAGGGTCCCGAGCCCCCCGGCGCCGGTGGCGGGCGTGGTGGTTTCGATCGCCGCATGGCATTTCCGCTTCTCGTGATCGTCGTGATCGCTGGTGGCTTTGCGCTGCTGTTCCAGCACACCAGCCACAACTCCCAGCCGCTGGCGGACAACACGCACAGCGCCAAGTCGGCCAGCTTCCTCGGCAACGAACTCTCGCCGCCCAAGCCGGCTCCGTCACTGTCGCTGCGCAACTACCTGGGCCAACACGTGAACATCGCTCAGTACCACGGCAAGGCGCTGCTGGTGACCTTCCTCTACACCCACTGCCCGGACATCTGCCCGCTGATCGCCGCCAACCTGCGGACGGCGCAGAACCTGATGGGCCCGAAGACGGCAGCCAAGGTGCAGGTCATCGCGGTGTCGGTCGACCCCCGCGGCGACACGCCGCAAACTGTCGCGGCGTTCTTGAAAGTGCACGAGATGACCGGCCGCATGCAGTACCTGATCGGCTCTCCCAAGGAACTGGGGCACGTCTGGCAGAAGTGGGGGGTTGGCTCAGAACGGGATGCCGGGCAGCCGGACATCGTCAACCATTCTGCGCTGGTGTACGGAATCACCGCGTCGGGTGAGCTCAAGACCGTCTATATCGGCAGCAGCTTCAAGCCGAGCGAAATCGCTCACGACGTGCCGCTGCTGGCCTCCCAGTAGCGACGTGATGCCGACGCGCTCGCGCACCGGCAGGCTGGTGCTGGCATGGGTGCTGGCGGGGCTGTTCCTTGTGGTGTTCTTGGTCGTCGGACTCGCAGGCAAGGGCGCCTCCGGGCGCGTCGCTCCGGCGCTGCCGCGTGAACTGCTGTCGGGTCCCCCGATGACGCTCGCCACGCTGCGCAGCGCCGCGGCCGGCCGCCCGTCGCTGGTCGTGTTCTGGGCGAGCTGGTGCGAACCCTGTCAGCACGAGGCCCCCGCGGTCGAGCGCTTTGCGCGCAGCCCAGCCGGCCACGGACGGGTGGTGGGGGTGAACTGGAACGATGAAGCTCAGAGCGCCCGCCACTTCATCAGCAGGTATCACTGGAGCTTCTCGAACCTGCGCGACGGCGAAGGCACAGTTGGCTACGCCTACGGGCTGGGAGATTTGCCGACGACGTTCGTGATCGGTCCCGACGGGCGCATCGAGAAGACCCTGGTAGGGCCACAGACAGAACAGACGCTTGGCCACGCGCTGGCCAGTGCCAGCTGATCTACCTTGCTGACTGCTCGCTGTCTTCCTCGAGCGCCCGTCGTAGCACCTCGTCGAAGGGCAACGGTGCGATTGCGAAAGCACTTGCCCCAGAAGGATCGGTGACGATCGTCGCCGTGGTGAGACCCTCTATCAATGGACGCGCCACGTTGGTATCGACCGGGGTCACCAAACCGAGCCACAGAGAGGAAAGCCACGGGGTGACAAACGGGACCGGAAGCTTTTGCCTGGGGCGTTTGCCCATCGCCACCGCCATCCGGTCGAGCATGTCCCCGTATGAGAGGACGTCCGGACCGCCGATCTGTACCTCGCGACCCTCCGACTCGGGCACGTCGGGGGCGAGACGCAGATACTCGAGCACATCGTCGATGCCGATCGGTTGCGTGGCCGTCTTCAGCCACGAAGGGGCGATCATCACCGGGAGCCTTCGCACGAGGTAGCGCAGGGTGCGGTAGGACTCGCTCTCGGCGCCGACCACCATCGCCGCCCGGAAGTACGTCAGCGGAGGACCTTCTCTCGCGAGCAGCCGAGCGGTTTCATCGCGGCTTTGCAGGTGCTTCGAGACGCTCTCGTCGCCGAGGCCGCCGAGATACACAACCCTTTGTATGCCTTCCCGCTTGGCCATCCGGGCGAAGTTCAGGGCGCCCTGACGCTCGCGCTCCTGAAAGCCACTGCCGCCGGCCATCGCGTGGATCAGGAAGTAGGCCACATCGATCTCGCTGCCCGCCCCCTCGAGGCTCGCCGGATCGGTCACATCGCCCTGATATAGCTCGCAGCCATCGCGCTCGAGATGTTGCGCTCGAGCCCGATCGCGCACCAAGCAGCGAACGCTCACCCCGGAGCGAGCCGCTCAGACGACCGCCGATAAATCCAGTTGCGCCCGTGACTAGCGCACGCGTAGCGATCGAGTGAGGCTAACAGGGGAGACCTCCAGTAAGGTTTGCGTGTCTTGCTACACGCCATTCTTTGCCTGTTGCCGGCTTTACTGCTGGTGATCCCGCTGCTCGCGCGGCGCTATCCGGGTGAGCGTGTCCTGATCGGTCTCCGTCGTGTGGAGCGGGCGCGCTGGCCACGTCCACGTGCCTCTGTGCCCACGCACCGTCGCGTGGTGCTCGTGGTCGTGCGCGGCGGTCGGTTGATCGGCTGTTCGCTGGCGGTGCGCCCGCCACCTGCGCTGTACGCGGCGAGCTAGCTCCTTTCCGCCCGGATATGGGCGGCGGCTGCTCGTCCCTTGGAGCGGGGCTCTGTCGCAAACGGGCGTGATTGCCCGCTGCGCTGAGCCCTCGATTACCCGTACAGGCACATACGCGAGGAGCCCTTCCATGTCCCGTCGTCCCATCATCGCCGCGCTCGGCGCCCTGCTGCTGGCGTTTCCGGTCGCGGCCCAAGCGCAGAGCGCCGCGCAGACTCCCTTGACGGAGAGCGAGAACCCGATCAACGACCAGGGGAGCAACTATGACTACCGCTCCTACGTCACCGGCATCACGCCGAGCGTGCCCGGGGTGAGCCTGCAGGTCCTGGAATTTGCCGACCGGCTGATCCTGACCAACCACAGCGGTGAGACCGTGACCGTGCTCGGCTATGACAGAGAACCCTACGGGCGGGTGCTGGCGAACGGGACGGTAGAGCTGAACACGAGCTCCCCCGCGTATTACCTGAACCAGAACTTCTACGGCGACGTGAACGTCCCGGCGTCAGCGTCGGCGAGCGCCACTCCCCACTGGACGGTCGTCGACCGGACGGGGCGCCTGGAATGGCACGACCACCGCATCCACTGGATGTCTCCCGCGCTGCCGCCGCAGGTCAAGAACAAGGCCAAGCGCACCAAGATCTTCGACTGGCAGGTGCCGATCGAGGTGGGCGCTCGCATGGCCACTGTCAACGGCGAACTCTTCTGGACTCCTGCCCACACCGCCGCGCCCGCCGCCGCGATCCCGGTGCTGGTGGCGCTCGTCGTGCTCGGCCTGCTGTTCGTGCTGTTCATGCGCCGCCGTCGCACTGGCGCGCGGGCAGGCGGGGCGGGTGAGGGGGAGAGGGGGGAGGCGGGTGGGAGTACTCATACAAGCGAGACCAGGCACGAGGACGACCGGCCTCGCAGAGAAGCGTGGTGAGTGGATGAGCCGCTGCCGCAACGCAATTCCTCCGAGCTCGCGACGCGGCCGGCCGGCCAGAGCCTTGCTCGTCCTCGCGCTCGCCTGCGCGGCGTCGCTCACGAGCGCTCCCGCCGCGCTCGCTCACGCGCAGCTGTTGGGCACCTCGCCCGCGTCGGGCTCGACCGTGCAGCGCCAGCCGGCCGAGGTGATCTTCGAGTTCAACCAGAACGTGGGGGGAACACTCGGCGCGGTACGCGTCTATGACGCGCAGGGAGACGAGGTGGACAACCTCGACGTCTCTCATCCGGAAGGTAAAGAGCATTGGATGGGCGTCGGGCTGAAGTCCGGGCTGCCGGACGGCACCTACACCGCCACCTATCGCGTGATCTCGGCCGACACGCACATTGTCTACGGCGGTCTCGTGTTCAACATCGGCCACGCCGGCGCCGCCCCGAAGTTCACCGTCGCCGGCTTGATCGGCCGCAACAAGAGCGGCAAGATCACCGAGGTCGCCTTCGGTGTCGTGCGGGGCCTCGACTACCTGACGATCGCGCTGCTGCTCGGCAGCCTCGCGTTTGTGCTCGTCGCGTACCTGCCGGGATTCGCCGTTGTGGCGGACGTCGAGCCGCAATGGCAAGCGGCCTCACGGATGTTTGCCAAGCGCATGCGATCACTGCTGAGTGTCGTGGTCACGCTGGGCGTCCTCGTGAGCGTGCTCGGCATCCTGCTGCAGGGCGCGAGCGCAGCCGGCGTGTCGCTGTGGGCGTCCCTGAAAAGCACGATCCTGCAAAACACCGTGGAAAGCCGCTTCGGTGAGGTGTGGGGACTGCGGGCGCTCGACTGGCTGGCGCTGGGCGCCCTGCTGATGCTCGCCAAAGCGCTCCCACGCCGCGTGCTGCTCGGATTGACCGCGCCCTGTGCGGCCTACCTGGTGATCACCCCCGCGCTCAGCGGCCACGCAAGCATCCAGAGCCCGACGCTCCTGTTCTTCCCCTCCGATGTCCTGCACGTGCTCGCGGCGAGCGTGTGGGTGGGGGGGATCGCCTGCTTGCTCCTGGTGCTGCCCGCCGCGACGCGAGCGCTCCAGAGCCCGCAACGAAGCCGGCTGCTGCTAGCCACGCTCGCTCGCTTCTCCCCGCTGGCGCTCGCTTGCGTGATCGTGATCGCCGTGACCGGAGTGGTGCAGGCGTACATCGACGTGCGCAGTCTCGACGGCTTGTTTCACACCACCTACGGCGCTTTGATCATCGTCAAGGTGGTCCTCCTGCTCGCCCTGATCTGTCTTGGTGCGGTCAACCGCGAACGGGTGATTCCCGCGCTGAAGCGCATCGCCGCGGCAGACCAGGCGCCCTCCGCCACCGGCGTGCTTGCTCGCCGCACGATGCGCGGCGAGCTCGCGTTGATGCTCTGCGTGTTTGGCGTGACCGCCGCGCTGATCAGCTACGCCCCGCCGATCGATGCGGCGTCGGGTCCGTTCTCCACGAACACCACGATCGGGCCGGCCGAGCTCGAGATGACCGTCGAACCGGCCAAAGTCGGATTGAACACGATCCACCTCTATCTGATCGACGCCAAGACCGGCGCTCAGTTCACCGCCACCAAGGAACTGACGGTCACAGCCCGGCTGCCATCGAAGGGGATCGGCCCCTTGCCGCTGAAGGCAAACCTCGCGGGTCCCGGCCACTACGTCTTGAACTCCGCGGTGCTCAGCCCTGAAGGCACATGGAGCATCGAAATCATCGATCGGGTCTCTGAATTCGAACAGCACACCCGCACGGTGAAGGTACCGATCGGATGAGCAAACACAGCTGTCTTCTCTCCAGCAGACACAGCTGTCTTCTCTCCATCCAACACAGCCGCCCTCTACCAATCGATCTACTCAGGAGGAGCACCGACACATGAACGCCAAGAAGATCGCGATGCTACTGGCCACCGGAGCGCTGATCGCCCCGGCGAGCGCACAGGCACACATCAGCCTGCACCCCAACACGATCCCCGCGGGAGCATTCGCGACATTGGATGTGCGTGTCCCGGGCGAGCAGGAAGGCGCCTATGAGATCGGAAGAGCGTCGTGTAGGGGAAAGAGTGTAGATCTCGGTGGTCGC
>ODAK010006606.1_pt1 | contig 11676 bp, 1 predicted proteins | sample 1539591 | NCBI WGS metagenome assembly ODAK01 (sample SAMEA3539303, study PRJEB22396) | soil metagenome | biome: tundra; feature: field; material: soil | place: USA | collected 2010-05 | depth 0.15 m | reverse complement strand
CGAAGTTCGATGTTCGACGTTGAATGTTGGAAGTTCGCCGGCCCCCGCCGCCACAAGACGGCACATTATTTCCTGTCGGTTAAAGAAGTTGACATTTTCGCATCATTCAGGCAGACTGATGCAGAATGCACCTGGAGAGCCAATATGCCAGCGCAGGCTTCATATCAGCGGCCGGCCGCAGTGGGATCTGCATTCCCACGCGACTTCAGGGTGTCTTGGCATCTGGCTCAACTCGCAGAAAGGAATATTGTGAAAGCCATCCCGCCCATTCTCCTCATTAGTCTGGTTGTTTTAACTGCTGCCCCAAGCCCAGCCGCCTCGGTTTCGTGGAGCGGCGACGGCGACGGCACCTCTTGGGGTGACCCGTTCAATTGGAGCAGTGGGACGGTGCCCAGCGCAAACGATGACGTGCTCATTAACGCGGGGGGAAACCTCACTGTCGTTTTGCGCGGCAGCCAATCGGTTCAGAGCCTGGAAAACCACAACACGCTTTGGATCCAGGGCGGCAATGCCGGTAGCCATGCCCTTCTGACTTCGGCCAATGGGGTTACCAATCACGGCACGCTGCGGTTGGAGTCGGTTGACGGCGGCTATTCCGAGACACTAACCATCAGCGCTGGGTATTTGGTGAATGCCGCCGATGGGGTTGTTCAAATCAATCCAGGCTCCGGCGGGAGCCGCACGGTCAACGGCAGTATCGTCAATCAAGGCGTTCTAAATGTGGCGAGCGGAATTAGTTTATCCGCGAACAGCGGCGGCGGCACCTTCCTGCAACAGGCTGGGACGATCAATGGCCAAGGGTGGTTCGCCTGGGCGGGCGGGCAGTTCACTTTCAGCGGCGGCGCTGTCACCGGTGTGGTCTATGTGGTCAATGCCACGCTAGACGTGGGGGCCGGCGCCTCTCCTTCGACTCTCTATGCCTCCGGCAACTGCACGCTGCTGGCCAACCGTTCGCCCCAAGTGACGGTCTGGGTGCAAGGCAATAGCCCTTACAGCCACGCGTCCTTGACCACCGCCGCAGGCGCTTTCAACGCGGGCATCCTCCACTTTGAATCGGCCGATGGGGGCTACAACTCGTTCCTCTATACCGCGTCCAGCGGCTTGACCAACCTGAGCTCGGGGGTGCTGCAATTCGGGTCTGGCTCCGGCGGTCCTCGGCTCATTAGCGGCTATCTGATCAACCAGGGATTGGTCGATGCCACCGCCTTCTATGTGGATGTTTATGGCACTTACCAGGAGGCCGGCGGCCTGGTGCTGGGCAATTGCCGTTTCAACAGTATTGCCTTGCTGGAGACGGCTTCGCCGCCGCAATCGACGCAACTGGATCTATGGGGATCGCAAACCGCGCTGCTGACGGACAACCTGACCAATGTCGTGCTATGGGTGCATGGGAACAACGGTGTCGGGAACGCCACGCTGACGGCGGCCGGGTTTACCAATCATGGGACGCTGCGGCTGGAGTCGAGCGATCAGGGCTTCAACGACACGATTTCCGTGACGAACGGGATGCTGGTCAATGCGGCCGATGGGCTTATCCAGGTTAATACCGGCTCGGGCGGGCCGCGCAACCTCAACGCCAGCGTCCTCAATCAGGGCACGATTAATGTCGCCAGTGGCATCAGCTTATCGTTAGACAGCAGTGGGGGGACGTTCCTGCAGCAGGCTGGGACGATCAATGCGCAAGGCCGGTTCGCCTGGTTCGGCGGGCAGTTCACCTTCAGCGGCGGTGCCATTGCCGGTGCGGTCTACGTGGTCAATGCCAACCTGGACGTGGAGGCCGGAGCTGCCGCTTCGACCATTTACGCCTCGGCCAACTGCACGCTCCTGGCCAACCGCTCGCCTCAAGTGACGGTTTGGGTGCAAGGCAACAACGCCTACGGCCACACCTACTTGACCACCGCTCCCGGGGCGGTCAACGCGGGCATCCTCCACTTTGAATCGACTGACCAGGGCTTTAACTCCGCACTTTACACGGCGTCCAGCGGTTTGACCAACTTGACCTCCGGCGTGCTGCAGTTCGCGTCTGGCTCGGGTGGGCCTCGATTCATCAGCGGGTATTTGATCAACGAGGGGTTGATAGATGCCAGCGCCTACTATGTGGAGGTGGATGGCACCTACCAGGAGGCGGGCGGATTGGTGCTGGGCGGCTGCCGCTTTGTCAATATTACCTTGCTGGAGACGGCTGCCCCGCCGCAACCCACGCAACTGGATCTCTGGGGATCACAGACCACGCTGCTGACAGACAACCTGACCAATGTTGTGCTGTGGGTGCATGGGGACAACGGTAGCGGGCCCGCCACGCTGACGGCGGCTGGGTTTGCCAATCATGGGACGCTGCGGCTGGAGTCGAGCGATCAGGGCTTCAACGACACGATTTCCGTGACGAACGGGATGCTGGTCAATGCGGCCGATGGGCTTATCCAGGTTAATCCCGGCTCGGGTGGGCAGCGCAACCTCAATGCCGCATTCGCCAACGCCGGGACGATCACTATTAACAGCAGCCTGTCCCTCGGCCAGGCGGGCGCCCAGCATGTCAACACGGGCCTGATAAACGTTCTCAATTCCACCGCCACGCTGACCGGCAGCTCGTTCACCAACCAAGGGCCTGGCGTGATCACTGGCACCGGCATGCTGGATGTTTCCGGTTTGAACTTCCAAAACGCTGCTACCATCCGTCCCGGAGCCGCGCCTGGCATACTTACCCTGTCCGGGACCTACAACCAAACCGCCTCGGGCCGGCTCGCGATCGAAATTGGTGGCTTGAATCCCGGCTCCGATTATGACCAACTGGCCGTCACCGGCCCGGCCAATTTGAACGGCGGCGACTTGGCGGTCAGCTTCCTCAATGACTTCCTGCCGTCGGTGAGCAACACCTTTACCGTACTGACCGCCGCCTCGGTCTCCGGCCAATTCGATGCCTACGACAACCTGAACTTTTCTCTGGACCGCGCCTTGGTTCCCTTTTATGCCGCCAACTCCGTGTCGCTGGACACCGTCGCCACCAATAGCCCTGTCTCCCCGCCGGTTATTGTCAACCAACCCGCCGACTTGACTGTGCCGTATGGGCAGAGCGCCACCTTCCGCGTCAGTGCCAACGGCACCCGGCCTTTTGTTTATCAATGGCAGTTCAACGCCGCCAACCTGCAGGCGCAAACCAACGCCACGCTGGTCATCAACCCGGCCAGCACCAACGACGCCGGCCTCTACAGCGTCATTATCAGCAACTCGGCTGGCTCTGTCACCAGCCTGGTGGCGCGGTTGACGGTCCTGACCATCGCCGATCTGGTCATCACCGACATCACCAACCCGACCAATGCCATTGCCGGCCAACCCATCACCCTCACCTGGGTCTCGCTCAACCGGGGCAGCCACGCCGCCTTTGGACCCTGGAAAGAAGCCGTGGCGCTTTCGACCAATAGCTCCGGCGTTCCCGCCAGCCCGCTGGCCGCGTTCGTCTTTCCCGACACCCTCGGGCCTGGCCAGTCGCTCAGCCGCACTCAAACGGTTATTCTGCCCGGCGGTCTCGAAGGTCAGTACTACCCCGTCCTGACCATTGACGTTGACCACCAGGTGTACGAAACCAACCGAAGCGACAGCACCACCGTCTCGCTTATTCCCGTCCAGGTGCATTCGCCCGACGCCGTGCCGGCGAACCTCGCCCTCAGCACCGGCTCGGTCCAACTCGGACAATCTCTGAATGTCACCTGGGCCGTGACCAATGCCGGCCTGGCCCCAATCCTTGCCCCGTGGACGGACCGGCTCTACCTGGGGACCCAGTCCACGTCGCTCAGCGGCGCGCTTCTGCTCGCCTCCGTGGCGGAGACGGGTGTGCCGCTGGAGCCCGGCGGAGGCATCTCCAACCAGGCCACGGTCCTCATCCCGCTTTCGTCGCAGGTCAAGGCTGGGAGCTACTTCATCCTCCTGGACGTCAATGCCGACAATGCGATCCTGGAATCGAATTCGACCAACAACCTCGCCAGCGCCCCGCTGACTCTCCTGGCTCCGCCGTTGCCAACCCTTGTCGCCAGCCAGCCCGCCTGCCCAGCGACCGCCGCCCCCGGCCAGTCCATCATGGTTACGTGGGCGGTCACCAACCTCGGCGCGACCGCTGCCCCGGGGCCGTGGCGTGAAACGTTGTGGCTGGTCCCCGACACGGTCACGCCCGGGCAATTCGCCAGCAACCCCGCCGCCTACACTCTGCTGGGCTCCTTTACCTACACTAACGGCCTGGCCACCAATGCCGGCGTCACCCGCGCTGAGCAGGTCACTGTTCCCATTCATGGCGTGGCCGGCGATCAGCTCGTCGGTGTTTGGGTGGACAGCGACCGGGTTGTGGTAGAGCAGGATCGAACCGGCAACACCGCGCTGGGCGCCAATGTCCTCCAGGTGCCGCTCACGCTCTCCCTCAACCTGCCGCTGACCAATGTCCCCGAAAACACTCTCGAACCCAACCTGCCCTGCCTGGTCTGGCGCAACGGCGACCTCTCGGCCCCGCTCACGATCACGCTGACGAGCGATGCTTCCCGGCAGCTCACGGTTCCGGCCAGCGTCACCATCCCCGCCGGCGCGCCTTCCGCCCCCTTTACGGCCACGGTACACGACGATGGGGTTGTTGGTTCTGACACGCTGGTGACCATTATGGCCCAGGCGGGAAGCTACAGTTCCGCGACGGCGCAGATCCTGATCGCCGAAACCGATCAACCCCACCTCTCGCTCTCGCTGGCCGTGCCGCAAGTGTTGGCGGGCCAGCCTCTGGCCGCCACCGTCAGCAGCGATACAGTGAGCCCCAAACCCGTCAGCATCACCATTGCCAGTTCCAGTCCGACTGCGCTTTCCGCGCCGGCGCTTGTGACCGTCCCGGCGAATGCCTCTTCGGTCGCCTTCACCTTGCTCGCCGCCGGCACCACGGCCATTGAGCCGCCGCACACTTACACGGTCACCGCCTCGGCGGCTGGTTACGCGGGCGCTGCAACCAACGTTACCGTCGTCAACAACAACACGCCCGCGCTCTTCCTGACGCTCGACCGGACGAACATCAGCGAAGCCGACGGACCGCTGGCCGCGGTTGGCACCGTGACTCGAGTGCCCGTGACCGATCAACCGGTCACCGTCGCGCTGGCCAGCTCGAATGCGGCGGCGGCCACGGTGCCGGCGCAGGTCATCATCCCCGGCTTGCAGGGCCAGGCCACGTTCAATATTGCGGCCGTCAGAGATAACGCCGTCACCGGGCCGAAATTCACTGAAGTATCAGCCCAGGTCCTCGATACGTTGGCGAATCCGACCGGCAGCGTGGCGACTCAGGAGTTGGCCGTGCAGGACGCCGACGGGCCCGCGCTCACGGTAACGCTGGCGGAGCGCATTGTGCCCAAAGGCGCAAACCCGGCTACCACAGCCATGGTCACCCGCAACACACCGCCAACGAACAGCCTCGTGGTGGCGCTCACCTCCAGCGACCCGAATGAAGCCACCGTGCCGGCCAACGTGACCATGCTCGCGGGCCATACGAATGTCAGTCTCGCCATCGCCACATTGAATGATGGCATCTCGAATTCCACCCACGCTGTCCTCATTACCGCCGCCGCGACGAACCATGCCAGCGCCAGCGACCAACTCCTGGTCTCTGATCTGGCGTTGCCCGACCTCGTTATTTCGAGCGTCACCGCCCCCGCCTCGGGGTTCATAGGCGAACCGCTCCCGCTCGGGTATCGCATGCTCAACCAGGGCTTGGGGCCGCTCACCAATGGCGTCATTCAAAATGTCTATCTCACCACCAATCCTGCCTCCGGCAATCCCCTGCTGGGTGGCTCGATTACTTTCAGCGGCACGCTCCCGGCCGGTCAATATGTGGACCAGGCGCTGGTCGTTCCGGGCGGCGCACTGCTTTCACCAGGGACCTATTGGGTCGTAGTGACCGCCGATGCCGGCTTCGACGCGCTGGAACTCAACAAGGCCAACAACACCACCGTCAGCCTGACTCCCATCGTGCTTTCCGCTGAATACACTGCGACGGTCCAGGCCGGCGTCACCAACGTCGCCGCGGGCACCCCCGTCCCGCTCACCGGCTCGGCCACCTTGGTTGGTGGCGGCCCTGCCGCGAATAAGCCAGTCAACTTGACGGTGACTGTGCGCGGCCTCCAGCGCGTTTTCGGGGTGTTCACCGACGCCAACGGCAACTTCAGCACGGTCTTCACACCCCTGCCCACGGAAGGGGGTTATTATAGCGTCAGCGCCGCGGAACCGGGCGTGACCGACACCCCCCCGCAGGCCTATTTCGCCATCCTCGGCATGGCGTCTAGTCCGGCCGCGCTGTCCCTGAGTGTGGTGGAAGGAACGAAGGTCAGCGGCTCAGTCAATGTGGCCAATCTGAGCGAAGTCCCGCTCACGGGCCTGACGGCCAACATTATTGGCCTGGCCGCCAACCTTTCGGCCAGCGTCACGCCGGGCGCGAGTTCTCTGGCCGGACAGGGAACCGTCGCGCTTTCCTATGTTGTCTCGGCAAGCGATGCCTCGATTTCCCGCAGCTCATTCACGGTTCATCTGGCCAGCGCCGAAGGTGTGGCCCTCGACTTGCCGGTCGCGGTTGCCGTCCAGCCCTTGCTGCCGCGGTTGGCGGCGGCGCCCTCTCAACTGGCGGCGACCATGCTGCGCGGTTCGCAGGTGATCGTCCAGTTTGACGTGCTCAACTTGGGCGGCGCCGCCTCCGGCCCGCTCACCGTCAACGTGCCGGCGGTGCCGTGGCTTTCGGTGGCCTCGACGAATCCTCTGCCGTCGCTCAGCCCGGGCAACTCGAATCTCGTGACCCTGGTCCTGACACCCGCCGCCGACCTGGCCCTCGGCCCCTATGCCGGCACGCTTACCGTTAACGGCAGTGGCGCCGGGCTCCTGGTTCCGTTCACGTTCACTGCCGTTTCGGATGCGCACGGCGCGTTGCGCGTTCACTCGACCGATGAGTACACCTATTTCGCCCCGGGCAATCCGCCGCTGACCAATGCCAGCATCTCGATCATCGAACCGTTCAGCGGCGCGACGCTCGCCACCGGATTCACCGACACCAATGGCGTTTTCTTCGCCTCGAACCTGACGGAAGGCACCTATGAGCTGGACCTCGCCGCCGACAGCCACACGCCCTTCCGCGGCTCGGCGGTGGTAACGGCGGGCGCCACAAACGACGTCGAGGCCTTTCTCTCGCGGCAGACCGTTCATTACACCTGGACAGTGGTGCCGACCAATGTGCAGGACGTAACCTTGATCACCATCCAGGCTGAGTTCGAGGCAAATGTCCCCGCGCCGGTGGTTGTGCCCAGCCCGACCTCCATTGACCTTGCCTCGCTGCGACAGCCGGGCCAATTCATGGACGTGCCGCTTACCCTGGCTAACTACGGCCTCATCGCCGTCCAGGGGGTCACCATTAACATCAGCGACCACCCGCTCTACAGTTTCAACTTGCTCACGCGCAACATCGGCACGCTGCCCGCCCATGGCACCGTCACCGTGCCGATGCGCATCACGCGTCTGGCGGCATCAATGCTGGAGCCAAAAGCCGCCGAGCCGTGTGACATCAGCTTCAGCATCGGTTATTTCTACCTTTGCGGCGTGCATGATGTCGGCACCGGCATCCCCATTCCAGTGTTGAATGTCACCGGCGATTGTCCGCCGGCCCAGGGCGGTCCCGGAACGATTGTGGTGGTCGGTTGCAACGGCTGCGGGGGTGGCGGCACTTTCGTCATTCCACCCGGCACCGCGGCCACCAACACCTGCGACCAATGCATGGCCAAAGCCATACTGGAATGCGCCATCGGCTTCACCCCGGCCGGATGCCCGTATGGGATCTGGAACTGCGCCGCCAACGCCTACGCCCAGGGCTGGAATGAAAGCACGGTCGAAAACTGCGTTCAGCAGGGCATCGGGTGCATCCCCGGTTGGGGCAACCCCGTCTCGTGCCTCTGGAGTTTCCTCCGCTGCAAATGCCCCGGGGCTCTCTCCAATGTCCCTTCCTGCATCGCCCAGGCCCTGGGTGGCGGCGCCGGTGGCAGTGTCGCAGGGGCTATCCAGCCCTATAAGGACTTGTCGGTGGGGGTGGGTCTCTCTGCCCTCGACCCGCGTGACGTGTATGTGGCGCGCAGTTACCCTCTCCTCCAATTCATTCAAATGGTGGTGGGCGACACCGACGGCCGCTGGTTCAGTTCCGGCTCGGGCAGCGCCTTTGGCGCTTGGTTCTACGGGTTCGGCCAGGCTATCCAATCCAGCAGCGACGCCGGCGCCCTCATCTCTTCCAACGAATTGGCCACCTTGTCCGCCTTGCCGCGACCAGACACCGTCAGCCTTGCCGATGTCCAGGCCGCTGCGGATCGTTGGAACCTGACGCTCACCAACTGGCGCGCCGGCGTTCTCTCCCTTACCAACGTGCCCCCCGGCGGCAATACCAACTTCATCGACTTCTTCGCGCTGGCGAACCTCATGAACACCGTCGCCCAGCAATATCAACTCAGCCAGGCCGCGGGTTATGACAGCCCCGTCGCCGGCTTCTTCGCTGCGTTGCAGCAGGCCGAGAGCCGACTCACCGGCGGCGGGGTTTGCGCCCACGTCGTGTTGCAGTTGGACCAGCAAGCCGTCCTCACGCGCGACGCCTTCCGCGCCACCTTACAACTGGACAACCAATCGGGTGACCCGTTGATGAACGTCAGCGTCAACCTGGTCGTCCGCAACCAAACCGGCCAGGATGTCACGAGCGTGTTCGGCATCCTGCCGCCCACGCTCGCCGGCGCCCTGACGGGCGTGGATGGCAGCGGCCTGCTGCCCCCCAACGCCTCCGGCAGCGCGCAGTGGACGCTCATTCCCACCTTGGACGCCGCCCCCCAGGTCCAAACCAACTATCTGGTCAGCGGCGCCTTCAGCTACCTTCAGAACGGTGTGACGGTCACCATCCCGCTGGCCCCTTCGCCCATCAGCGTCCAGCCCAGCCCGCAGCTCTACGTCAAGTATTTCCACCAGCGCGACGTCTTCGCCGACGACCCAACGACACCACAGATCGAGCCCTCCATTCCTTACTCGCTCGGCGTCCTGGTCCAGAACCAGGGCTACGGCGTCGCGCATGATTTCCGCATCACCTCCGCCCAACCGAAGATTGTGGACAATGAGAAGGGGTTGCTTATCAACTTCCAGATCATCGGCGCGCAGGTGGGCACGCAGCCGGTGGCGCCGTCGCTCACGGTGGATTTTGGCGACCTGGCGCCGGGCCAGGTTCAGGAGGGCCGCTGGCTGCTCACCTCCAGTTTGCAGGGGCTGTTCGTTGACTATTCAGCCACCTTCCAGCATGTGGACCCGCTGGGCAACCCGCGCCTCTCACTCATCGAGGGCGTCGAGATCCATGAGATGATTCACCTGGTCCAAGCCCCGGGCGCCTGGGATGATGGGCTGCCGGATTTCCTGGTGGACGACCTGCCCAGTTTCGACCCTCTCCCGGACACGCTCTATCTGAGCGACGGCTCCAAACAACCGGTCAGCGCCATCCAGACCGCTGCCGCCGATGCCCCGGCCGCCACCGACCATCTCCAGGTCCAGCTCACCGCCAACTTCCCGGCTGGCTTTACCTACCTGCTCGTGCCGGACCCGGGGAATGGACAGTTCACGCTCGCCTCGGTGCTCGCCGCTGGAGGTCCCAACCTCAATGCCAATAACTACTATACCACCGACAGAACCTTCATCGGGTTGGGCCAGCCGCCGGTTCATGAAAACAAGCTGCACCTGTTCGATTACCATGCCAACGCCGGCTTATACACCTATACCCTGGTCTATGCCGCCCCTTCCACCACCCCGCAAACCAATCCGCCCGTCAGCGCCGTCTTCGCCTTGCCCGCGCACAGTCCCTCGATCTTCGGCGTGGTCTGGAGCGGAGCCAGCTATGTTGGCCAGGCCCCCATCGCCTACTTCGACGTTTACGTATCGGACAACGGTGCGCCGTTTACGGTTTGGCAGACGCATACACTCCAAACCGGCGCCCTTTTCAACGGCGTCCTGGGCCACTCCTACGCCTTTTACAGCGTCGCCACCGACAGCGCCGGCAACGTCCAGGCCCCGCCTGCCATACCGGATGCCCTGACGGTGGCCGATATCACCAACACGCCGCCGGTTATCGCCTTCCCCACCAACCTCGTCTTCCTCAACGAAGGCGACGCTTTCCAGCTCACGCCTGCCGTTAATGATCCCGATCTGCCGCCACAAACCTTGACCTTCACGCTCCTGGCCGGCGCGCCGCCCGGAGTGACGGTGGACCCGGCCGCCGGCCAACTGAACTGGACGACGCCCAAGGGCAGCGGTGGCACCACCAACCACTTGGGTGTCATTGTCACTGACGACGGTTTCCCGCCGCTCAGCGCCACCGGCCTGGTCTCGGTGGTCATCCAGAGCCTCAACTCGCCTCCCATTCTCGCGCCGATTAACAACTACATCATCAACGAAGGGTTCCGATTGGTCATCACGAACCTGGCGACCGATTACGATCTCCCGCCTCAAACCTTCACCTGGACGCTCGGCTCGGGCGCGCCCGACGGCGCCTCCATCAACCCCACCAACGGCATCTTCGCCTGGCAACCCGTGGTTCGTCAGGGCCCCAGCACCAACGTCCTTACCGTCACCGTTACCGATAGCGGCGTCCCGCCCCTGAGCGCCACCCAGCAATTCACCGTCATCGTCCGCCATACCCTGCCCGACATGGTGGTCACTCTGGGCCGCACCAATGTTCTGACCGGCCAGCCAGGTGCAGTGCCCGTGACCCTCGCTTCGACCCTCGGCCTGACGAACCTGACTTTCCAACTCGGTGCTCCGGCCTCCCAGCTCACCGGCTTCATGCTCAACCCCTTGGTTGCGGAGGTAACTTCCGCCTCGCTCCAGCCGCTCGATTCGAATAATTACGCCGCCAGCTTCGTCCTCAACCCCGCGCTCCAGCTTGGTGAGACCCGCTCCCTGGCGTCGCTTTCGTTCATGTCCCTGTCGAACCTTCACTCCGCGATCGTGCCGCTCTCGCTCTCCGCCCCCGCCGGCCTCCAGGACAATGGGCAGGCGGTGCTCAATCCCACTGGCTCGGGCGGCCAGGTGATTGTCATTGGCGCCGAACCGGTGCTGGAGCTTGTCCCCGGCGGGATCCTCTCGCTGTACGGAAGACCTGGCGCCCCTTATACCCTGCAGACCGCTACCAGCCTCGGTCCGTTGCCTCCATGGTCCAACCTCTTCAGCCTGACACTGACCAACTCCCCTGAAAGGTTCAACTGGACCGACCAAAGCGACGCCTTTCGCCTCTTCCGCGTCTCCTCGCCATGAATTCAGTTAGTCACAGTGCTGGCGCCATCAAGCACCGTTGCATCGGCCACCGGCGCGTTTCCCTGAAAGCAGCCGCTATTCAGGCTGTATATTGGTGCTGAATGTGAATTGCGCCTCCAAGACGGCTGGCAACATACATAAGGCCAGCCAGATTGCCGCCCGAAATCGGGATAGTGGATTCATAAGGTATGCCCGCGCATTTCATCCTCGAAGATGGCCTCCCGCCGGTCGCCCCGATTCATCACGTGATAGATCGCCCCAGGATATTGGATGCGCAACTTCCTAGCCATGCGCCCAGGTTAGCGCTACCACTCCCATCCAGTCAAGCAAACTATACAATCTCATTAACTGACCCCTTTA
>ODAK010006605.1_pt1 | contig 11679 bp, 1 predicted proteins | sample 1539591 | NCBI WGS metagenome assembly ODAK01 (sample SAMEA3539303, study PRJEB22396) | soil metagenome | biome: tundra; feature: field; material: soil | place: USA | collected 2010-05 | depth 0.15 m | reverse complement strand
GTCCCAGCGGGGCCAGCCACGCCCCGCGCCGGCTTATGGGCGGGCAGCGCGGTCATCAATGCCGTCAGCCAGCCGGCCAGCCTCAGTTCGCCCACCAACCCGTTGCCGGTCGGTTCTCCGCTCCAGTTCCGGCTGCTGGTGCATGTGGATAATGGCGGCAGCGCGCGGCTGCTGCAGAAGGTTTTACAGATGTTCAAGAATGGCACCTTGAAGCCCGACCCCAATAATCCCACCAACAACATCGTCGATGAGCCCGGGCGTTACGTGCTCGTGACCGATGACCGCCTCATTCCTCAGTTCACCGGAGCCACGCTCAGCGACAGCCAGCCGGTCGCTCGGCGGCTCAGTTCCGCGGAGTTCGGCTTTCCGCAGCCGATTCCGTTGTCGGCCAGCGGCGCTTTCGGTTCCGGCAGCTTCACTTGCCAAGTCAATCTTGATTACGACGACCGCCTCAATCCGTTCAAACATCTGTACCATCCTGACCATGACAACCTGGACGCTCGTTTTGAAAACAAGCTGCCCGAAGGTGCGGAATCGTTTACCGTCTTGCGCCAGATCGAGCTCGACTTTACCGCGCAGGATCCGGACAACTCCACTCTTGCCGGCTGGGGGGACACTCAGCTCGGCGGCCTCTACAAGGAGACGATTTCCGGGCTTCACAATCAGCCGATTTATATCTCAGGGACTTTTCGCCTGACGCGGGCTTCGACGATTGGGGTGTTAAACGATGGACTTTAAGAAATAGATATGAACTTGCAACTGACATCGCGGCGCGCACGGATACTGAAGAGGTTTGGCGCACTGGCATTGGGATTGGCGGCATGGCACACCGCGCAAGGCCAGGTCACGCCCATATTCACGAATAATCATCCTCAACCCACATCAGTCCTCCAGCAACTTCAGGGTACCTATTTCAACGATACCAGCCTGAGCACCCCGGTGTTCACCCGCAACGACTCGACGATCAACTTCAATTGGGGCCTCGGCTCGCCGGACCCCAGGATTAATGTTGATAACTTCTCGGTCCACTGGGTCGGCTACCTCGTCTCGCCCTATTCGGGAACCTACACGTTTTATTCCGTGTCGGATGACGGCTTCCGGCTCTGGGTCAATGGCCAGTTGATTATCGACAGTTGGATCGACCAAGGGGCCACCGAGCACGCCAGCACCCCGATCGCCTTGAGCGCCGACACGCTTAACACAATCGAGGCCGAATTTTACGAGCACAGCGGCGATGCCGTCGCTCAGTTATCCTGGTCGGGTCCAAACATCGCCAAGGAGATTGTGGGCAGTTCCTACTATCCGAACGGAGCAGGCGACGCTTTTGGGATGACGTTGGCTTCGCTTGGCGGAGGACAATATGCCGTCGGAGCGCCCCTCTTTGACGCTCTCTCTGGGTTAGGCTTTCTTTACGCGGATATCGGCCGTCTCTGGTATGGTGATTCCATCGGTGGGCTGCAACTTACGCCCTCCTCGCCCTCTCCGTTTTTTCTACAGATTGGACCCGAACCCACGTTCTTTGCCGCGGCGCTGGCCACCCTTCCCGATGGCCGCCTTCTCGTGGGGAGGCCCGGCTACAGTTACAGCATCTTGCGTCACGGCAGCCACTATAATGTCGGCGCGGTTGATCTGATTTCTTCGCCGGGGGGAACAAACGAAGTTTCTGCCGGTGTGGGAAACCCCGGGTCCGGCGCCGACAACACCTACTTTGGCTATGCGGTTGCTGGACTTGCGGGCAACCGCTTTGCGGCCAGCCTGGGCGAAGGGCTTGGCGAGGTGTTTTTATTCGATGCTTCCCAAGCCTCGCCGGTGGTCATCGCAGCTATTACTAATCCAAACCCGGCGTCGGTCGTCATTCCCAACCCGCCTTTTCCCTCGCAGGGTTTCGGCTCAGCGTTGGCGGGGCTAGGCACCAACCGCTTGCTGATTGGGGCCCCAGTTGATAGCACCGCCGGAGACGGCGCCGGTAGTGTGTACATTTATAATATTTCCGGGACGCCTTTCTCGCCCAAGATTCACAATCCGACAGGAAAACAGGGACTTTTTGGCAGTACGGTGGTTGCTGTTGATGATCACCGTTTCCTGGTTGGCGCGCCCTCCGCGGCTCTAACTTATCTCTCTTCCGGCTCGCCCAGCGGGTTCGCCACCAATCAGTCGGCGGGCGCGGTTTATCTCTATGATGACACCGGATCCCGCCTGCTCACGTTCTCCGCGCCGGACATTTCGGTATCCGGCAACTTCGGAGCGGCCATATCGCTCCTCGGCCCGGACCGCGTGCTCATCGGGTCGCCGAGTGAGCAAGTTGGGGCGACACCAGCCGCCGGTCGCGTGCACCTGTTCAACCTCGCGGGCGTCTATCTCGAAAGTGCTGACAAATACACCGCCAACGTTACGCCTGCGCCTGGAGACCAATTCGGCGCGGCCATTGCTGCGTTGGACGAGCGCCGGTTTGTTATCGGAGCGCCCGGCGATGATACTTTTCAGGCCGATGCCGGCAGCATCTACGGCTTCGACGCCCCCTCACCCACAGCGGAACTGGGTTCGATAATCCCGAAACCGAACGGAGTCGAGGGCTCCTCCCCGGTTTTTCAAAGCCAAGGCCCAAGCGTCACCCCCGCCGGCGCGGCTTTCTGGCATGTGCCATCCCAACAGCTCTTTGCGGTCAAAACAGGCGGCATCCTCGTGAGCTGGCCGTTGTCCAGCGGCCAAACTAACAATTGGCAGGCCTCGGTAGGCTGGCCGACCAACAACGCCCGTTACCAGGTTCACGTAACCGGTCAAACGCCGGTGGACCTGACCGCTGGCGGCGCGTATTCGAATGTTGTGCTGGAAACGACGACTACGGATGCGGATCCGGCGGCGGTTAATTCAAGCAGGGTCTTCTCCGCCGAAAATCCCGGCCTGAGTCTCCTGATGCTGTCGGCGGGCAATCCCTCCAGCAATGCCATACGGTTCCAGCTTGTCCGGAGCATCGCCTGGAACGACCCCGCTTATCTGTATGACCACGCCCCCGCGATGGTTGGGCAACCGATTGCCGACCCGGCTGGTTTTCATGACCCGGCAGCCGGTTCGCCGCAGGTGGTCCTCTCGAATGCGGTGTTTTGTCCGGCCCCGGTATTCGACCCGGCCACCCGGACCGGCACAATTATCCCGGTGAACCAGGACATCCCGGGCGACCCGGCGGCAGACCTGGTGGTCGCATTCTATCAACGAGGGACGCAACTGTACGACCCGGTCACGGGCCTGGCAGTGAGCAACAATATCTTCTGGCCGTATCAGCCAGTACGATTCGAGCCGCAATGGCCAACCAATGCGTCGCATCTGGTCATCGCCAGCCTACAGGGGACGGGTGTTATCAACCCCACTCAGTTTGTCAACTGGCAGCTTTATTATCAGAACGACCCCAGCCAGCCCGGCTTCAATCCCAATGACGAACACGCCTTGCGCCTGCCCTATAGCGGCGGCGAAGCCGTGTTTGCTTTGCGCAGCGACCTGGGGACGCCGCAGACCTCGCAGTCCTTCGTTTTAATCCAGTACCAGGACCCGGCGAACGGCGGGCAATGGCGGATGAAGGTGTGGCAAGTGGTGGCCCAGGAAACGCCTTGGTTCTTCAACTATCCGGCGCAAGCCGGTTTGCTGCTGCAACCGCCTTTCCCGCTCAGCGCGATGGCGCCCACGCCGCAAACCGCCGGGGTTTCCGGACCCTATTGGCGCGATCGCAAGCTCTCCTTCTGGGCCAAGGCCGCGGGTGACGATGGCGGCCCCGCCGACATCGTTATGCATCATTTCTATACGATGCAGAGCAGCTTCTTTTATCCAGGGACCAACCCGCCTCCGGTTGGGGCCAGCGTTCCGTTGCTGGATTTGGCCGCCGGGACCCCCGGAACCCCGATTGATGTCCACTTCAACACGACCTGGCCAGCCTCCGTTCCCGAACTCCGCGTAGGCGAAACCTTGGTCAAACCTAAATTCGGTCTGCCCGATATCAGCTCCCAAACCAGTGCCCAGATTGTCTATGACCAATCGGAGGCGCACGATCAGGGGCCGTGCGCGGAGTTGATTGATCCAACACATGACTATCATGTGAGCTTAGCCCAGCTCCCGTCCGACCTCCAGACCACAACGGAAAACGGGGTCAAGTACTTTCCCACTTTACCCCCGCAATTGCATGACCGCTTTTACTACGATCCGGTCAGCCAGTGGTTGAGGTTCAAAGGGGAATTCATCGCCCCGCCGGCGGGCGAGTATTATCTATTGCTCAACGTGCTGACGGCGCGCGAAACCAGCATCCTGCTGAGCCTGAGCACCGATCCGTCCTTCCAAAATGCGGTCAACGCGCTGAGCGCGATGGCCGCTAATGTGACGGAGGTTCCCCCGGACTCGACCGGTTTCGACAGCCTGGCGTTGACGGCCGGCCTGGCGCAAGGGCAAGGTTACGTGACGCTGGCCTTCGGCAACAACGCCAATCTCAGTCCGCCTGCAGAACCAATCAGCCTGGCCGTTATTAAAGTGACGTGCCCGACCTACCAGGGGGAGATTAAAGTCATCGAATCGGAGGACCCGTTCGACGAAAAGCTGACGTTGCGGCACAGCGGGGATTTTGCGGGAAAGACCGATTCCTACCTGTTTGAATGGCGCACGCTGCCCCCGGTGGACGGTCTGCCTTCGACCGCCCCCCCCGCCCAATGGACGCTGTTTTCGCCGACCCCCGCCAGTGGCCAGGGAGCGGTGGACGTCGCTATCCAGGGGCCCGGCTTGTTCACGCTGAGCGATAATTACTTCATCTGCCGCTACCGGCCGATGTCCTCGCCGTTGTGCGCGAGCCCGACCAACACGGTGGGTTGGAGCGACTGGACGGCTCCGATGCTCGCAGAGGGCTGGATCAAACGCGTGCTGGCCGGGATCAATCCTTTCGAGCAGCGCATCCAGTCGTATGGAAACAACCAGCCCAACACCGTTGTGAGCATGATCAGCCAGGCCGGGCCGCCCTACCAGGGGCCGATCGCGCTCAATCAGCAAAACGCCAATCAGTTCGGTCTAATCGAGGCCTACGAAACGGTGCTGCAGCGCGGACTGAGCCTGAGCATCGCGGGCGCGCCGCCGGTCAATTACGGCCCGGCCAACAATGCGCTGCTCCTGGCGGCCGGCCGGCTCTCGGATTTGTACATGCTCTTGGGCAACGAGGCCTATGCGGATGCCGAGGATCCAACCATTGCGTTCGGCACTGACGATAAAACCTATGGCGCCGAGGCGACCTCGCTGCACTGTTTCATGAATCAAACGGCTTCCCTGATGGAGGAGGAACTGGATCTGCTGCGAGGACGGGATAACACGCTCCAACCCGGAGTGCAAACCCCGCCCGTGTATAACCGTCTATATTGGAACTTCACCAGCGGCATTGACGGTGGGGAGGTCGCTTACGCCCTCAACTACAACATTCGCGCGCAGGACGGGAGCGTCTCGGGAACCATCAGCGCCGCCGATGCCGCCGTCCTTTACCCGCAAGGGCACGGCGATGCCTGGGGGCAGTATCTGAGCGCCATCAAGAATTATTACCTCCTGCTGCGCAGTCCGAATTTCACCTGGGTGCCTCAGATCGAATCGGTCCTGGTGGGTGGTGTGCCGGTCTCGGTGGGTTATGAGCACGAGCGAAAGTTCGCCGCGGCGGCGGCGGCCCGGGCGCAAACGGGCGCCGAAGTCGTCAACCTGACCTATCGCAACGCCTACGTCGAAGACCCGACCGGGCAATGGCAAGGTTATACCGACTCGAATACCAATCGCGCCTGGGGTTTGGCCGAGTGGGGCAGCCGCGCCGGCCAGGGGGCCTTCTTTGACTGGGTGGCCGCCAATGCCTTGTTGCCGGCCACCGACCCCGATACGTCTCACACCGGCATTCAGAAGATTGACCGCACCACGGTCACGGAAATCGGCGAGATCGCTTCGGCCTTCACCGACATTCAAACCAAAGTGGATCAAGCCGACTCGGGCCTCAACCCGCTCGGGCTGGCCAAGAATGTAGTCCCGTTCGATATCGACCCTACGCTCATCGCCCAGGGCCAGACGCACTTCGAACAAATCTATAATCGCTCCCTGCTTGCGGTAAACAACGCCATCACGGTTTTCAATCGCGCCAATAATTGCACGCAGCAGCTCCGCCAACAGTCCGATGCCGTCGCGAACTTCCAAAAGACCGTCACGGACCAGGAAGCCGATTTCAACAGCCGCCTCATCGAGGTTTTCGGGTATCCCTACGGCGACGACATTGGCCCGACGGGTGCCTATCCGAGCGGGTATGATGGCCCGGACATTTATCATTACGATTATGTGGACGCCTCTCAGCTCACCGGGGAGACACCGCCCCCGACTCAGACCTTCACAGCCACCTTGGTCGATACCATTGTCGGTCCTAACGGCCAGTTGAGTTCCACCAGCAACAACGTCGCGTTTACGATTTCCTCCCAGGACTTGGGATTTGTAAAACCTCTCGGGTGGACGCAGCCCCGTCGCGCCCCGGGGCAAATACAAATGGCGCGCTCAAACCTCCTCCAAGGTTATGCCCGTTTTCTTAAGGCACTGAATGACTATAATAACCTGATTGCTCAAATCGAGGACAGCGCGTCGCTTCTCCAACAACAATATAACGTCAACGCCAGCGAGATTCTGATTCTGAATCAGAATCTGGCGACCCAGAAGGGCTTGGATAAGGATATCCTCGAGGCTGCGGCGGCCGCCGATGTGTTGAATGAAGCGGCGAAGGACACCCTATTAGTGGCCAACGCAGGCGCTGACGCGCTGCCGAAAATCGTGGGCCTCGCGGCCGATCCCTCGTTTTCGTTGCGCGGTATCATGAAGGTCTGCGCCGCAGTCGCTGCAAAAACCATGAATATAGCTGCCGAGGTGGAGGGCGGCATACAACTGGAAGATAAGCAGGACCAGGAAATAGCCACGCTCCAGTCCACAATTACAATCACTTCCATCAAGGACGATCAGGCCTTCCTCGCGCAGGAGAGTCAGTTGGAGACTTTGGTTCGGCAGGAGTCTTCCTCCAGACTGGACCTGTTTACCCAACAGGAGGCCCTGCAACAGCTTATCGGCAGCTACAACACGGCCTTGGCGAGCGGCGAACGCCTGCTCGAAGACCGGTTGCGTTTCCGCCAACAAACCGCTGCCCAAGTGCAGCAATACCGTTACACCGACATGGCCTTCCGCCTCTTTCGCAACGATGCCTTGCAGAAGTACCGCGCCCAATTCGATCTCGCAGCCATGTACGTTTACCTGGCGGCGCGGGCCTATGATTACGAGACCAACCTCAAAAAAGGCGATCCGCGCGGCCCGGGCTCGGATTTTATGACCAGCATTATTCGGGCGCAGTCTCTTGGGCTCATCGAGAATGGCGTGCCGGCGACCGGCAGCGGCAGCGGGGATGCCGGCCTGGCGGACCCCATGGCCCGGATGAACCTGGATTGGACGCTGGTCATCAAAGGCCAGCTCGGATTCAACAATCCGCAGACCGAGACCGGGCGATTCTCGCTTCGTTCTGAATTATTCCGCATCCAGGCCGGGTCCGACGGCAGCAAGGTTTGGCGTGATACGCTGACTCAGAATGTGGTGCCCAACCTGCTCACCCTGCCCGAATTCCAGCGCTACTGCATCCCCTTCCAGCCCCAGCAATCCGTCGAGCCCGCCATCGTCATACCGTTTTCGACCTCGATTAACTTCGGTCAGAACTTCTTCGGCTGGCCGCTGGGCGGCGGTGATAACACCTACGACTCGACCCACTTTGCGACCAAGATCCGCAGCGTCGGCGTCTGGTTCGCCAATTACAATAATGTGGCCCTGGTGAACACGCCGCATGTGTACCTGCTCCCCATAGGCGAGGACGTGATGCGCTCGCCCTCGGCCAACGTCGGTGACATCCGCCAATGGACAATCCTGGACCAGGCGCTGCCGGTGCCGTTTCCGCTCAGCCCCGCTTCGCTCAACGACCCAACCTGGATTCCGATGAATGACTCCTTATCGCAACAGTTGGGCGCCATCCGGTTGTACCCGGAACTCCCCGCTTACACCGACGCCGGAAATTTCGACCCATCCCAGACTACCAGCAGCACCCGGTTGATCGGCCGTTCGGTGTGGAACACCCGCTGGCTGCTCATTATCCCTGCGGGAGAGCTTTCGAGTAATCGCGATGAGGCGATTCAGCGGTTTATCAACGGTGCGCTGCTGCCCAATGGGACTCGCGACGGCAATGGCGTTAGCGATATCAAGATCTTCTTCCAAACCTACGCCTATTCCGGGAATTGAATGCAGCATGGCAATTACATTGTGGGAGCCGGCGGATGGGGGCTCTCATCAATGGGAGCGCGGCCCAGTCTTCGAAACATCTGAGCCCCTCTCGCTCGCCAGGATCGGCTCCTGCAGGTTTCAAGACGACCCTAAGCCTCATTATACTGCAACTCTTGGCCCTCTCGTCTGGATTCGCCGACGACAAGAACGGCGTTGGCCCCAACACCATCTCCCTTCCCAAAGGCCCCGGTTCCATCGAGGGCTTGGGCGAGTCATTCCAGCCCACCCTCAACACCGGCACCGCTCACTACAGCATCGGCCTCAAGCTGCCGCCCGGAACGGCGGGTCACTCGCCGTCCCTGGGCTTGAGTTACGAGGGAGGCGGGGGCAACGGTCCCCTGGGCTATGGCTGGAGCTTGCCCATTCCGTACGTGCAGCGGCGCACCGATCACGGCATTCCGACCTATGGCCAGGACGTGGGTTTTGCCCGGGCGGACACGTTCATCAACGAAATGAAGGAGGAACTGGTTCCCCAAACCAACGGCTACTTCTTCTGCCAGAATGAGGGGGCGTTCATCCGGTATCAGCCGGTGGGCGACCATTGGCAAGGCACCCTGCCCAATGGCACCCTCCTGGAGTTCGGCGCGAGTGAGACCAGCCGGGTCGAAGACGGCACCAACGGCCACGTCTTTTCCTGGCTGCTGGAGCGGGAGACCGATACGCACGGCAACGTGATTCTCTATGGCTATAGTTCCTTTGCGGGGGACACCAACCTCAACCAAAAGTACCTCACCAGTGTCCGCTATGGCCCTGGGGCGCCACCCTGGACCGATTATCATTTTGTGAGCTTCGATTATGAGGACCGGGCGGATTGGTTTGAAGATTGCCGGTCCGGGTTCATCGTGCGCACGGGCCGGCGGCTCAAGACCATTCGCGTGGGCACCCAAGGGGTGACGCTGGCCGGCCATCTGGCGGGGGACTTTGATGGTGATGGCCAGCCTGATTACCTGGACCGGGCTTACCAGTTGGAATATCTGGACTACGCGGGCACCAACACGCACTGGTCGTTGTTGGCCCGGGTAACGCCGATCGGGGCCGATGGGGTGAGCACATTGCCGGCCTCGACCTTTGGCTACGCGGTCTCGGATCCGCCGGATCTGGTCTCGGCGGCCGGCCACATTATCGGGGGCACCAACGAACCGCCGGCCGTGATGGACAACCCGCTGGTCGAGTTGGTGGACCTCAACGGAGACGGGTTGCCGGACATTCTGAGGACCGCGCAGGGCGGGGGCGAGCAACAGGCCTACATCAATCGCGGGGAAGTGCAGCTTGATACCGGCAAAGCCATCCTGTGGGACTCGCCCGTGGACGTGGACCCCGGCATCGGGACGGCTTGGAATTATGACCTGGGTTCAAAGGACACACACCTGGCGGACATGGACGGGGACGGGTTGGCCGATTTGGTGCACAAGTCGCTGACCGGGGATGTGTTTTACTTTCGCAACCTGGGGCGGATGGCTTGGAGCGAACAGCAGATGATGTCAGTGCAGGATACGGCGCCGCCTTCGCCGTTTGGCGACGTGGGGGTGCGCACGGCGGACCTGGATTTCGACAAGCGGATGGACGTCATCCAAAGCGTCGCCAGCGGCAATGGTTATGCGTATCGGATTTGGTTTAACCTGGGTGACCAGACCTACTCGCCGGGGATAACGGTCGAGCCGGACACCGCCTTTTCGCTGGCCGACCCGGCCGTGCAGGTTGCCGACTGCAATGGGGACCGGGTGCCGGACATTGCGCAGGTGCGGCCCACTGGGGTGGTGGTGACAGCGGGCCTGGGTTACGGACGCTTCGCGGCGCCGATGACGATGTGGCTGCCCGATTACACGTTGGATGACACGCAGGTGAGCCGGGCCAAGCTCACCGATCTAAACGGCGATGGTTTGGCCGACCTGGTGATCGAGCGGGCCGAGCCGGGCGAGTGCTGGTATTGGCTGAACCTGGGCAATTACACCTTCAGCCCGCGGAAGGTAATCACCGGATTGCCGACCACGCTGGGAGTCAATGCGGTGACCCGCTGGGCGGATATCAACGGCAATGGAACGACCGATCTCATCTATGCCGACCAGTATTCCCTTCCGCGCCTTCAGTCGGTGGATTTGGCGGAGGTGCTGGGGGGTGGCCTCACGCCCAATGTGCTGACGGCCATCAGCAATGGTATCGGCCGGGTAACGCTGATCGGCTACGCGCCTTCCACGAGCTTTGCCCTGGCGGATGCGGCCGCCGGCCAGGCCTGGAGCAACGCGATGCCACTCTCAGTGAGTGTGGTGGCGGGGGTGACCAACCTGGATTCGCTGGGGCATCAGTATGTGACCCGCTTACAGTACCACGACGGGTATTACGACCCGGTGGAGAAGCAGTTCCGCGGGTTTGCCCGCGCCGAGCAGGTTGATGTGGGCGATGCCAGCGCGCCAACCCTGGTGACTCGCTCCTATTTTGATACCGGCAGCCAATTCGAGGCGATGAAGGGCAAACTGCTGCGCCTGACCACCGAGCAGGAGGACGGGGAGGTGTTTCAGGATGTGACCACCACCTGGACCATTCCGCCGGTGGTGTTGATGACCGGGACCAACGGGACCAATGTCAGTTTTGCCCATCCCGTGGCCAGCCAAACCCAGATTGAGGAGCTGGGCCAAGGCACACCGCGAACGCTGGAATCGGAGTTCGACTACGACAACTACGGCAACCAGACCCGCCTGGCCGATTACGGCATCGTGGACAATGGGAATCGCTCGGCTTTCAACGACGAGCGGGTCACGGTTACCGCCTACGCCCTCAACACCAATGCCTGGCTATTGCGTCATCCCGCCCGCAAGGAAATCCAGGACCTCAACGGCGCGGTGATTTCGCGGATGGAATATTATTACGACGACGAGGGTTTCAGCGGGAACAATTTCGGGCAGGTAACCATCGGCAACCTCACGCTGACGCGGGCCTGGATTGATCCGTCGCAACCGGCGGCCTACGTCAAGTCGGCCCGCGCGAAGTACGATGCTTATGGCAATGCGGTGACGTTGCTGGATCCATTGGCAGCGGCGTCCGGCGGGGCGGCGGACTTCACCCAGGGCCACGCGCGGCAGGTCGCCTACGACGATCGGTTCCACAGCTATCCGGTTCAGGAAACCATTCACGTGGGCAACGGGAGCGCGGACCTCGTCTTCCAGGCCGGCTACGACCAGGGATTTGGCGCCACAATCCGCACGGTGGATTTCAATCAAAACCAGACGAGCTATGCCTACGATCTGTTCGCGCGGTTGATCCAGGTGATCAAGCCCGGCGACACCCTCGCTTACCCGACCGCCGAGTATGATTATTTTCCGGCGGTGCCCTCCGGCACGC
>ODAK010006604.1_pt1 | contig 11679 bp, 16 predicted proteins | sample 1539591 | NCBI WGS metagenome assembly ODAK01 (sample SAMEA3539303, study PRJEB22396) | soil metagenome | biome: tundra; feature: field; material: soil | place: USA | collected 2010-05 | depth 0.15 m | reverse complement strand
TTTTACTCCTGCACTTCGTTGAGCACGGGCTCAAGATGCTTGGTGTTCCGCTCCACCGCCAGCACGATGGTGCGTTCCTCGACGCCGTCCGCGGATGCTGCCACGGCGGGGATGATCTGCCGACTGTCGGGCAAGCTGAAGCGCATCGTGAAGGTGCCATCGGGGCGCAGCTTGATGGGCTCGCCTTGCAAGGTAACCTTGGCGTTCGGTTCGGTCGATCCGTAGACGATCAATTCGGCGTCCAGCTGGAACCGGAACTTGCGTTCTTTGCCGAACATGAAGGCGCCGCTGCCGAAACTGGTGACCGACGGCGAACCCATGGGACGGCGCAAACGTTCCTCGAACAGCTGCTTGAGTTCGAGACTGCTGGCGCCGGGATCGAAGCCGCCGGACATGGCGAAGATCTTGTCGGCCTTGTCGGAATCGAAGTCGGCCCAGTTCTCGTCGATGACATCGCTGACGCCAGCGCGCGGCGTGGTGACAACGTTGGAGCGGGCCAGCACGTAAAATTGGCCGTTCTTCGCCAAGTAGCCGATGTCGATGCGATAGGACCGTGGTGGATTGGAGACATCAATGTACCAGTTATTGCAGCCGCCGTGGATCTCGATATCGCGAAGGGCCGATTCGGACATGCTCGTGGTGCCGTTGGTGGATACGTCCAGCACGCGGAGAATCGGCTTGGAACCATGCCAGTCTTGGGCCAAGGCGGCCTCGGCACGTTGGACGGCCTGGCGGGTCAACTCCCAATAAGTGTGCAACCAATAGGGATCGCGTACCATGCAGACGATGCGATCCTTGCCGTAGCCCTTGGGCAGCTCTCTCGGAATTTTGGCGGACAGATCCTTGGTCGGAACGCCGACGTCGTATTTGCTGCGTTCGATCTGCTCTTCGACGGACGAGGTCCCATTGGTGAAATGCGCCGCATGCAGCTGCGGGCGCGAACGCGGGGCGCTCTTCGGTTTGCTTTTACTGAGCGTTTTTTGCTTGACTTTTACCTTGGCCCTGGCAAGACGCGCCAAGGCCGCGATCAGCCCGTCTTTCGTCAGGCGGCTGACGCCGGTGATCCCTTTTTTTTGCGCCAACTCTTGCAAATCTTTGCGGCTAAGCGTCTGCCATTTTTCTGTTGACATGAGGCACCACTCCGATGGATTCTGTCAGCGAGGAAATCGCGCGCGATTTCGACAACCATCCGTGGTGTGAGCTAAATCCCGACCATTCGTTGGGAGGGAGAGAAACGTCGAGGTCTGGGTGATTGGCGAAGGGACGCCAACCGAGGCAGGAATGCAAGAACGTAACTACAGAAATATCAAACCGTTCAGCCAAGGCAAGGTAACGAAAAAAAAAAGCAAACACCGCCGAGGAAGGGTGACGTTTGCCGTCCATTACGAATCAGGTAGGAGAGCGAGGCAGCGTTTCACGACAGATTCTCGCGTTCAAATATTGTGCGGCGGGCGTTCTTCCACCGCCATGATTTTCACGATGATACATTTTTCGAGGAGCGTTAGTCAATACGAAATTGAGGAGAATTCCGCGAATTCCTACGGAGCGTGCGAATTTTCCTAGGTTTTTTCGTTGTATTCGCTTGATTTTCCCAAAGTCAAGTAAAATATGGGTGGGGCAGGAAACGTCTGCCGACGGTAGCGATCGGGTCGATGAGCCGTTTGAACTCGGCCCGAATCCGCGAGGCATGGATCGACTTTGCGAAAAAATTCACGAATAACGTTGACGTTATCCGCGCAAGTTTCAAAATAGCTCCGTTGCGAAAACCAACGAAGTAGGTCCCAGTTTGAGGGACCGCCGCATGTCCAACGAACCGACGCCGCGTGAGATGGGGTACTACGTCGCCCTCGCGCAAGTTGGCCTGGAGATGGCGTTGCCCGCGGCTTTGGGAGCGTACCTCGATCAATGGCTCGGCACGTCTCCCTGGATCACGGCGGGCCTGGCGATTTTCGGTTTCGTAGGGGGATTGGCCCATCTGCTGGCGATCCTGAAAAACAAAGAGCGGGACGAATCTTCCGACAAGAAGCCGCCGTCATGAAAACCTTGGTCGTCTTCGTAGGTGGGGCACTCTTGTTCGGCGCCGTCGTTCTGTCTGCTGGCTATTGCTTCTGGGAAACGGACGCGCTGGTCCAAGGCGCGACGGCCTTCGCCCTGGCGTTCATCCCGGCACTGCTTACCTTGGCCTGGGCGGTCTTCAGCTATGGCTCCGCGCCGGAGATGCAGCTGATGGCGAGCCTCGGCGGCACCGGTGTTCGCATGGCGATCGCGCTGGGCGGCGGCTACCTGCTGACCTCGGCGTTGCCTCAGTTATTCGACATGACGTTTTGGTACTGGCTGCTCGTGTTTTACCTGGGTTTGCTCGGTTTCGAGATCGCTCTCCTGGCGCGGCAACAACCGACGATGAGTGGACCGCCGCCCGCGTGACGATTCCTTAGCGAACGTGAGGGACCGGATGATTTTTGCTGACGCCTTCGGACATGTGCTCGACAGCCCCGATTGGCACATTTTCGAGACACTGGGTATTCATATCCATCTGCCGAGATTCTCCGCGACGCCGTTTGAAGGCGAGGGTTATGGCATCACCAAGTATTCCGTCCTCATGATGTTGGCGGCCTTGCTGCTCTCCTTGATCTACGTTCCTCTTGCGAAGAAGATTCAAACCGGTGAAGCGCCGACGGGCACCTGGTGGAATTTCTTCGAGTCGATTCTCACCTACACGCGGGATGAAATCGCCAGGCCCTACATCGGCAAGGAAGCGGACACCTACGTTCCGTACCTCTGGACGGTGTTCCTCTTCGTCTTGACCTGCAATCTGCTGGGCATGTTTCCGTTCATGGGTTCGCCGACGGCCAGCTTTGCGACCACTTCGGTGTTGGCGTTCGGGACCTTTATTCTCATCCACTTCAGCAGCATCGCGCGGTTCGGCCTCGTGGCGCATCTGAAGTCGTTCGCGCCGCATATGGATATGCCGCTGGCGATGAAGCTGCCGATTTGGATCATGCTGTGGCCGATCGAATTTTTCGGCCTGATGCTGAAGTGCTTCGTGCTGGCGGTTCGTCTTTTCGCCAACATGTTTGCAGGTCACATGGTGCTGGCAACGATCCTGCTGTTTATCCCGGCGGTGTTCGGAGCCGGCGCGGCTTTGGAAGGTTCCGTGACAGTGGCGAGCGTGCTGGGCGTGGTGATGCTCAGCATGCTGGAGTTGTTCGTCGCGTTTCTGCAGGCGTATCTGTTCACGTTCCTGACGGCGCTCTTCCTGGGCGGCGTCCTGGAGCACGCGGAACATGCCGCTCATGGGGGCGACCATCACAGCCATCACGATGCGGGCGAGGAAGATGTCCATCGTAAAGACGAACCTGCGGTCGGGCATCATTGAGTTTAGCCCCGCGTCGCAGACGCGGGCGGGCGGCGTCCTTTGTTCAGCACGATTCACTAAACGGAATCAAGTACGTAGCCCAAATTTACAAATATCCACGACCTCGTTTTCCTAAAGGAGATTCCATGACCCTTGTTAAGAAAATTGCATTGTGCCTGGCGATTTTGGTGGCGGCCCTCGCGGTTAGCCCAGTGACGGCTCAAGACAAAAAAGTCACCGAAACGACCGCGCATGCGGCACCGGCGACGACCATTTTCGGCACCGCCTTCGGCGCGGGCATCGGCGCGGGCCTGGTTATCATCGGCGCCGCGATGGGCTTCGGTCGCATCGGCGGCTCGGCCCTCGAAAGCATGGCCCGTCAGCCCGAAACCGCGGCCCGCGTGCAGACGGCCATGATTATCATCGGCGCGCTCCTCGAAGGGGCGACCTTCTTCGCCCTCATCATCTGCATCCAGCTGGCAGTCAAGGCGTAATTCGGGTTCCATCGCTCGCCCGAGGCGAGCAGCTAAACAATGTTCCACGCGAGGCAACCATGCTGCGTCTGTTCCGTCTCGGCTTGCCGATTCTCATTATCTTCGTGCTGTGCTGGGTTTCCCCTGCGCACGCAGCGCCCGAGGCAGGGCATGGCTCGCCCAATGCCATGGAGTTCCGAGTCGATACCGCTCTCTGGGCGGCTGTCGTCTTTCTGATCCTTTTCGTAGTCCTGCGGGCCAAGGCCTGGGGGCCGATTCTCGAAGGATTGAAGAAACGCGAAGAAACGATCCGCTCGTCGCTGGAAGAGGCCAAGCTCACGCGCACGGAAATGGAGCGGATGCGCGCCGAGTTCAAGCAGGAGTTGGCGCAGGCGCATCAAGAAATCCCCAAGCTCATGGAGGACGCCCGCAAGAAGGCGGAGGAAATGTCGAACGAGATGCGTGCCAAGGCCGTCGCGGACATTCAAACGGAACGGGATCGGTTGCGCCGCGAACTGGAGATCGGCAAGGACCAGGCGCTCAAGGAACTGTGGGAGCAAGCCGCCATGTTGGCGACCTTGATCTCCACTAAGGCGATTGGCCGATCGCTCACGGAGGACGATCATCGTCGCCTTCTCGACGAGGCGATGCAAGAGATGCGCCGTCCGGGGAATAATTGAAGTCCCCGTTTAGCGTTCGCGTTGTGCCATGCGAACGCTAAACGAAGAAAGGGCAGCCATGACCGAACCCAAGGAACAATTCGCCGACGTCAGCGCCAAGCGGCTGGCGACGATCTACAGCGAAGCGCTGTTGAACGCCGCCGAGCAAGCCGGCATGGTGCCGCAGGTCCTCGAAGAATTCGATTCGCTCATCGACGACGTCTTCAAGAACGATGCCCGGCTCGAAGCATTGTTTGCCGGCGCCGCGGTCGGGCGCAAGGCGCGCCAGCAAGCCATTGAGACGGCGTTTTCGAGCCGGGCGTGCGATCCGGTTTACAAAATGTTGCTGGTCCTCAACGACCACGACCGCCTCGACCTGATCCGTCCGATTCGCCGGGCTTTGCATGATTTGCATGAGGAGCGTGGCCACCGCTTGCACGTTCTAGTGTATTCGGCGGTTCCGCTGGCCGACGATTACAAGACGCGCATCGAAGGGGCGATCCGCGACAATTTCAAGCTGGATCCGATTCTGGAACTCCATGTGGATCCCGCCTTGTTGGGCGGGTTGAAGCTGCGCATCGGCGACACGGTCTACGATGCCACGGTCCGCACGAAAATTGACAACCTCCGAACACAACTGATCGCGAGTAGCAGCCATGAGATTCAAAGCCGACGAGATCGTTTCAGTTCTGCAGAGTGAAATCCAGGGCTACGCCAAGAAGCTCGACACGCGCGAAGTGGGCCGCGTGCTGGAGATCGGCGACGGCATCGCGCGCGTCTACGGGCTGGGCAACGCCATGAACGGCGAAATGGTCGAGTTCTCGCGCACGCGCACCCGCGGGCTGGTCTTCAACCTGGAAGAAAACTCCGTAGGCATCATCATCCTCGGCAACTACCTCGAGATCATCGAAGGGGACGAGGTTCGCTCGCTGGGCACGCTCTTGGAGGTGCCGGTCGGCGACGCCGTCATTGGCCGAGTGGTCGATCCCTTGGGCAACCCGATCGACGGCCTGGGGCCGATCACCTCCAACCGAACACGTCCGATCGAATTCATGGCCCCCGGTGTTGCCGCCCGCCAACCGGTCAATCAGCCGTTGCAGACGGGCATCAAGGCCATCGACTCGATGACCCCGGTGGGCCGCGGCCAGCGCGAACTCATCATCGGCGACCGCAAGACGGGCAAGACCGTAATAGCCATCGACACGATCATCAATCAGCGTTCGGAAAACGTGATCTGCGTTTATGTCGCGATCGGGCAGAAGGAATCGCAGGTGGCGAGCGTCGTCGAAACGCTGCGGGCCAACGGCGCGATGGACTATACCATCGTCGTGGTTGCCGGCGCCGCCAACGCCGCCCCGCTGCAATATCTCGCCCCCTATGCGGGCACGGCGATGGCCGAATATTACATGTACGAGCAGGGCCGCGATACCCTGTGCGTCTACGACGATCTGTCGAAACAAGCCGCCGCGTATCGCCAACTTTCGCTGCTGGTCCGCCGTCCGCCAGGTCGTGAAGCGTATCCTGGCGACATCTTCTACTGCCACTCGCGCCTGCTCGAACGCTCGGCCAAGCTGGCGGAACGCTGGGTCATCGTGCCGGAGAATGCCGATGCGAAGTCGGTCAACGATAAGTCGGGCGTCAACGGCAAAGTCTATATCGGCCCGCTCGATCAAGAACACGCTCAGAAACATGAGTTGAAGAACCACCCGGGCCACAAGGTTGCCAAGGTCGCGGGCACCGGCGGCTCGCTGACCGCGCTGCCGATCATCGAAACCCTCGAAGGCGAAGTGTCGGCGTACATCCCGACTAACGTGATCTCCATCACCGATGGCCAGATTTACTTGCAACCCGACCTGTTCTACGCCGGCATTCGGCCCGCCATCGACGTCGGCATCTCGGTCTCGCGCGTCGGCGGCAAAGCCCAGACCGGCGCCATGAAGTCGATCGCCGGCAGCTTGCGTCTGGATCTGGCGGCCTTCCGTGAACTCGAAGCGTTCGCCCAGCTCGGCACCGATCTCGACAAGGCGACCCAGCAACAGCTCGACCGCGGCTACCGCATGGTCGAGGTGCTCAAGCAGGGCCAGTTCAAGCCGCTGCACTTCGCCGAGCAGGTCATGATCATTTACGCGGGCGCCAAGGGTTACCTCGATAAGATCCCGCGCACTCAGGTGTCTGAATGGGAGCGGCAGTTTATCGCGTTCATGAAGGAGCAACGCAAGGACGTGCGGGAGACGCTCGTGAACGAGAAAAAGCTGTCGAAGGATTTGGAAACGAAACTGAGAGCCGCCATCGAGGCGTTCATGCCGCAGTACAAGGCGCCCGCCGCGAAGAAGTAAGCCGAAACAAGGGGAGAATGAGATATAATTGAGCGGAACCTGAATAGCTTGGCCTGTGGAGTGCAATCGTGACGATCCAAACATTGCAGTCTCGGCATCTGAAGGACTCCACTACCCTGTCCAAGTGGTATCTCAAGAACATGATCGAGCCGGCCCAGGTTATACGCGTTCTCAATGCCAACGAGATATCCTTCGTTCTCGTTGGATTGCACGGGCTGAGTGCCTGGATGCGGGAGCCTCGCGGCACCAAAGGTGTAGACGTCATTGTGGCTGCCAAGCAAATGAAAAAGGCGGTCCGGGCCTTGTTGATGGCGTTTCCATCGCTTGAGCCGGTTGACTTGGAGGCTGTGACGCGACTCAAAGACAAAGAAACCGATGATGTGCTTATCGACGTGATGAAGCCGGTGCAACAGCCGAGCAAGGCGGTGTTCAAAAATCACGTGGTCGTCTAAGAGAAGGGGCAATCGTATCGCATTCCGACGCTGGAGATGGCGTTGGTGTTGAAGTTCGCTCCCATGATAAGTCTGACGCGGGCGGATGAAGATAAGCATCAGGATGCCCACGACTTTATTCGCATGGTGAAAAACAACGAAGCGATTGACCTCGAAACGGTCGAGAAACTTGGCGAACTGGTATATAACGGCGGCGGCAAGGAAGTCGTGGAGATGGTACGCAAGATTCGCGCGGGCGAGAAGCTGAAGCTGTGACGCAGGCTTAACCAACGATGCCGAAAATCTCGAAGTATTATGGCATTGCGATTTACATGTACTATCGAGATCATTCGCCGCCTCATTTTCACGCGATATATGGTGAGCATGAGGCCGTGATCGAAATCGCAACAGGCAAGGCGATGGACGGGTCGCTGCCTCGCCGAGCGTTGAAGCTGGTTGTCGAATGGACGAAGGCGCGTCGGTCCGAGTTGGAGGAAGACTGGGCCCGCGCCCAAGCCGGGCAGCCTTTGCAGCCGATCGATCCTCTGGATTGAGGAAGGTGAAATGATCCTTCGCGTCGTCGCCTTGAAAGTAAGTGGCCCGCGCCTGCTCGACCTGACTTTCAACAATGGAGTCCGCAAGCGCGTGGACCTGAGTCCGCTATTGACCGGCCCAATCTTCGCGCCTTTGCGAACGAGCAAGTATTTCGCTCAGGCGAAGCTCGATGAAGAATGCGGTACCGTGGTTTGGCCGAATGGCGCTGATTTCGCGCCGGAGACGCTTCACGAATTGTCCAGCGTGAACGTCGCCACGAAAAGTCGAAAGAATTCCGAGAAACAGGCAACGGGAACTTGATCCATGGCCAGCACACGCGTACTCGTGAAACGCCGTAAGGCGATCCGGAATATCCGCAAGATCACGCGGACGATGGAGTTGATCGCCACCGCGCGCTTCAAGAAGGCGATGGACCGCACCATTGAGGCCGACGCCTACACACGCAAGATCGCGGAGTTGGCGGCCGATCTCAGCGCCAATGCCGGCGACATCAAGCACCCGCTGCTCGAGAAACGCACCGAGGTCAAGAACAGCGTTCTGCTGGTCCTCTGCTCCAATCGCGGCCTGTGCGGCGGCTACAACGGCTCGATCCTGCGCGAAGCCAGCGCTCATCTGCGCCGGGTCCAGAGCGAAGGCATCCACGTGCAACTGGAGCTCTCCGGCAAGCGGGCGATCTCCTACTTCCGCTTTCAAGGCGTGCAAGCCGAGCAGAATTACACGCACTTCGAGGACAAGCCGACCTTCGAGGAATCCGACGTGGTGGCGTCGCGCTACCTGGCCGACTACATCGCCGGCAAGATCGACCGCGTCGAGGTGGCGTACATGAAATTCATCAGCGTCGCCCGGCAAGTCGTCGCCGTCGAGACGCTGCTGCCATTGTCGTCCTTGGCGCCGGAGCCGGGCCGCCCTGCGAAACAACCCGAGGAGAAAAAAGGGCCGGTCGAGTACGAGTTCCTCCCCGGCGCGGGCGAAATTCTCGAGGAGATTCTGCCGGTGTCGTTCAAGATTCGGCTCTTCAAGTGCTTCCTGGATTCGGCGGTGAGTGAGCAGATCGCCCGCCGCGTCGCGATGAAAGCTGCCACGGAAAACGCCGGCGAAATGATCAAGGCCCTGTCGCTGAAGTACAACCGCGCCCGGCAAGCACAGATCACGAAGGAGATCAGCGAGATCATCGGCGGAGCGGCGGCGCTGAAATAACCCTTTGTGGTCCTTCTTGGTATGATGAACGATGGCCGCCGCGACGATCATGAAATCGGGATTCGTGTATCGCAGCGGTTCGCGCCAGCCACGCGCCATGACGCCGCGTTTGGAGAAGGACGTTTGTGATGCGCCGGGCAATGCAGGATTGTCCGCGTACGTTGCCATTGAAGACGCGGTCGATCCCGGCGCTTGGTGTCAAAAGATTGATGTCGCCAAGTTGACCGCCCCGCTCGCCGCGTATTTGGAGTTGGATGGGCATGTGGGCATTACGCCCGTCAAGTCGGATGGGAGCATTGATGTCGAATTACTAACGGACTGGGCTTCGTCCCGAGGAGTTGAGCCTGCGCATGGGTTTACGAACATCGTCCTGGACGCAATCGACGAGACGATCCGGAGGTCGTTATGATTCAGAATGATTTGACGCCGAGCGATTTTGACCGTCTGCATGAAGCCGCGCAAAAAGTGTTCGACGGGTTGGCGAAGAAAATACAGCCGCGGTTTCCTACCCTCAACGCGATTTTTGGCCATACGACCACGAAAAAATTCCCGATGTATTCGTACGTAACGTTTGAAGACCAAGCTCGGCCCGAGATCGATCCAGTGGTGGTCGGCGTTGACGTTCGCGTTGATACCGGGGAGATTGTCATCCAAGCGCACGCCATGGGCGAGGAAACCGGCGCGGCGTATTTTGATGTGCCGAAGCGGGTATTGCCGTTCCAAGCCGCTCACACCGTCGTGCTCGAACAAACGACCCATGCGGCCCAGCAACTCGCTGACAATGCCATGCCGGTTCTTGAGCAGGTTTTTGGTTGCGCCAGGCCGGTGCTGCCAAACCAGGACGCGACCTTACCGGAGGCGGCGCATAAGGCCGGCGTTTGAAACTCGGAATGGGCTGTAAAGTTGGAGGTCCAAATGAACCAGTTCGACCCTCCGTACGAAAGTCCGATCGAACGTGATTTTGCATGGTCAATCTCAAAACATTTATCGGAATCAGTCGAGCTTAAGAAGCAGCATAGGATCGATACTCGATTTGGGCGCTTCTACGTTGACCTTGCGGTACTCTCATCAACCGTGCGAGTTGCGTTTGAGTGCGACGGCAAAGAGTACCATCTCGACCACCTTCGAGACGAGTGCCGGGATGCACTGATTCTTTCAATCGGCGGCATTACAGCACTCTACCGGTTCGAAGGCGCCGACATTCACTACCATTGTGATGACTGCCTCTTTTACATAATGAAGAATGACCCGTGGATGTTCTCACAGCGCGGCCGGGGGAACATCGGTCGTCTGGCCACAGACGAGGCCCGAAGTGCGGTTGGTCTATCAGTCGATGGCGCAGCTGAAGCGATTGAAAACGACCGTTATTGCGGCTACGAACTCGGGCGAGCACAGGTCGTAGCGCGAACGGAGGACGGAAATGCCACGCCACCGTCGTGGCTCGAAAGGCGAACCTTAGCGAACGACTTAGGGACGATGAGAGCATTTATCTCGTTTGCCAAAGCACAGCAAGGAGCCTGTGGCTTTGATGAGCTATTCACAAACTTCAAATGCGCCTAATGATTGTACAGCGCATATGTTAAATAGATTAGATTCATTACCGATCGGAGTAATCAATGGTTTCCACCGCAACGACTCAAAAAATCGGCTCGATCGTCCAAGTCATCGGCTCGACGTTTGACGTCGAATTCGACGAAGGACATTTGCCCGAAATCTATAACGCCGTCAAGATCGATGAGGAATACAAGGGCGTCAAGCTCAAAGTGACCGGCGAAGTGCAGCAGCACCTGGGCGGCAACCGCGTCCGCGCCGTCGCGCTCGGCTCGACCGAGGGGCTATACCGCGGCATGAAGGTGCTCGACTCCGGCTCCCCTGTCCGTGTTCCCGTCGGCATGGAAACGCTGGGCCGTGTCTTCAACCTGCTCGGCGATCCGATCGACGGCCGAGGCCCCGTGGACGCCAAGGAGACTCGGCCGATCCATCGCGAGCCGCCTGCCTTCGCGGAACTCTCCTCGAAGACCGAGTTGTTCGAGACCGGCATCAAAGTCATCGACTTGCTCACCCCGCTCGTCCGCGGCGGCAAGGCCGGGCTCTTCGGCGGGGCCGGGCTTGGCAAGACCGTTATCCTTCAGGAGTTGATCGCCCGCATCGCCAGCTCGCACGGCGGGTTCTCCGTCTTCGCCGGCGTCGGCGAACGCACTCGTGAAGGCAACGACCTTTGGCTCGAAATGCAGGAAACCAAGATCGGCACCACCGACAAGGCGGTCATCACGCAGACCGCGATGGTCTTCGGCCAGATGAACGAACCCCCCGGCGCTCGCCTCCGCGTCGCCCTCTCCGCCCTCACCATGTGCGAATGGTTCCGCGACGAGACCGGCAAGGACACGCTCCTCTTCGTGGACAACATCTTCCGCTTCTCGCAAGCCGGGTCTGAGGTCTCCGCGCTTTTGGGCCGTATGCCGTCGGCGGTCGGTTATCAGCCGACTCTGGCGACCGAGATGGGCGAGTTGCAAGAACGCATTACGTCCACCACGCGCGGCGCCATCACCAGCGTGCAAGCCGTCTACGTCCCCGCCGACGATCCGACCGACCCGGCCCCCGCCAACGCCTTCCAGCATCTCGATGCGTTCATCTATCTCGAACGCAAGATTTCGGAAAAGGGCATCTATCCCG
>ODAK010006603.1_pt1 | contig 11679 bp, 11 predicted proteins | sample 1539591 | NCBI WGS metagenome assembly ODAK01 (sample SAMEA3539303, study PRJEB22396) | soil metagenome | biome: tundra; feature: field; material: soil | place: USA | collected 2010-05 | depth 0.15 m | reverse complement strand
TGGGCGACAGGCACTGCCTGAAGCGCCTGTCGCGCAGCAGTCCGCATTACCAATTTGCACTGGATGTAGAAGATAAATCTTTTTTTTGAGTCCGCTATTGCGGTCTATCAGAAAAATATCCTCTTATACTCGATGGGCGGCAGCTTTCGGACTGACGTCCGCCGAACCAGGGGATCACTCGCCATGGCCGCCACGGCGTTCAAACAGGGGATTGGCGCGACGGCGCGGGCTAACATGCCTCGCCGGATGCGATGTCGGCACGGTCGCACGACCGCCTGACACGTACTTCCCACTCCGGTTCCTGGAGGCATCAATCATGTTGCAATCGCACGTCATCGAGATCGATGGCGCATTCGTCGGCGCGGCCGTGTGCCTGGACACCGGCTATCGCTTCATCGCCACCGACATTGGGTCCCTTTGCTCAAAGGTACGTAAAACGACATGGGTCGACGATGATTTTCCCGTCTACGACCGGAGTTCACTGATCCGCCGCGCCTGGGTATTCCGTCGCCGAGAAACGCCACAAGCGGCCTTTGATCGCCCGCCAGGGGCCCGAATTCAAGCTCCCGCGGCAGTGCCCCTTCACGGCCAGAGTCTCCCTGGTTTGGTTGGACAAAGGACTGCAATGGGAGGAGGCAGCAACATCGTTCCTGTTGGGCACCGAACCGGTCACGCTCGATCGCGCGGCATCATTGCTGGTGGCGTGATCACGGTACTCGCGTGAGCGGCCCGCGTCAGTCCGGCGTTCATGATCGTCGCGATCGCGGCCGCCATCAGTGGCGGGACCGCGTTGCCCACCTGCCGGAACGCCGGGTTCATGGTGCCGCTGAAGCGGAACCCGTCCGGGAAGCCTTGCAGACGCGCCGCCTCGCGCACGCTGATGGTACGAGCCTGCTCCGGGTCCCAGTGGATGTGCGAATAGGTGTCTTTCCCGATGTGCGCCATCAGCGTGCGCACGGGGTAGTCCGGACGCAATTTCCACCAGCGGTTCGGAAATTTGCCAACGTCGTACGGCGGCACGATGCTGGTGTACAACTCGCTGAAAGCCGTTGACCCCTCGCGCAGCCCCAATCGTTCTGCTTCTCGCCTGGCGATTCGGTCGGCTGTCGCATGCGCTTCCGGATACTCCGCACCTGGGCGCATCTCCTTGAACACGAGGTGGTCGCGCGGCAGAAACCGGATCGCATGGTCGATCACTCCGCCGTCGGTCTCGAACCCAGGCCAGTGCCGCATCATCGCGGCATAGGGCGAAACCTGTTCGGCCTGACGATAGGCAACCCAGGTGTCCGCGCCAAACCGGCGGGCACCGCGCTTCACGCTGGTGCCCAGGATCGGCGGCAGATCGCCGATCGCCGCTTCGGCCGTCACGGGGCCAGGCAGGCTCTTGTCGCCGAGATCCGCCGATATGTAGCCAGCGCCACCGAACAGATCGACGTAGCGCAAGGCCACCGCCCGGGTTCCCGCGTAACCCGGTGGCAGCTTCAGGTGGTTGGTCGCTCGCGGGAACCGGACCTCGACTCCGAGTTCCTTCCGATAACCCACCAGGAACACCCGGTCGCGCATCTGCGGACAGCCATGGAAGGCACTGTTGATCAGCGAATATCGCGCGTCATAGCCGAGGCCATCGAGCGCCTCGACCATCTCCTCGATGACGTTGTGATGCCCGTAATGCAAGATATCCGGAACGTTCTCCATCAGCAGCGCCAGAGGGCGGAGCCGCCGCACGTACTCAAGATATCGCAAGAACAAGTTGCCCCGAGGGTCCACCTTGTAGGCTTCCGGGTGCTCGGCGATCTCGCGCAATTTCGCGCGGCCGACGCGGGCATAGGCCTGACACGGTGGCCCTCCCACCAGGACGTCGATCGCGGTTTCCGTGCCGCCCAGATCCAGTTCCGCGACCAACTGGTCCGGTTCGACCTTGGTCATGTCCCGCGGCCGCGCGTGTAGTTCAATTTCGGCGGGGTGAAAGTTGGTCGCGTGGGTGCGCGCAGCCAGTGCATCGATCTCGAGAGCCCCGGCGATGTGAAAGCCGGCGCGCTGGAAGCCGAGGCTGATCCCGCCCGCCCCGGAGAACAGGTCGAGCACGCGCGGCGCGAAGCCACGCGTCAGGCGCTCCAGTTTGGCCATCGTGGCGTCCATCGACTCGCTCCAGGTCCAGCGTCATGGTACTGGGCCCCCCGAGTCGTACCGATGGTCCGCGCCAGAAGCCCAGGTCGACGGAGCGGACAAAATCTGGCAGGCTGCGGGAGATATCTCGGCGGTCCAAGGAGAAAATCGATGAACGACACGCAGACGCTGTCCCAGCGCGCCGACGCGCTCGAAGAGCAAATGAGCCAGCAGCTCGATTATATCGTCGTCAAGTCGCGGCTCTACAGCATGGCCGAAGGCGATATGGGCCCAGCGGTCAACGCCAACGCGATCATGGCCAAAAATCCGAAAGCGCGTGTGCTGATGGGCGACGATCCGCGCCTGCCGACGATGCCGGAGAAACCCACCCTCATCGATTTCTTCAAGTACCGGTTCGGACCCGCCGCGCATTTGCTGCAAAGCGCGAAGCACGCGGTGAACGCCGGATTGCCGGAGAACATGGTGCTGGCCTGCCTGTTACACGATATCTCGACAATTGGTTTCATTCGCGGCGACCACGGCTACTGGGGCGCCCAACTCGTCGAGCCCTACGTCGATGAAGAAGTCACCTGGGCCATCCGCGCCCACCAGGTGCTGCGCTTCTATCCCGACCCGTCTGTCGGCTACGAATATCCGCAATCCTACATCAAGGCGTTCGGCGCGGATTACCGGCCCGACGACTATGTCGAGCAAGACTACAAGCGGATGCGCGACCATAAATGGTACATGTCCGGACGGATGATCACCGTGCATGACATCTACTCGTTCGATCCCGATGCTAAAGTGGAGCTTGAAGAATTCACCGATGTGATCGGCCGCAATTTCCGCCAGCCTGAACAAGGGCTCGGGTTTGACAACAGCCCGGTCGCGCATATGTGGCGGGCGATGATCCGGCCGGCGAAGTACTTGTAAGCAGCCAGGCGCGTGTGCGCGTCACTCGGGGGAACCAACCATGCGGCAGATCAGGATCGGCGACATCACCATCGACGCGGTGGTCGAGCGCGAGGGACCGTGGCGGCGGCCACAGGACTTCTTCCCGGCCTACGATGAGGCCATCTTTCAGCGCAATCTACCGGTCATGGAACCGGAGGTGTTCGACGCCGCCTCGGGCAAGATGTGCATCACCTACCAGACCTTCGTGGTCCGCTCCCCGCGCCACACCATCCTGGTCGACACCTGCACCGGCGAGGACAAAGGCCACCCGGCACCGTTCGATTTCCCGGGCAAGGAACGCTGGCGGAACGAGCTGTTCGCACTGGGCGTCAGCTACGACAAAATCGATTACGTGTTTTGCACGCATCTCCACATCGACCACACCGGATGGAACACCACCCTGCGCGACGGGCGCTGGGTACCGACATTCCCAAACGCCAAATACATCTTCCACAAGCGGGAGTACGCGGCCTGGGAAGTGGAGCACAAGAAGGGCGCCAATCCGCCCGGCACGGTGTTCCGGGATAACTGCCTGCCGATCGTGGAGGCCGGTCAGGCACTGTTGGTCGATGACGACTACGCGCTGGACGACACCATCACGTTGACGCCGACGCCGGGTCACTCGCCGTGTCATTGCTGCGTCAACATTTTCTCGCGCGGCCAGCGTGCGTCGGTGACCGGCGATATGATGCACCATGCGATCCAATGCCGGGAGCTCGATTGGTCCCCTGGAGTCGACTGGAACCCAAAGGAAGCGGCGGTGTCGCGCCGGCGGTTTCTGTCCTCGGTGGCGGATACGGGTACATTGATTCTTCCGATCCATTTCCCGGCGCCGACGGTTGGGTTGGTCACGGCGGACGGCGACCGGTTCCATTACCGGTTCAAGCGGGCCTGACAACACACCGCCGCCGCTGGTAGTTTCCCCTCATCATACGCGGCCGCGCCGCGTCTGGAGAGGAACACATGAGCCGTATCGACGACGCGATCAACATTGACGACCTCAGGCGCATGGCGAAGCGCCGCCTGCCGAAGATCATGTTCGACTTCATCGAAGGCGGCGTGGAGGATGAGGTTGGCCTGCGCACCAACGCCAATGCCTTCCGCGACCTGCGCCTGGTGCCGCGCTATTACGTCGACACATCGAAACGCGAGCAGCGCGCCACGTTGTTCGGCCGTACCTATGCCAGCCCATTCGGTATCGCGCCCACCGGCATGGCCGGCGCATTCCGCCGCGACGCCGAGCTGTACCTGGCGCAGGCGGCGGCCGACGCTGACGTTCCCTATCTGATGTCCGGCGCGTCCAACGCCTCAATGGAGCAGGGTGCGAAGCTGGCGGGCAAGAACCTTTGGTATCAGATCTATGGTGCACGTAATCGCGACGTGGCGGCCGATCTGGTGAAGCGTGCCATCGATTGCGGCCTGACAACGATCGCGGTGACCAGCGACGTGCCGGTGGCATCAAATCGGGAGCGTAATCGCCGCAATGGTTTCGTCCGCCCGCTGCGCATGACTCTGCCGACGATTCTGGAGGCGATGCTGCATCCGGCCTGGGTCATCAATTACTACCGCACCGGCGGCCTCCCCATGCTCGGCAATTGGCAGCCGTACGCCGCGAAGGACGCGACGCCGGACCAGGTGGCCGATCTGTTCGCCAGCCAGACACCGGATTCCAGTCAAACCTGGCGCGACCTGGAGACGATCCGCAACGCATGGCCGGGCAAACTGCTGCTGAAGGGCGTGATGCATCCGGAGGACGCACGCCTCGCCACCACCATGGGGGTGGACGGGCTGATCGTCTCCAACCACGGCGGGAGGCAGTTGGACATGATGCCGTCGCCGCTCGACATGCTGCCGATGATACGCGCCGCGGTTGGCCCGGATGTGCCGCTGCTGCTGGATAGCGGCGTACGTCGCGGCTCCGACATCGTCGCGGCGCTGTGCATGGGCGCCGATTTCGTGCTGACCGGGCGTGCCACGTTGTACGGCGCCACCGCGGGCGGACTGCCGGGCGTGAAGAAGGCCGTTTCAATCCTGCAACGGGAAATCGATCTGGTACTGGGGCAGATCGGCGCGGTGAACCTGGATGCGCTCGGGCCGCGATATTTGCTCGATACCGTCCGCGCGGAGGAAGAGCGTCGCAATTCGGGTGCGATGACCGCACGGCGTTGAAGGCGCGGTCTTTCATGTCGCTGCATGGTCATGGCCGAGATCGACCGGGCCCTGACCGTGACGAATAAACTACCGTGCCGGCCTGATCGGACAACGATCTTCAATCGCGTGGAATTTCGTAATTCCATTCGCGCTGACAAACCGCGTTGTCGCCCTCCCACGCCCCCAGTGTCGCTCGTAACACGAGTGTCGCTCGTAACACGAACGCATCGGGTGTGCACGACAAACGCGTATGGGTCTCGATCCGGACCCGCCACTCATCGCGGGCGATCGTCTGGCTCTGCCGCGTTTCGACGCGGGCGCTGAGTGGATCGTCTCCCGCGAGATCGCACTTAAAGCTGCTGTCCGTGCCCAGTTCGAGACCGAGACGGTCCACCCGCACCAACCCTGGCCCGATGACCGTGGAATTTTCGGGCGAAGCGGTGACCGCGACCGGCATCGTCGACAGCATCGCGTCCGCCGCGTTCGCCGGCCGCACAGGCAAATCAACCGTACCCGCGAACACCGTCACCGTCGCGTTTTCGGGAGCTGGCTGTATTCGTCGGACCGCAACCCATCGGACTCACCGCTGCCGCGGATGTCGGAAAGCAGGTTGATCAGATCGCGGTCCACCGCGCGTATCGTCGCACAACGGCGTGGGCTGGAAGGGCATCAACCAAATCACGGCGAGACCCAGGCCCAAAAGATAATCCAGCCGCCGCCGTCACGGTTGCTGTCCCGAAATGACCTTGGGCGGATCTGGTAAACGACGCCGCGTTGCCACCACGCGGTGTCGGTCATGCCTCGCCACCCGCTGCCTGCCCGAGGACGTTAACGCAATGCGGGCCGGTTCGTTGCGTCGCCGCTCTGACGCCGATCAGACGTCGTCGGGACTGAGCGTCAGCATCATTTCGGCTGACCGCGTGTGAAACTCCGCCTCCCGTTCCAGGACCTTCGGAAACCGGGTGCGCCGCGACTGGACCATGGCCTGGCGAGCCTTCGCCTCATGCCAGGCCCGAGCCGCGAGGATGGCCGCGTCCCAACCCCGCTGGAACTCGGCGCTGTGCGGCTCAGCGGTCTTGGCCATGGCGTGCTCCAGTTGCTTCAGGACCGGCAAGGTGGCTCGACGCACGCGCGGCAAGGCTATAGGAAACCGGTAGCCCGGATTACACGGGTACGGAGGTAAGCGAAACATGAACGTGAGACTCGATCGACGCGCATTCCTCGCGAGTTCAGCCGCGGCGGCGACACTACCGATGCCGGCCATCGCGCAGAACAAGCCGATCCGCATCGGCCTGCTGACGGTGAAGACCGGGCCGCTCGCGCAGGGCGGCATCCAGATGGAACAGGGCGTCACGCTGTTCCTGAAGGACCGGAACAACAAGATCGCCGGCCGGCCGGTCGAGCTGTTGATCGGCGATACCGGCGGCAATCCCGCCGGCACCAAAACCAAGGCGCAGGAACTGATCGAACGCGACCAGGTCGATATGATTTTCGGCCCGCTCGCCGCCTTCGAGCTGCTCGCCATCACCGACTACGTGGCCGCGCACAAGACGCCGATCCTGAGCCTCGCCGCCGCCGAGGACATGTCGCAGCGCAAGCCCAACCCGTACTTCGTGCGAGCCTCCGGCACCTCGGCGCAGAACATGCAGCCGCTGGCCGACTACGCGGCGAAGGAGCTGAAATACAAAAGCGTCATCACCATCTCCGAAGACTTCGCTTACGGCTACGAGCAGATGGGCGGGTTCCAGCGGGTGTTCGAAGGGGCCGGCGGCCATGTCGTGAAGAAACTGTGGCCACCGCTGGTTACTCCCGACTACACGCCGTACCTCGCGCAACTCAGTGGCGTCGACGCTGTCGTGCAGGGTTTCGCCGGTTCCAACCCGCTGAAGTTCATGAAGCAGTACGCGGATGCCGGGGTGAAACTCCCGGTGCTTGGTGGCGGCACCGCGGGCGACGACGCGCTGCTCAAAAGCTTCGGCGACGAGGCGATCGGCATGATTTCCGCGTCCGCCTATACCTCCGATCTCGACTCGCCGATGAACCAGCACTTCGTCGAGGGCATGGTGCGCGACTACGGCAGCACTCCTGGGCTTTATGCCGCCGGCCTCTACATCAACGGCCTGGTCGCCGAGGCGGCGTTGGAGAAGTTGGGCGGCAATACCGACGACAAGGACGCGGTCATCAAGGCATTGCGGGCGGTATCGCTGACCGACTCGCCGCGCGGGCCATTCCACTTCGATCATTTCGGCAACGTCGTCGGCACCGTCTACATCCGCCGCCTGGAGCGCAAAACCGGCAAGCTGGTGCAGACGACGATCAAGAGCTACCCGAACACCAGCCAGTTCTGGACGTTCGAGGAGAAGTGGTTCCTCGAACAGCCGGTGTATTCGCGCGATTATCCGCCGCTGAAAAGCTGATGCCGATCCGACTTGGCATGCATCGTCCCTTTCCCGCGCAACGGGAGAGGGCGATGGGCGAAGCCCGCCATCCATGAACCTGTGGCTGATCCTGTCGATCAACAGCGTGACGTTGGGCGGACTGCTGTTCCTGCTGTCCGCGGGCTTTTCGCTGATCTTCGGCCTGATGCGCATTCCAAACCTGACACATGGCTCGATGTTCATGCTCGGGGCCTATTTCGGCGTGACCCTGATCGGCTGGGGCTTCGGCTTCTGGCTTGCGGCACTCATGGCGGGTCTGGGGGTGGCGCTGTTCGGCGGCATCGTCGAGCGCTTCGTGCTGCGCCGCCTCGTCGGCAACGAACTGGCACAGGTCCTCGTCACTCTGGGCTTGTCATTCATGGTCGCCGATGTGTGCCTCATGCAATGGGGCGGCGACCCGATCTCGGTTGATACGCCCGCCGGACTGGTGGGCTCCAGCAAAGTGTTCGGGATGGCGTTCCCGACCTATCGGCTGGCAATCATCTTCATCGCGGTGGCGATCGCCGCGGCGCTGTGGGGCATGCTGGACCGCACGCGGCTCGGCGCCATGATCCGCGCCGCCGTCGATGATCCGGCGATGGCGCGCGTCGTTGGCATCCGCGTCTCGCATCTGTTCACCTTTGTGTTCTGTCTCGGCGCCGGGCTCGCGGGGTTCGCCGGCGTGATCGGTGGGCCAATCCTGTCGGTCTATCCCGGCCTGGACCAGGACATGCTGCCCCTCGCGCTCGTCGTCGTCATACTGGGCGGCAGCGGCAGCCTGCTGGGATCTCTGGTCGGCAGCTTCGTCGTCGGACTGCTGTACAATTTCGGCCAGGCGATGTTCCCCGAACTGGCCTACGTCGTGCTGTTCCTGCCGATGTTGATTGTCCTGGTGCTGCGGCCGCGCGGATTGTTCGGCAGAGCGGCCCCATGAACCGCGCGGCACTCGCCATCGCGCTGCTGCTGCTGGCCACGCTGCCGTTCTGGATCGGCAACAGCTTCTACGTGAACGTCGCCACGCAGATGCTGATCTACGCGATCTTCGCGCTGGGGCTGAACGTGCTGGTCGGCTACGCGGGCCTGGTCACGCTCGGCCACGCCGCGTTGTTCGGCGTCGCCGCTTATGCCGGCGCGACACTGATCAATTCCGGCCACGGTCATATCATCGTCGCCATCGGGGCGTGCCTGGCGACACTGGCCGTCGCGGCGATCTTCGCCGTGCTGGCGTTGCGCGGCACCGGCCTTGGGTTCGTCATGATCACCGTGGCTCTGGGCCAGATCGCGTGGGGTATCGCCTACCGCTGGATCAGCCTGACCAACGGCGACAACGGCGTGTCGATCAATGCGCGGCCCGCGCCATTCGGGCTCTCGCTGGAGTCAGCGCCGGCCTTGTACTGGGCCACATTGGTCGTGTTCCTGGTCGCGGTGGTGGCGATGGCGATCTTCGTCGCCTCGCCGTTCGGCGCCAGTCTGCGCGGCGCCCGCGACCAGCCGCGACGTATGACCGCATTGGGCTACAACGTCTGGCTGATCCGCTTCCTGGCGTTCCTGTTCTCCGGCTTCTGGAGCGGCGTCGCCGGGCTGCTGTATCTCTACTACAACCAGTTCGTTTCTCCCCAAACCGTGGCGCTGAGTGCGTCGGCCGAGGCGTTGCTGATGGTGATCGCCGGCGGCACGGGAACCCTTCTGGGCCCGATCGCCGGAGCGATCCTGGTCATCGTCATGAAGGACATCGCCAGCGCCTACATCGAACGCTGGAATTTCGTCCTCGGCGCGATCTTCGTGCTGATCGTCGTGTTCATGCCGGAAGGGCTGGTGCCCGGCGTCGTGCGACTATGCCGCCGGGTCATCGCGGCACGGCGGCCCCGAGCGCCAATGCCGGTACTCGGCGAGGAAAGCGGCGAATGACCGCTCTGGAAGTCCGCGACCTCAACAAGTCGTTCGGCGGACTGCGCGTCACTCGCACGGTCAATCTCTCCGTCGCGCCCGGCGAGCGCCGCCTGATCATCGGCCCGAACGGGGCCGGCAAGACCACGCTGTTCAATCTGATCACCGGCGAACTGCGGGCGGACTCCGGTTCGATGATGTTGTTCGGCCAGGACCTGACCCGCGAACCGGCGAGACGGCGCGCGCATCTCGGGCTGGCCCGCACCTATCAGATCATCACGCTGTTTCCCGGCGAGACCCTGCTCCGCAACGTGACACTGTCACTGCTTGGCTTGTCGCGACTGCGTTGGAATCCGATTGTCCGGATTGACCGGCAATCCGAATTACTGACCAAGGCGCATGCGGCTTTGGCGCGCGTCGGCCTCGGTCACCTGGCGGAACGGCCGGTTGGGCAAACGTCCTATGGCGAGCGGCGGCGTGTGGAAATCGCCATGGCGCTGGCGCAGAGTCCGAGGGTGCTGCTGCTGGACGAACCGTTCGCCGGGCTGTCGATCGACGAACGGCGCGACGTGCTGACCGTGATCAACGACATTCCGCGCGACGTGACCATCGTCATGATCGAGCACGACATGGATGTCGCGCTGGAATTCGCCGAACGCATCACCGTGCTGCATTTCGGCGAGGTCATCGTCGAGGGGACGCGTGCCGAAGTGGTGGAGCATCCGCGCACCAAGGAGATCTACCTTGGCGAATGACGCGCTGCTGCTGAGCGACATCGATGCGTTTTACGGCGACAGCCACGTGCTGCACCGCGTGTCGCTGCGTCTCGGGCAGGGCCGGTTGCTCGGTCTGCTCGGCCGCAACGGCGCGGGCAAATCGACCAGCATGAGCGTGGCCGTCGGCTGGGTGCCGCCGCGCCGCGGCACGATCGAGGTATACGGCACCGCGGTTGCCGGCCGCCCGCCCGAGGCGATCGCGGCCCAGGGGGTGGCGCTGGTGCCACAGGGGCGGCGGGTGTTCCGCAGCCTGACGGTGCGGGAAAACCTGGTGGTGGCGGCGCGTAAGCCGCGTGACGGCGGCGCGGCGGCGTGGACGTTCGAGCGGGTGTGCGCGACGTTTCCTCGGCTGGCCGAGCGGCGTGATCAGTACGCCGGCTTCCTGTCGGGCGGCGAGCAGCAGATGCTGGCGATCGGCCGCGCGCTGATGTCGAACCCGCGCGTGCTGCTGATGGACGAACCGTCCGAAGGGCTGGCGCCGCAGATCGTCGCCGAGGTGATGACGACCATTCGGCAGTTGAAACTTCACGGGTTGTCGATCGTGCTGGTGGAACAGAACGCGAAGCTGGTGTTCGACGTCGCGGACGACATCGTGATCCTGAACAGCGGCCGTGTGGTGGTGGACGCCACCACGGAGGCACTGAAGCGCGACGGCGTGGATTTGCACCAGCATCTGGGAGTATTCTGAGGCGGGGAGCCGCGGTTAAACAAAAACCGACCTGACGGGTCCTGTTCGGGTATCAATAACCTTCCGAATACGGAACGATGAGATAGTTGGATGATCCGCCAATTCACATCTACCCGATTGTTTCCGCATCAACGGGTGCGAAGGATAAGAACCCTGGGTTCCGGCAAATACGGCATGCCGAGCGTTGCATCCAGGCTGCTCAATCGCAACGGATTTTTTCGCGGAAAATGTCAGGAGTCTGGCGCCAGGCGACTAAAGAACGCGGCATGAGATGCTGTCCGTCAGCGATACGGTATTGAAGTTGATCAGAAGTCCGATCAGGCATGAACTCAATCGAAGATACGTCAACAATCGCGCTTCATGCGGTGGGCTGAATTGTTCGACTGTCTTGAGTTTCAGCAGATAGCCCGTTTCGATCGCGATATCGTCGTACCGGATCGGCAGCCGAACCTGTTGGCCGAACCGGATCCCGGCCTGTGGTAACTCATGACACAGACATCGGTGATAAACAGGTTCGAGCCGCCCTGGGCCGAGGCGCCATGAACGCGCATCGCCAACTCGATAATCCGGTGTGTGAGGTCTTCGCCATGAATGAACCCAAAGTTCATGCGATTGATCCAACCAATGTTCCGACAGGATCGACAGGACTTGCTGAGAAAGGGTGCATGGATCCCGAAGCAAGCAAAGCCGTAACAGTAGA
>ODAK010006601.1_pt1 | contig 11682 bp, 13 predicted proteins | sample 1539591 | NCBI WGS metagenome assembly ODAK01 (sample SAMEA3539303, study PRJEB22396) | soil metagenome | biome: tundra; feature: field; material: soil | place: USA | collected 2010-05 | depth 0.15 m | reverse complement strand
GCCTTGACCACGAGAGGCCACGAACCAAGCCCCGCTGTCATTCTTGAGTAGATGCGCCGAACCAACCCTCATGGTTCCTCCGGAGGAAGGTGACGAGGGTGCCTCCAGGAGGGGGTGACGAGAAGTTCCTCCCGGAGGGAGGCGGCGAGAATAGCCCAGGGTAAGCGAAGCGCAACCCTGGGAATGCGATTCTGTCGACAGGCATTGCCCCGTAGGGGCGATGCGATCTACTTGATTTCTTTTGCGTTTCAGCAACGTCTATTTCCTGACACAGGCGCATGCTGGTTTTCGATTGCGGTTCGCGCGGACGACGCCATTACATCAATACCGCAACCTTAGCCGGCGAGTCGCGTCCATAAGATTGCAGGAAATGACGACGCGCATTCCTTCCTGCGCCGGACCTGCTTCACTTGCGGCACGACTCATCCGTGCCTTGATGTTACTTATACTTATGCAGTCCATCCGTAACATGCGGCGTGGCGGAGCTATGTCCACGTTTCGAAAAATGCCGGCCGCTGTGACTCTCGATCTACTTAGACGAATAGTGGACTTATTTTATCCAAATTTAAAAATTCAGCATCTAACTCTGGCAGGCATGGAGAACAGGGCTTCATTGCCGGACTCGCAAGACCCCGCGATCGCGCGGAACACGCGGCGCGATTGGTTCGAACTCGTATTTGTCTATTTTCTAATTCTGCTCGTCATATGGACACCTCGCCCCTGGCAACCGTTCATGTGGGCAATCGCCGCCGTACTCACCCTCACCATCGCCGCGCTTTCATTTCAGGGCCTGCAGTCGATAGGCGTCACCAAGGTCAATCTCCTTGCGTCGCTCTGGGCTGTCGGAGTCGCGCTGGCATTGGCAGTTGTGGCCGTGGCACTGGCCTTCCGCCTGCATACTCTGCATGTTCCGCCCGGCCCGATTCTATTTATCAAGCACTATTGCGGCTACGTGCTGTGGGCCGCTATCCAGCAACTCGTGCTGCAATGTTTCTTTCTCTCCCGCTCGCTGCGGTTGTTTCGCGATCCGAAATCCGCGGCAGCCATGGCCTCGGCCATGTTCGCAGTTGCGCATATGCCCAACCCCATCCTCACCTTCATCTGCTGGGTTTGCGGGCTGGCCTCCTGCTTGTTCTTTCTCCGCTATCGAAACCTCGTTCCCATTGCCGCCGCGCACGCCATCCTTGGAATCTCCATTGCTATAACTATCCCTGGCCCCGTGGATCATAACATGCGGGTAGGTCTCGGCTATCTTACTTATGTAGACAAATCAGCTCTTGTCGAAGTAGGTAAGTCGCCCCTTGTAACTAAAACGGTGGTATCAGCGAAACCATAGCGACCAGATTGCATCCACGGAGGCGTGAGTAATTGCGGATGCCCCAACGCGGCGATGGGTGCGCCATGCACGCCCATAAAAAATCCCCGCCACCGCGGCCAGCAGCACGTAGCGCCAATTGAAGTAAGCGGCGCGCTTGTTGAAGTGCGATAACCCAAACAATACGGCCGTCAAAAACAACGCAGGATAACGGCCCATGCGTCGTTCCAGAAGATTCTGCATCCATCCACGAAAGAACAACTCCTCCGGAACGGCTATGAAGAAGAAAGTGAATATCCACGCTTCGCAAATTCGCGCCGCCCCTGGCCACAATGCGTGCAGATGCAGGAAACCCAGGCTCAGACCCAATGCCAGCGCGATAGGCGTATACAGGGCCAGTTCTCTCAGCCCGATCCCCACATCGGCCACGCGCAGCCGCAAGTCAAAACCAACACCATCCAACTCCCGCACCAAAATGAAGCCGTAGACACCTGCGTCCAGCAGCAGCATCTTCCCGAAAATTGCCAGGTGAGCCGGCCAGGCGCCCTCGAACCACCGCAGATCCACCGCCAGTCCCAGCATGGCCAGCACCAGGAAGTCCCGCCAATTCCCAAGTCCCTTCTTGTCCACACCCTTCGCCTGCCAAAGCAACATTGCCACCACAACCGGCAGCAGTGCATACAACACCAGCCAGGGCCAGCGAAATGTCCCGCCTGTTGCAGCCACCAGCAAATAAGGCACGCACAATGCGGCCGGCGCCGCCAACCGTGCCCACAACGGCAGCAACCGCACCCGCCTCGCCATCGCCTCGCCAAACAAAGCCACCGCCAGCAACGGAGCAAGCGTAAGCAGCGCCGCGATCAAGTTTGCCGGCGTAATCATTTCCGTCAATCCTACAGTTGCCAATTGAAGACTCCGGAAGGAACAGCGGCCTTCAGACCCCCGCCTTTGCCGCCTCATCAAACCTTGGTCACCACTGCGGCCAGATTACCAATAACTCTCTCCCCAACCTGGCCGATACATCCACTAGTCATAAGTGGAGGCTCATGTGACCCTTCTAACCTGGAACCACGCTTGCACCGTCGGCGTCCGCGCCATGGACGACCAGCACGGCATCCTCATGGATACCATGAACGAACTGCGTCTGGCCCTCGTACACGGCAGCGGCCGGGAACCCGTGAGCGAACTGCTGGACCGCCTTATCGAGTTCACACGCATGCATTTCTCCAGCGAAGAGCAACTGATGGAGCAGAGCAGCTTTCCCTCTCTGCCGGAGCACCGCGCCGAGCACCTTCGGCTCCTCGGACTCCTGCGCAAAGCTGCGCACCATCTGCAACATGTCGTGAACTTGCCGATGCGCCCCCTGCTCTGCCAACTGCGCGATGGCTATTTGGACCATATCGAGGGGCTGGATCAGAAGTATGGCCCATGGTTGAATCAGCGTGGAGTATACTAAAATGAGCCTAATGATCAAAACCGTCCTGATTTCCCTTTCAGCCTATTTGCAATGAGGCCAATACATATCTTGGTTGCCAAAATATCAAAGGAGAAACTCGAGTGGCGTTGTTGGCATGGAGTAAGAAGTACTCGGTGGGAGTGAAAAAACTCGACGACCAGCATGAGGCATTCATGGGGTCTTTGAACGACCTCCATTCCGCAATGATGATGGGCAAGGGCCAGGAAATAGGAGGCCCGTTGCTGGACAAACTGGTCAAGCATGCGCGCGACCATTTTGCCGCCGAAGAAAGGTTGATGGAGTCCTCCAGGTACCCTGGACTGGCCGAGCATCGTGCCCTGCACCAGGATCTGACCCGGAAGGTCGATGAATTTATGGCCCGGTATAAAAGCGGCGACAAGGCCATGTACCTTCAACTACTCCATTTCATGCGCACCTGGCTTGACAAGCACCTTCTCGAAGAAGACAGCAAGTATGTCCCCTGGCTCAAAGAGCACGGCGTAAGCTGAGTACCCGTTCCGCCCCAAAGGCGGCGCAGCCATTCGCCGCCGGAATTTCTCTAAACTTCATTGCTTTCTATCCGATAAATCCATTGCCGGCAACTTCTGGCAGGAGAAGGCGAATGGCCTTAATGCGATGGAGCGACAAGTTTTCCGTGGGGGTTCCAACCATGGACAAGCAGCACATGGTGCTTTTTGATTCCCTCAACGATCTTCACGCCGCTATGATGAAGGGCCAGGCGCAAAGTTTGACCGGCCCCCTGCTGCGCAAATTGATGGCCTACACGCGCGACCACTTCTCCGCCGAAGAGGCCATGATGTCGGCCGCTAAATACCCCTCTTTGCCCGCCCACCGAATCAAGCATCGCGAATTTGAAAAGCAGGTTGGGGAATATGTTGGCCGCTTTGAACGCGGTGAAATCACGCTCAACCTCGACCTCTTGAATTTCCTCCGCGATTGGCTCGTCACCCACATTCAGGGCGAAGACCGAAAATACGGCCCCCTGGCCAACGAGCGCGGTTGTCGCTAAAGCCCTTCAAACAAAAGCTGCGGTGACCCGAAGAGCGGCGAGCCCGGTTTCGCTTCCGAAGCCAACTCGTACACCAGCCGCTCCAGTACCAGGCGCTTGTCCGGCGGCGAAGAACGCAGCTCAAGATCGGCGCGGGCAATCAGGCGCAGTGCCCGCGTCAGCTCACGCCGGCTTTTATACCGGCGGGCCTGCCTGATCAAATCGTCCGCCGCAAATGGCGGCATCCTGAAGCCCTGCCACAGCGCCTGCCAAATGGCTCGCGAGTCGCGCACATTCTTCTCCAGGATCACCAGCATCTGCCGGAAGGTGCGAGCAAGCATATATAGGTGACCGATGGCCGCGTCTTCACCGGCTTCCGAGCTGTTCAGCAAGCCGTGCAGCAGCGCCAGCGCGCGAACCCGGTCCCGTGCGCTGATGGCGTCGGTCAGCTCATAAAGTGACCGCTGCTTGGCGCCCAGCACCATGGTCTCCACATCCCCCAGCGTGATGCGGCCGCGGCCCAGCGTGTAGAGCAGCAGCTTCTCCAACTCCGAGGAGATCAGCATCATATCCGCGCCCAGTGCGTCCGCCAACTCACGAACGGCATCGGGGTCCATGCGTGTGCCGGCATCCTGTGCCGTGGCCGCAATCCATCGCATGGCGTCTTCCTCGTTCACCCGCGCCAGCTCCACCATCCCGCAGTGTTCGCCCAGCGTCTCGGTCAGCCGTTCAAACCGGTTCTTGTCGTCCATCTCCATACGCCGCGAGTCAGAAGGAATGCGCAAAAAGTCGGCGACAAAAACCAGCAGCGCCTGCGGGTTGGGCGATCGAAAGTACCGGCTCAGCGCCGCAAACTCGTCCTTCTTGGCTCCACGGGTGTAAAGCTGCCGCACGTTCCTCACAAAAATCACTTGGAATGGCGCCATCAGAGACGGGGTTTGCGCCAGGTCCAGAACCTCAAAAATCGATGTCTGGGCCAGGTCCAGGTCACACAGGCAAAAATCCCTCAAATCCGGCGGTACAAAGGCTTTGAGTACCGCCGCGCGACAGCGGTCCAGCAGGAAAGCCTCATCCCCAGCCAGTACGTAGCCGGCCCTGAGAGCCCCCTTGCCGGCCGCGGCGGCTTCAATCTCCGCCACAAAGCGCCCAACGGCGGCAAAACCGGCGCCCCAGCGCGCACCGCTCATCGATCAGGCCTCATGAATGGAAAGATCATGCGGCTCCAGAATATCCTGCCCGGTCGTTGCCGTGCATCTAATCTGCTGGAACGAACCAAATGTGTTCAATGCCAGGCCAGGGCGACCGGTGGAACTTGGCAACTCGCTGTTACTCGTGATCCATACTGGCTTGCGAGTCCTCTGCGGTCGTGGTACGACTTTGAGAAAGCTCGGAACACCGAGCCGCCGTTGATTTCCCGCCCGTACTTGCCGCGGGCGGCTGGTGTTATTCAGTCTTAGAGAGTTCCCAAGTGAGGTCCAAATGTTTAGAAATAGTCTTGGTTTTGGTGCCCTGGTCTTGTTGTCGTCCGGCCTTGTGTTTTGTTCAGCGCAAGCCAACATCAACCCTCCCCAACCCCGAATCCGCTCCGCCATCGACGAAAGTGCACGGGTCACCCTCAGGGGCAATACACGCCCTGAAGCCACTCTCTCCCATGACTTGGGCCAGGTGGAAGACTCGCTTCCCATGGAACACATGCAGCTCTTGCTCAAGCGCTCGCCGCAGCGGCAAACGGCGCTCGACGCCTATACCGAGAGTCTTTCCGACAAAAATTCGCGAAATTTTCACAAGTGGCTCACGCCGGAGCAATTCGGCGCGAATTATGGCGTAGCCCAACAAGATATCGACGCTGTCACCGCATGGCTCACCACCCACGGATTCACAGTCAACACCGTTTACCCGAATCACATCGTCATCGACTTCTCCGGTTCAGCCGCACAGGTCCGGGAGGCATTTTCTACTGAGATTCATCGCTATCAGGCCGGCGTCATCAGCCACATCGCCAACGCCGCCGATCCCCAGATCCCCGCAGCCCTCGAGCCGGTTGTCGACGGCATCGTGTCGCTGCACGACTTCAAGCCCCACCCTATGAATAAGCCCAGGGCAAACTACTCCTTCGACGCCGGCGGATTCAACGAATATGCCGTTACGCCGCCCGACCTGGCCACCATCTATCACCTCAACTGGCTCTTCTCCGCCGGTCACACAGGCAAAGGCCAGACCATCGTCGTCATTGAAAACACCAATGTGTATTCAACCGCCGATTGGACCACCTTCCGCAAGACCTTTGGCCTCTCCGCCTACACCTCCGGCAAATTCATCCAGGTGCACCCCGCGCCCAAGAGCGGTACCAACAATTGCCACAACCCGGGTGTGCAAACAGGCAACGACGGCGAAGCGATCCTCGACGCGGAATACGCCTCGGCCGCGGCCCCCGACGCCACCATCGAGCTGGCATCCTGCGCCGACACAACAACCACTTTCGGCGGCCTCATCGCGCTCCAGAATCTGCTCAATGAGTCGGCTGCTCCACCCGCGCTCGTCAGCATCAGCTACGGTGAGTGCGAAGCCTTCAACGGGGCCGCCGCCAACGCCGCGTATAGCAAGACCTACCAGCAGGCTGTGGCGGAAGGCGTCTCCATCTTTGTTTCTTCGGGCGACGAAGGCGCCGCCAGTTGTGACGCCAACCAGACCACGGCCACGCACGGCATCGGCGTCAGCGGCTTTGCGTCCACCCCTTACAACGTGGCCGTCGGCGGAACGGACTTTAGCGACGTCTATTGGGGTACGGAAAGCACCTACTGGAACTCGGCCAATACCTCCACCGACCGTTCCGCCAAGTCCTACATCCCCGAGATTCCATGGAATGACTCCTGCGCCAGCCTTGTCATCGCTCACTTTGAAGGCTACGGGGCAACATACGGGGCCGGCGGATTTTGCAACAGCACTACGGGCCAAGACATGTTTCTCACCACGGCTTCCGGCAGCGGCGGACCCAGCCATTGCGCCACCGGCTCAGCCAGTGTCTCCGGCGTAGTCAGCGGCACCTGCCGGGGCTATGCCAAGCCTTCCTGGCAATCACTGGTCGGCGTCACGGCCGATGGTGTGCGCGACATCCCCGACGTCTCGCTCTTTGCGGCCAACGGCGTGTGGGGACACTACTACGTCTTCTGCTACAGCCATGTGGCCGGGGGCGGCGCACCTTGCACCGGCCCTGCCAGCGGCTGGGCGGGTGCAGGCGGCACCAGCTTTTCGTCGCCCATCATGGCCGGCATTCAAGCGCTGGTGAACCAGAAGTGGGGACGCCAGGGCAATCCCAATCCCGTCTATTACAAAATCGCTCGGGCGGAATACGGAGCGGCTGGCAGCTCCGCCTGCAACTCCACCAAAGGCATTGGAACCGCCCGCGGTTGTATCTTCTACGACGTCACCGAGGGCGACATGGACGTCAACTGTACCGGGACGCACAATTGCTACCGCCCATCCGGCGCCAACGGCGTCCTTTCCACCTCCAACACAGCCTATTCGCGCGCCTACAAGACCAACGTCGGCTGGGATTTCGCCACCGGAATCGGAACCGTCAACGCGTACAACCTCGTCTTCAGCCCCATCTGGTAGCCGGCCCGGTGCCAGCCGGCCACAGATGCCGAAGGTCCAACCCCTTGGCCCAGCCACAATCTCAGGGTGCCCCATCCTTCGCTTTTTTCTAGCGAAGGGTGGGATACCTTGAAGCCTTGACTGGCCTTCTTCAGGAGTGATCGCAGTCCGCAGGCTACTGCTTTTCGAAAACCAGCTTCAATGTCATTGGCTTTCCATCGGCGTCAACGCCCGACGAAGTGGTGGTCATGGTTTTGCCATCGCCGGAAATCACGGTGCGTCCGCTGGCGCGATATTTGGTCTTCGAGTTCTTGGCTTCGTAGGTAAAGGTGTTGGCATCTCCCTGCTTCACCGACATGCTGTCATAGGGCGACCCTTCGCCTGTCACTTCTGACGACGAGCCATCGTACTTTGCCGTATAGCTTGCATTGATTGCGGAGCCATCCGTGCGCATGCCCGTGTTGGTTACTTTCACACCGCCCGGTGCCGCTTCGCGCGTCACTGTCAGGCTTTTCACCGGCCATGGCGCCGGCGTGTACTTGCTCTTCGCCACGTTAGCCTTCCACGTTCCCAGGGAGTTGTCTTGGCCCCATGCGGACAAAGTCGTAGTGATTGCCAAAGCAAACAACGCCAGGCTGAATATCTTTCGCATATCGATTCTCCTTGTGACATTGAGGGGTAGGTTCTGTCAGTGCCGTCTCTGGCCACGTGCCCAGGATAGTCAGGTTTCAGAGGCGGCTTGGGGAAATGCACCGCAGCCGATCGAACGAATCGAAGACCGTCAATCAGCCACGGGAACAGAGCTTATCACAGGGCAAGGAAGGTCTAAAAGGGTTTTGTTTGCGTGGTGTTGCAAGGCATTCTCGAATTACCGTCTGCATGGCTGGAAGGCGAGCGCCCTACCTTTGGCTGGGTGCCCCATCCTTCGCTTTTTTCTGGCGAAGGGTGGGATATCCCTACCCGCTCGTGCCCCAAACATACGCGCCTAGAACCCTTCCAGCACATCCGCCACCAGGGCCCTGGCAAAGTCGCGGGACAGCCGCTCGAGTGCGGCCGGATTCTCCTGAAAGAAGGACGGCAGGTCGGTTGTGGATTGGTACTGCTGCCGGAAGATGTAATTAGGATTCTCATAAAGAATCTTGCCGTCCCGCCCCGTCAATGTCACCGAAAGCACGATCGTGATCAGGAAGCTCGAAGACTGCTGCGTCGATGTGTTGTAAGTCAGCGGCGCCGCCGTCTCTTTAAGGATCACCCCGTGCATCACCGCGTCGGCATCCGGCATCGCCTCCGGAGTCACCCTCAGCCGGGTGCGCGTCGTCAGCTCGCGGACCACTGCTTCGGTCATCACCACTTCCGTGTGGTAAGCCTCCGTGTGCGTGGCAAAAACCGGCACGGAGAGCGTACGCATATCGGGCGGCAAATGTGTGGCAGCGCCCAGCGTGTGATACCCGCATCCGGAAATCCCCATCAAAACAAGGGTCACAAAGGCGATCGGTCGCATGACTCATCTTAGCTTGTGCCGTCAAACCCAGGCCGTTGCCAGCTTGCCCAGGTCGGAAGACGACAGCTTCAGCCCGTCGGCGCGTCCCGCAAAATAGCGCTCGTTCAGCTCTTTCGCGCCAACCTGGTCGATGTCCCGGAAACCCGAGCTAGCCAGCTCCGCCTCCAGCTTTTCCGGCGTAAAGAAAAGCCGGAACGGCTCTCCGGCAGAGGCCACGCGATGCGACAACCAATCGAAAACCACCCGCCGCCGCGGGCTCAGCGTCTCCGGCGAAAACGTGTAGTCGAAGCAGAAACCGGTCCCAGCCGGTAGTTGTGCAATCGTGCTGAGCGTGGCCCGAAATGCATCGCGGGTGAGATAAGGCACCACTCCCAGGCAGCCAAAGAACGCGGCTTGGTCAGTATCCAGACCTGCACCTGCAAGCCCTTCTCCCAGCGCCCGGAGTTCAAAATCCAGCGGGACAAAAGTCAAAGTTCCCGGCAAGCAGATGCCCGCGTTGTGCAAAAGCGTCCGCTTCCAATCCTGGGTGGCCGGATAGTCCACCTCGAACACTCGCAGCGCGGGAAACGGATTGCGGTAAGCGAACGTATCCAGCCCGGCCCCGAGAATCACGTACTGCGACACGCCGTTCGAGACCGCTTCGGCCAGCCTGTCCTCCACAAAACGGCTACGCGCCGCCATAAATGCGCGAAAGTCCCGCGCCACCTTGTGCATCGCACGCTCCATGTCGCGGGCGAAACCTGATCCAAGCAACGGAACCGCAATCGGATCGTCCAGAATGCGAGGCTGCTCCATCAACTGGTGTGCAGCACGGCGAATAGCTACCCGAAGAGCTGTCTTGCTGGCGCGCCCAGTCTGCATGATTCGAGTGTAGAGGGTCCTGCTCGCCGCCCCGTCGCGGCGTACCATCAACTCCATGAGCTGGATTGGATGGGCACTGCTCTCCGCGGCCTTTGCCGCCGCCACGGCCCTGTTGGCCAAGGTGGGCGTGGCGCACGTGGACTCAAACCTGGCCATGGCGCTGCGCACCAGTGTAGTGCTGGTCTTTGCCTGGGGACTCGTGTTCGCGCTCGGCAGGCCCGGCAAGGGCGGGTTCGATGAAATCCGCCTGCTCGACCGGCGCACGTGTCTTTTCCTCGCACTCTCCGGGCTTGCCACCGGCCTCTCCTGGATTTGTTACTTTCGCGCCTTGCAGTTGGGGCCGGCATCCCGCGTCGCTCCGCTCGACAAGCTCAGTGTGCCGCTCGTCATGGTCCTCGCCTGGCTGCTGCTGGGCGAAAAACTCACCGCTCCAGCCGTAGCAGGTGGGCTGCTCATCACCGCGGGAGCCATGGTGATGGTGCTCGGTTATTGAATAGACCTCAGGTAAGCCACCAGTTGCCACCTCTGCGCCTCGGGCAAACTTGACCACGAGGGCATCCCGTGCCCAAGGTCGCCCTGCCGCAGAAACCACTCGATATCCCCGTCGCTTGCGTTGCGGATCCTTTCGCTGCGCAGCGCCGGACGCTTGTGTCCGTCACCCTGAGCTCTCGCCTTGTGGCATTTCAAACAGTGGTCTCGGTAAACCTGCGCCCCCGAAGCCGGAGCCTCCGCATCGCCCGCCATGGGATTCGTCCTCGCATGATCCTTGCCTGGAACCCGCTCCCAAACGGCACTGGAACCCGCACCCACAGCAACCGTTGCGGCCAGCACAAGGCACAGAAGCCCCGTCCTTCGCCGAGTCATTCCGCGCCCCCGTGAAACCAACCGCCAACCTGCTCGAACTCATAAGCCAGCCCCGCCCGATACACCCGCGCCAGGCTGCTCCCAGTCAACCCGAAGCCCGGGGAAAAACTGACTCTGACACCCTTCGGCAGTTGCCACCCCAGCACAGGTGCGATGTAGTGCGAGGTCGCGTGCATGGTCAGCGAATCTGTGTTGCCCAAGCCGCCATAACCCTCGACACCCGTGATGAACTTCTCCGCACAGAATGTGCAGGGTCGCACGCTGGCCGCGCTGGCGAGAGGCCGCGTTGCTCCCACCGCGTATCCAAACTCCCAGGGCTCGTGGCCCAGATTCTTTTCGCTGATGAAGTTCTCGCTGATGTTCCAGTCCTTCACATTCGAAGACAGGATCAGCTTCAACTCCGCCTCGTGCTGATGTTCCTTGCGCAACTCGCCATTGGGCCCCGCCAGGTCGGCTTGCCCATCGTGCCCGACCACCTCCAGAATGGTCTTGTCCGCGCCGGAGGTGTTCTCGTATTCCACATAGAGAACAGGATTGATGAAGTGCTCACTCATGAGCGGTCTGACCCGGTTTTCAATGCGAAAACCCGTGAAGAGCGTCGAATCCTGCCCCGTGGCCTGTCCATCCAGATACAACTCCGTCGTCCACCAGCCGCGCATTCCGTATTCCAGTTCCGTGGCCAGGGCCCCGTAGCGGTGGCCACCATCCGGCTTCGCCAGCGCGGTTTTGGTTTCGACTTCGAGGTTGCCGGGTTCTTCCAGGTCTTGGGAATAGGTCACAAAGTAGGGCTTGTCCTGCGCCCGGCCCAAACCGGGCGAAAGGACCAGCAGGTAAACGCCACACCAGCAGAAGGACGAGAGGATCTGCACTAACAGCTTAAGCAACGATGGATCCCTCCAATGAATTGCGACTAAATCAGTCGTATATTGAACTAAGACTAAATCAGTCGGATATCGGTGCGCAAGTCCAAATCTGGCAGGGGCTACCGCTAGCTTCCGCGATCAGTTCCTTGAGCTCTATTCCGGCTCACTGGTCTACAATCGAATCCGTTATGGTAACCGCATCTCTCCCAACTCAAATTC
>ODAK010006600.1_pt1 | contig 11682 bp, 15 predicted proteins | sample 1539591 | NCBI WGS metagenome assembly ODAK01 (sample SAMEA3539303, study PRJEB22396) | soil metagenome | biome: tundra; feature: field; material: soil | place: USA | collected 2010-05 | depth 0.15 m | reverse complement strand
TCGTCTGCGGGGACATGAGCCGCGGGCAGAGCCTGGTCGTCTGGGCCATCGCCGAGGGGCGCAACGCCGCCGCCGCGGTGGATCGCTGGCTGATGGGGGAGACGATCCTGCGCCCGTCGTTTGTCCAGGCCGTGCGCCGCTGACGGGGTTCGTGAACTGCTCAGGCGGAAGGGACAAAGCCGGACAGATGACGACAGGTGGCGGGCTTGCCGGGGCAAGCTGCCCACGCTGCTGTCCACAAGGAGGCTGACCATGGCCGAGTTGACGTTTGAGTCACGGGTGACGTGGCGGGGGCGCGAGCGAGCCGGCACCGGGGTGCTCACCACGGGCCAGCAGGAGGTCGTGTTCTCCGCACCCAGCAGCATGGGGGGCCGTGGGGTCGGCACCAGCCCGGAGGAGCTCTTGGTCTCCGCAGTCGCGTCCTGCTATGCCGGAACGCTGCTCCACCTGCTGGCCCGGGACGGGCTTCCGGCTGAGGAGGTGAGGGTGCGCGCCACGGGCACGGTGGGCGACTTTCCCGGTGCTAAGGCCCGGTTCTCTCAGGTCATCGTCCACCCCACCATCCGCGGCGGCGAGCCGAGCCGGGAGCGCGAGTACACGGTTTCCGCACGCACGGCTCGCGAACACTGCTTCATCGGGAAGGCGCTCCGAGACGACATCCGCTACGAGGTCGGTGAGGTGTCGGTGACGCCGGCCGGGCGTCTCGACGTGGAACTCGCCTGAGCACGCCCCATCCACAGGAGGAGATGAGTGGTCCAGAGCTACCATGCCTTCGAGCCGCGACCGGGAGAGCTGGCACAGGACGCCGTCCATCGGAGTCGCGGTGACATCTCGATCCAGGGCGGCGATGCCCCGTATCGCGTCGTCGACATCAACGGCGGAGTTGAGTTAGCCGGCACCCGCGATCAGTGCATCGACTTCGTCGAGCTTGCGTGGTGGCGGGCCGAGACGGCGCCCACCAATCTCGACCACGTCCATGCGGCGGACCGGGCTGCCCGGCTGACCTTCGAGGCGAGAGTGGCCGACAACGAAGCCTGGCGGCCCGACCCATACCTAACCGCCGCGATCGTGCGACGCCACACTTGGTGATGGAGCGGATCGAGGGCTGCGGGACCAGCACCTGACGCTGCGACCGGGGCTGGCGTCACTGTCCCCCTGCTGGTCAGTGGCCCCCTACTGCGTGCTGGCCGACTATCCGGAGGATGTCGCGCCACGCCTGGGCCTGGCGACCGGCTCGAGCGGTGCGCCCGTCACGTCATGTGTCAGCTCATCAAGCCGGCGGTGGCAGTCGAGCCCCGTTCCTTGGGACGGGGCGACCGGCACAGCGTTCCTCGACCGGCTGATCACCGTCCTTCCAGACCGGCTGCGAAACCGCAATCTGACGGGGAACGCCGATCCGCCGGCTGAGGATCAGCGAACCAGAGCAGGCTGCCCGGCCCGGCTCCCGCGCGCTGCGCCCGAGGTGTCCGCACCGGCAACGCTAGCGGTCTGGGAATACGAATCCGGCGAACCGGGGTGAGGGTCCCCCGTGGACCAGACGCGGCTGAAGGCCCCGACGCGGCGATCGTCGGGTCGGGGCGCCGCGGCACTGACCGGGGCCAGAGCGAGCCGGCCGCGAACCCGGTTGGCGGTGTCAGAGAGTTCGACGAGGCTGCCCTGGAGGCGGTTCCACGCGGCCCCGATCGCGGCAGGATCCCGTCGAGCCTGGGGCGCCCGCCGCCCGTTGTTGTAGGCATCCCAGGGATGGCCCTGCGCCAGCCGAGGGGTGTCAGCGGGCGGCAGCGACAGCTGGATGTTGTACTGGTCCCAGGCGGACCGGGCGCTTCCGATCAGCACCAAAATGTGCTCAATCTCGTTGTCCATCGTCGATCTCCTCCGTTCAACGACTCCCTGCTTCGACCGGTACGGCTCTCGGCTGGCTCCGTCTTCGCACCTCCGGGCACCAGGTCGGCGGCTTCTTGAGCACCGCCCCCTCACCGCAGCGCAGACAGCGGCTGATGACCCCTGCGGAGGTGACGGCAAGGAGCCGGTTGTGGTCACCGCACCAGATGCAGTCGGCGACGCATGCGCCGAAAACCACGACCCCCTGCCCCTGGCCCGCGGCTCTAGCAGTGGCGCTCGGATCAGTCGGGTCGATCGCCGCCTCAGGCATCACCGTTCAGCCACCGCATGCTGCGGCCCCGTGTTGAAGACCGGGCACGCGAGATCGAGCTCACCGCTTCCCGCACACCAGCAGATCTGACCCCACTCGGACCAACGGGACACCAGGAAACGCAGCGGATACTCCTGCTGGCAGCGGGGGCAACAGAACATCGCACCCGACCCGGAGCCGATGGCTCCCTCGGTTCCGGCGACCGGCCATCGATCCATATCGGCCCCGCTTCCCTGGCGTTGCATGACGTCTCCTTAGCTTTCTAGTGTAGTTTACCATTTTTATTACCCCTGGGCCACCTTGGCCGGACCGACTCGTCCCGACCCCGGCCGGCCCGACATCCGTGTGGAGCCACTCGATGAATGGCGCGTTCCCATCAAGTGGCACCTGAACATCGAGCCACGCGACGCTGTCAGCTGGGCTCGCCTCGTCTGTTCGGAAGCGGGGACCTCGGAGGCCAGCACCCGGGCGGACCTCCGGCCCTCGGACCTCGGCGCCCAGCCCCTCTTGATCAGCCGCCGCCGAGGACGACTCCGTAGAGGGCCGCGACGACGGCACTCAGCAAGGACACGCCACCGAGCACTCCGGCCAAGCGGGCACTGCGCCAGCGCGATGGCGTGAGCGCATGCGCCAGGGCAGCGGCGCCCGACACCAGGACGAAGAGGAGCTTCACCCCCAAAGTGCGCCCTGCGGCGGTCTCGAGCAGAGTGGCCGGAGTGATCCCGATGGCGTAGGCCTGGATGACTCCGGTCACCACCAACAGGGCGAATGCGGGCCAGGCCACCGCCTGGAACCGCCGGCCGAGGGCACGGGCAAGCCGTGGTTCGCCTCGGGTGAGCGGCACCACGGCGGCCACCACCAGCTGGCCGCCGATCCAGACGCAGGCGCCAAGAACATGAAGCCATAGGAGGACAGCGTGTCCGCTGATGGTGATCATCAGACGGTCACCACGACACTGTCCGTCGCCATGGGGGGTGCGAACCCCGGTGGCCTTGTTCCACGCCCACCACCTCGCGGCGTTTCACGGGTTGGCCACCAGGTAGCCGGCCCTCCTGCGAGCCCGCAATCGCCGTAGCGGGACCAGCGTGAGGTTGGCGGCGGTCACCATGGCCGTGGCCACCAGCAGACCCCCGCCCACCCCGATCAGGGCGGCCACCGACGCCGCGAAACCGGCGCAGAGCCCGACGACGCCACCAGTCACGCAGGCGTAGGCGCACACGGCTAGGCGGCCGTCGAAAAGGTCGGAGAACTGGAGCGTCTCTCCTCTAGGGCCGTGCCGGACCCCGCGTGAACGAAGCGCCGGCCAGACGATGAAGGCCGCGACCTTGTGGGCGAACCCCACCAGGGCCACGAGCAGCCAGCCGCCCGCAGCCGCAACGGCGGCGGCGATAAGCGCCGCCCCGAGATGGTGCCGATGGGGTGCGATGACTACGCCAGCCAGGGCAAACCCGGCCGCCACAGGGAGGAACAGCGCTGAGGTGACCACGAACAGGAGGTCGAGCCCGCCACTGCGACGGCGGTGGCGGAGGTGAGTGGCGAGGGAGGCGAGGTGGGCTCCCAGGCCAGCGGCGAGCATGGCCGCCCCCACCCAGGCGAGCACGGCCAGGCCGGTGAGGAGTCCGGGAGAGAGGAGCGCCACGCCGGCGGGCATAGCCAGGACAGCCACCCACGGGGCGATCCGCCTGCCCGACACCTGGGTCAGCAGGAACATGGGCCAGAGCTTCTCGGCTACCGACACGTAGGCGAGCCCAAGCCAGGCGAAGAGGCCGACGACCGCGTGGGCAAGGACGACTTGACCGCTGAGATCGAACCAGCCTCCGCGGCGGTCCGCGACGTACACCAGCCCATAGCCGGCGGTGGCGACGAAGCCGGCCAGGGCCAGACGCATCCCGGTGAGCGAGGCGCCCCGGCCCCCGGCCCCGAGCGGCGCCGACAGGTTGAGTACCGCCAGGGTGATCGCCGCCGCGGCGAGGCCTCCACCCGCCTCGACCACCGCCTCATCCCCGGTGGCGACCCCCACAGGAAGCAGCCAGGCGGCGCCCAGCCAGCACCAGAAGGTGACCCGGGCCAGGGCCACGGACCGGAGGGGACGGTGGGTCAGCAGCGGGATGAAGTGGTGCATGGCACCGAGCACGCCCATCGAGAGGGTGGCCAGCACGCCCAGATGGACCGCGGCCACCACTGGGTCCGCGGTGGGGTCGACCACAGCGGCACGGCTGGACCAGACGAAGGCGACACCGCAGCCGACCAGCCCCGCCGATGCCGCGGCCATGAAGGAGAGGGGCACGGACGGGGGGACCGAGCCGGCGCCCTTGACGGCACGCCCCTGCAACGACTGACCCACCAGCAAGACCTTGGGGTGAGGCGTCTCAGGCACGCGGGACCTCAGCGCCAGGCCCGCCCGTACCCGGGCTCCCCTCAGCTCTCAGGAGAGGGCGCCATGCCGCGACTGAGCTCAACTCCAATGCGTGCCTTACCAATTTCCAATGGTCATAGACATTTGTAATCGGGATCTTACGGTATGATCCGGGGATGGTGTTGAGAACTCCTGCCGAGCGCTGGTGACCCGCTCCAGCATCCACGGCGTCCCCCGGATCGGCCCCGACCGGGAGCTGAAGCGCGCCCTAGAGCGTCACTGGGCGGGCGAGGAGCCGATCGCCACGGTCCACTCCACTGCTCGCCGTATCCGGGCCCGCTGGTGGACGCTGATGCGAGACGCCGGGATTGACCTCATCCCCTCCAACGACTTCTCGCTCTACGACCACGTCCTCGACACCATCTCCATGGTCGGTGCCGTCCCACCTCGCTTCGGCCATCGGGGTGGCCCCGTCGAGCTCGAGACCTACTTCGCCATGGCCCGCGGCCGCTCAGAGGGAACGATGACGGCGCCGGCGATGGAGATGACCAAGTGGTTCGACACCAACTACCACCACATCGTCCCCGAGCTGGACCGGAGCACGAGGTTCGAGCTCTCCTCGACCAAGCCCATCGACGAGTTCCTCGAGGCGCGTGCATTGGGGATCGTCACCAAGCCCGTCCTGCTCGGCCCGGTCACCTTTCTGCTGCTGGCCCGGCCCGCCGCCGAGTCGGGATTCGACCCGCTCACGCTCCTCGACCCGCTCCTCGATGTCTACGCCGACCTCCTCGAGCGGCTCGCTGCCCAGGGCGCCGAATGGGTGCAGCTCGACGAGAGCGCCTTCGTCCAGGATCGCGTCCCTAAGGACCTCTCCGCCCTGCGCACCGCCTATCGGCGTCTCGCCCCCATCGGCCGCCGCCCTCGCCTGCTGGTCTCCACCTCCTTCGGCCACACCGCCGCGGCGCTGCCCGTCATCGTCGACCTACCGGTGGAGGGGGTCGGGCTCGACCTCACACGGGGAGGTTCCGAGGTCGAGCGGCTCCGGCAGCTCGGCGGACTCGGCGACCGCCTCCTGGTGGCCGGTGTCGTCGACGGTCGCGGTGTCTGGGTCAACGACCTGGTCACGTCGCTCCGGCTGCTCCGATCGCTCTCCGGCCTGGCTGAAGAGATCGCGGTGTCGACTTCCTGCTCGCTGCTCCACGTCCCCGACGACATCTCGCGGGAGTCGGCGCTCGACCCGGAGATCCGATCACAGCTCGCCTTCGCCCGCCAGAAGGTCGATGAAGTGGCGCTGCTCGCCCGTGGGCTGAGCCACGGCGGCGACGCGATCGCGGAAGCTCTCGAGGACAGTCGGCGGCTTCTCGACGCCCGCCGGTCGGCGCCGCGGACCGGCGACCCCGCGGTCGGCCGACACCTGGCCGAAGTCCTCGCCGAGAGCGCACCACGGCGCGCGCCCTACGAGATCCGGGCCGCAAGACAGCGCGAGCGGCTACTTCTCCCCCCACTGCCGACAACCACCATCGGGTCATTCCCGCAGACACACGCGATTCGCGCGGCGAGGGCTGACCTCCATCGCGGCCGCATCACGGAAGCCGAGTACCGGCGCCGCATCCGCGCCGAGATCCAGCGCGCCGTCCAGATGCAGGAGGACATTGGCCTGGATGTCCTCGTCCACGGCGAGCCGGAGCGCAGCGATATGGTGGAGTACTTCGCCGAGCGGATGCGCGGCTTCGCTGTCACCGAGCACGGCTGGGTGCAGTCCTACGGGACCAGGTGCGCCCGGCCGCCGATCATCGTCGGCGACATCTCGCGGCCGGCCCCGATCACCGTCGAATGGACGACCTTCGCGCAGTCGCTCACCAGACGGCCGGTCAAGGGAATGCTCACCGGCCCGGTGACGATGCTGCTCTGGTCCTATCCCCGCGACGACCTGGATCTCGCCCACACCTGTGCCCAGCTCGCGCTGGCCATCCGCGACGAGGTCAGCGACCTGGAGGCCGCCGGCGTCGGCATCATCCAGGTGGACGAGCCGGCGTTTCGCGAGGGCTTGCCCCTGCGCGAGGAGGAGCGCGGCGCGTACCTGGAATGGGCGGTGCGGTGCTTCCGCCTGGCAACGGCCGGCGCCGCCGATGCGACCCAGGTCCACACTCACATGTGCTACGCGGACTTCGGCGACATCCTCCCCGCCATCAACGCCCTGGACGCCGACGTCATCTCCCTCGAGGCGGCCCGGTCGCGCATGGAGGTGACCGGCGAGCTCGCCGAGTATGGATACCAGCGCCAGGTCGGCCCCGGCGTCTACGACGTGCACTCGCCGCGGGTTCCGACCCCAACGGAGCTCGCCGAGCGGATCCGTGCCGCGGCGGCGTCCCTCCCTCCCGCGCAGCTCTGGATCAACCCCGACTGCGGCCTCAAGACGCGCAGCTACGATGAGGTAGAGCCCTCGCTGCGGGCCATGGTCGAGGCAGCCCTTCAGGTGCGCACTGAGCTCGCCTCCCAGCCCATGCCCGGAGAGCGAGGTTCGATGGAGAGCCCGCCGGATCCACCGGCATGACCGATCTCCGCAGCCGGCTGGGCCGGTACGGCGTCTTCCTCGGCCGCCTCTCGCTGGAGCCGGCGGCCGCGCTGCGGCGCGACGCGGCGAAGATCGAGGCGATGGGCTATCGCACCGTCTGGGTCGGCGAGGCGTTCGGCCGCGAGCCGTTCACCCTGGCCGCGATCCTGCTGGCCGCGACGGAGCGCCTGGTGGTCGCAACCGGCATCGCCAGCATCTGGGCCCGCGACGCGGTGGCCACCATGAACGCGGCCCGGACGCTCAGCGAGGCGTGGCCCGGCCGCTTCGTGCTTGGGGTGGGGGTAAGCCACCCGCCCCTGGTCAACGCCCGAGGCCATGACTACCGCCGGCCGCGCGCCGCCATGGCCTCCTATCTGACGGCAATGCAGGCAAGCCGCTACGACGGGCCACCGCCGGAAGACGGTCCCGCGGTGCTGATCGCGGCGCTGGGACCGCGCATGCTGGAGCTTGCCGCGAGCCAGGCCGACGGGGTCTTCACCTACTTCGTCTCTGAGCGGCACACACGCCAGGCTCGCGCCACCCTGGGACCGCATCCGGTCCTCGCGGTCGAGCAGGCGGTCGTCCTGGCCGAGAGCCGGGAGACGGCACGCCGGGATGCCGACGCCTACGTCTCCGCCTACCTGGCGCTGGACAACTATCGCAGCAACTTGCGCCGCCTCGGCTACTCCGAGGTAGACGTGCGCGGCGCCGGCAGTGACGCGCTGTTCGACTCGCTGATCGGCTGGGGAGACCGCGACGCGCTCACCACGATGGTCCACCGGCACCTCGAAGCCGGCGCCGACCACGTCGCCGTTCAGGTCGTCACCCCCTCCTCACCTCACGGCGTGATGGATGGCCTCAGCCGGCTCGCCGAGCTCATGAAGCCTGGCGAGCCGCCGGGATGAGCCGCGGTGCCCGCAGCTTCACGGCGAAGGCGACACCGAGACGGCCGCCGAGCGGCCGATCCGCACTCGCCAGACCTCGGGGCCGTGCTCCAGCGCCTCCCATTCGAACTCGCCAGGATGCTCGGCTGTGAGCTGGCCGCGGAGTCGCACCGGGTCGTGGTCGTTGACAATGACCAGCGCCTCACCGGAGGCGAGCGCCTCCAGCCGGCTGAAGATCTGGGCGTGGCGAACGCCGTGGGGGATCCCCCGGACGTCGAGGGTGGCGCCACCCGGCCCGACCTGGCGCTCGAACTCCTCGTGCATCGAAGCCAGGACTCCGGGGACCTCACCCGGCGCCCCCTCGATGAGGGCGGGGAGGACGAAGTCGTTCTCCTTGGCCGCATGGATGGCGAAGAGCGCGGCGATGGCGCCCGCCGTGGCCACGCTACTCACGGGCTCGCGCACCTCCGCCAACTCCGAGATCAGATCGCCCAAGGCCCGATGCTCGGCCACCAAGCTCTCAATCAGCCGGGGCTCGAACCGCGCGGCCGCCGCGTACAGCGTCGCCTCTTCGGAGGCGGCGTGCGGCAGGATGGTGGTTTGGAGGTAGTCGACGACCGCCGCCGCGGCGGGGTCGGAGGGCTCGCCACGGGAGACGACGTCGACCAGGTCGTTGACGCGGCGGCGCAGCTCCTCCTCCATCTCAGCGTGGTGCGCGGCGATCGCCTCGATCGGGCTTGCAGTGGCGGCGTCGGCAGCCATGGTGCTCTCCTTTTCCGTGGCTATAGTCATTTCTAATCGAGACTCTACGCTATAATCGGCGCGTGAGGTACGCAGCCCGTCCGGATGACCTCGCCCGGGCTCACCAGGCTCTTGCCGAGGTGAGCCGGCTTCGCCTCCTCGAGGTGATCCGGGCCCAGCCGGCCGGGCTCAGCGCCGCCGACGCCGGCGACGAGGTGGGCCTCCACCAGTCCACCGCCCGCCAGCACCTCGAGATGCTGGTCGAGGCGGGGCTCGTCGTCCGGGAGGCCGAGCCGCGAACCGTGCGTGGCCGTCCCCGGGTCATCTACCGGAAGAGCGGCCAGACGGAGGCGGGTGTCAGCGGTGGCTACCGCCTGCTCGCCGGAATCCTCGCCTCTATGGTCGAGAGCTCGGTGCACCGTCCGGCCAGCTCGGCCGAGGCCGCTGGGCGGGCCTGGGGCCGCTCCCTCGTTGAGCGGCCGCGACCGCTGGAGCGCCTGGGCCGTCGCGAGGCGGAGAGCCGAGTCGTTGAGCTCCTCAACCAGCTGGGCTTCGAACCGGAGCCGGCGGGCGGGCGTGAGGGCCGGCGCATCCTGCTCCACCGCTGCCCTTTCCTGGACCTCGCCATCGAGCACCGGGCGGTGATCTGCTCGGCGCACCTCGGACTCATCAAAGGGGCGCTGGAGGAGCTGGGGCTCCCCGCTGACGACGCCACCCTCGAGCCGCTGGTGACACCCACCCTGTGCGTCACCCGCCTCGCCAGCTGACACCGCGATGAGCTCCGCGGTATCAGGTGCGGTCCGGCGAAGCCGGCACGGGGCCGTCATCACGGCATTCTGGCCGCCCCGCGAAGATGGCGGGCGGTCGCCGGCTGGTAACGCGCAGCCCTGTCCGAGTTATGGCCAAATCCAACCCATAAGGGTCCGACCGGCGCGTCATGGAGGTGACGCCCTTAATGAGTTTCAATGAGCAGGATAGAGTGAGTGCACAACTGCACGGCCACGGCTGGCACCGTCTCGCACCGCCGCGGACAGTGCAATGCTACGTGGCGGGCATCTGGCTGGACGCATCCGTCACGGAGATTTGTAACGAGACGCGTGAGATACGAATCGAGTACCCGACCGTGACAAGTGGGGTCCGACGTCTCATCCTCGATGCCTCACAATACCGACCTTCTCAAGGGCTGTTTCCAACGTGAGAAGGTTGCGCTGTCTCGACCGGGCGAACACCGGTAATTGCCGCGTCCGCAGCGATGTGAGGTCCTGGCGGCTACCTCAATGTCAGCTGGCTGCGTCCGTAGAAGCTGTGCCCCCGCCGATCGTCAGCAGAAAGGCACTCTCGTCAATCGCCTCAAGGCGGTGCGGCATGCCCTGAGCCACAGTCACCAGCAAGCCCGGGATCAAACGGACGGTCTGATCGCCGACAGTCAGGTTCACACGGCCCTGGAGCCCATGCAGCGTAATCGGTGCGTCAGCGTGGTGCTCGTTCATCTCGCCACCGGCCTTGAGAGCGATCAGCACAACTCGCATGCCTGGTTGTTTGGTAATTGTGTGGGCAGCGTGGTCCGCTGTCGTATAGGCTTCGCCGCCCCGCAGCCTCGCTATCTCCGCGACGCAATCGATCATGATCAGCGGATCACTGACATGATGGGCACGTTGTCGCGGTGTCTCGAACGAATTCATTTCCACGGGGTCACCTCCTCGGGCTGAGAGCACCAATCTTCATGCGCATTCTGACTCTTGTGACGTTCCTGGGGGTGGCTTGGGGGTAGGAGAAAGGCGCACCACCTAAGACTCCTATCCTCTCAGTGTGGAAACAGCCGGTCTGGAACCAAGCCGAACGCACTGGCCAGCCGGAGGTGGCCCACTACCTCAAGAGCGCCCGCTGGGCGCTTTGGCACAACCCCAAGAACCTCACCGACTGCCAGCAGGCGACCCTCGCCGCCACCGCCAAGAGCTAGGTCGTCAGATTCAGTGGTATACGCAGCGCGAGCCTGTCTACAGGTGACTCCGCTATCTCCTCGGTCAGGCGCATCATGTCCCCAATGAGGTGCCCAGAGATACCGTGTGGCGCGGCGAGGACCAGGTCGGCGGAATGCTCCGGCAAGATGGGCGGTGGGGTGGACCCAGGTGGCCTACACGCGACGTTGGACGGCCTCCGTCTTCGACCGGACGGGTCAACGACATTCGCTTCCGACAAGAATACTGATATGGAATCGGTGGGGAGCACAGCAAGGGAGATCCCAATGGCACACTTCGTACTTTCGGACATCGCTTCCGCGGTCGATATTCAGGCCGGTGCCGTTGTGTCGCGCGTGATCTTCCGCGACAGCCAGACAGAGGTTACGGTCTTTGGATTCGCCGCAGGAGAAGGACTGACCGAGCATCAGGCATCTCGCACGGCTATCGTCCAGGTCATGAAAGGTCGACTTGAGTTCATCGCGAATGGCGAGGAACTCAACGCGGAACCGGGCTTCTGGCTTCACATGGAGCCAGGAACACCTCATAGTCTTACGGCGCGCGAGCCGACCATCATGCTCCTCACCCTCGTTGACACTGGGTGAACCTAAGTTATCTCCCGTACCGTGGTGGGAATTGAGGCCTTCTCCAGGTCCGACCTGATCAGGCAGACAGAGAAGGCCACCGTGGGGTTCTCCTTGGAGTGATCAACGTTCAAGGAGATCCACGAATGGCCTACCCCGGGATGACAGACCAGCAGCGGCGTCATTGACGGTCCGCTTGCCAGTCGGGGTGCCTAGGCACCTGGCAGGGGGTAGGCGGCGCCCCTCTTTGACGACATGGCCGCCGGTATTGGCGCTGGGTGGGGACGCCACGAGGGTGGCTCGGGCATCTGAACTGGGCAGACGCCGCGGCAGTCTCCGCCACGTCCGATCCTAGCCGGTGGCGGTCTCTCCCGTTCCGGCCGACGGGCACTCGGCACGCCGCCGGCAGTCGACGATGGCGAACTCGAAGGCGTCGGCGAGGGCGATCCACGA
>ODAK010006599.1_pt1 | contig 11682 bp, 8 predicted proteins | sample 1539591 | NCBI WGS metagenome assembly ODAK01 (sample SAMEA3539303, study PRJEB22396) | soil metagenome | biome: tundra; feature: field; material: soil | place: USA | collected 2010-05 | depth 0.15 m | reverse complement strand
CGCTCGGCAATGTCGATGAGGTCTACGACCCCGCCTACGTGGAAGATCTCGACCTCGGCTATCGCGCCTGGCAGCGCGGCTGGCCCAGCGTGTACGTGGCCGGCGCTACCGTGGAACACCGCCATCGCGCCACCACGGCGCGCTACTTCACCGAAGCACAGCTCGCCTGCATCCTGGAGGTCAACTATCTGCGCTTCGTCGCCCGCGCCACGAGCGACCGCAAAGTGTTCCGCCGCCTGTGGACGCAGGCGCTCCGCCGGTTGTGGCTGCTCCGTGGCCCCCTCGGCCCCGCCGCCGGCATCGCCCTCCGCGGCGGACCGCGCGCGCCCGCCGCATACTCCGAGAGTCTCTTCCTCGCCCTCACCGATGGCAGCGTCAGCGTCTTCCCGGGACGGATAGCGACCGGCAAACAGCGCATCCTGGTGGCCAGCCCCTACCTGCCATTCCCGCTCTCCCACGGCGGCGCCGTCCGCATGTACAACCTGATGCGCCGCGCTGCCGAAGAGTTCGACCTGCTGCTGATTGCCTTCACGGAACACGCCGCTCCGCCGCCTCCCGAGGTCCTCGACCTCTGCGCCGAGGTGGTGCTGGTGCGGCGCGCCGGCAGCCACGACCTGGCATTCACGGGACGTCCCGAGGTGGTGGAAGAATTCGCTTCCCCCGCGTTCCGCGCCGCGCTCCAGCAGACCGTCCGCAAGTGGCGCCCCGCCGTCGCCCAACTGGAGTTCACGCAACTCGCGCAGTATGCCCCCGATTGCGCGCCGGCGCGCACCATCCTGGTGGAACACGACGTCACCTTCGACCTGTGCCAGCAGCTTCTCCGTTTCGACGACCGCTGGGAAGCGCGCCGCGAACTAGGCCTCTGGCGCGCATTCGAAACCGCCGCGTGGCGCACCGTGGACCGCGTCGTCACCATGAGCGAGCAGGACCGCCGCATGGTAACCTGCACGCCCGCGGTCACACTCGCCAACGGCGTGGATCTCGAACGCTTCCGCCCCGCCCCTGGCACCCCGGAGGCGCGCCGCATTCTCTTCATCGGCAGCTTCGCCCACCGCCCAAACGTCATGGCGGTGGAGTTCTTTCTCAACGAGGTGTGGCCCCTGCTTCACGAGGTCTCGCTCCACATCATCGCCGGCGCGCGCCACGAGCAGTACCCGGTCGCCGCCGATGTGGCGCAGCCCGGCATCACGCTCGATGGTTTCGTCGCCGACGTCCGCCCCGCCTACCAGCGCGCCGCCCTCGTAGTGGCGCCGCTCGTCGCTTCCGCCGGCACCAACATCAAGGTGCTGGAGGCCATGGCGATGGGCAAGGCCGTGGTCTCTACGCCCGCCGGCGTCAACGGCCTCGATCTGGCGCCAGGCGAGGATTTCGTGCTGGTGCGCACGGCCCGGGAAATGGCGGATGCCATCGAAAAGCTCCTGGCCGAACCCGCCGGGCGCGCGCGCATCGAAGCCGCCGCGCGCGCCCGGGTGGAGCGCGATTACAGTTGGGACAGCATCGCCCACGCACAGTCCGCCCTCTACCGCGAACTGATGGAGCTCGATGGGACCAAACCGTAAGCATCTTACGGTTTGCCCACAGTATCCCTTTGTTTTCTTCAGAAGATAAATAGAAAACGTTCAATGTGAACGGTTTCCGGCAAGCGCACACCGCGGCGCGGCTGGTATGGTAACAAGAGATACCCGACATGCCAGTTTATCGCTCTCGCACCACCACTCATGGCCGCAACATGGCCGGCGCGCGCAGCCTGTGGCGCGCCACCGGAATGAAGGACGGGGACTTCGGCAAACCGATCGTCGCCGTGACGAATTCCTTCACCCAGTTCGTGCCGGGACACGTCCACCTCAAGGACCTGGGACAACTCGTTGCCGGGGAAATCGAACGCGCGGGCGGCGTCGCCAAGGAGTTCAACACCATCGCCATCGATGACGGCATCGCCATGGGGCACGGCGGCATGCTGTACAGCCTGCCCTCCCGCGAATTGATCGCCGATAGCGTCGAGTACATGGTGAATGCCCACTGCGCCGACGCCCTGGTGTGCATTTCCAATTGCGACAAGATTACGCCCGGCATGCTGATGGCGGCGCTGCGCCTCAACATTCCGGCGATCTTCGTTTCCGGCGGGCCGATGGAGGCGGGCAAGGTGCAACAGGGCGATCTCATCCGCTCCGTGGACCTGGTGGACGCCATGGTCGCCGCCGCCGACCCGCGCGTCTCCGACGAATTCGCCGGCGAGATGGAACGCTCCGCCTGCCCCACCTGTGGAAGCTGTTCCGGGCTGTTCACGGCCAATTCCATGAACTGCCTGATGGAGGCGCTTGGCCTGGCGCTGCCCGGCAACGGGACGCTCGTGGCCACGCATGCCGATCGCAAGCTTCTGTTCGAAGAGGCCGGGCGGCGCATCGTGGACCTGGCGCGCCGCTATTACGAACAGGACGATACAGGCATTCTGCCGCGCGGCATCGCCACCTTCGACGCCTTCGAAAACGCCATGACGCTGGACATCGCCATGGGCGGAAGCACCAACACGGTGCTGCACCTTCTGGCCGCCGCGCACGAGGCGGAGGTGCCGTTCAGCATGCGCGACATGGACCGCCTCTCAAGGCGCGTGCCGAACCTGTGCAAGGTGGCGCCCTCGTCGCCGGACGTGCATGTGGAGGACGTCCACCGCGCCGGCGGCGTCTTCGGAATTCTGGCGGAACTGGATCGCGGCGGCCTGCTGCATCGCGGCGCGCGCACGGTGCACGCGCCAACCCTGGGCGACGCGATTCTTCAGTGGGACGTGCGGGGCGACGCCGCGGAGAGTGTGCGGGAATTCTATCGCGCCTCTCCCGGCGGAATCCGCACCACCGAACCGTTCAGCCAGAGCCGGCGCTATGCGGCCCTGGACCTGGACCGCGCTCGGGGCGCCATCCGCGATGTGGCGCACGCCTTCAGCCGGGATGGCGGCCTCGCCGTGTTGTACGGCAACATCGCCGGGGACGGGTGCATCGTCAAGACGGCGGGCGTGGACCCGGCAAGCCTGACGTTCACCGGGCCGGCGCGCATTTTCGAAAGCCAGGACGATGCCGTCGAGGGCATTCTGGGCGACCGCGTGCAGCCGGGCGAGGTGGTGGTGATCCGCTACGAAGGTCCCAAGGGCGGGCCCGGGATGCAGGAGATGCTCTATCCGACCAGCTATCTGAAATCCAAGGGCCTCGGGAAGGCGTGCGCGCTGATTACGGACGGGCGATTCTCCGGCGGAAGCAGCGGCCTCTCCATCGGCCACGTGTCTCCCGAAGCGGCCGAAGGCGGGGCGCTCGCGCTGGTGGAGGACGGCGACCCAATCGAGATCGATATTCCGCGGCGCAGCATACGGCTGGATGTGGGCGAGGCGGAGATGGCGCGGCGGCGGGAGGCCATGCAGGCACGCGGGGAGGCGGCGTGGAAGCCGGTGTCGCGCCGGCGCACGGTTTCCAAGGCGTTGCAGGCCTACGCCGCCATGGCCACCAGCGCCTCGCGCGGCGCGGTCAGGGAGTTCTAAAGGTACAGATGTGACCTTTGTGGGGCAGCTTGGCAAGCTGCGGCCGATTGTCAATCGGCCCACTGGCGGGTTGGCAACCCGCCGCAGCTTACCAAGCTGCCCCACAAGCCACCGTCTATTGGACGGCTACGGTGGCGGCGCTGGCGCCGGATTGCGATTTCGCCGTGCCAACGGTGACCACGACGGGTTGCGTGCCGGTCGGCGCGGTCAAGGGAATGATCACGTTGACCTGCATGAGTCCGGAGACCTCGCCCGCGGCAGAACCGGCGTAGGCTACCACGGCATCCACTCCCCCGATGGTGACGGTCACCGGAAGTAGCGGATACTTCAGAGCGGAAGCTACGGGCGGTATGATGGCGCCATCCACCCCGCCGGGATTGGTTTGACCTTCGCCAGTCATATAGATGGAGATCACGTTCCCGCGCTTCTCGGGGTTGGCAGCGCCGTTGAGGCTATTATCCTGATTGAGGATGGAGCCGGGGCCGGTGCCCTGTGAATTCTGCGTATAGATGCCGGGAACCGTGGCCACAACGTTATAGGAGACGGGAGCCGATTGGACGCCGGCGTACTCCACCACGATGTTGGTGCTGGTGCGCCCGCTGACGCCATAGGGCACCCAGACGCTGGTCTGGCCGGTAGAGGAGTAGAAGACAGGCGCCGGCACGTTGTCAAACAACACGCGGGTGTTGCCGGCGACCGTAGTGAAGGCGCTGTTGACCACGGTGCCGTAAGCGAGCGTGGCGGGTCCGATTCCGACGCCGAAGATCGCGACATTCTCTCCCGGCGAAACCGCGCTCGTGATGTAATTGGCCGCATTGGCCACGGCGGTGATGACCGGCTTGGGAATCGCAGTCACGACGAGGGTGACGGGAGTGGTGGTGGGTGAGAGGGCGTTGGCGGAGTTGACGATCACCTTGCCGGTGTATGTACCCGCCAACAGGCCGTTAGTCGACACCGAAACGGCGAAGGTGGCCGGCGCGTTGCCGGTGGCCGGCGCCACGGCGAGCCACGTCTGTCCGGCGATGTCGTACTGCACCTGGGCGGTCAGCGGCACGGCGCCGGTGGCTCCGGTGGCGCTCACCAGGAGATTCTGCGCCGGCGGCACGGCCAGGCCGATGGTATAAGAGAAAGCAAGCGTAGTGGGCGAAGCGGAAAGCACAGCCGGCGCCGCCACATTGAGGACTACCTGGACGGTGGCAGGGCTACCGCTGGCGCCCGCCGAGGTGATGGTGACACTGCCAAAGTACTGGCCCACGCCGAGCGCCACGGTAGCGTCGATCGAGACCTGCACATTAGCGGGCGTCGTGCCGGAAGCCGGAGTGGCTTTGAGCCAGCTGCCACCGTTTTGGGTGCTGGTGGCGACGGTGAAGTTCAAGGGGGCGCTGCCGGTAAGGGCGACGCTCTGCGCGGCCGGAGCCGTACCGCCCGCTACCTCGGCGAAGGTCAACGTAGTGGGAGTAGCGGCGAAGGTCCCGGGATCAACCTTGAAATGCACATTGATGGTAGGACTGTTCCCCGCCCCGGGCGAAGTCAGTTGGATGCTGCCGGTGTATGTGCCGGCGGTGAGTTTGGACCCATCGACGGAAACCGTCAGGGTGCCGCTGGTAGAGGTATTGCCGCTGGCCGGAGAGACGGAGAGCCAATTGACGGAGGTGTTGCTGTTGGCCACGACGTTATAGTTCAAGGGCTGACCGGTACTGCCGATGGTTACGGTCTGCGAAGGGGGAGCGGGCCCGCCCAGAACCTGGTCGGGGAAGGTGAGATCTGACGCACTCACGGTCAGCGACCCGGTGGTCACAGTCAGTGTCACCGGAATGGTGACCGGGCTATTGACGACGGCCGCACTTCCGGAGCCGGTCGCGGTGACAGTCACGGTTCCGTTGTAGGTACCCGCGACGAGGCCGGCGGAATTCACCGAAACGGTGAGACTGTTGCCGGTGCTGGTGGATCCGCCCACCGTGTTGACGGATAGCCAGCTGCCCTGGGGCTGGATGGCCACCGCGTAGGTCAGCACGTCGGAGCCGGTGCTGCCGAGGGTGATGGTCTGCGGCGCCGGAGATGGCGATCCAAACCCGACCACAAACAGCGGAGGATCGGGCGGCGTAAGCACCAGTTGCGCGGTGGTGGAAATCAACAGCGTCACTGGGATACTGATCGGACTGCCCACGACAGCCGCGCCCGTAGCAGGGTTGGTGGCGGTGATGGTAATGGTGCCGGTGCAGGGTGAATTGGCGGCGGTCAGGCCGGTGGTGGTGACGGACACGGTGAGGGTGTCTTTCGGATTCGCCATACCGGTTAAGGAGTTGTTGGCGTTGGCCGCTAGCAGCCAGGTAGAGCCCGTGCAGGTAGTGGTGGCCACGGACGCCGTATAGTTGAGCGGCACGCCGGTGCTGCTGGTAAGTGTCACGCTCCGCGCCGCCACGGCGGCGGACTGCCCGATCTGGTACGGGAAGCTCAGCGAACTGACGCTGGCGGAGATGGTGGGATCGTTGGTGACCGTCAGCACCACGGGAATCTGCTGGGCGGTGCTACCCGGCGTGGGGGGGGACACGTTGATGGTGGCGGAATAGGTGCCGACCGGCAGTCCCGCGGGGTTGACGGAGACGCTTAAGGGCGCGGCGGTAGTGCCGGAAGTGTTCACCGAGAGCCACGACGTATCGGCGGTAGGAACATAATTGCTCGGGGTGAGCGTATAGGACAGGAGGCTTCCGGTGGAGGTGATGTTCACGCTTTGCGCGGCCGGGGCGTTGGTCGTCAACTGGTAGACGAAACTCAGCGTGTTATTGGGCACGTTGAGCAAGGGCGTGCTGGAGACGACAAGCTTGACCGGAACATCCTGCTGCGTCGGACTGCCTCCCGGCGTTTGCACGGTGAGGGACCCGGTATACGTCCCGGCTGCCACGCCATTGGGGTTCACCGTGACGGCGATCGCCAGCGAACCGGTGGTGGCGCTGATGGCGCCGGTACCCGTGTTGATGGTGGCAAAACTCCAGTTGCCGGTAGTGACATGACCCGTGACGCCTACCGTCAGCGGCTGCGAGGCGTAAACGTTAAGTGTCTGGGTGGGGTTAGGCGCCCCAATCCCGGTTTGATAGTTGAAGATGAGTCCTGACGCCGGGTCGAAGGTCACCGGGGGCGCGGGCACGACATTGAGGGTGAGGGACAGGACCGCCGAGGGGTCCGTCCCGGCTGGCACGGGCGAGAACGCGAGGGAGCCGTTGTAGGTTTTCGGCGCCAGACCACTGTTGACGATGTTGGTCATCGATACCGTAAGCGTGGTGCAGGTGGGATTCACCAGGTACGTAAACCAATTGATGTCGGCGGTGGGAACCACCGTGCACCCGCTGTTGGCGCCGCTGATGTTGAAACTTTGCTGCGGCGGAACCGTGCCACCGACCGTGTAAGTGAAGGTGTACGAGGACGGGTTCACCGCAATGGCGCTTATTCTAAAGGTCACCGCGATGGGGGAATTGGCGGACGAGCCGCCCTGGACGACGATGTTGGCGGTCAAGGTTTCCGCCGGAAGGCCCGTGGGATCGGCGGAAATGACGACTGCCGCGGGGGTGGTACCGGCGAAGCCGAAGGACTGCCCATTCGCTTTGAGCCAGGGAGAACTCGTGTACGAGAGGGTGAAGGCCAGGGCACTTCCATTACTGCTGGTGATATTGATTGTCTGGGTAACTGGAGAGCCGCCGACCTGACCTTGAAGGGCCAGCGTCGGTTTATCCACTACGATCGTTTGCGCACTCAACCCGGGTGCGGAAGCAAGCGCAAGCAGCGGCAGAATGAGGCGGGAAATCGAAAGAACTCTCTTCAAGGTAAACCTCCAAAAAGTGCGGGCAGTTCCCACTGGAGAACGCCACAGCGCAGAATTCACTGTGCACGGCGCGTGCCATGTGGCGTTTCCTCACAGAAACATGATGGGGCAAAAATGTTTTATATTCAATAGACTTCACGAGTTACAGGCAATGCAAGGGGGGACCATCGGGCGATGTTCCTGGGGCGGCGGACGGTACACCTCGACACAGCCGCTGTGACAGGGGGCCACGATCTCAAGCGCCGTACAGAGCGTGTGAAACGGCGTAGTGTAAGACTGCCGGCGGAAGCCCGGCGGGGCTTTCATGGCGTGCCAGCGCGCCGCGGATTTCCGAAGAGGAGATGGCGACTTCGATATCGTCGATGCGGTCGAACTCGACGCCCGGAGGCGATTGGTAGAGGTGTCCGGGGCGGCTGACCACGAGGAAGCGGACGCCGGAAGCCACGTCGCGCCAGCGGTGCCAGGTGCGAATCTCGGCGAACGCGTCGGCGCCGATGAGAAAATACAACTGGTCGGCGGGCGCCAGGCGCGCGCGGATCTTTTCGATGGTTACGATGGAGTAGCTGCGCGCGGTGTTCTCCTCGATGCGCGAGACTTCGAATCGCGGGTCGCCCTGACAAGCAAGTTCCGCCATGCGGACACGGTCGGTGTAGGGAGCGTGGGTGACGCCGGCTTTGTGAGGCGGATGGGCGGCGGGGACGAAGAGCACGCGGTCGAGGTGGCAGCGGGCGGCGGCCTCGCGCGCCAGAGCCAGATGTCCCTCGTGGATGGGATCGAAGGTGCCGCCGAAGATCGCGAGTTTCACGGAGTACACCGGGGGTGGTGGTCCTGCCTGCGGGGTGCCCTCTGGGCCGCTTTCAGCCGGCTGGACCCGCTGGAAAGCGGGTCCGCAGCCTGGATAGGCTGCCCCACATCTACGTCCTCTCTATGGTGACGGAGTTGAGGCGGACTTCCTTGATGGGACGGTCCTGGCCGCCGCGGGGGAGCTTGGAGATCTTCTCTACTACGTCGTAGCCCTCGATGACTTCGCCGAAGATGCTGTGCTTGTTGTCGAGCCACGGGGTGGCGGCGACGGTGACGAAGAACTGGCTGCCGTTGGTGCCAGGTCCGGCGTTGGCCATGGAGAGGAAGCCGGCCTTGGTGTGTTTCAGGGTGGGGTGGAACTCGTCGGCGAATTTGTAGCCGGGTCCGCCACGGCCCGTGCCTTCGGGATCGCCGCCCTGGATCATGAAATCCGGAATGACGCGATGAAAAACGGTGCCGTCGTAGAACGGCTTCCCGGTCTTGGAGCCATCGGCAAGGGAGACAAAGTTGTTCACGGTATTGGGCGCCTTGTCGGCGAAGAACTTGGCCTTGAACTTGCCTTCGGTGGTATCGAATACGGCGTAGATTTCGTTGGGCATCTCTAGAATTGTAGCAGGACGTCTATGGTGGACCACGCTCGACAAGTGGCCCCTGATTTGCTAACATGTTTTTATCATTGTGGTTGAACTGCCCGAACAATCCATACCAAGCCGGCACGTCATCCCTCCAGCACCACATCCGAGGAGTAAACCTTAGGAAATCTATGGCTTCTAACACGTATTCCCAGGGCGCCCAAGTCGAGCATCTGAAGTTCGGGTTGGGGACGGTCATGTCCAGCAGTGAAGAGCGAATCGTTATCAAATTCGACGATCACGGCGAAAAGAAGTTTGTCACCACCTTGGTGATGGGTAGTTTAAAGAAGAGCGACCGGGCGGCGCCTGTCGAGAAGAAGGGCACCCGCAAGAAGAAAATTCCCGTGCCCGCGACGGCGTAGCACGCAGGATTTCGAGGACACTTTCGTTGAACGCAAGCCAGAAACGGTTATTTGAAGAGGCCCGCAAGCGCAATCCGGACCTCAAGATGCCATCCGAGACCAAGCCGCCGGCGAATTGGTCGGAAGCCGATCTCCAGTTGGTCAAGCAGGGAGTCGGCGACAAATCCAGCAGGCCGGTGACTCCGGCTGCCGCCACCGGGGATGCCACCGGCGAAGCTCCCTCCGGTGAACAGAGCGGAAGCGTGGTGACCTACTTCGAAGCCAAGGGCTTCGGGTTCCTGCGCCCCGACGATGGTGGAAGGGATATCTTCTTCCACGTCTCGCGCCTCTCCGAAGGCTTGGCCACGGACCTTCGTCCGGGCACGCGGGTGCTCTACGAACTGGGCATGGACCGCACCGGGAAGATGGCGGCAAGCAGCCTGCGCATCCCGCCGCCGGCGGCTCCCGCGGCCGCGGAATAGCAGCTATAATAGGAAGACTCCACAAGGTCTCTCGCACGGATACCCTTGCGGGGTTGGTCTATTTTCATGTTCGACAACCTATCAGATAAACTGCAGCGGGTGTTCAAGAACCTGCGCGGCGAAGGTAAACTCTCGGCCGAGAACATGGAGAGCGCCCTGCGCGAAATTCGCATGGCGCTGCTGGAAGCCGACGTCAACTTCAAAGTTGTCAAACAGCTGATCGAGAACATCAAGCAGAAGGCCGTGGGCGAGGAAGTACTCAACGCGCTGTCCCCCTCGCAGCAGGTAATCAAGATCGTTCACGAAGAGCTGATCAAGATTCTGGGGAGCCACGAATCCAAACTGCGCTATGCCAACGAGCCGCCCAGCGTTTTCCTGATTGTGGGTTTGCAGGGCTCGGGCAAGACCACCTCGACGGGTAAACTGGCGCGCTGGCTTTCCCGGAACGGCCACACGCCGATGATGGTCTCAGTGGATGTGTACCGCCCGGCGGCGCGTGAGCAGCTGAAGGTGGTGGCCCGCGAGATCGGCCAGCCAATCTATGAAGGCACGCCCGAAGAGACGGCGCCGCTGGACCTGGCACGCTCGGCGCGCCGGGAAAGCGTCAATCGGGGCCGCGACGTGCTGCTGGTGGACACGGCCGGCCGCCTGCACATCGATGACGACCTGATGGTGGAGTTGCAGCAGCTAAAGGAGCAGCTCAACCCGGTGGAAATCCTCTTCGTGGCCGACGCCATGACGGGACAGGACGCCGTCAAATCGGCCGACGAATTCCACAAGCGGCTCGGCATCACGGGCGTAATCCTGACCAAGATGGACGGCGACGCCCGCGGCGGCGGCGCGATCTCCATCCGCCACGTCACCGGACAGCCTTTGAAATTCGTCGGCGTGGGCGAGAAACTCGACGCGCTGGAGCCGTTCCACCCCGACCGCGCGGCCAACCGCATCCTCGGCATGGGCGATATCCTCAGCTTCATCGAGAAGGCCGAGGAAGCCATCGACAAGAAGCAGGCCGTGGAGATGCAGCGCAAGCTCATCGAGAACGATTTCACGCTCGAGGACTTCCGCAATCAGCTCAAACAGATCCGCAAGCTGGGGCCGCTGGAATCGCTGCTGGGCATGATGCCCAAGGTGGGGATTCTGAAGGATCTCAAGGACGTCAAGGTTGACGAGAACGAAATCAATCGCGTGGTGGCGATCGTCGATTCGATGACGTACCGCGAGCGCGACAATCATATGATCATCAACGGAAGCCGGCGCCGGCGCATCGCCAAGGGCAGCGGCACTACCGTGCAGGATGTCAACCAGTTGTTGAAGCAGTACGGGCAGATGAAGAAAATGATGAAGACCTTCTCGGGTGGCTTCATGGGCAAAAAGCTCGGTAAGATGAAGTTGCCCGGTGGGTTTCCATTCGGCAATCTGCCTTCGTAAATTTGGGAAAGGTTCGGGCAGGTCGTTCGGTGATTGATAAAGAATGACCGGCCCCACATTGGAGTATTCATGCTGATGATTCGCCTGGCGCGGTTTGGCGCCAAGAAGAAGCCGTTCTATCGTGTCGTGGTAATTGAGAAGGAGCGCGCCCGCAACGGCCGCAATCTGGAAGTGGTGGGACACTACAATTCACTGACCTCGCCGAAGAAGGTCATGCTGAAGCATGATCGCATCGAGTACTGGGTGAAGAACGGCGCCCAGCTGTCCGACACCGTGAAGAGTTTGGTGGAAAAGAATCCTCCCGTTCCCGTGCTGCCGGCAGTTTAGGCGGTCGCCCGAGCGTAAGGAATCGAACCCCTACGCAGGTTGCCGCTCGCGAGTGCATGGCTGGGTTCGGTTACCATTGACTTTGGGAAGGCGGGGTGAATGAAACAACTGGTTGAAGATATCGCGAAAGCTCTGGTCGACATCCCGGACGAGGTTGTGGTCTCCGAGGTCGCGGGCGAGCAGGTCACCGTTCTGGAACTGAGGGTGGCCCCCAGCGATCTTGGCAAGGTGATCGGCAAACAGGGTCGAACCGCGCGCTCCATCCGCACGATTCTTGGGGCGGCGGGAATGAAGCTGAATCGCCGGTTTACCCTGGAAATCCTTG
>ODAK010006598.1_pt1 | contig 11686 bp, 11 predicted proteins | sample 1539591 | NCBI WGS metagenome assembly ODAK01 (sample SAMEA3539303, study PRJEB22396) | soil metagenome | biome: tundra; feature: field; material: soil | place: USA | collected 2010-05 | depth 0.15 m | reverse complement strand
GGAATCGATCCTCGACCGCTCTGCCATGCGCTGCACCTCGTCAAGCATGATGCCGTCGAGGATCGATTCCTCCACGACGGCGGACACCGTTAGGTTCCGGTCCTTCGCGCGGCGCTCCAGAACGCGAACGATGAACGGCGGAAGGGTGACTTCGATTGCAGACTGCGGCGGTTTCGGCATGGTCTTACTTAGTCCTCGGACAATGGTGCGAACTTTAGCCGTGGACGAAGATGCAAGTCAAGATGCCGCCGACGAAAGGGAAGAAGTCACCGGCTGCGGTCAAGTTCGGATTGCGCATCCGCGAGCTGCGGCGCGTGAAGGAATGGACTCAGGAAGACCTCGCGGAGCGATCCGGTATGAACGTCGTCCAGATCAGCCATCTTGAAGGTGGACGGAACGAGGCGAAGATCAGCACGATACTCCGGCTCGCGAAGGCGTTCGGGATCACGGCGGGGGAGTTGCTCAAGCCGTTCAGGTAAGGCAAAATGTAGGTTCGGCAAAATACAAAACCCGGCTTGTAGGCCGGGCGTTTTGTCGTCAGCAGGAAGGCTTTCGATCATGGAGATTTTGCCATGTCGATATCTGCCTGTCAACCAAATTGGACACACCCGCCACCAAAACAGTCCGCTCCTACCTCGGCACGCTCGGTAACGTGGCGTGGAACCGCCACCGCTGGGGGTTGCTGATGACCTTCGGTGTACCTGCGCTAATAGACTGCACGCAGATTCTCGCCCAATTGCACCTTGGCCTATTGTCGAGCGGGCGTGCGTGGCCTTTGATCTTGGCGATCATGGAATCCTACGTACCGTACTTCGGCGCGTCCCTCGTATTCTTGTTCGGTTACACGTCGTGGTTGATTTGGAAAGAGCAGCAGACTTCGATCGAGACGAAACAACAGCTCATCGACTGCGATCGTGCTGAGCGCGATGCCACAGCGCAACAGTTGCGCGCCAACGCCGATCGCCGCGTTGCCGTTATCGAAAGTAAGCTGTCAGAGGCGACGGCAACGATTGCAGCTCTCCGCCGCGACGAAGAGCCGGATGTCATGCTGGAGTACTCATCACCCGGCCCGTTCGTACTCCGGAACTACGGTTCCGCGGCATCAAAGATTAGCGTCAAACTTGAAACCGCCGCTCGCGGTCACGTTACGGGTGGACCCGATTGGTACGCTATCGATTTCAGGATAGTTCCGGATCTCCACGCGGGGCAGCCGATTCCAATTGATCCTGATGTTACCCCCACGACGTGGGCTCGAATCTTTGGTGAAAAGGACGATCCGGGCCTTATCAATATTCTCGGCGTTTTGGCACGACTGATGGCGCGCGACATACAGGATAAACAACATCCAGGCCAAAGCAGTTCGTCAACGACCGACATCATCCTTGCTGCCATGGAGCCAATCCGGTTTCCAATGAGCGTTACCTACAGTGATCGCAACGGAACCGGTGAGTGGGTTCGCAACGAAACTCTTGTTTACGAGCCAAAAACTCGTTGGGCTTATATCGAGCATGGAACTCGTACGGGCGGTGTCGCTACGATAAAGGCCAGTCAGGAGAGCGCCCATCCGGCGTAGGCATTCGGAGTTCTAAACATCTGTAATATTTGATGTTTGCTACTTGAATCTACTCAAGCCAGCATACATTGTTACATATGAACAGGCTGCCGGTTGAGAAGCGAGTCCAATTCCTCGGAGCCATCGTTGAAGGCATGGGGAGTTCGGGCCGCGTGCCGCATCTCGGGCATCGCGAAAGGAACCGGCCTTCGTCTCATTCGCGAAGTCGGCGCTGGCTGCGAAGCGTATCAGCGGCAGTGGATTCGCGGTCTCGAAACCACGCGCGTCGAAGCCGATGAGGTTTGGTCGTTCTGCTACTCGAAAGAGAAGAACGTCCCGGCTGGTATCCCGCAGGAAATCCGCGATCGTTTCGGCTGGGGCGATGTGTGGACTTGGACGGCACTCGACTCCACGTCAAAGCTGATGATTACGTGGCGCGTAGGCGACCGATCGGCAGCAACCGGTGATCCGTTCATTCAGGACATCGCAGACCGCGTGACGGGCCGGATTCAGCTCTCCACGGACGGACACGCGGTCTACCCGCAAGCGGTTGAGTTGGCGTTCGCTGGTAACGTCGATTACGCAACCGTGGTGAAAGAGTACGCGTCAACGCCCGGCACCACGGACAAGCCAGCGCACGTCCGCTACTCGCCCGGTGTGTGTCTCGGAGTGATGAAGACGCGTGTGCAGGGTGAGCCGGACATGAAGCTGGCATCTACCAGCTATGTCGAGCGAAGCAACCTAGCGGTCAGGATGCTGAATCGTCGCTCACCCGCCTGACGAATTCATTCAGCAAGCGGATTGAGTACCACAAGGCCGCACTCGCGCTGACGTTCTTCTATTACAACTTCTGCCGCAAGCATTCGACGCTGAAGGGGAAAACTTCGGCGATGGCGGCAGGGATCACTACGACGGTGTCGAGCGTGCGGGATATGTTGTTTGCGTCGGATCAGGCGTCAATCGCGTAATTTTCCGGCAGCTCGGAGTTCTTCACGTTCCTTACGGGATAAGTAGATTTGTGACCCCGTAAAGTCAGCGTAAATTCTGAGATAGCGCTCAATTTGAGCCAAGGCGTCGGCTGATGGCTGTTGGTCTATTCGCGATTGCCACGCTCGGCGCATTACTTGAATGGGCTCATCACTTGGCGGGGCAGAAATCGAAAATGGCAGAATGGTGCCGTCCTCGAACCAAACTCTGACCCAAACCGCCTTCCCTACAAATGGTGAATTCTCACCTACGAATTTTGCTTCACACAATCTATAGACTATCTCGCTAAGTCTTTCCGACTTAAGGGACTCCTGGTTCGCAAGCAACCATGCTTCTGCCGCGCGACCGCCAGCGCCGATTGCACGGAATCCGAAACTGGTATACGGAGTACAACGTCCGATCCCGTCAGAAGAGAAAATCTGCGGCCGGAGTCCCTCATCAAAACCAAAACCACAAACGAGCAGTTCGGTAGGGTCTTGATACAACATCTCGGTAGTAATCCGCCCATGGGCTTCTCCTATCTTTAGGCCGATCTGATCAACCAAGTCTCCGCCACCGGAACTCTCCAGTGCCGCCAGTTGATCAAAATCCATCCGGTATTGCTGCGCCAGAACCTCGCGCTCAATTCGACGATTGATGACAGCGTCGTAAGCATTCTCTACCTCGCGCATGAGTTCCGAACTAGACCATTCGCGATCTGGAGCGGCAGCCAAAGCCTCCTTAATGTGATTACTAAGATCATCGAAAATCGCGGGCTTACCGGAATACAGACAGAACCATCGCGATCGGCTACCGCGACTGTCGCTCCAAAGCAGCTCGGCGGTCTTGATATCAGCCACATCCATCGCCCCGACATCGTCCGCTAGCATCATGTCGCTAACCGTGACGATTACGCCGAGGCCGTCAGATTTAGCTGCGATACAAACTGTCATGGAGCCGGGTAGCCTATCCGGGCGCGGCCCGGTTGTCACCGATAGCTTTTGGAAGCGGCGATCAGGCAGACGAGACGGACGGAACGAAGGGCGAACAGGCGATGGATGCAGTCTCGGGCGAAGCAACGGACGTGGGGTCATTCCGGCCTCCGCGAACCGGCCAAGTTATCTGCTGTTACGGAATCAGGTTCAAACTGACCCATGACCGGCCCAAAACCGTTTCACGCGAAGACGCGAAGACGCGAAGAAGGCATCCTGCGCGTCAGCGCCCTTCGCGTCTTCGCGTCTTCGCGTGAAACGGTAGCCCCACGTAGTACCATCCGCAACGAAGCCTAGGGGTGGCCGCAACCACGGCCTGAGATCACACCCTGGAACCTGATCCGGTTTGGACCGGCGTAGGGAAAGGCATCGGAGTCATCATGAGGGTTGTTCGCGTCGTTTCCTTTCTCCTCTTTCTTCCTGTTGTTGTTTCTGCCGCCGCGTTGAAGGGCATCGTTCGGGGCGTTGATGGAAAGCCGATCGACGCGGCGACTGTGGCGGTCGAGGGATATCGCACGGCGACGACCGATATCGAGGGCCGCTTCGCGCTCGATGTTCCGGCAGGGAAGTACACGCTCATCGTCACGCGCAGCGGATTCCAGGCGGCGGCGATTCCGGCGAGCACGGATGGGGAAGTTGCCATCACGCTGCGGCCCGGCCTCGCCGAGAACATCGTCGTCAGCGGGATTCGCGCGGAAGCGCAGACGCCGGTGACGAAGAGCGATGTCGACCGCGGGACCATCGACCGCGATTACTACGGGCAGGACATCCCGCTGCTCTTGCGCGATACGCCGTCGATCGATACGTACACCGAATCCGGCATTGGAGGATCGGGGTACTCGTACATCACCTTGCGCGGGATCAGTCCGACGCGGCTCAACTTCACGCTGGATGGCGTGCCGCTCGCCGATTCTGAGGATATGGGGACGTGGTTTGCGGACTTCCCGGACCTCGCGCGGTCGCTGCAATCGGTTCAGGTGCAGCGCGGCGTCGGGACATCGACGGTCGGCTCGCCCGCGTTCGGCGGGTCGATCAATTTCGAATCGATCGCGCTGGCGCCGGCAACGTCGACGAGCGCCGAGGTTGGCGTTGGATCGTTCGGAACGAAGAACGCCACCGTCGGATACCAGTCGGGGGCGCTGCCGGGCGGCTATGCGTTCTACGCGCGGTTGTCGGCGGATCAGTCGGATGGATTCCGCGAGTCGTCGGGATTTCGCGGCCACAACCTCTTCGTCAGCGCGGCGAAGCAAAATGACAACTCCCAGTTGCGCTTGACCGGCTTCACCGCCCACGAGTGGACGCAGCAATCGTTTGACGCGGCGGACGCAGACACACTGGCGACGAATCTGCGCGCCAATCCGCTCGGCCCGCAGGACCGCGACAGCTTCGGCTACGACCTCGCGCAGTTGCAGTACCTGCGCGCCCTTTCGCCACAGACGAACATGACAGCCTCGGCGTTCTATCAGCGCGGTTACGGCTGGTACCGGCTGTCCGGCGATCAGTACGGTCTCGATGGTCTGCTCATCGGTTCGATGGTGACGCTGAGTACCACGCACGGTCCGTGGACCGCCAACTACGGCCTGCACGTGAACGAGTTCCAGCGCACGCATACGCTCGACTCGGGTGGCTCGCGCCTCTATTCGAACTACGGCACGAAGGGGGAGGCCAACGCCTTCGCCAAGCTGCGCTACGACGAGGGCTCGTGGCATCTCTATTCCGATGCCCAGCTCCGCACGACCAACTTTCACTACCATGGCGACGTCGCCATCGCGCCGATCCGCTGGACGTTTTTCAATCCCAAGCTCGGCGCTCGCTACGACCTTTCTCCAACCACCGGCGTCTACTCCTCGGCGGGCATCTCCACGCGCGAGCCGACGCGCAACGATCTCTTTCAAGGCGAGGACAACGCCTCGTTCGCGCACGATCTGCACGCCGTGCGCCCCGAGCGCGTCGTCGATCTCGAAGCGGGATGGGATGCCCATCGCGGACCGCTGACGGTCAGCGCGAACGTCTACGCAATGGAGTTTCGCCACGAGATCGCATCGACTGGCGAGCTGTCCGACATCGGACTCTTGCTGCGTCGTAACGTCGATCGCAGCTACAGGCGTGGCATCGAGATGGAGTATGGGTGGCAGGCGATGCCGAAGTTGCATCTGCGCGGGAACGCCAGCATCAGCCGCAACCGCATCCACACGTGGACGCAGTTCTACGATGTTTACGACGCCGCGGGAAACATCACCGGCAGTGAGCCGATCACGTATCACGACGTCAACCCTGTGCTGACGCCGGCGATGATCGTCAATCAGTCGATCGACTACCTTGCATCGTCGTCGCTCACCCTCGGCGTGACCGGACGGCACGTCGGACGCTCCTATCTCGACAACACGAACAACGCCTCCTTCGTCGCGCCGGCGTTCTCGACGATCGATGCGAGCTCGGCGATCCGCCTCTCTCGGGACACGACGTTGCGCGTGCAGATCAACAACGTCCTCAACGACAAGCGCGTCTTCCCGAGCGGCTACAGCTACCTCTTTCTCACTCCCGAAAAGACAATCAGCGGCATCTCCTACTACTACCCGCAGGCCACGCGGAACGCCGTGGTGATGGTAGATTTCCGGCGTTGACCTTCACGCCACTCGAGATCGCCGCGGTCATTTTCACGCTGGCGAACGTGTGGCTGGCGGTGAAGGAGAACATCTGGACCTGGCCCACCGGCATCGCCAGCGTTCTGCTCTACCTCGTCGTTTTCTGGCGGTCGCATCTCTATCTGAACGCGGGCCTGCAGCTCGTCTACTTCGCGCTCTCGATTCACGGCTGGTACGAGTGGCTGCACGGCGGCGAGAACAAGACCGAGCTGAAGATCACGCGCGCATCGTCGAAGATGTGGACGATTCTGATGTCGATCGGCGTCCTTCTCACGGTCGGATTTTTCTGGCTGCTGCGCGCAACGTCGCATGACGCCTCGCTGCCGGTCTGGGACGCGGTGACGACCGCGTTCAGCATCGTCGGACAATTCATGCTGAACACGAAGATCGTGGAGAACTGGTTGATCTGGGCGATCGTCGACGTGATCTACGTCTTCATGTTCATCGATCAGAAGCTGTATCTCACCGCCGGGCTTTACGCCTTCTTCGTCGTACTTTGCGTGAAAGGGCTTCTCGATTGGCGCCGCACCGCGCACGCGTCTGTTTGATCGGGCCGGAGTGCTCGGGCAAGACGACGCTTGCGGAGCGGCTTGCGGTCAGGTTCGATGTTCCGTGGGTCCCCGAGTTCGCGCGTGAGTACGCGCTGCGTGCCGGCCGGCTGCTGAGCTTCGAGGATGTCGTTCCCATCGCCCTGGGACAAATGGCGCTGGAGGACGCAGCCGCGTACGACAGTCTGATCATCCTTGATACGGATCTCGTCAGCACGGTCGTTTACAGCGGGCATTACTACGCTCAATGTCCGGTGTGGATCGGGCGCGAAGCCCGGGCGCGGAAGGCTGATCTCTATCTTCTGACGGACATCGATATCCCGTGGGCTGCCGATGAGGTACGCGATTCGGCGGCCACCCGCGCGGCACTGCACGGCGAATTTTCCACGACGCTGGCTGCGTACGGTGCGCATTTCGTCGCAATCCGCGGCGACTGGGATGCGCGGTTTGCGGCCGCAGAGATGGCGATTGAGGGTATTCACGCGAAGACGCGAAGACGCGAAGGAGCGAGTTAGCTTTTTTTCTTCGCGTCTTCGCGTGAGTGCTCTACGCCGCCATGTAATCGGTGCGGTCGATGACGAGCAGGAGGACGCAGCCGTCGTCGCTCACGATCTCGCCGTGATGTGTGCCGCCGTCGGCGTGATGGAAGTCGCCCTTGTTGAGGTACGTCGATCCGATGCGGCAGCTTCCGCTGATGACGAAGGAGTCTTCGGGGCCGTGGTGATCGTGTCCGCCGAGGTGCGCGCCGGGAGCGAAGGTCATCAGGAGCGTTGCCGTGCCTCGGGTTTCATCGACGGACAGCTCTTTCATCGTCACGCCGGGCACGAGGCGAAGCCAGCGCCCTTCGTTCTCGCGAACGGTGCGCGTGCTCTGCGGCGTGTCGCGGGCGGCGGCCAGGATGCGGGCGCGGAGTGCGGCAGGCGGATCGACCGGCTCGATCGTTGAGGCGACCACGGCATCGAGCAGATTGAGATCTTCGATTGAGAGCGCTTCCGTCATTTCGTCCCTGCCGCGAACTGGCCGCGTAACTCGCTCATTCCAGCGCTCAACATCCCGCGGACGTCCGCTTCCGAGATTCTGTAAACCGTTGCCAGATCGCTCACTGTCATGCCGTACCAGGCGTCCTCGACCATCTGGCGAGGAGTCGCCACTGTTGGTAGTACGGCTGCCGGCCGCTTTTGGGTTTGTCGGGCCAGGGCATGGTCCCGGGTGGCCCGGACGAGAAAGGTCTCGGGATCGTGGACCTCGTCATTCCTGCCCAGCGCATCGAACGCGTCGGCGAGCGCATCGGCGGCTGCATCGCGATCACCGGTAATGCGCAGCGCAAGCGCACACAGGCGCGAGGCTTGACGGTCGTACAGGTCGGCAATGGCCTGGCGATCGAGCATGGGATGGCGTTGAGTTTAGCTGATCTGGGGTGTGGGGAGTGGGGTGTGGGGAGTGGGAGTTGTTTTTCGATAAGTTGGCTGTTGGGACGCTCTCGGTAGTCGGTCGTCGGTAATCGAGAGTCGGGAGACCGGTTCTACTCCCACTCCCTACCCCCCACTCCCCACCCCCGAACTACCATGCACTCATGAACTGGCTCATCAAGAACTTTCTTCGTGGCCTCATCATCGTCGTGCCGATCGCGCTGACGCTCTATCTGATCTACGAGGCGTTCACGCGGATCGACCATCTGCTGAATCTGCCGACGCCCGGAGCGGGATTCGCGATCACGATCGTGGCCATCATCGCCATCGGTGCGCTGGCATCGAACTTCTTCGTTCGCAAGTTTCTCAACCTCACCGAAACGCTCTTCACGCGGGCGCCGCTCGTGCGGCTGATCTACGCATCGATCAAGGATCTCCTGGAGGCGTTCGTCGGCGACAAGAAGCGTTTCGATCAGCCGGTCACGGTGATGATCACCGAGGGGGTACGGACGCTGGGATTCATCACGCAGGATGATCTGGAGTTTCTTGCGCTTCCCGGGCAGGTGGCGGTCTATCTCCCGTTCTCCTACAGCATGGCCGGGACGCTTCTGCTGGTGCACCGCGATCGGGTGGAGCGGGTGGCCATCGACAGCGCCAGCATCATGGCCCTGGTCGTGTCGGGTGGGGTGTCGCGGGCGGTGGGCGCCAAGGCAATTGATAGTTGACAATTGATAATTGACAATTGACAACGGGCAGTGACGGCGTCGCGGCCAGAGCAGGCTCGGAGATCAAGACTGGAGATCAGAACTGGGAGATCAGAACTCGGAGATCAGGACCGGAGATCAAGACAGGAGATCACCGCTGACGCTGCTGCCCCATCATCGCCCCTGATCTCTCAATCTCTGATCTCCTGCCGTTGTCAATTGTCAATTGTCAATTGTCAATTGCGTCCTCGGCGGCCGGGACCCCTCGACGCCCGCACTGAATCCTGTGTCTTGCGTCACCGCCAATTTTGGATATGATCGCCGCCGTTTCGCGCGGAAGCGCGGCCATCCGCTGTGGCGCTTGCTCCCCGCCTTTCTGTTTCACAACTCACGACTCCCGAATCCCGGACGGTAGCAGCCTGTAAATGGCTCAGATTTTCCACCGCAGCACCAATACTCTCGCCCGCGTCACGATCTTCGGCGCCGTATTTGCCGTGGCTTTCGTGCTGTGGGCGATCGGTGGCGTGGTGCGGTCGCCGTACGCTACCGATCAGGGGATCGAGCGCGAGCAGCCGGTGCCGTTCAGCCATCAGCATCACGTAGCCGGACTCGGCATCGACTGCCGCTACTGTCACACCTCGGTCGAGACTTCGAATTTCGCAGGCCTCCCGCCGACGCAAACCTGCATGAACTGCCACTCACAGATCTGGACGAATGCCGAGATGCTCGAGCCGGTGCGAGCCAGCTTTGCCAACAACAAGCCGATCGTATGGTCACGCGTCCACCGTCTGCCCGATTTCGTCCATTTCAATCACTCCATCCACGTCAACAAAGGGATCGGCTGCGCGAGTTGCCACGGCCGCATCGACAAGATGGCCCTGACGTTTCAGGCCTCGCCTCTGACGATGGAGTGGTGCCTGGAGTGCCACCGCGCACCGGAGAAGTTCGTCCGCCCGCGCAACGAGGTATTCAACATGGCTTACATCACCACCGACCAGGAAGACATCGGCCCGAAACTGGTCCGGGAGTACAACATTCAGAAGCTGACCACGTGCTCAACATGTCATTACTAGGGGGCCGTTTGTCGGGAGTCGGGAGTCGGAGAAAATAGCGCGAAGTCTTCATGCTCCGACACCCGACACCCGACAGCCGACACCCCAAGACAACCATGAAAGACCCACAAACACTGAACCTCGCGGATTTCCGCAAGCGCATCGGCAGCGAGTACTGGCGCAGCCTGAATGAGCTCTCACGCGAGGACTTCGAGCAGGTCGTCGAGACGGAGTTTCCGCAGGGTGCGCTGGCGCTGGACCGCGGGGTCGACCGGCGCGACTTCGTGAAGTTGATGGGGGCGTCGATGGCGCTCGGCGGTTTGGCCGCCTGCAACCGTCCCGCGGAGAAGATCGTCCCGTACGTCCGCCAGCCGGAAGGGCTCATCCCCGGCAAGCCGATCTTCTTCGCCTCGGCCATGACGATCAGCGGCTATGCGCACGGCGTGCTCGTCGAGAGTCACATGGGACGTCCGACGAAGATCGAGGGCAACCCCGACCATCCCTCCAGTCTCGGCGCGACGAATTCGTTCATGCAGGCGTCGATCCTCGGCCTCTACGATCCCGACCGCTCTCAGGTCGTTCGCCACCTCGGCGAGATCTCGACGTACAGCGATTTTCTGGCTGCGCTGCAGCCCGAGCTGAAAGCAGGCGCGGCGAACGGCGCCGGGCTTCGGATCCTCACGCAGACCGTCACCTCGCCGACGCTCGGCGCGCAGATCCAGCAGGTGCTCGCGCAGCTCCCGGGTGCGAAGTGGCATCAGTGGGAAGCCGCCGGCGGACACAACGTGCGCGAAGGGATGCGCCTCGCGTTCGGCAACTACGCGAATGCCGTCTACCACTTCGACAAAGCAAACGTCGTCGTCGCGCTCGACTCCGATTTCCTCGAGCGTGGACCGGGTCATCTCCGCTACGCCCGCGATTTCTCCAGCCGCCGGAGGGTGCGCAAGGGAACGAAATCGATCAACCGTCTTTATGCGATTGAATCGGGTCCAACCGGCACCGGATCGATTGCCGATCACCGTCTGGCGGTGAAGCCGTCGCAGGTAGAGGGCTTCGCACGGGCGATCGGCGCAGGGCTTGGCGTTGGCGCGAACGCCGGCGCTACCGAACATGCCGATTGGATGGCCGCGGTTGTCCGCGATCTGCAGAAAAACCGGGGCACCAGCATCGTTATCGCCGGCGAGGAGCAGCCTCCGGCCGTTCACGCCATCGCCATGGTTATCAATCAGGCGCTCGGCAACATCGGGTCGACGGTCACCATCACCGATCCCGTCGAAGTCGCTCCCGTCAACCAACTCGACTCGCTGCGCCAGCTCGTCGCCGACATGAGCGCGGGCGTGGTCAAGACGCTCATCCTCATCGGCGGCAATCCTGCGTACGACGCGCCGGGCGATCTTCCCTTCGTCAAGGCGATGAACAACGTTCCGTTCCGCGCGCATCTCTCGCACTACTACGACGAGACGTCGATGCACGTGCACTGGCACATCCCCGAGACCCATTACCTCGAGTCGTGGAGCGATGCCCGCGCGCACGACGGCACGATCTCGATCGTCCAGCCGCTCATCGCGCCGCTCTACAATGGCCGCTCGCCGCACGAGCTTCTCGGCGCGCTCCTCGGCGGCATGGATCAGTCCCCCTACGATGTGGTGCGCGCGTATTGGACCGCGAAAGCCGGCGCGCTGAACTTCAACAACACCTGGCGCAAGTGGCTGAACGATGGCGTCATCGCCGGTTCAGCGCTGCCGGCACGTACCGCGGGCGGGACGCCCGCGGTCCCAGCAACACAGCAACTTAGCAACCCAGCAACCCAGGACTTCG
>ODAK010006597.1_pt1 | contig 11687 bp, 12 predicted proteins | sample 1539591 | NCBI WGS metagenome assembly ODAK01 (sample SAMEA3539303, study PRJEB22396) | soil metagenome | biome: tundra; feature: field; material: soil | place: USA | collected 2010-05 | depth 0.15 m | reverse complement strand
GGCGGCTCGATCGAGGACGTGCTGCGCTACGCCGAGCACTGCCGCCGGCGGATCGATGAGCTCGAGCACGCGGACGTGGCGCTCGAGGCCGCGGAGGCAGAGCTTGCCCAGGCCCGGACGGAGCTCGACAAGCTGGCGCGCAAGCTCAGCGAGCGACGCAGGAAGGCCGGGCCGGCGCTCGCCGAGGCCGTGCGGAGCCGGCTGGCAGAGCTCGCGATGCCGGAGGCGCAGTTCGAGGTCGAGCTCGGAGACCGTCCGGAGGGATGCGGGCCGCGGGGGGCCGACAGCGTCGAGCTGATCATCTCCCCGAACGCTGGGGTTCCGGGCGGCCCGCTGCGGGAAATCGCTTCCGGCGGAGAGCTCTCCCGCGTGATGCTCGCGCTGCTGAGCGTGGCGCATGGCGAGGGCTCGAGCGTCGACGGCGCCGGGGGATCGCTGCTGGTCTTCGACGAAATCGACGCTGGGATCGGCGGACACACCGCCCGCGTGGTCGGGGAGCACCTGCGCGAGCTCGCTCGCGGACGGCAGATCTTGTGCATCACCCATCTGCCTCAGGTGGCGGCGCTCGCCTCGCGCCACTTCACAATCGCCAAGGACACCGCAATCGTGCCCGCCACGACCACTGTGACGGCGCTCGATCGTGATGCGGTCGTCGGCGAGCTGGTGCGGATGCTCGGCGCCGGGGAGGGGGACCGAGCCGCCAGCCAGCACGCGCGCCAGCTGCTGCGCCAGGCCGCGTAGCATCGCCGTCCGCCGACCGCGCTACCGTCAGGGGCAACGGTAAACTCGATCGCAAGGATTGATTGATGCCCGCAGGCGAGACTCGCTTCATCTTCATCACCGGCGGAGTCGTTTCCTCCCTGGGCAAGGGCATCGCGGCTGCGTCGATCGGGCGGCTGCTGGTCGCGCGGGGCTTCGACGTCCAGCTGCAGAAGTTCGATCCGTACATCAACGTCGACCCCGGGACGATGTCGCCCTACCAGCACGGCGAGGTGTTCGTGACCGAGGACGGCGCCGAGACCGATCTGGACCTGGGGCACTACGAGCGCTTCACCGATGCCAACACCAGCCGCGCCTCGAACGTCACGGCGGGCGGGATCTACAACAGCGTGATCCGCCGCGAGCGGCGTGGCGACTACCTCGGAGCGACCGTCCAGGTCGTCCCCCACATCACCGACGAGATCAAGAACCGCATCCTCCTGATGGCGGAGTCCAGCGACGTCGACTTCGTGATCACCGAGATCGGCGGCACGGTCGGCGACATCGAATCGCTTCCGTTCCTGGAGGCGATCCGGCAGTTCCCTGTCGACGTCGGCCGGCGCCGGTGCATGTTCCTGCACCTGACGCTCGTCCCCTACATCGGCCACGCCGGTGAGCTGAAGACCAAGCCGACCCAGCACTCGGTCAACGAGCTACGGCGGATCGGAATCGCCCCCGACATGGTCGTGTGCCGCTCCGAGTCGGCGCTCTCACAGGAGATTCGGAAGAAGATCGCGCTGTTCGCGAGCCTCCCGGTCGAGGCGGTCGTCTCGGCTCGTGACGTGCCCAACATCTACCAGGTGCCGCTGGTGTTCCGCTCAGAGGGCGTCGATGACTACGTCCTGCGCGAGCACTTCGGTCTCGAGGCGCCGGCTCCAGACCTACGAGCCTGGGAGGCGATCACCGAGAAGGCGAGCCGGGCGACTCGCAGCGCGCGAATCGCGCTCGTGGGCAAATACGTCCAGCTCGAGGATGCGTACCTGTCAGTGGTCGAAGCGCTCAAGCACGCCGGCGTGCACCACGACTGCAAGGTCGAGGTCGACTGGGTCGACTCCGAGTCGGTCGCCGACCCGGTCGTCGCCAAGCGCCTCGAGCAGGCCGCGGGAATCCTGATCCCCGGAGGTTTCGGCGGCCGCGGGATCGAGGGCAAGATCCGTGCCGCTCAGATCGCCCGCGAGCACCGGATCCCGTACCTCGGGATCTGCCTCGGGATGCAGATCGCGGTCGCTGAATTTGCTCGCCATGTGGCCGGGATGGACGGCGCGAACTCGACCGAGTTCGATCCCGAGACGCCGTTCCCGGTGATCGATCTACTGCCTGAGCAGAAGGAGATTGCCGACATGGGCGGCACGATGCGTCTGGGGGCCGATCCGATCAAGCTGCACGACTCGACCAGGATCCGAAAGCTTTATGACGAGGCCGTCATCTACGAGCGCCACCGTCACCGCTTCGAGGTCAACAATCATCTCCGCCGGCGACTCGAGGCCGTGGGCCTCGTGTGCTCGGGGACGTCTCCTGACGAGCGGCTGGTCGAGGCGATCGAGCTTCCACCAGATGCGCATCCGTTCTTCGTCGCCTCCCAGTACCACCCGGAGTTCAAGTCTCGACCCGAGCGTCCGGCGCCACTGTTCCGGGAGTTCGTCGGCGCGGCGCTCGAGCACTCGGGACCGGGAGACTCGGCTGCTTCCGAGCAAGAGGTTGAGCACGGTCAGTCGGTGCGCGCCGCCGCCCCGTGAGGCGCGCCACCGACGCTGAGCGCGAGCAGCTGGCCCGGACGTTCGCGGCCCTCTGCCGGATCGAGAGTCCTTCCGGCCGAGAACGCCAGTGCACCGACTGGGTCGCCGGCGAGCTGCGCGGGATGGGGTTGGAGGTCGAGGAGGACAGCGCGGGTCCGCAAGCCGGCTCGGACGCCGGCAACCTCATGGCGCGAGTGCCGGGCGCCGGCGCCGACAGCATCTTGATCTGCGCGCATCTCGACACCGTCCCGCTGGCCGCCGCGGTGGAGCCCGTGGTCGTGAACGGGGGCTGGGAGAACGCCAACGACGCGATCCTGGGTGCCGACAACAAGGCGGCTGTCGCGGTCGCGCTCGAGCTCGCGCGGCGGCTGACCGGCGCTGGGGAGCCGCCCGAGGTCGGCGTCGAGCTGCTGTTCACGGTCTGTGAGGAGGTCGCCCTGCGGGGTGCCAAGGCGTTCGACGCCGGACGGCTGCGCAGCCGCTTCGGCTACGTCTTCGATCATGCGTCGCCGATCGGAGAGGTGGTTGTGTCATCGCCGACGTACTACCGGATCGTCGCCGACGTCCACGGGCGCGCCGCCCACGCCGGGATCCGTCCGGAGACCGGGCGCAGCGCGATCGCTGCCGCAGCACGCGGGATCGCCGCGATGCGTCTGGGGCGCCTTGACGCCGAGACCACGGCCAACATCGGAACGATCTCCGGCGGAACGAGCGCCAACGTCGTGCCCGAGCACTGCCGCGTCGAGGCCGAGGCACGCAGCCTCGACCGAGCCCGCGCGGAATCAGTCGCGACCGAGATGATCGACCACCTCCAGGAAGCCGCCGACTCGAGCGAGTGCGATCTCGATGTGACGCTGGAGCGAATGTTCGACGGCTACCGGACGCGCCCTCGCGAGCTGCGGGTGCTGCTCGCCGAGCGGGCGCTACGCAAGTGCGGTTATGAGCCCGAGCAGATCGTCACCGGCGGGGGCTCTGACGCCAACGCCCTGGAGTCCGTGGGCTTTGCCTGTACGAACCTCGCCAACGGCACCGAGCGAAACCACGAGCCGGGGGAGAGGGTGAGCATCGATGCGCTCGAGGGGATGCTCGAGGTGGCGATCGCGTTGATCGAGGAGGCGCCGGCCGTGATGCAGGAGACACAGGCAGCCGGATGACTCACGCGGCCTCCATAAAGGCGAGCCAGCCGGATGACTCGGGCGCTGCCCGTTCGGGCGAGGCCGGATGCCGAGTGGGCAGCAAGCCCGAGGGCGAGCGGAGGCCCGCGTGAGCGACGAGTTCGAGCTGGTCGGCTCGGAGATCGTGTGGCAGGGAAAGCTTGTCGGCGGCGGCGTGGAGCGCTTTCGTTACGCCGATGGCCAGGAGGTCACTCGCGAGAAGGTGTGGCATCCCGGGGCAGTCGGGATCGTCGCGCTCGATCCGCAGAGCGTGTGGCTGACCCGCCAGCCCAGGGAAGTGGTTCATGCCGCTGGCTCGCTGGAGATACCAGCCGGCAAGCTCGACGTTGCCGGCGAGTCCCCGCTCGAGGCCGCCAAGCGCGAGCTGGCGGAGGAGATCGGCAAGCAGGCCGCCTCGTGGAAGGAGATCTTCGCCTTCTACACGAGCCCCGGCTTCAGCGACGAGCGCGTGTGGCTGTTCCTAGCGACCGACCTGACCGACTCCGGCCCGGCGGAGGCCGACGAGGACGAGCGGATCGAGATCGTCCAGTGGCCGCTGGCTCGCCTCGATCAGGCGATCTCGGAGTGCGAGGACTCCAAGTCGCTGATCGCCCTGCTCTGGCTTGCCTCCGCACATGGCGCGCGCTCGGCATCCGGCCTCGCCTGAACGCAGGGACTACGAGCGGATCAGAGCTGGTTGTCCTTGTCCCACCTGCGCCGCGCGGCGAGCTTCTCCTTGTCGCGCGCGGTGCGCAGCTTGCGCGCCGCCTTGTGAGCTTCCTCGTTGCGGCGTGCCACCTGCTTCTTGAGCTCGTTGAACGCCGCCTCTGACGTCGATCGCCCGGGACCCGGGGTGTTTGCGTCCGGCATCGTGGTCCATCCTTCGCTGCTGCTCCCTCGAAAATGAGCCACTGAAGAATGCGAGAGCTCGACACTCTGAGGTGGACGTACAACTAGGAGTCTAGAAGGGAAAACTGTGAACGATGACTCTGCCGGCGGGGAACGTCACACCTTCGTGGATCGCGCGCCACATCGAGACCTGTGGCGTCTCGACAAAGCCATCGGGCTGCTCGACCAATACCGGAGGGTCGATCTCGGCGAATCCATGCCGCTCGTAGAGCCCAGCGCGGTCGCGATGACAGAACAGGATCGCCACTCCCGGCCCGAGCGTTGCGGCGCGGCCTAAAGCCTCGACAATCACCCGGTCGGCAACGCCGCGACCGCGACAGCGGGCGGCCACGATCACGCCGCCGATCCCGACCACGGGCATCAATGGCCGATCGCCGACTTGGAGCTCGGCGAGCAGTAACCCGACCGACGCCAGTAACCGTCGATCAGAGCCGCGCAGCGCGACGTGCCGATCCTTCGCTCGCCATTGGAGCTTCGGGTCGATCCGGTGTGCGTCGAACGGATCGAGCTCGTCTCCTTCGAGCTCGGCTCGCTGATCGCCGCTCAGGCGCCCAAACTCGACGACCTCCACGAGCCCAGACTATTGCCTACTCGTGGAGGACTCGTGAACAGCGAGCCGAATACGCGGTTATGACCACCACCGCCGTCCAATCTGTGCGGCTGGCCGATCTCGTGCTCGACTTCCTCGGGTACCTCGAGCTAGAACGCGGCCTGTCACGCAACACGCTCGAGGCCTATCGCTCGGACCTGCAGCAGTTCGGGGAATTCATCACGCGTCGCGGTCTTGACCCGCTCGTGATCACGCCCGTCGAGCTCGCTGCGTTCGTCTCCGAGCTGGCGGATGGGCGCGATGGCCGTCGCCCGGTGGCTGCCGCGACGCTCCAGCGGAAGATCGCGTGTCTGCGGTCGTTCTACCGGCACCTGCGCCGCGACCAGCTGATCGACCACGACCCCGCCTCGGAGTTACGCGGGCCGCGAGCCAGCGCCAGGCTCCCGCAGGTGCTGAGCCGCGACGAGGTCGCGCGGCTGCTGGCTCAGCCGACCGGGTCCTCGCCGGCGGCCCTCCGTGATCGCGCGCTGCTGGAGACGATGTACGCCTGCGGGTTGCGCGCTTCGGAGGCGGTCGGGCTCGAGCTCTCCGAGCTCGACCTCGAGGCCGGCGTCCTGCGCGCCCGCGGCAAGGGATCGAAGGAGCGCCTGGTGCCGATCGGCAGCAAAGCGATCGCGAGCCTCGACGCCTACCTGGAGCGGGCGAGGCCGCGGCTCGTCGGACTGGGTGAGGAGCCGAGGGTATTCGTCAATCTGCGCGGTTCGGGGCTCTCGCGCCAGGGCCTCTACAAGATCGTCCAGCGACACGCGGCGAGCGCCGGGCTCGCGCACAGGATGAGCCCGCACACGCTGCGCCACAGCTTCGCCACCCACCTGCTCGCTGGCGGGTGCGATCTGCGCTCGCTGCAGGAGATGCTGGGCCACGCCGACATCGCCACGACCCAGCTCTACACGCATCTCTCGGCCGACCGTCTGCGTGACGTCTACTTCGACGCCCACCCGCGCGCGCAGATCGAGACGCAGCCAGAGCCTTCGGCGTAGGGTCCCCGGCGTGGGGATCACGCACTTCGATGAGGCGCCCGCGCGGGAGCTGGCGGTCGGCCACCTCCAAGGCCGGTGGACCGCGCTCGGCGAAGCCGCCGGCTCGGTTCGAGTCGGTGTACGACGGATCGAGGTCCCCGAGGGAAGCTGGTCGACGCCGGCGCACGAGCATGGTCGCGAGGAGGAGATCTTCTACGTCCTCGGCGGCCGCGGCATCTCGTGGCAGAACGGACTGACATCCGAGATGCGGGCGGGTGACTGCATCGTCTACCTGCCTGCGCGCGGGGCGCACTCGCTGTACGCGCTGGAGGCGCTCGACGTGCTCGCATTCGGGCCGCGGCTGAGCGATGAGATTCCACGGTTCCCGCGATTGGGCCTGTCGCTCGTCGGTGGGCGAGCGGTCGAGTCGGTGCCCGGAAGGGTCGACGGGGCCCCGATCCAGTTTGTACGCGAGGCCGCGCTGGGACCGCCAGAGCTGCCCGCTGAGCACGCCCCGCGGCCGGCAACGATCGTCAACTTCGACGAGGTCGAGGCGGTGTTGCTGGAGCGTCCGCGGGTGATACGGACGCGGCGCGACCTGGGACGCTCCGCCGGCTCGCTTACCACCGGCATCCAGCACGTCGAGGTGGCGCCGGGAAAGGAATCGTCGGCCCTGCACTGCCACTCGCTCGAGGAGGAGATCTTCGTGGTTCTCGACGGCGACGGTGTCGTGGTCCTAGGCGCGGAGGAGATTTCGGTCCGTCCTGGACAAGTCGTCGCGCGGCCTGCTGGAACCGGGGTCGCCCACACGTTCCGCGCTGGTGAACCCGGCCTGACATACCTCGCCTACGGGACCCGCGAGCCTGGCGACGTCTGCTACTACCCCCGCTCGAACAAGATCGCGTTTCGCGGCGTCGGCGTGATCGCGCGGCTTGAGCAGCTCGAGTACTGGGACGGCGAGGACTGACGGCCGGGGGATCCGCGCGCGCTTGCCCTGAGACAATCTCGCCGTGCGCCGACCGCTTCCGATTCTGCTCGCCTGCGCGATTGGGCTGCTCAGCGGCTGTGGAAACTCACGGATCGCGGTACCCAGTCTGACGCAGCCCGCGACCGGCGGCCGCCTGCGGACGCTCAGCTACCCGGCGGATGGCGTGAGCTTCACCGCACCGCGCAGCTGGACCGTGATCCAGGAGCCGGCTCCGATGGTGACCGCGCTCGGATCGGGCAGCGCCGTCGTCGCATTGTGGCGCTATCCCCGGAGCTCGGTGCTGCCGCGGAGCGCGGCGCAGCTCCTGCGGGCTCGGCGCGCTTTGATTGCGGCGGCCCGCGCGCGCCACGGTGGGCTCGTGGTGATCGGATCGCGGATCCTGTGGATCGACGGCACTCCCGCAATCGAGCTCGATGCGACCGAGCAGATCGCCGGCCAGCTGCGGCGCTCGCGGGCTACGCACGTGTTCGCCGACCGCGCGGAGATCGTGCTCGACGAGTACGCGCCGGTCGATCTGTTCCACCAGATCGACCTTGCGGTGCTCTCGCCGCTGCAGCGCTCGCTGTCGATCTCCGCGCCTGCCGGATGATCGACCGGGGACGTTGATGGGTTGAGACGGGCTTTCGTAGTCGTCCTTGACGCGTGCGGCGTCGGCGCGCTCCCTGACGCCGCCGACTATCGCGATGCCGGCGCCAACACGCTCGGTCATCTGGCGCGGGAGTCGGATGGGCTCGATCTGCCCACGCTCGGGCGGCTCGGGCTCGGATCGATCATCCCCCTCGAAGGGGTCCCGCCCGCGGAACGTCCCGTCCTTCACGGCCGCCTGCATGCGCTCGGCCCCGGCAAGGACTCGACAGCCGGCCACTGGGAGCTGATGGGCGTCGTGATCGCCGCGCCGCTACCGGCCTACCCGCGCGGGTTCCCCGCCGAGGTGATCGACCTGATCAGCTCGGCGAGCGGCCGCGAGGTCCTCTGCAACCGGCCCTCCAACGGGATCGAGGCGATCGAGCGATTCGGCTCGGCACAGCTCGAGACGGGCTCGCTGATCGTCTACACGAGTCAGGACTCGGTCCTCCAGATAGCCGCTCACATCGAGCTCGTCGCACCCGAGGAGCTGTACTCGATCTGCCAGGCAGTCCGCGACCGGCTTCCGCCAGAGCACGCCGTCGGCCGTGTGATCGCGCGCCCGTTCCAGGGGCCGGGAGGGGAGTTCCAGCGCACCGATGGCAGGCGCGATTTCTCGTTGGCGCCACCTGCGCGCAGCTATCTGCAGGAGCTCCAGACCAGCGGCGGGGAGGTCCACACCGTCGGCAAGGTCGGTCAACTGTTCGGCGGCGTCGGGATCGACTTCCAACATCCCGGAGCGACCAACGCTCGCGCGCTGGAGGAGACCACCGAACTGCTGCGCTCGCTCGACTCGGGGCTCGTGTTCACCAACCTCGTCGACACCGACCAGGTTTACGGCCACCGCCACGACCTTCCCGGGTTTCATCAGGCGCTGCGGGAGATCGACGCGTTCGTCGCGCGGTGGCTGGAGCTGCTTGGGCCCGAGGACCTGCTTGTGCTGACCGCCGATCACGGCTGCGATCCGACTTCCCCCAGGACGGACCACACCCGGGAGCACGCGCCGCTGTTGGCAGTCTTCGATGGTGGCGGATCGCGGCGCCACGATGGGCCCCTGGCCGACGTCGGGGCCAGCGTGCTGTGGTGGCTTGAGGGTCGGGGAGCGCCCGCGCTGCCAGGCGAATCCTTCATCTGAACTGTCGCCCGCGAAAGCGCATCGCGAGTCACTAGCGTTGTATGAGATGCCCGAGCTCCCTGAAGTCGAGACGATCCGCCGCCAGCTCGCGCCCCACCTCGAGGGGCGAACGATCGTGAACGTCGAGATCCTCGATCCCCGCTGGACACGCCCACTTGCACCCGCCTCCGTCGAGCAGGAGTTGCGGGGCGCCGTCGTTGAGCGAGTGGGGCGATCGGGGAAGTACCTCGTGTGGACGCTCTCGGGCGCGCGCTACCTGCTCGTGCACCTGCGGATGACGGGCGCGCTCCTGTTCGACCCCGCGGTCGAGCCGCCGCACACGCGCGTGCGCTTCGAGCTCGACCAGCGCCACCGGCTCGCATACGTCGACCCGCGCCGCTTCGGGACCGGCCACCTGCTGTTCGGCTCGGCCGCGTGCGACGCGTACCTCGCGAGCAGGCTCGGGGTCGAGCCGTTCACGCCAGAGTTCACCTCCGAGTACCTTCGCCAACTGGCGCGCGGTCGAAAGGCGCCGGTCAAGGCCTTCGTGCTCGACCAGCGGCGGATCGCCGGCGTCGGCAACATCTACGCCGACGAGGCGTTGTTCCGGGCGGGAATCCATCCGTTGCGTGCAGCGGGCCGGCTCACCCCGGCGCAGTGGACACGGCTGCGTGACGGGATCGAGGATGCGCTTGCGGCGGGGATCGACGCCAAGGGCGCCACGATTGACGACTTCCGCCACGTCGACGGCGCGAGTGGCTCCTTCCAGGACCGCTTCCTGGTGCACCGGCGCGCGGGGGAGCCGTGCCCCGAGTGCGGCCGCGCGGTGCGAAAGATCGTCGTCGCCGGACGCGGGACATACGTCTGCGAGCACTGCCAGCCGAAGCCCCGACGGCAGCGAGTCGCCTGATCCGCGGCACTGAGCTCTAGCGGCTGCTTCTGTCCTTTGCCTTTGGCCCGCGGCTCACGCGGATGTGCCCCAGACGGGCCGGGATCCTGCCGGAAACGCGCTGGGTCAGCGACAGTGGCTTCTGCCAGCGCCGCGGGTCCAACTCGGCCCCGCAGATCGCGCAGCCCGCAGCGAACGGAGTGACCCGGTCACCGCACTGAGGGCAATAGGCAGGATGCATGAACCAAGCTTGCCGCGACCAGTTCTGCCGGGGATAAAGCATCGATCAGGCGTGTCGAAGAATCCGGCCGGCGGGATGATCGCCCGCGCTCGCTGTGCGCTCCATCATGCGAGCGGGGTCGACCGCACGAAAGCCGAAGCGCTCGTACAGCCCGTGGGCATCGGCGGTGCCGAGCACGAATCGAAGCCCGGCAAGCGCGGGATCGCCGAGCACGGTCTCCACGAGCCAAACGCCGAGACCTTTCCCCCGATGCTGCTCGAGCACGAACACGTCCGCAAGCCACGCGAATCTCGCTTTATCGGTCACGACTCGAGCGAAGCCGGCCTGGTCGCCGCCGCCCGCAAACAGGCCGAAGACGAGCGAGTTCTGGATCGCTCGCTCGACGACTTCGCGCGGAATGTTCGGCGACCAGTAGCTCGTTCGCAGGAATCGCCAGATCGCCTCGCGGTCGAGCCGGGCCGGATCGGTGCTGATCAGGTAGCCGTCGCGCTGCCGCTCCATGGTCGCGAGATTGAAGCGCATGCGCTCTCAATCATGCGTCTCCCTGGTATCGGGCAGGGCACTGATGGCCAGCCCTGACCATTTGCCGGAACGTCCTTGACCCGACCTTCAGGGACATCGGCACCGGCGAGCGCTCAGCACCGGTGCGCGGATGGGCCAGCGGACCCGCTATCTGGACGCAGGATTTCGGTCTGCAGATGAACCAGTCGACCCGCTCTCACAACCAGGGCCCGGCGAGCGGGTGCCTGTACCGCTGATCGGCCGACGCCCGCTGATCTGCCCCGACGCTAGGCGGCGAGCAGCTCGGTGAGCCGGCCCGCGCGATCGGCGGCGAGCAGCTCAGCGAATCCGCCGATCGTCTCCTCGCCGACGACGATCTGCGGGAACGTCGTCATCCCGGTGATGCTCGAGAGCTTCGTGCGACCGTCCGGGTCGCGTGCCAGATTCAGTTCCTGATAGCTAATCCCGCGACGCTCGAGCAGCGCCTTGGCGCTCATGCACAGCGAGCATTGATCGGTCGTGTAGACGGTGACGGGCCTCATTACTTCACAAAATATAGCGCGCGGACGAGGTGCACGCGGCGCGCGGCGAGCGCCGCTGGGAGGATTGTGCCCGGACCGCTGAAGACCGAAGCGATAGTTCTGCGCTCGATCCGCTACGGGGAGGCCGACCGGATCCTGCATCTCTACACGCCGCGCCACGGTCGGCTGGGCGCGATCGCCAAGGGAGCGCGCCGGGCTCGCAGCCGCTTCGGGGCGCGGCTCGAGCCGTTCTTCCACGTTCGCCTGGTTCTGCATGAAGGACGCGGGGATCTGCACACGGTGACGAGCGCCGACACGGTTGCGGCTCACGCGGCGCTCAGGGATCGCTCCGCGACACTGGACTGCGCCGCGCGGGCCTGCGATGCGGTCGCGCGCCTGTTCGAGACCACGGACCCGCATCCGGAGGTGTTCACGCTGCTTGCCAACGAGCTTTCCCTGCTGAGCTCCGATCCGGCCCACGCCAGACCGGCCAACGGCCTTGCGTTCCGCTTGAAGCTGCTGCTGGCCGCCGGGATCCTCCCGCAGCTGGCGACCTGCGCGGGATGCGGTGAGTCAGAGGGCCTGCGCGGTTTCTCGGCGGCCGCCGGCGGGGTGGTCTGCAGCTCGTGCGAGGCCGCGGCGTTCCCGCTCGGGGAGGAGTCCTACAGGTTCCTCGTCACCG
>ODAK010006596.1_pt1 | contig 11687 bp, 5 predicted proteins | sample 1539591 | NCBI WGS metagenome assembly ODAK01 (sample SAMEA3539303, study PRJEB22396) | soil metagenome | biome: tundra; feature: field; material: soil | place: USA | collected 2010-05 | depth 0.15 m | reverse complement strand
ACCTGGCATTCCTCGCGCCGGCAGGGATGACCGGGGTGGGAAAGGCAGTTGAGACTGCTGGTGAAACGGAGCCGGTCGTGCAGGAAGGCGGACATGCGCCGATTTCGCAACTGGCGGGACCGATCATAGAGGTCACAAAGACATCGCCGGCCCGGAGCGAGGTGGCGGGGGAGGCGAGGAGGGGCAGGACTGCAAGGAGCAGCCGCGCAGGGGGAACCGATGAGGATTTGCGCATAGCTAAAATTCGCAGGATGGCTGCGTGCGTTGTTTTCTATAATTGAAGCGAGTCTCCTGACTCTTGTGATGAGCGCGATTCTGACAGGGACCCCAGAGCTTGTAATGCCCGAAGCTTCCGGGGTTGGGCAGCTTGCAGGGGACAGGGGGCGACGGGCGGGGGGCCGACTGGCGCGGAAAGGGCCAGAGACCGGGCGGAGCAAAAGAAAAGACCGGGCCGAAGCCCGGTCTTTCGTGTAATTGCTGTTAGCCGCCTAATAGCTCTGCAGGCGATAATACCTGCTCGACTCAGGCCCAATGCCGAGAGGAATGACGGCTGGGCTGGGGCCACTATAGACCTTGTTGGTGTAAAGCCCGATGACATTGGTGGACCAGTACAGGTTGTAGGAACCAACCGGCCAGGCAAAGGTCAACTGCGTCCCGCTCTGGCTGTAGCTCAGCGCGGGTTGGGGCACTGCAGTCGCGGGATACAACTGGGACGTTGGGATTGCTTCGTAAACGACGCCCTTGTTGACGCCGTTGGTGGTGGTCCAGCGCAGATGAATCTGTGCGGTAACCTGATGTTCATAGTACTCCATTACGATGGGGTACTTCGTGTTCTGGGTCATGGCCATGGTGGCGCTCCGTTCCCCATTGCCTGAAAGGATCCATGAATTAATCAGTTCCTGGTTGTTGACCCAGAGCCTGACGCCGTCGTCCGAATTGACGTAGAAGGTGTAGGTATCAGTGTCCAGGGCTTGCACCTGTCCGGACCAGCGCGCGCTGAAGTCATCGACTGGAATCAACGGATCTGGAGAACCGGCACCCCAGTTAAAATCGACCGTGGGATCAGTGCGGGTGAGCGTGGGAGCGCCGGTGAAGTTGGTTATGTTGTAATAATCGCCTCGCAAGCCGGTGCCGGTGCCGACCACGACGCCCGGTTGCACCACGTCCAGGACCGCCACGGAACTGGTGACGCCCGCCGGGAGGAACGCGTTGGCGACAATCACGTCGTAGTAGCCGGCGTTGGACACCTGGACGTTGTTGGTCGTGAAGGACGAGCCCGTGGCGCCGTCGATCGCGATGCCGCCGTACTGCCACTGGTAGCTCAACGGGTTGCCGACCGAGAATAATGGCGCGGCAGTCACCGTCCAGGTCACGTTATCACCGACGTGCGCGATGGTTTTCGGGGCGGGTTCAGCCGTGATGACCGGAGTTGGGTCAACCTCGGTGGCGACAAGACTGGCTTTCAAGGAATAGGTGCCCGGGTAGGTGCCGTCCCCTACGGTATCGGTGACAATGCATGTGTAAGTCCCCGCATCGGCCGGGATTGGGGCGGTGAAATTGAGGGTGGCGGTGTCATAACCGGTTCGGTCGCCGGCATTGCCCGCATCAATGTTCACTCCATTATATTGCCACTGATAGGCCAGTGTGACGCTGGTGGCGCCGTAGAGAGGGCTGTTCTCAGTCGCGGTGACCGAGACGCTGGTCGGGATACTGTTGGAGAGGATCTTGTCGGCCGGTTGGCTGAGCTGGAGGGCCGGCTTGGTGGCCCCGGCGGGCAGCACCAGCACGTCCACAGAAATCGGTTTGGAGAGATCGAAGATTGACAGCGGCGAGATTCCCATTCCCCTGACTGCGTTCGGGCCCGGATTAGCCCACTGCCAATCCAGCCGCTGGCAGTTTGCGCCAACGGCGGCGTTGCTGCTGACACAAAGGCTCTGGTTGGGCGCATCGTCCAAACTGGTGGTTCCTACTCCCTGACCGTAGCCTGGCGCTTGCATGAAGGCGCTGGCGCCCACGGCATCACTCTCCCAACCATGGAGCAGCGTGTCACCATTCCTCAAGTTATCGAGGTAAACCGTATAGGGTCCCGTCTCACTGGCATCGGCTTCGGTGAACCAGATCGAGATGTTGGTGGCAGTGCCAGAGTTCGGGAGTGTATAGACCCCGGGCGTGTTATTCCACATCCACGCGGGATCGGTGCCAGGCACCACGGTCAGTGTTTGCCAGCCAACACTGGGGAGGATCTCGGTCGCGCCGATGGGCGGATTCTCGTAGCCCGTCTGCCCGCCAGTGGCGCTCAGCCAAATAAAGTTGGCGGGGGTGCCGGTTTGGATAAGATCAAAACAGGCCCGAATCGCGCCATTGGTGCCGGCGCCCACGACGGGCCCCGTCAAGCCGGAAGACGGCTGGCGTTCGCACCCAACCTTCTGCGTCGCTTGCAGGCGCGTACCTCTCACCAGCGGAAAGACGGTTACGGGGACAGTGGTATTGCCACCAGGCGCACTGTTGGTGCCGATACAGGTGGCATGGGTGCCATCGTTATTCGTGTAAACGTACACCGCTGTCGCATTGAAAGCGCATCCAGAAACGTTGACCACAGTTTGGCCGTTAGTGAGCGGGCCGTCTATGGCACCCACGGCAGGAGTCAGACACGCCTGATCAACAAAATAGAAGGCGGCCGCGAAGGTGCGGGAAGATGTGCCGCTGCTCCTGGCGAACGTGATAGTTGGATTGGCGCTACTGGCGGTCAGAGTTCCGACGGTTCTCCAGGTGTTGAGCCATTGACTGGTTGGGGTCCCGTGATATTGCCAGGCATCCGTGGTCGAAGGCAATCCGGTGCAACCGGTCGCGGTGATCCCGAGCACGATGGTCGCCGATGCGCTCGTGGCGCCGACGGGGAGCGCGTGATATAGAGTGTAAGTGTGGCCAGATACCACTGTGGGCGACAGCGTAAAGGTAAAATCCGATTGCGTGCTGGCGAATTGGGAGCCGATGCCGCCGCCCGTAGCGGGTGGTACCGTGACGGTGACGCTCGAGTGACCGTACCAGCCGCCGGTCTTTGAAAACCAAGCGGTATTTTGCCCACCAGGTTCGGGTTCGATGACGAAGTCGGCCAAGACGGAGGAGCCGCTCAGGCCGACGAGAGCGAGCACCGACCACATGGTGGTGATGATGGATTTGATGGAGTGTAAGTGTCTATTCATATTGCTAGCGGGTTGATCGTACATTGTCATTAAGTGTGGGCTCATTTTACGTCTTCGAAGCGCGCGAGCGCTGCGCTGGCTTTTCGCATGACTCGCAATTTCAACGACTGTAATTTGGCCATTACGATAGCGATTTTAGGCAAAGGCAGGATCAGGTCAACAAAGAAGAATGGAAAGCGGCATCACATATCCATGTGATGGTTTGCCGGGCAGGTCAGATATGTCTTGGCTGTGCCGCAAGCTTTTTCTGCCCCTTCTTGTTCCCTTATTTACTGGGGGCTGTGGAAAGGCTTTTCGGCCTGGTAGAGATCGAGGCGGGCACGGAATTTTGCGAAGGCATTGGTTTGGCCGGCGGCTTGAGCCAGCGCAATGGCTTGTTCAATCTTGCCCGCTGCCTCTGCGAATCGCCCGACTTCCGCGTAGGCAGCCGCCATCGTGTCGAGCGCCGAAGCGGAATTGGAGCCGGCCAGGCTGGCCGCCCGCTCGGCCAACCGGACCGCTTCGGCCCCATCGCGGAGTTTTGGGTCGGGATGGGTGGCTAGAATCCAGGCCAGGTTGTTCATGGGTTCGAAGGAGTCGGGGCTGCGGCGCAGGAGTTCGCGGTACTCCTGGAGAGCCTCGGCGGTTCGCTGGCGTCCGAGGAGGAGCGCGGCCAGCTTGAGGCGGGCGTCGGGGAGTTCGGGTTGGAGACGGAGTGCTTGCTGGAGGTGGGAGATGGCCTGGTCCGGTTGATCGTCAGCGGCGAGGGCATTGCCGAGGAAGAAATGGGCTTCGGCAAACTGCGGGTCGAGCTGGACGGCGGCTTGCCAATGAAAGATGGCGAGGCGGAGGTTGCCGCGGCGGGCCAGGGCGTAAGCGAGGCCGTTTTCGACCTGAGCCGTGGGCTGGAGGCGCAGGGCTTGCGAGTAATGAGCGATGGCCTCGTCCCACCGGTCCAATCGGGCGAGCACGTCCCCAAGGTCGGCGTGGGCGACGGGATGATCGGGCAGCGATGGCAGGGCCCGGGTGAGGTGATCGAGGGCCTGGGTGTAATTGCCCTGGAGGAAAAGGGCGCGGCCCAGATTGACCTGCGCTTCCGGAAAGTTGGATTTCAAGCGCAAGGCCGCGGTGGACTGGGTGAGGCTTTCAGAGACTTTGCCCTGTTTGAGGAGAACCATGGCCAGGTTGTTATGTGTCTCCGGAACATTGGGATCAATGCTCAGGGCGGCTTGGAAATTGGCCAGGGCATCGTCAAGCCTGCCTTGTTCCGCCAGTTCGAAGCCTAACATGTTATGCGCCAGGAAGTTGTTGTCCGAGACGGCGGTGGCATGAGCGAAGAGGGTCTGAGTGCTGACCCAGAATCGGGTTTGAAGGAAGCTCAAGGCGGCGCACATGGTCAAAGCAGGCAGGACGACGAGCGCAGTGAAGCGGCGACGACGGAGATCCTTGCCGGCCCATTCAGCGACAGCCCAAGTGAGGATGATGAAGAGACCGACAAGAGGGATATAGCCGTAGCGGTCGGCCATGGACTGGATGCCAACCTGCACCAGGCCGATCACCGGAACCAATGAGCCAAGAAACCAGAACCAGCCCACCGGCAACCACGGCCGGCGTCGGCCCAGCCGGACCGCGACGATCGAAAGGAGTGTGAGAGCGAGCGCGGCGCCACAGATCTCCCACCATCGCCAGCGCAGATACGGGTAAAACACGGCCAGGTTGGCCGGCCATACCGTCTTGCCGAGATAACGGCCATAAGCGACGAGGGCATTCTCAAGCCTGAGCCAGAGTGGCAGCACCGTCAGACTGCTGGTCGCTCTATGCTGGACGACCAGAGTGGCGATGGAAGAAGCGAGAGACAAGGCGAAGAAGGGGAGCTTTTCGAAGACAGTTGAGAGTTGAGAGTTGAGAGTTGAGAGTCTAAGGCGCTGAAGCGGCCAGTAGTCCAGGAGCAACAACAGGAACGGCAGGGTGACCAGCATGGGCTTGGACATGAGGCTGCACGCGAACAGGAGCAAGGATAACGCGTAAAGGAACGAGGGGGAAGGGGGGAGGATTAAGGATGGCGTGAAACGTGAAACGTGTTGCGTGTTGCGTGTTGCGTGTTGCGTGGGCGCGCCCCCCTCGACTTTGGACTTTGGACTTTGGACTTTGGACTTTGGACTTCGGACTTTAGACTGCACGTAGCGCACGTAAGCCCAAAGGGAGAGGAGGCCGAAGAACGTGCTCAAGACATCTTTGCGTTCGGAGATCCAAGCAACGGATTCGACGTGGAGCGGGTGCCAGGCGAAGAGGGCGGCGACGAGGGCACTGCGCCAAAGGGCGCCGGTCATGCGGCGCAGAAGGTTGAAGAGCAGGAGGGTGTTGAGGACGTGAAAGAGCAGGCTGGTGGCATGGTGGCCGCCGGGATTGAGCGAAAATAACTGGCAGTCAAGCATGTGGGAGAGCCAGGTCAGGGGGTGCCAGTTGGAGGCGCTCCCGGTAGAGAAGGCCCACCGGAATCCCTCCCAGGAGAGGCCCTGGCGCACCACCAGGTTCCTGGTGACGTATTGCGGGTCGTCATAATTGACGAAGCCGCAGTGAAAGACTGGCCAGTAAGCGCCAACGGTTCCCGCGACCAGCAGCCAGATGATCAGGACCTTGCAGGTTCGCTTGCGGCTCATCGGGTTTCGTGGAAAGACTTCCCCGCCTGGTAGAGGTCAAGGCGGGCACGGAATTTCAAGGCGGAATTAGTTTGGCCGGAGGCTTCAGCCAGGGCGATCGCTTTGTTCATCTTAGCCACCGCCTCCGGCAAACGGCCAGCCTCGGCATACGCGGCGGCCAGTGTGTCCGCGGCGGAAGCGGAATTGGAGCCGGCGAGTCGGGCAGCGCGCTCAGCCAGCCTAACAGCCTCGGCCCCATCGCGAAATTTTGGGTCAGGGTGGGTGGCCAGAATCCAAGCCAGGTTGTTCATGGGCTCAAAGGAGTCCGGGCTGCGTCGCAGCAGTTCGCGGTACTCCTGAAGAGCCTCGCCCGTGCGCTGGCGCCCAAGGAGGAGGGTCGCCAGTTTGCGGCGGGCGTCAGGCAGATCAGGTTGGAGACGAAGAGCTTCCTGGAGGTGGGTGATAGCCTGGTCGGGTTTGTCGTTGGCGGCGAAGGCATGGCCGAGGAAGACATGGGCTTCGACGAAGCGGGGGTCGATCTGGAGGGCGGCTTGCCAATGAAGGATGGCGAGGCGGAGGTGGCCCTGGCGAGCCAGGACTTGGGCGAGGCCGTTTTCACTCTGGACGCTGCGCTGGAGCGAGAGGGCTTGTGCATAATGGGCGATCGCTTCATCCGACTGCCCCAGTTTGGCGAGCGCGTCGGCGAGATCGGCGTGGGTGCTCGGCTCATACGGCAGCGACTGCAAGGATTGAGTGAGAAGCTGCACGGCCTGGGTGGTTTGGCCCTGGAGGAAGAGAGCTCGACCCAGATAGGCGAGTGCAGGGCCGTAATTGTCGTCCAGGCGCAGGGCGGCAGCAGACTCGGCCATACTTTCCTTGAGGTCGCCTTTCTTGAGGAGGGCGAGGGCGAGGTTGCCGTGCGTCTGTGGGATATCCGGGTCCAGGCGGACGGCAGTTCGAAAATGCACGAGGGCTTGATCGAGTTTGTTCTTCTGGAGGTATCCGAATCCAAGGCAACTGCAGGTAATGGAATTGTCGCCGGTGATAGACCAGGCGTGGGAAAAAAGCGACTCGGAGTCTTGCCAGTAACGCACTTGCACGCTTGTGCGGCCAAGGCACGCGCCAAGGAGGAGTGCTGCGGCCAGCCCAATCGCGAGGCGCCGCCAGGATTGGCTTTGGGCCCAGGCGGCAACGCCCCAGGAGATAGCAATGAAGAGTCCAATCAAGGGCACGTAGGAGTAGCGGTCCGCCATGGCTTGTGACCCCACCTGGATCAACCCGATCACCGGCGTGAGGGTCACGAGGAACCAAAGCCACCCGGTGAGGAGCCAGGGCTGGAGGCGCGCCGACCGAAGCGCTAGCCAGGACAGAAGCGCCACGAGCACCGCCGAGCAAAGAACCTGCCAGGCGGGGCGCGGAACATAAGGGTAGAAGACAGCCAGATTGGCAGGCCACAACATGCTCGTGATGTAACCAGCTACCGCAGCGAGGGCACTCTCGATGCGTTCGGCAGGCGGGAATGCAGCAACAGGAACCACGGCATGCTTTTGAGCAATCAGCGTGATGATGGAGGAGGCCAGAGAGAGCGCGAGAAAGGGGAGCTTGTCGAGAAAGGCTGAAGGCTGAAGGCTGAAGGCTGAAGGACTCTTGAATCGTTGAGGGGTTGAACGATTGAATCTTTGAGTCGGGAAAGTAAGCCGCCCCAAGGGCCAGAAGTCGAGCAGGAGTAGGAGGCAAGGGAGCGTGACCAGCATGGGCTTGGACATGAGGCTGCAGGCGAAGAGAGCCAGGGAAAGAAGATAGAAGATAGAAGATAGAAGATGGAAGATGGAAGAAGGACCACGGACTACGGACCACTGACCACTGACCACGAGCTTCGGACTTTGGACTTCAGACTTTAGGCGTTGGGCTTTGAACTTCTCCATATAGCACGCGTAAGCCCCGATCGAGAGCAGGCCGAAGAAGGTGCTGAGAACGTCCTTGCGTTCGGCGATCCAGGCGACGGATTCGACGTGGAGCGGGTGCCAGGCGAAGAGGGCGGCGACGAGGGCGCTGCGCCAGAGGGCGCCGGTCATGCGGTGCAGGATGGCGAAAAGCAGAAGGGTATTGGCGAGGTGAAAGAGGAAGTTGGTGGCATGATGGCCGGCGGGATTGAATGCGAACAACTGGCAATCGAGCATGTGGGACAGCCAGGTTAGCGGATGCCAGTTAGCGGCATGCATGGTAGAGAATGCCCAGCGGAAGCCCGCAAGGGAGAGGCCCTGACGCACCATCAGGTTGTTGGTGACGTATTCAGGGTCGTCGTAGTTGACGAAGCCGCAGTGAAAGAGGGGCCAGTAGGCGCCCAGGCTGCCGGCAGCCAACAGGCAGAGGATTAGAAAATAGTACTTCGTCGTGGGACGCGTCACGGCTGCGGAGGCGGGGCCTGGTTGGCTGAAGCCTTTTGGCTCAAGGCATAGCTTAAGCGTTGCTGAAACTCGGCAGAGACTGGTTTGATGCGTAGCGCCGTGCGGAGTTGGGCAATGGCCTCATCGATCCTGCCCTGCTCCAGCAGGGCGTAAGCCCAATGGTTCCGGGCGTCAGCGAAACTGGGGCGCAGCTTGACCGCCTGGACAAAGTGGGTTTCGGCTTCAACGGCTTTGCCTTGGAGTTGCAGGGCGACGCCGAGGCAGTCGTGGGCCTCCGGCGAGTCGGGTCTGAGTTGCACTGCCTTGGCGGCGCAGGCCCGGGCTTCCGCGAGATGGCCCTGGGTTCCCAGGCTGAAGGCTAAACCCACGTAACCTTCGGCGTCGACAGGGCAAATCTGCACGGCCTCCCGGTAATGCTGGATCGCTTCATCATGGCGTTCGAGCTTGTTCAGGGCCATGCCGACGTGGTCGTGGGCCACAAAATTGTCCTTGGTCACTGCGAGGGCGCGTGAGAAAAGGGTGAGGCCATCTTTCCAGAAACAAACCTGGCGGTGGGTGACGATGGCGCAGAGGACCAGGGACAACGTGCCAGCGACAACAAGGGAGACTCTGCCGGCCGGGCGCGCGCCAAAGAGGTCGAGACTTCCCCACGCGACGCAAATCGCCAGACCGACGAGCGGGAAGTACATGAAACGATCGGCGACGGTCTGCGCGCCGATCTGTGTGAGGCCGATCACGGGAACCAAAGTGCCGAGAAACCAGAACCAGCCCGTGAACAAGTAGGGGCGCTGGCGCTGCCGGAGGACCAGACCGGTAAGAACAAGAAGCAGGCCGGCGGCGCAAAGGGGCTGCCAGAAGGGCCAGTGCGACGTTGCGGGGTAGGAAATGCTCAGCCCGGCGGGCCAGAAGGCCGTGCGCAAGTAGTGGAGGTAGGCCATCAACGCATTAGCAACCCGGGCGGGAATGGGTAGCAGGTCCGTGCTGGCAACGGCGCCGCCCACCTTTTGGGCCAGGAAGGTGACAATGCTGTCGGCCACGGTGAGGACGAAGAAAGGGAGCTTCTCGAAAAGCAAATGGAGTGGGGGAGTGGGGGAGTGGTGGAGTGATGGTGGGGACGATTGCGAATTGCGGATTGCGGATTGCGGATTGGAGGGCGCGCGTTGCGACGGGAATTGGACACGACGTAAAGGCCAGTAGTCCAGGAGGAGGAGGACGCAGGGGAGAGTGACGAGCATGGGTTTGGACATGAGGCTACAGGCGAAGAGAGCCAAGGAAAGAAGATAGAAGATAGAAGATGGCAGATGGAAGAAAGACCACGGACCACCGACTTCAGACTTTGGACTTTGGACTTTAGACTGCACGTAGCGGACGTAAGCTCCGAGCGAGAGGAGGCCGAAGAAGGTGCTGAGGACGTCTTTGCGTTCGCAGACCCAGGCGACAGATTCGACGTGCAACGGATGCAGAGCAAAGAAAGCGGCGACAAAGGCGCTGCGCCAAAAAGTGCCGGTCATTTGCCGGAAGAGCAAGAGGACCAAGACAACATTGGCGATGTGAAGAATCAGGTTGGTCAGGTGCATCTGGCCGGGGCTGCCGCCGAAGAACTGGTAATCGAGCATGTAGGAAACCCAAGTGAGGGGATGCCAGTTGCCGGCGTAGCCGGTGGAGAACGCCCAGCGGAGTGCCGGCAGGGTCAAGCCGCCCTGAATGTCCAGATTCCAGGTGACATATTCCACATCATCATAGCTGAGCAACTCGGAACGGGAGAGCGGCCAGTAGATGCCCAGCGTCAACAAGGCGAGCAGGCCGGCAGCGAACAAGGCGCTCCGGAAAGAACGTTGCGGTCCGGCTTGACTTGCTGGCGCAGTTTTCATCGCAGGCGCGCAAGGTAGCACGGGGCGCCTCCGATGGAAAAGGGAATCTACTGACTTACGATTTGCGATTTAGGGTTTACGTGCTCTGCTCGGGGAGAAGATGCGCTCTGTTCCGAGGGTGGCGCTGTTTGATGGCTTGACGGTCTTCGCGGGCCGCCTCAGAATTCGCGGGTGAATCCGGGCGGAAAAGAGAAACAAGCCAGACAGGCTTCGTCAACGGCTGGTCTGGGAAGCGGGCGGTGGTATATTTGGGCGGCGATTTTTCTGGCGGCAGGGGTGCTGGGCTTTGCGTTTTGGTTTCGGGAAAGAATCCTTTGGGATTTCCGGCTGTATTACGCGGCGGCGTGGCTCTACGGGCAGGGGCAGAATCCATTCGACAACCAGTTGCTCTTCTCCATCCCGAATCTGGACCCGATGCCGTTCTCTTATCCGTTGCCGATCACGTTTCTGTTCCTGCCATTGACGAAGCTGGTGTATCCGGCGGCCGCGATGATCTGGTTGGGAGTCATCAGTTCACTGTTGTGCTGGCTGGTGCTGTTTTGGTGGCGCCAGTTCAGCGGCAGTCGCCGTGGCGCGTGGGTCCCGTTGTTGGCGCTGCTGGTGTTCAACCTGGCCGTCCCCAAGGCTCTGCTGACGGGGAACGTCGTCACCCTGGAAACGACGCTGATGTGGTTGGCATTGTTTTTTTTGGCCAAGGGAAACCTGCCTGGATTTGTGGGCTGTGTGGTACCGGCCGCCGCGTTTAAGCTGTCGCCCTTGCTCTTCCTGGGGCTGCCACTGGTTCATCCGCAAGTGCGGCGGTGGAAAGCCGTGGGAGTGGGCGGGCTGCTCTTTGCCGGTTACCTTGCAGCGTCATACGCCCTGGCGCCGGGTTGGTTCAAGGATTACCGGGCGAATGTCGCGTTCAATGTGAAGGAGTGGTCCCAGGTCGATGTTTTCAACCCATCAACCTACGCGTTGAGCCGGCGGCTGGTCTCCATTCTTTTGCCGGGGCTGCCACCAAACCTCAGTGTGCAGGTTGCCGGCCTGCTTTACGGGGTAATGGTCGTCGCGGTGCTCTGGCTGAGTTGGAAAGTGGCACGAAGGCTGGGAGAACGGGGTTGGACTGAGGCGGGCCGGCCGACAGTATTATATGCCACGCTCGTTTATGCGCTGATCATGCCGAGGATGTCTGACTATAGCTACATCCTCGTAGTTCCCGCTGCGCTGTATGTTGCCGGGACGATCTTGAGGCCGCCCCGCTCCCTCTATCTCGCTGTCGCCCTGTTGCTGCCTCTGCCTTTCGTTTCGTTTCGCGATCCCGGCTCGGGCAAGGTCGAGGGGGATTTCTTCTTTGGCCTGTGGGGGTACTGGAGCCTGCTTATGGTGTTGGTGTGTTGGCACCTCTTTTCAAGGCATCTTGTAGGCCACGCTGAAATCAGCGTAAAGCGGCGCGGGGCACCCGGGACCACCGATGATTAGCGCGGGGCAGTGCCGCTCAGGCAACGAGCTGAAAGGACAAAAATCCATATAACGCCGCCCTCTTGGGCTAAGTCGCCGACGCTGCTCTTGACTCAGCAGTTAAGGTGTCTAGGCTAATTTCTTGCA
>ODAK010006595.1_pt1 | contig 11689 bp, 11 predicted proteins | sample 1539591 | NCBI WGS metagenome assembly ODAK01 (sample SAMEA3539303, study PRJEB22396) | soil metagenome | biome: tundra; feature: field; material: soil | place: USA | collected 2010-05 | depth 0.15 m | reverse complement strand
ACTAGCAGAACGATGAACGCCAGCGCCAGGAAGGTCGCAACCATGGCCGGCCAAACACCGGCTGCGTCCGGTTGCGGCCGCGCCCGCCACTCCGGATAGGCTTCCATGTGAGTGTGTTTGTCCGTATCCGGGTACTGTTTGGCCAGCCGCTGGGCCAACAATTCCAGCGACGCTCGCGCCTGCTTCAGGCTGATGCCCGGCTTTAGCCGAGCAATGGCCCGGAGATCTCCCTTACCCCGCGCCGTCCAAAAGTTCGGATTCTCCATCGCAAGTTCGCTGAACGGCGCATAGGCATCTGTCTCCGCTAGTGAGAAAGTCCCGTGGAATTTTGCCGGAGCTACACCCACAATTGTCACGGGGTGGCCATTCAACCTGGCACTTTTGCCGACGATTGTGGGATCGCTGTTGAAGTGCCGCTGCCAGTAGGTGTGGCCAAGAACCAGCACTGGTGCGGCGCCGGGCGTCTCCGCTTCCGTCGGCTGAATCAGACGGCCCAGCGCCGGCTCAATGCCCAACATTGAAAAGTAATTCCCCGTGACATAACTGATAAGGACCTGGTCCGGCCGCTGATCCACGGCCAACCCCTCGAACCCGAGCGTATAGGCCAACATGTCCGAGAAGCCACCGGCCTGAGCGCGATAATCGCGAAAATCCGGGTACGACAGATCGTGAAACTCAGCCGAGCCTTTCTCGCGCGGCGCCAGGACCACCAGGCGATACGGGTCCTGCACCGGAAGCGGCCGCAGGAACAGGGAGTTCACCACGCTGAAAATTGCCGTGTTCGCCCCAATCCCTACCGCTAAAGTCGCAATTGCAACGGCCGCGAAGCCAGGATTCTTGCGGAGATTTCGGGTGGCGTAGCGAAGGTCCTGTCCGAAGGTTTCGAGCGCGGTAAGACTGAACATATCCTTCCCCTTAAGTAGGGTAACGCTTGGGAGGCCTGCGGCGCCCGTTCCTCGGGGCGCGAACGGAAGAACCGAACAACCGAAGAACCGAATAACCGATATGATGTTACCGATGAAACCCGTACCACCGGACCAACAACGCGCCCTGATTGAGCGGCTGATGAATGCATGCGGAGGCGCTTACTCGCCCGGCACTCGCCGCAAATATTACATCACTGGACCGCAATGGGCCGCCGCTTATCAGGGACAAGCGCTATTCCACGCGCCGACGCGCCAGCCCATCGGCTTTGAAGACGTTATCCGCGAATACGGCAAGATCGGCATCGGCCACTGGTGTACGCACGACACGGACGTGATTCCTACCGAGTTCCTCGGTAAAGATGAGCAGGCTAAGATCGTGGAGCGGATTAAGAACGCGCTGAAGGAGCACGGCCTGGAGTGTTCCATGGTGACCACCGAGACGTTCTTCCACGCGGTGTGGGCTGCGGGTCCGGCGGCCGAAGCGCCCGAAGTCCGTAAGTATGCGGCGTGGCGCCTAGCAAACACCGTTCGGATTGGCCATGAGCTGGGAGCGAAGTTCGCCGTCTATTGGCCGGGCTCGCTCGGCTACTACACGCAGGGCGCAGTGGAAGAGACCGAGACCTTGCGCTGGTATGCCGACGGATTAAATGCGGCGTGCGAGGCAGACATCGAGCTTGCGAAGAAGTACAATCGCCCCACGCTGAAACATTGCCTGGAGGCAAAGCCGTTCGAACCGCAAGCTGAGATCCTGTTGCCCACCAGCGACGCGATGCTGGCGTTCATTGGCTCAGGGTTGCTGAAGCATCCGGAAATGGTGGGGTTGAATCCGGAATACCTGCACGAGCTGATGTGGGGCGGCGCGCCTCGAGCTGCGCTGGCGCGGGCATTGCTCGCGGGAAAACTGTTCCACTTCGACATCAACGACGGCTACCGGCTGAAGCACGATGTCGACATCGCGATTGGGCTGGTGAATCCGCTGGATTGGCTGAACGTACTGGTGCTGTTGCGCAGCCACAAATATCACGGGCCGTTCAATCTGGATTTCAAGCCGCCCCGCACCACCAGCAACCATGGTGTCTTCGCGGTCAGTTTTCCCACTGCGGTGGATCGCTTCATCACGCTGTGGGAAATGGCGGGCGAGGTTATCTCGGACCCGATTATCCGCGAAGCCACCGACGCTTTGAAGGCGGGCGGTGGGCCGCCGGACCCGCTGGATGTTGAGGCCATCACAGCCGCCAATCGCGAGCTGCTCACCCTGCATGAACTGATCGCGCATCGCATGGTGCAGATCCTGCTGGGGCAGCATCGCGGACGAACCTACTCAGTGTGACCAAGGGCCGGGCGCCTACATCACGGCCGAAAGAGCTTTCCACCCCAATCCCTGTGACTCCGCGACGCCGGGATACGTAATATGTCCGCCATACGTATTCACCCCTTCGCGAATTGCGGGATTCTCTTTGCAGGAGCGCTCCAGGCCCTTCGAGCACTACCAATTTATTCGCGGCCGGATTGAGCCGCGGCGGTGAGCGGCGGGCGCTTTCGATTGCTTCGAATACTTGCGAATATTTCGAAGTGCGTGCTAAATTGAACTTAGAGAGCATTTGAACGAAAGGCAGAAGATCCATGGCCCCTCCTGCATTAGCGGCGACAATGCCCACCGAGGCGGATTCGAGCGTCGCCAAGGAGACCAGCCGCCTGCTGGCGTCGCGCCTGAAAAAAGGCGCTCCAATGCAGCTGCGGATTCTCGATGACGGGGCGCAAGCTACCGTAAAGCTGCCGGCGCCTGCGGTGGGGCTGCTGCTGCGCATTCTTGAAGAGATGGCGCGCGGCAACGCCGTGACAATCATCCCGGTGCACGCGGAGTTGACCACGCAGGAAGCGGCGGACATGTTGAACTTGTCACGGCCCACTTTGATTGATTTGCTCGAGGCAGGCAAGATCGAATACCGGCGCGTGGGGACGCATCGCCGTGTGAAGTTCGAGGCGTTGATGAAATACAAGCGGCAAGCGGATGAAGCGCGGCGCGCGGCGCTTACCGCATTGGCTGCGTATGACCAAGAACTCGGAATTTGACGGTATCGAGCTTCACGGCGTTCTACAACGAACGTGTTGTACGGATCGGCGTTGCGGAATTTCCTCATGCACCTGGCGCTCACGGGCCTCTTCCGCGCAAGATGGTCCGCGGGTGTGCATGAGGAGTGGATCACGGCGCTGCTGCGAAACCGGCCGGATCTATCGCGCGAGAAGCTTGAGCGAACGCGGACACTAATGGACCTGCATGCCGAAGATGCGCTCGTTACCGGCTACGAAGACCTGATCGAGGGGTTGCACCTTCCTGATCCGGATGACCGGCACGTACTCGCCGCGGCGATCCGGGGGCGTTCTGATGTGATCGTCACCGCGAACGTGAAGGATTTTCCGGCGGAGGTTCTGAGGCCTTTTGAGATCGAGGCACAGCATCCGGATGAATTCATCGTGCACCTGCTTGATCTGGCGCCGGGTGTCGTCATCGCAGCCGCGGAACGACACCGCGAAAGCCTGAAGAACCCGGCCAAGACAACGGAGGAATATCTGGAGATGCTGGAGCGGGATGGCGTGGCGCAAACCGTAGCCGTTCTTCGGGATTACATGCTTGCCGCGTGACGTGCTCGGCCGGAGCCTACATCACGGCCGAAAGAGCTTTCCAACTCAATCCCTGTGACTCCGCGACGCCGGGATACGTAATATGTCCGCCATACGTATTCACCCCTTCGCGAATTGCGGGATTCTCTTTGCAGGCGCGCTCCAGACCCTTCGAGCACAACTCCGCCAGATACGGAAACGTCGCATTGGTCAGCGCGAATGTCGAGGTGTGCGGAACAGCCGCAGGCATGTTCGAAACGCAATAGTGCAGAACGCCGTCGACGAAGTACACGGGATCCGTGTGCGTGGTGGCGTGCGAGGTTTCAAAGCACCCGCCCTGGTCGATGGCGACATCCACCATCACCGCGCCTTTCTTCATCCCTTTCAGCATGTCGCGACGCACCAGCTTGGGCGCCGACGCGCCCGGAATCAACACCGCGCCGATCACCAGATCCGCGTTCCGAAGCGAATCCCGGATAGTGAGGCTGTTGGATGCCAGCGTAACAACTTGCGAGTTATAAATATCGTCCAGCTCTCGCAGGCGTTCCAGGTCGCGGTCGATGATAGTGACGTGTGCGCCCAGCCCCACCGCCATCTTCGCCGAATTGTGCCCCACCACTCCGCCGCCTAGAATGAGAACGGTCGCGGGCGCAACTCCCGGAATGCCGCCCAGCAGCACGCCTCGTCCTCCGTTGGGCGCTTCCAGATACTGCGCGCCTACTTGGACGGCCATGCGTCCGGCTACCTCGCTCATCGGAGTGAGCAGAGGAAGCGACCCATCGTTCTCGCGAATGGTTTCGTACGCCACGGAGTTGACCCTGGTCTCCATTAACTTCTGCGTTAATTCCGGCAGCGGCGCGAGGTGCAGATATGTAAACAGGATCAGGCCCGAACGGAAATGTGGATATTCGGATGGCTGCGGCTCTTTGACCTTCACCACCAGGTCCGCCTTCGTCCAAACTTCGGCGGCATCGGCGATGATCTCCGCGCCTGCCTCATGATAACCCTGATCCGGAAGCGAACTGCCGGCGCCGGCGTTGGTTTCAACCAAAACTCGATGGCCGGCTTCGCGCAACGCCATCACACCGCTCGGAACCAAACCAACTCGCGTTTCGTGATCTTTGACTTCCTTAGGGACGCCGACGATCATCGCGGGAGATCCGTCTTGGGCGATTCCGGCGGCGCTGGTGCATGCGACTGCGCGGTCATCCGTTTCGGACCCAGGCCCATGGCGATCAACGAAAGCGAATTCAGTTTGCCGTCCGGCGTGAGGTTCTGGTCAGCCTGAAAACGTTTCAGGGCCTCCGCGGAATCCGCGCCCCATTCTCCATTCGGCTCGCTGTGCAGGTATCCCTTGCTGACCAGCGCCTGCTGGATCTCTTTATATCGATCGGGCGTGGGCGCCATCTGGGACGAGCGCCGGCTTTTCTTCGGAGCCTTGTACTTAGGTGCTTTGTATTTCGGCGCTTTCGATTTCGCCGCCTTATACTTGGGCGCTTTGTATTTGGGCGCCTTGCGGGTATGGGCATAGACCTTCTGAGTTTTCTGCTTGGGAACTTTTGGGGTGGTCTCCGCGCACGTCACGGCAACTAAGCCAGCAGACAAAATGATAGTCTTAAGCACCAAGGTTTATTCTACCCGATCTTCCACCGAACAAATCTGCCCGGCCCCTCGTCACAAGTGTGTTACCGAACCGCGACCGTCAGGGAGTCGGTGCCTGTCTCAGGAATCGGTCACGAAAGGAGTGCTCATGAATCTCTGGATGGATCTTCGACATGCCTTCAGGATTCTGCGCCGTAGTCCCGCGGCTGCCGGCATCATCGTCGTCACGCTGGCGCTATGCATCGGCGCCAACACAGCCATCTTCAGCGTAGTGGACGCGACATTGCTTCGGCCGCTGCCGTTTCCGGAGCCCTCCCGTCTGGTCCACATTGTCACCCATTTCAAAGGCCAGCGCGCGGAAGGCGACAACGTGGGGCAAAATGGCCGCGCCTGGGAGCTGATCCGCGATCATGCGACATTTCTGGATGCCGCCGTTTATTCCGATGGCGCTTCCGGCGTAAATCTTTCCGCCGCCGGCCACGTCCAGCACGTGCAACAGCAGCGGGTAGGGGCGGGGTTTTTCCGCGTCCTGGGCATCGCGCCGCAAATCGGACGCGAATTCACGCGCCAGGAGGATCACACCGGCGGACCGCCCCTAGCCATACTGAGCCATTCCTTATGGCGACAGATCTTTCATGAAGATCCTGCAGCCGTGGGGCAAGCACTGCTTTTGAAGGGCGAGCCTTACACCATCATCGGCGTCATGCCGCAGAGTTTCCATTCGAGCGTACCCGCCGATCTTTGGACGCCGCTTCAGCCGAATACCAACGCCGAGGGACAGGGCACCAACTACGCCGTCGCCGGCCGCCTGAAGCCGGACGCAACCTGGGCGCAGGCCGACGGCCAACTGGAATCCATTGGAGCGCCGCTGTTCACCAACGTGCCGAAAGGTTCGTATGCTCGACTCCATCTGATGACCTTGCAGGAGGGCGATACCCAGGACTTGCGGAAGCCGCTGCTCATTCTCTGGGGTGCGGTGGGTTTGGTGCTGCTCATCGGCTGCGCCAATGTCACCAGCCTTTTGCTGGCCAAAGCCGCATCTCGCTCACGCGAAATTGCCACGCGCAAGGCGCTCGGTGGCGGACGCCGCACCATCATCCGGCAGTTGCTGGTGGAGACGCTAGTGCTCGCGGTCCTCGGTGGAGCGGCTGGCCTCGCGGTGGGTTATGTGGGACTGGAAGGGCTCAAGAAGCTGGCTGCGGATCAGTACCAAGTGGTGGAGTCAGCGCATCTGGACGCGCGCGTATTAGCGGCCACGTTGCTCCTCTCGCTGTTAGTTAGCCTGTTGGCCGGCATCTTTCCGGCCATCGAGGCCGGTGCAGTGGATCTTCGCAACGCACTGAGCGAAGCGGGCGGACGCGGCGTGTCCGGCCGGCGCAAGCGCTGGTCCCGCAGACTGCTGGTGTCGGGCGAAGTCGCGCTCGCGGTGATGCTTTTGATTGGCGCAGGGCTGCTAGTCCGCACGGTCACGCATCTTTACAAATTGCGTCCCGGCTTCGAACCGGCGCGCATGATTACCGCCAGCTTCTCTTTGCAGGATGCCCGCTATGCCGATGGCGCGCACGTCACTCAGTTGTACGATTCGGGATTGGCGCGGATTCGCGCGCTTCCCGGCGTGGAATCGGCCGGCGCTGCCCTCACGCTGCCTTACCAGCGCGGTTTGAATACTGGAGTGAAACGCGTCGACGGCCCCCAGGCCGACACCGATTGGCAGATAACAAATCTAGACTATGTGACGCCGGGATTTCTGGAGACGCTCAATATCCCGTTGCTGCGCGGACGCCTGATTCGCGCAAGCGACGGCCCGAAAGCCGCCCGGATTGTTCTGATTACCGAAGCGTTTGCCAAACAATATCTTTCGCGCCAGGATCCCGTCGGCAGCCATCTCGATTTCGGGAACAAGGAAATCCGCGAGGTGGTCGGCGTGGTGGGCGACGTGCAGCAAAGCTCCGGTTTTGGCGACTTTGGACCGCTCGCGCCTGTTCCCAACGTCTATGTACCCGCCGCGCAGGTGGAGGGCGAGTTTTTCAAGCTGGTTCATGTCTGGTTTGATCCGAGCTGGGTGGTGCGCGTGGCGGGCACGCCGGCGAGCGTGATTCCTGGGATTCAAAATGCGGCATCCACCATCGATCCGTTGTTGCCCATTGCCAAATTTCGCACCTTCGACGATCTGCGCCGCGAATCAGTATCGTCGGAACGGTTCCAGGCCACGTTGCTGGCGTCTCTCTCCGGTCTCGCCCTGGTGCTGGCCATCGTCGGTATCTATGGCCTGATGTCGCAATCCGTCGTGGAGCGCACTCGCGAGCTCGGTATTCGCATGGCGCTGGGCGCAACAGTTTCGCAAGCCATCCGCGAAGCCACCCTCCCCGGTGTCATGCTGGCGCTGGCCGGCGTAGCCGTTGGATGCCTCTTGGCCGGATTATCGGCGAAGGTTTTCGCGCACCTGGTGTGGGGTGTCAGCACCACGGATCCGGGAACCTACATTAGCGTAGCGGCCGGGCTGGTGCTCGTAGCGGCTCTGGCCAGCCTGCTGCCGGCGCTCCGCATCGCTCGTCTGAATCCGGCCGATACGTTGCGAGAGGAATAACGGCACCGACTCCCTCACGGTCGCGGTTCGGTAAGATGCTTCCTGTTTCCCGGTGCGCTACCGAGCCGCGACCGTAAGGGAGCCGGTGCCAGCGGTGAGCCCCGCGCCCCGAGGATGTGCTATTCTGAGTTTTCCCTTCTACGAGGTTTTCAGTGGATAGGCTTACCCGAAAAGAACTCAAGACCGACAAGTTCGCGCTGGAAGTGCAGCACAGCGTGGAATACGTCTCCGAGCACCGGCGGCAACTGGTGCGATGGGCCAGTGCTGCGGTAGTTGTAGTGTTACTCGTCGCCGGTGGCTTCGTGTACCGGAATTATCAGCGCACCGTTCGCCAGGAAAAGCTGGCAACGGCCATGCAGATCATGAATGCCAACACCGGGCAAAATCCCGCCGACAACTCTCTTTCGTTTCCAACCACCGCTGACCGGGACAAAGCCTTCGACAAGGCCTTCGCCGAATTGGCCACCAAGTACCCAGGAACAGATGAAGGCCTGCTGGCCGAATTCTACCTGGGGACGCATGCGGCCGATGCAGGCAACATAGACGAGGCTGCCAAGCATTACAAAGTGGTGGCGGACGCCGGGAGCGGGCCGTACAGTTCAATGGCCAAATTGTCGCTGGCGCAGATTTACGCCGCCCAGGGCAAGCAGAAGGATGGCGAGAATCTGATTCAGTCAGTGATCGATCATCCCACAGAGTTGGTTTCCAAGGAAGCAGCCACCATTGCTCTGGCGCGATTGGTTGCGCCCAAGGATCCAGCGCGTGCGCGCAAGATGCTGGAGCCATTGCGCGGCAATCCGCGCAGCAGCATCAGCCGTGGCGCCCTCAACGCGCTCGACGACCTATCCCAAAAGAATTGATCGCGACTACAATTGGTGGCCTGCGCTTTCCGGTGGCCCAAAGCCGCGGCCGGCGCTACCCCGAGCTTCCCCATCCCTACCGCGGCGAATTCCAGCGCGATCGCGATCGCATTATCCACTCCCGTGCCTTTCGCAGGCTGGAAAACAAGATGCAGGTCTTCCCGGCCGGCATTTCCGATCACTTCCGCAATCGGCTGACGCACACCATTGAGGTGTCCCAGATCGCGCGAACCGTCGCATCCGTTTTAGGTTTGGATGAAGACCTGACGGAGGCCCTGGCGCTTGGTCACGACATCGGCCATCCTCCCTTTGCGCACGCGGGCGAAGAAGAACTGGACCGGCAGATGCGCCGTGTGGGCGAGCGCTTCAATCACAATCTCCACGCCCTCCGCATTGTTGAGTCGTTCGAGCACCGCTATGCGCGCTTCCGCGGGCTCAACCTGACTTTCGAAGTCCGGGAAGGAATCGTGAAGCATTCGCGCGATTTCGAGAAGGGCGAAAATCCGGCGCTGGATGAATACCTGCCGGGGTTGCGGCCCCCGCTCGAAGCGCAGTTGATCGATTTGGCGGACGAAATCGCCTATAACACGGCGGATCTGGACGACGCCTTTTCCGCTGGCCTGTTCGAAATCGGGGACATTCGCAAGGGAGTACCGGAATTCGATCGGCGATACGAAGATGCAGAAGGCCAATTCCCGGGCGCTTCCGAGCACGAGCGCTTCCAGGAAGTGTTGCGCGGGTTGGTGGATTGGCTGGTCTCCGGATTCATCCAGGGAACCATGGACGCGGCCGCCCAGGCCGGTGTAGCCAGCGCCGCCGGCGTGCGGGAGTATCCGCGGCGGCTAGCGTCTTTTACGTCCGCGTCCGAAGCCACCAATCGCGAACTCAAGCAGTTTCTGCATCACGAGGTTTATTATTCCGAGCTCATGATGGAAGAGCGGCGGCGATCCTCACGCATGCTAGCGGAGCTGTTCGAATTCTACGTAGCGAATCCGGAAAAGCTGCCTCCCAGCTATGTGGAATCCTTGGCCGCTTCGCCGGTACATCGCGTGGTGTGCGATTACATTGCCGGAATGACCGATGGTTTCTTCCTGCGCCAGTATCAACAAGCGTTCGCCGGTTCCTAGCTCCTCGTTCCTGGTTCGCGGCCCACGCCCCCAACGAGAAACGAGAAACGAGAAACGGGATGTTACGATAGAGGCGTTGTTATGAAATGCAAGATTTGCGAGACACGCAAGCCGCGCCGTCATTGCCCGGGAGTGGGCGGCGACATCTGTTCCATTTGCTGCGGCAACGAACGCGAAGTAACCGTGAATTGCCCGCTCGACTGCCAGTATCTGGTGGAAGCGCGTCTGCACGAGAAGCTCCCGGCAGTGAATCCGGAACAGGTTCCCAACAAAGATGTCCGTGTGTCGGAAGAATTTCTGCGCGAACATGAGCCGCTGCTGATTTTTCTGGGCGCAAAGCTTCTGGAGGGCGCGCTCGAGACCGCGGGCGCGGTGGATTCCGACGTTCGCGAGGCGCTGGAGTCGCTGATCCGCACCTATCGGACGCTCCAAAGCGGTTTATATTATGAGTCGCGGCCCACGAATCTGGTGGCCGCCGCCATTCATCAGAAGATCCAGGACGCGATCCAGGAGCTACGCAAGGAACTGAGCGAAAAAGGTTCCACCGCCATTCGCGATGCGGAAATCCTGGGCGTGTTGGTGTTTCTGGAACGCGTCGGCCTGCATCAACTGAACGGCCGGCCCAAAGGGCGTTCCTTCATCGATTACATGCGCGGACATTTTCCGATGAAGGAACAGAGCCCCGCGATTGCTCCGTCATTAATACAGGTATGACCGGTTTCATCGTGTTCGCCCACGGATCCCGGGTTGAATCCGCCAACCAAGCGGTGAGGGAAGTCGCGGCTCAGATGGCTGCGTCTGGCGAGCACACTGTGGAACCGGCGTTCTTGGAGCTGGGACAGCCGGATCTCGCGGGCGCCGTCCAGCGCCTCAGCGCGGTTGGCGTGACGAACATCATCGTCATACCGTATTTCCTCACACTGGGAACGCATCTGCAGCGCGACCTGCCGCGCCTGGTCGAAGAGGCCGCGGCCTCCTTTGGAGGAAACATCCAGATGGAAGTCACGCCGCCGCTGGACGGGCATCCCGCATTACTCGAAGCCTTGCTCGATCGGGCCAGCCACGCTCTGGCTGGTGAGAGGCATCCCGCGTGAGAGCAACGTTGATATCAACCTACGAGCTGGCTCCGCAGGTTCGCCATTTCGTGTTCGGCGTGCCGGAAGTGGAGCGTCTGCATTTCAAAGCCGGCCAGTTCGTTTCGTTCAATGAACTGCTGAATGGCAAGAAGATCACGCGACCCTATTCCATTGCCTCGCTTCCCGACGGGAACCGCTTCGAGCTGTGTCTCAATGTGGTACAAGAAGGGATTTTTTCGCCCTTTCTATTTCAGATGAAGCCTGGCGATTCGGTGGAAATGAGCGCGCCACTCGGCTTCTTCGTGGTTCGAAATCCTACGAAAGAAGCATTGTTTATCGCGACCGGCACGGGCATTGCACCGTTCCGCGCAATGGCGCCGGACTATTTGAGCCATCCCCATGACGCGCAGTTGACGCTGCTCTTCGGGGTCCGTCACGAAAACAGTATCTATTATCGCGACCAGTTCGAAGAGCTGGCGCGCCGTCATCCGAATTTCAATTTTTGGCCAACCCTCAGCCGCGCGGAGCCATCCTGGACTGGTCGCACAGGTCACGTTCAGGTCCACCTGCTAGAAGCCATCGGCGACCGGCGCGATCTGGATGTTTACATCTGCGGTCTAAAAGCCATGGTGGACGATGTGCGCGCCATCCTGAAGGCATTGGGCTTCGATCGCAAGCAGATCGTCTTCGAGAAGTACGACTGATGAATCGCACCATTGCGCTCGCAGCCGGGATGGTGATGATCTTCGCCGCGACGGTGGGGATCCTGCTGAACGTCATGCCGGGTCCTCACAAGGCGACGGACTATCTGGTAATGGGCGCCGCTGGAACATTGCTCTGTTTGGTTCTGCTGTTCGTGGTTTTGTTCACCACTCCAGCCAAACCCGAC
>ODAK010006594.1_pt1 | contig 11689 bp, 11 predicted proteins | sample 1539591 | NCBI WGS metagenome assembly ODAK01 (sample SAMEA3539303, study PRJEB22396) | soil metagenome | biome: tundra; feature: field; material: soil | place: USA | collected 2010-05 | depth 0.15 m | reverse complement strand
ACCCCCGCGAGGCCGGTGACGAGGGCACCGACGAGACCGAGCTTCGCAAGATACTTCCTTGGACCTGAACGCATGGCTTCCTCTCTCGCCCCCCGGGGGGCATTCGGTTGACTGGTTGAGACGTGCTCAGAACGGGACCCAGAGCGTGGATCGGCGGTCAGCTCCCCCCATCTTCCGGATTGCCGTTGCCGCAAACAGCCCCTCCTTCGTCCGGCCCGGGCTCGCTGATCAGACCCCGCACGGCGGCTTTCGCCCTACCGACGTGCGGCACGTTACGATGTGCAGGATAGTAATGATATTCAGGGTTAGTGGTCAATAGGTGTGAGGATAAGAAGCCGCCAAAAGCTGGCGGTGGGCGCGGGCTGCTCGAGCACCGCCGGTTCAGCGGAAGGGGAACAGTGCTGAAGGATCCGCTCAATCCCAGAGGGGATGTGTGATGACTGCTGGAGCAGGGTTCACGCCTGAGAAGAGGATGTTGATCGGCGGAGAGTTGGTCGATGCCGATGGAGGCAAAACCTTCGACAACATCAATCCGGCGACCGAGGAGGTGTTGGGCCAAGTCGCCGATGCCGGCATCCCGGAAATGGAGCGCGCGATCGAGGCCGCACGTCGGGCCTTCGACGAGAGCGACTGGTCGACCAACCGCGAGTTGCGGAAACGTTGCCTCATGCAGCTCCACGAGGCGCTCGTGTCGGAGAAGGAAGAGTTGCGCGCCGAGCTTGTCGCGGAGGCCGGGACCCCGGTGATGGTCACGACGCTGGCCCAGCTCGATGGTCCGCTCTCCGAGGCACTGCTGTGGCCGGCCGAGATGATCGACAGATTCGAGTGGGAACGCGACCCGGGCCCTGCGACCGCTATGGGCATCCCTTCGCGCCGTGCGATCTGGAAGGAGCCTGTCGGCGTCGTCGGCGCGATCGTGCCATGGAACTTCCCGTTCGAGGTGAGCATCAACAAAGTGGCCCAGGTGCTGGCCACCGGAAACACGGCGATCCTCAAGCCGGCGCCCGACACCCCATGGAATGCCACGCGCCTCGGGCGGCTGGTCGCCGAGAAGACCGACATTCCCGCCGGCGTGTTCAACGTGGTGACCTCTTCTGACCACCTTGTCGGCGAGGAACTGACCCTCTCGCCCCTGGTGGACATGATCTCGTTTACCGGCTCGACAGTGACCGGCCAGCGGATCATGGAAAAGGGTGCGGCGACGATGAAGCGCGTATTTCTCGAACTCGGCGGCAAGTCGGCCGCAATCGTCCTCGACGACGCCGACTTCCCCTCCGTCGTGCCGTTGACATCGATGGTCTGCATGCATGCCGGTCAGGGCTGCACGATGCTTACGAGGGTCCTGCTGCCGAGGAGTCGCTACGACGAAGGCCTGGAGCTCATCGTCGCCGGCATGTCGATGGTTCCATACGGGGATCCGACCGACCCAGGCAACATGATGGGCCCGGTCATCTCGAAGAAGCAGCTCGACCGGATCATGAACTACATCAGCATCGGCGAGCAGGATGGCGCACGGCTCGCCCTCGGGGGTGGTCGCCCGACGCACCTGTCCAAGGGCTGGTACGTCGAGCCGACGGTCTTTGCCGACGTCGACAACAAAATGACGATCGCACGAGAGGAGATCTTCGGACCCGTCCTGGCCGTCATCGCCTATGAGGACGACGACGATGCCGTGAAGATCGCCAACGACTCGAGCTACGGGCTCTCTGGCGCAGTGTTCGGCTCGGACGACCGGGCCACGGCCATCGCCCACCGGATCCGCACGGGTTCACTCACCGTCAATGGCGGTGTCTGGTACGGGCCGGACATGCCTTTTGGCGGGTACAAGATGTCGGGTATCGGCCGCCAGAACGGCGTCGAAGGCTTTGAGCAGTATCTCGAGACCAAGGTCGTTGCCTGGCCCGCGGGTTGAGCGACCAGTACAACCGACGCTGCAATCGAACCAACACGACCGAAGGAACTGAGGAGGAGCTATGGCAGGACGACTTGACGGCAAAGTCACGTTCATAACGGGTGCGGGTCGCGGTCAGGGGCGAGCCCACGCGGTCAAGCAGGCCAGCGAGGGGGCGAAGATCATCGCCATCGACATCTGCGAGGACATCGAGTCGAACCTCTATCCGATGTCCAGCTGGGACGACCTCATGGAGACCAAGAGCCTCGTCGAGAAGCAGGGCAGCCAGTGCGTCGCCGTGAAGGCCGACGTGCGCAAGCGCGAGCAGGTGGCTGACGCCCTCGCTCAGGGTGTGGCCGAGTTCGGCCGCCTGACGACGGTCTGTGCCAACGCGGGCATCCTGCCGATGGCCATGGGCGACCCGAACCCTCTCGACTTCCAGGATGCGGTCGACGTCGACCTGATCGGCGTGATGAACACAGTGGCCGTGGCGATCCCGCACATCCTGCCCGCCGGGCGTGAGGGTTCGATCGTCATCACCGGCTCGACGGCGGCCATGCTGCCCAACACGGTGTCGGCCGACCTGACCGGGACCTTGGGCCCCGGTGGTGCCGGCTACGGCTGGGCGAAGATGTGCCTGATGACGTACACCGAGCAGATGGCGCTGCACCTGGCGCCGCACAGCGTGCGCGTGAACTGCATCCATCCCACGAACGTCAACACCCACCTGCTGCAAAACAAAGAGATGCACTCCTTGTTCCGGCCAGACCTCGAGGTGGTCACCATGGAGGACTTCGAACCGGCGTCGCGCTACTGGCAGGCGCTGCCCATCTCGTGGCTCGAGCCCGAGGACGTGGCGGATCTGGTCTGCTTCCTCGCCTCCGACGACTCGAAGAACATCACCGGCGACAACATCCGGATCGACGCGGGCTCCTTCCTCAAGTGGCCCAACGGGCCGGTGTAGGCTTCGCCCGATTCATCGCGCGTCCAGGGTGACAGGAATGAAATTCGGTGTGAGTCGCGTTCTATGATGACTTTGCCCGACCTTGGAGGTATTCGTGACCAGCACATCTCGGCGGCTCGACTTTCCCGTCTTCGACGCTGACAACCATCTCTACGAGACTCGGGATGCCCTCACCAAGCATCTTCCAGCCGAGTACCAAGGTGCGATCGACTACGTCGACGTTCATGGACGGACGAAGATCGTGATCCGAGGACAAGTCAGCGACTTCATCCCCAATCCGACCTTTGACCGGGTCGGCCGACCCGGAGCCCAGGAGGAGTACTTCCGTATCGGCAATCCGGAAGGTAAATCGTACCGGGAGATCATCGGCAGGGGGATCGACTGCCCGGCAGCGTTCCGCGAGGCAAGTGCCCGGCTTCAGCTGCTCGATGAACAGGGTCTCGACTACTCGATCATGCTCCCCACACTGGCGAGTCTCGTCGAGGAGCGGATGCGCGACGACCCAGATCTCTGTGCGGCGGCGATTCACGCGCTCAACGTGTGGATGCTGGAGGCCTGGCCCTACGCCTACAAAGATCGCATCTTCTCGACTCCCATCATCACTCCCGGAGTTCTCGACAAGGCGATCCGTGAGCTCGAGTTCGTGCTCGAGCACGGTGTCAAGATCATACTGATGCGTCCCGCCCCAGCGTGGGGCTATAGGGGCCCTCGATCTTTCGCGCTTCCCGAGTTCGACCCATTCTGGTCCCGCGTGGAGGAGTCGGGCGTTCTTGTCGTTATTCATGCTTCCGACACCGGCTACATCAGGTATGCCAATGAGTGGGAAGGTAACCAGGCCGAGCTGACTCCGTTCGGTCAGCCGCAACCGTTTACTACCTCGGTCCGAGACCAACACCGCGACATCAAGGATGCGGTGACCTCCATGATCACCCATGGGGCGCTCTGGCGGCATCCAGGGTTACGGATTGGCCTGATTGAGAACGGTGCCGGCTGGGTGCCCTCACTCCTTGAGCACCTCGACCATACCTATCGGACGATACCGCAGGTCTACGCCGAGAAGCCGTCGGAGACATTCAAGCGGCACTTCTGGATGCACCCGTTCCACGAAGAGGACCCGACAGAGCTCGTCCACCTCCTAGGCGCTGACCACATCATCTTCGGCTCCGACTACCCGCACATCGAAGGGCTTGCCGACCCGCTGTCCTACGTTGACGAGCTCAAGGGTCTGCCCGAGGACGACATTCGGAAGATCATGGGCGGCAACATGATCGACCTCCTCGGCCTCAAGGTTCCGGCACCCGCTTGATCTTCTCCAAGTAGAAGAAGGACGTTGGTCGATTGAACGTCCTGGGTTATTGGCACCAGGGTTGTTGACAGATAGAAGCCCCGCCTCATCGTTTGCGGTTCGAGCTGCTCCTTCGCGAGCCGTCGCAAACTGGGCATCTCGAAAATCGATTCCTTCCGGATGACTTTGGGTGACGGGCGGCCGATGGCCAATGACGATCGTGAGCCGCATTGGCGTGTGGCGTCTCGCGCTGTGAGACGCCGTGGGAGTCGGACCTCCTCTCCCTCTGCGTGGTGACTTGGGTACCCCTGGGGGAAGGGGAAGTTCCGCCAACGCTAAAGGGAGAAGGGGCCGACGGCATTATGCATCCCAGATGACTGGACAAGCCAACGTTGTCCAACTGCGACCATGTCGAAACGATGTCGTATGGCGAATGGATTGCTTCCCGAAAATCTGTCGCTGTTTGCGTATCGGTGTGATTGCACTCAAATCGTGACCCTCGAAGGGTTCATGCATTCGCCCACAACTCGTAGCGGAGCGCTTCGAGTGTTCGAGTGAGGGCGAACACACCTCTTGAAAATCGATAGTCCATGCGCGATTGAGGCTCAATGCGTAAAGTTCCGGGCGCCGTATAGCCGCGATCGACGGGAAGGCGACCCATGCCAAGCCGATTCGCAGTCGCGGAGGGGCTCCATGCTCGAATTCGTGATCGCCGGGCTGGTGCTCGGTGGGATACACGCCGCCGCGTCGGCCGGGCTCGTCATCACCTAAACGGCATCGGACACCTTTGATTTCGCCCTCGGCGCGTTGGCCTTCTTCCTCGCACGCTTCTACTACTACCTCCACACCCAGCAGAACTGGTCGATTCTGACTGCGGCGATCGTGTCCATCGGTCTGGCCGGACCCCTCATGGGGATCTTCCTTTAGGCCGTCCTCTTCCGCCATCTCAGGTTCCGCTCACCCCTGGTCGACGTCGTGGCCACGGTCGGGCTGCTGGTGGCCATTCCCACGATCACCACCATCATCCTCGGGTTCGGGGCGATCCTGGAGGCTCCCGGCCTCGCACCCGAGCCCGTCCACGTCTACCAGCATCCTGCGCTTCACCGATGTGGCCTTGAAGGTGCGGGCCATGGTCGACTCGCCGGCCTTCGACTCAACCGACATAATCCGGAAAGGTTCCACGACGTACCGTTAGGGCATGGCAGCTTCTTCCCCGACCAATCCGCCGACGCTTCCGGCAATGCTGAGCCACGCCGCCTTCATCAGTGCGGACACTGCAGCCACCGTCGATTTCTACTCAGGCATCCTCGGCATGGAACTCGTGAACGCGGTGCTCGATGACAAGATCCCGTCGACCGGCGAGGCGATTCCGTACTTCCACTCGTTCTTCCGGATCGGCGACGGCTCGACGATTGCCTTCTTCGAGGCCCCCGAGCTACCGGTGCCAAGCGCTGACTCACACCCGGCGTACGCCACCTTCCGCCATTTCGCCATGGAGGTCTTGTCGATCGAGCAGGTCGAGGAGTGGGCAGCATGGCTAAGGGCGAAGAACATCGAGGTGATCGGTCCGGTCGACCACGGCATCGCCCACTCGATCTACTTCCGTGATCCCGACGGGAACCGGCTCGAAATGACGGCGATGACCGATCCCTCGTGGAACGACAATGCGGAGGCGGCGCGTGCGTCGCTGGCCGAGTGGGAGCAGGTCAAGGCCGAAGCGAAGGCGAGTGGCCAGGACATGGCGACGGTGCTCGCCGATCTCACCCGCGGGCGCAGCCACCGCCGAGAGGCCGGCCTCGGCGACGCCGGGAACCACCCAGATCTATGACCGTCGAACTGAACGCCATCTTGGAAGAGGAGCGCATTCCCAGGATCATCAGTGTCGACGATCACATCGTCGAGCCGCCGGACGTATGGGAACGCTGGCTCCCGGCGAAGTTCCGTGACCGCGGCCCACGCGTGGAGCGACGCGGTATTCGCAAGATCAGCTCCATCGGCACAGGCGTGTACAAGGAAGAGTTCGATGACGACTCTCCCGACAAGGGCGATACCTGGGTCTACGAAGACCTTATCTACACGCACAAGCGGATGGTCGCCGCGGTCGGGTACCCTCGGGAAGAGATGACGATGACACCGATCACCTACGACGACATGCGACCGGGGTGCTACGACCCAAAGGCGCGACTCGTTGATATGGATATCAACTGGGTTGAGGCATCGGCATGCTACCCGACGTTCCCACGTTTCTGCGGGCAGACATTCTCAGAGGGGAAGGACAAGGAACTCGGCCTCGCCTGTGTCGTCGCCTACAACGACTGGATCGTGGAGGAGTGGTGCGCCGGCTCCGGTGGCCGCCTCATCCCGATCTGCCTGATCCCACTGTGGGACGCCGATATGGCGGCCGCAGAGGTGCGCCGCAATGCCGCCCGGGGAGTCAGGGCCGTGGCCTTCAGCGAGATTCCGGCCCATCTTGGCCTCCCGTCGATCCACACCGGCTTTTGGGACCCGTTCTTCCGGGCCTGCGAGGAGACGAGCACGGCCGTGTGCATGCACATAGGGTCGTCCTCCCGGATGCCGGTGACGTCGGCGGACGCGCCGCCGTCGGTGATGGCCAGCCTGGGCTTCGGTGGGGCGATGATGTCCGTCGTCGACTTCCTGTGGTCTGGCGTGTTGGTGCGGTTCCCCCGGCTCAAGTTGGCGTACGCGGAGAGCCAGATGGGCTGGCTGCCCTACATCCTCGAGCGGATCGACGATGTGTGGGAGGACAATCAGGGCTGGGCGCAGACCAAGGACATCCCCGAGCCGCCGTCGACGTACTTCCACCGCAACATCTGGATGAGCTTCTTCAAGGATCAGACCGGCATCGACAACCGCGACCGGATCGGGGTCGACCGCATCACGTTCGAGACCGACTATCCGCACTCCGACTCGACTTGGCCTGAGACGCGCGCAGTGGCAGCGAAGTTGCTCGCCGGCCTCGACGACGCCGACGTACATGCGATCTGCCGCGGCAACGCCATCAACCTGTTCGAGCTCCAGGGCTTCAGCTGACCCGGCGGCCGACAAGTCCGCGGTGCCTGCTACCCCGTCTCCTTCGCGACCTGCCGCCAATCATCGAGATGCAACAGGAACGCAGCGCACAACGCACGTACGTACGCCATGGTGGCGACGTCGAGCGGCGACGGAGAGCGGCGGCCGAGCCCGAGGTGGCCCCATGTCTGGCCGTCGCGCATGATCGGCACGAAGTGGCAAGCCCGGAAATTCTCGCCCGAGAGCTGGCGTGCCGTCCGGCCGAACCGTCCCTTGAGGGTCCGCACGTCCGCGAACTGCATGACCTCGCCGGTCAGGACGCTTTGCGCGCTCGCGAACGACGGGTCGAGTGGCACACCATCGGCAACCGACTCGAGCCATGCGTCGGGCAGCCGCCGGGCGACGACGAGACGCATGCGTTCACCCTCGTTGCGGAACACTGCCAAGCCGTCGGCGATCCCGGCCCGGTCGAGGGTGTCAGCGAGCACGTCGGCGGCGGCCGCGTCATCATCGGCGTGCGCGAGCTGTTCGGCGAACGTGGTCAATGAGTCGAGCAGAGGCGTCACGTCGACCTGTGTGGCGTGGTCGACGAGGGTGTCCGCGACCTCGGCGACATTGGCGACAAACCGGTAGCCACTCCCCCGAATGGAGGCGATGAACACTGGCTTCCGCGGATCGTCGCCGAGCTTGTTGCGCAACCGGTTGACGACGATGCACAACGCGTTGCGGCTGTCGGCGGGCGGGTGTCGCCAGACACGATCGATGATCGTGCTTGTCGATGTCGTGACCGCCGGGCGGGTCATCAGGAACGTGAGCAAGCGGTACTCGGTCCCTGAGAGGGCGACCGGCTCGCCATGTCTGGTGCACTGCTGTGTCCATAGGTCAACGACGAGATCGTTCGCCCGCAGGTACCGAAACCCGGGGCCGCGCCGCACATCGGCGTTCCGGATGAGCGCGGAAAGTCGGGCAAGAAGCGTCTCGCTGGGTTCGGAGCTGGGCACGACGAGATCGACGCCCGCATCGACCAGCGCGATCACCTCGGCGGGGTCGTCAGCGACGACGGCGAGGGGGGCGCCAGTGCGGTCACGGAGCGCCTCGATCGCTTGCCAGCGGAACGTGTGGTCACCGACGATGAGCACGAGCGCGACCCGACGGATCGACGCCAGCCAGCGGGCACGATCGACATCCTCCGCTGAGATCCACGTCCAGCCGGCGGCGGCCATCGAGCCCTCGAGCCCACTGCGGTCCCACCAGTCGTTGGCGCAGATCCGGAGCACCGGTTCGTCGGGGGCGATCGGGCGTGGGCCCATTGCCGCGCTTGACGAACTGATGCGGGTCTCCGGCCGCCCTACGGTGCTCATCCCATTCCCAAACCACACGCGGATCGCACGTTCTCCCTCGTCAAGCCCTCGGCGACGTCCCCCTCGTGAACCACCCCGGCCGAGGTCGCAATCGAAGAGCTGCGTCGACTTCGATAACAATGATAGGCAGAATTTACTACCCCTCGGACGGGCGTGCGATCATCATCTGACTCTGGTGCCATGTCGATGATCCGGTTCGAGGCAGCCGAGCTGTCTAAGAGCGAGCGGGACCTCCAGGCAGAGGTCCGCCGGTTCCTTGCCGCCGAGCTTCCCCGAGGAACGTTCGAGCCCGGGTTGGGCATCAACGCCGCCAAGGACCCGGGCTTCTCGAAGAAGCTCGGAGAGCGGGGCTGGCTCGGCATGGCGCTGCCGAAGCGCTACGGCGGTCACGACCGCTCGGCAGTCGACCGGTTCGTCGTGGTCGAGGAGCTATTGCGCTGGGGTGCGCCCGTCGGCCACCACTGGGTCGCCGATCGCCAGTCGGGTCCGGTGATCGCTCGATTCGGCACCGAGGAGCAGAAGCAGCGATTCCTGCCCGGCATCGCCAGCGGTGAGCTCTCGTTCTGCATCGGCATGAGCGAACCTGACAGCGGGAGTGACCTCGCCTCGCTCGTCACCCGGGCCGAGCGCGACGAGGGTGGCTGGGTCGTCACCGGCCGCAAGGTCTGGACGACGTTCGCCGACGTCCACGACTGGATGATCTTGCTGTGTCGCACGTCACCCGTGGAGGTGACGGGCGATAAGCGCCTAGGGCTCTCCCAGCTCATCGTCGACCTCCGCTCGCCCGGCCTGCAGGCGAGACCCATCCCGCTCATCGACGGCTCAGCTGACTTCTGCGAGGTGGTGCTCGACGAGGTGTTCGTGCCCGACGAGCTGGTGCTGGGCGTGATTGGCGCCGGGTGGGCGCAGAACACCTCCGAGTTAGCCTTCGAGCGGGGCGGCCCCGACCGGTGGCTCAGCACATACCTCGTCGTGGAGGAGCTCATCCGCCTGGGTCGCGACGACGAACCCGAGGTGCTCGACGTCCTCGGCGACGCCGCCGGCATCTACTGGGTGCTGCACAACCTGTCGCTGTCGGTTGCCCGGGCCATCGACGACGGTCGGTCGCCATCCATCGAGGCGGCGCTGGTCAAGGAGATGGGCACGCGGTTCGAGCAGGACGTTCTCCGAGCGGTGCTCGACCTCGTGGAGGGCGAGCCGGGTACCGGTGCTCGGTCGCTGTTCGGGCGTCTGCTGGTGACGGCGACACTCACGGCACCGTCGTTCACAATCCGTGGCGGCACGAACGAGATTCTTCGTTCAGTGGCCGCCAAGGGACTGCAGCCGACGGGAGGTCGCCGATGACCTGCGACGTCGGTTCACTCCTCGTCGAGACGGCCGAGCGACTCCTGGCCGGAGCCTCGACCTACGACGCCGTGGAGGCGGCCGAGACCGAGGGCTGGTGCGCCCCGCTGTGGGACCAACTGGCCGAAGGCGGGTTCCCCTGGATCTCGGTGTCCGAGGCTGCCGGCGGCACCGGCGGCACGCTGGCCGACGCCATGGCCGTGCTGCGGTGTGCCGGGCGGCACGCCGCGCCGGTGCCGCTGGCGGAGACCGGAGTGCTTGGCGGTTGGCTCGCCGAGGCGGCCGGCTTCCCGATCGCCGACGGACCGGTCTCGGTGGTCCCCGAAGCGACGGCACTCGGCCTGGCTGACGGACGGGTGCAGGGCGAGGCGGTCGTGGCCTGGGGCCGACAGGCCTCCCGGATCCACGCCCTGGTCGCGGGGGACGGCGGCTGGCTGATCGTCGCCGCCGATCCGGCGCAGCTGCAGATCACCCCGGGTACCAACCTCGCCGGGGAGCCGCGTGACACGGTCCGCTTCGACGTGCCTGTCGACGAGGTGCACCTCGTCGAGGCACCGGCCGGCGTCGACGGCGACGCGCTGCGCCGCCGCGGCGCCCTGACGCGGGTCGTGCTGGCCGCCGGCGCCCTCGAGGCGATGGGACAGCTGACTATCGACTACGCCCACGACCGCCGTCAATTCGGCCGACCCATCGCGGCCTTCGAGGCGGTCCGGCACCACCTGGTGATCACGGCGCAGGCGTCGGTGAGGGTGTCGATGGCCGCCGACTGCGCGGTGCGGGCGATGAGCCGGGGCGACGCTGCATTCGAGATTGCCGCCGCCCGGGTTGTCGCGGACGCGGCTGCCGTCGAGGCGACGCGTGCCGCGCACCAGGCCCACGGCGCCATGGGCGTGACGCGGGAGTACCGGCTCCACCAGTTCTCCCGCCGCTTGTGGGCGTGGCCCCACGAGTACGGCAGCACGCGCTCGTGGCGCCGTGCGCTGGGCGCGATGCTGGCCGTTGGCGGGGGCGACTCCCTGTTCGCGACCGTCACGCGTTGACGGGATCCGATCACGCTTGAGGACGCCGGAGAGCGCGGAAGGCGTGTGTCCCGCTACCGACTGGCTGACTCCCGTGACGACCTTTGTAGAAGCGTAAGGCCAGCCCGAGGCGGGCCTGGTGGCCCTCTCACACGGTTGTGAATCACGTCGCGATCGGAGGGAACAAAAACGATGGACATTGAATTGGGTGCCGGTGGGCTACGACTCGAGCGCGAAGGCCCGATCGCGTGGTGCGTCATCGATCGTCCGGCCGCCCGGAACGCGCTCACCCCTGCCATGTACTACGGGATCAAGCGCGCCGTGTGGCTCGTGAACACGGAACCCGACCTTGCCGCGCTGATCATCACCGGCACCGGGGATGTCTTCGCGCCGGGTGGCGATCTCGGCGGCCGCTCTGAGCCGGGCGACTCATTTCCCGAAACCGTCGGGTACGACTCAGCAGCGAAACCCGGGGCAGCAAGCAGTTCATCCAGTGGTTCCATGCCGAGCTCCAGCAGTTCAGTCTGTTGGTGCTGTTCACCGTCAGGGGGATCAACTAGTGTCGTGAGTCGGAGATAGTGCTGCAATATGTGGCAAGGTGTTCCAGGATTTCGTCGGCACTCTTCTTCCAGACGAAGGGCCGTGGGTTCTCGTTCCAGCTCTAGATCCACTCCTTGATCGACACCTCGAGTTCTTTGGTCGAGCGGTGCGTGCCGCGTCGCAGCCACTTGTTGGTGAGTTCGGCGAACCAGCGCTCGACCATGTTCATCCACGAGCTGTAGGTGGGCGTGAAGT
>ODAK010006592.1_pt1 | contig 11692 bp, 9 predicted proteins | sample 1539591 | NCBI WGS metagenome assembly ODAK01 (sample SAMEA3539303, study PRJEB22396) | soil metagenome | biome: tundra; feature: field; material: soil | place: USA | collected 2010-05 | depth 0.15 m | reverse complement strand
TGACCGCCGGATTGCTGAACATCCTGGCCATGGTGGACGCCTATGAGATCGCCGCCGGGAGGAAAGAGTAAATGCCGAAAATGAATCTTTCGCATTTCGAAGCGGCATTCCTGTTCGCGCTGTTCACGTCGGTAGTGATGGGAGTGGTGACCAAGCGAAACGACCGCGACCGCCTGCATTACGGCGTCTATACCTTCGGCTGCTTCCTGCTGGCGTTGTTCGGGCTAGGCTGGCTGATGTACTTCGGCCACGGGTAAAACAAGAATGCTGACAGGCGACACAAAGCGATCGCCTGTCCTACCTACCGCTTTCTGCCGTATGTGACCGTAATCGAGGTCTCGCCGCCGCTCCCGCCCACCATGACGTTCAACGTGCGCTGTGCGCCTTCGTCGGCACCGGCGACCAATCCGCCCGCATCCGAGGTCCCGGTAAGGTTTATGGTCATGCCCATGTCCTTGATTTTGGCTTCGTAGAAGGCCATCACTTTAGACGGAGGATCGGGCGTGGTGAAGGTGACCACGCCGCCTTCGCCCGCTCCATCCGCGCCCTCGCCCCTGGCGGTCATGTTGCCTTGTGCCTTGGCGCCGGGATAGGTTGGAACCCACGATGGCAGCTTGCCCTCGCCGCCGCCGATTTCCATATTGGCCACCTCTCCGTTCTTGCCCTTAGCGGAGAAGGTCAACTTGCCCTTTTTTATGTCGTCGAAGGAAAGGGTGACTTCCTCGCCCGTCTTCCTGTCGCGGATGCGCATCGTCTGCGAACGCGGATCCGTGGCCACGACCTCCGCGTCGGGATTGGACGCCGTGATGATCTTGCCCAGCACCAGGCCAGGATTACTCACCACGGTATGAGCCATGTACATTGCGAAAACTCCGCAGCCGACGAAGCTCAACACGATGAGGCCGAGCACGGTAAGCAGGATCCAGACAATGGGGCTGACCTTGCCCGTTACCGGCGCGGCGGCCACGGGCGCAGCGGCCATGGGCGCGGCAACCACGGGCGCAGCGGCCATGGGCGGCGCGTGCGGCTGCGGTGCCGCCGCTCCAGCGGCAGCACCGCTCGACGGCGTGCCGCATTGCTGACAGAAAGCGCCTTGAACCGTGGCGCCACAACTGGTGCAGAAAGCCATAAGGAATCGGGGACCTCCACCCGATCCCCCACTTTACGCCACCCGGCGAGGGGAAGCAATGCCGAATTTATTCGTCGCGCAGGGCGACGGAGGGGTCTATATTGGTGGCGCGAATCGCCGGAATCCAGCAGGCGATCACGCCCACCAGGGCCAGCATCGCCGGCACCAGGGTGAAAGTGAGCAGGTCGCGCGGATTGCCGATGAACAGCATGCCGCCGACGCTGCCGGCCGCCGCCAGCGATACCGCGCCACCCGCCGCCACGCCGACGGCAACCAGACGTATCCCTTCGCCCAGAATCATGCGGTGTATGTCGCCGACCGTCGCGCCCAAGGCCAGGCGGATGCCGATCTCCCGCGTCCGGTGCCGCACGGAGTAGGAAATCACGCTGTAGATCCCTATGGTGGCCAGCAACAGGGCGAGGGCGCCGAACACGGCGAGGAGCCCGGCCGACAGGCGCTGCGCCCACAGCAGTTCGCGGATGGAAGTCTCCAGGCTCTCGACCTGCAACAGCAGGTTGCGATCCAGCGTCTGAACCTCGCGCCGCACCGCGCCGATCACCGCTTCCGGATCTCCCGCCGTCCGCACGTACAGGACCGCGGTGGGAAAGTAGTATTGCGCCAGAGAAAGGTACACCATGGGCTGCGGGGCTTCGGCGATGGCCTGATAATTCGCCGTCTTCACGATGCCGATAATTTCCACCGGCAGCCCTTCGCCGGCAAAGGTGATGTGCCGTCCGACGGGGTCCTGTCCCGGCCAATAGGCAGTTGCGGCGGTCTGGTTGACGATCGCCACGCGCGGCGTGGACTTGCTATCGGACGTGGCGAAATCACGCCCGCGCAGCAGGGGAATGCCCAGGGTGCGGAAGTACCCGGACGACACCACGCTGGTCAGAGTCGAGCGCCCCGGACCGTTGGCGGTGTTCTCCTCGCCTTCCAGCAGCACCATCCGGGTGGACGAGATGTGGAACGGGCCGTCGCGGCCCAGCGCCGCCGAGACCACCCCGGGAACCGCCGCCGCTTTTTCGACCGCGCGCTGGTGGTAGTCCCGCCCGCGCCCTTCGTCATATGCCTGGTCGGTCACGTTGTAGGCCACGACGCCTAAATGGGCGGCGTCGAAGCCCGGGTCGATCTGAGCGGCATTGCGCAGACTGCGCGCGAACAGCCCGGCACCGATGAGCGCCACCAGCGAAAGGGCCACTTGCGCCATCACCAGCACGGCACGGGGATGCCACATACGATGGAATCCGGCCGACGCGCCGGCGCGCTCCTTCAGATCGGTGCCCAGGTCGGCCTTGGTGGCTCGAAAGGCGGGCGCCAGGCCGAATAGCACACCGGTGGCGAGGGAGATGCCTATGGTGAACAGCAACACCTGCGAATCCAACTCCAGGCGGAAGCCCGCATGGTTGAATACAGGCGGGCGCAAGGCCCACAGCAAGTCGCGCGCCCAGCCTGCCAAAAGCAGGCCGCATGCCCCGCCCACAAGGGCCAGCATCACGCTCTCCGTCAGCAACTGGCGGATAAGGCGGCCGCGGCCGGCGCCCATCGCCAGGCGGATGGAGATTTCCTTGTGGCGCCCGGTGGCCCGCGCCAGCAGCAGGTTGGCCACGTTGGCGCAGGCAATCAGCAGCACCAGCGCGGAGATGGTCATCAGTACGGCCCCGGCTTGCGATACCACGGGACGGGTGCGCGCATTCAGCGCGGCTTCGGTGACCGTGGTCAGCAGGACCCTCCGGCCCTGGTTCTCTTTCGGGTACTGGCGTTCCAGTTCCCGGGCCATGATCTGTAAAGCCGATTCGGCCTGGCGTATGCCGACGCCCGGCTTGAGCCGCCCCACGGCGGCGAACATCAGGGCGTTGCGCTGTGCCACCCGCCCGGGAGACGGGTACAGCCTGGGGTACACCGAAAACGGCAGGAAAACGTCCGCGGCGTTGAGCTGGTTGATGCCCTGGAATCCGTCCGGCGCCACTCCCACGATGCCGTAAGGGTGACCGCTGATCTCGATGGTCCTGAGCGTCACGTCCCGGCTGCCGCCGAACAGGCGCATCCACAATCCGTAGCTGATCACAGCCACCGGTGGGGCGCCCGGCAAGTCCTCCTCGTCCCGGAAGGCGCGTCCCAGCACCGGTTCGACGCCGAGCGTCGCGAAGTAGTTGGCGGTAACCATTTGCCCCATCAGCAGCTGTGGATCGCCGCGGCCGGTCAGGTCCACGGTCAGCGCGGAGTACAGGAGCAGGGAAGAGAAGACCGTGTTGTGATCCCGGTAATCCTGGTAGTTCGGATAGGAGAATAACAGCAGGCCCGGAATCCGCCGGTCGGTGGTGAATACCGCGGCGAGGCGGGCCGGATCGCGCACCGGCAGCGGGCGCAGAAAAATAGCATTCAGCAGGGTGAAAATCGTGGTGTTGGCGCCGATCCCGAGGGCGAGAGAAAGCACCGCCGCCAGGGCAAAGCCGCGATGCTTGACCAGCCCGCGCAGGCCGTACCGGAGATCGTCGAAAAACCCCGTCATGAATGGTGAGGGAACAGGCAAGTATAACCCATCCCAGTACGTATGAGACTGTTATACTCGCATTTCGTGTTCCGCTTCATACTGCTGCTGGTAATAGGCGCCATGCTAACCGTCTCTTGCGGGCGGCACCCCGGAGTGTACGCAGTTCCAGCGCAGCTCTCGTTGGACCTGGGACACGACCCGTCCGGCACGCTCAGTTTCGTCACCATGGACGACCCGCAGGTCGAGGAGTACCTGGTGAACGACATCAGCCCCGACCGGGGATTCCGCCGCTGGGCGTTCATCCATCCCGAGCTGCGCTTCCGGTTGAAGGAGACGCGTCACTTGATTTTCACCGCGGAGTTCGCCATCCCGGAAGTCACCTATAAGGTGACTGGCCCGGTGACCGTCTCCTGCGCGGTCAACGGGCGGACTCTGGGCAGCCTGCGCTGCGCGCATGCCGGCGACTTCCGCCTGGAAGAGCCGGTACCCGAAGGGCTGGTGGAGGCCGACAAACCCACACGGGTGACCTTCGAGGCCCACCCGCGTTGGATTTCCCCCGAAGACGGCGCACAGCTATCGTTCCTGCTGCGGAGCGCGGGGTTCACTCAATAAATGCGGGAAGTAGCGGACATCCTATTCGGTGCGGCTTTCACGGTCGCGGTGTCGGTGGCACTCGGCGCCCTGCTGGTGGCCCGCTTGCGCCTGGCACTCTACCGTTGGGAAGCGGCGTTGTTCGAGTTCGTCGCCGGCGCCGGGTGTCTCAGTTTCGTCACCGCCATCCTCTGCACGCTCCACCTCGCGCGCAAAGGGGTATTCCAATGGGGCGGTGTGGCAATCATACTCCTGGCAGTCCGGCAAGCCCGGCGCACACCCAGGCGGAAGAGTCTCCCGGCAGTGCCGCTGACGTGGATGGCATTGTTTTTTCTAGTATTTGGCGCATTTTTCATCTACTACTTCTTTACTGCCCTGGCCCCGGAAGTGAGCCCCGACGGCACCGGCTATCACCTGGGGAACGTTGTTCGCATGTGGCGTAATCACGGCTTCGACTGGGATTACCCCAGCATGTACGCCTATCTTTCGCAGGGCACCGAGATGTTGTTCCTGGTGGCCTTCGCCTTCGGCCGGCACTCCGCCGCGGCCCTGGTTCACTTCACTTATTTCTGCACTCTGCCGCTACTCATGGTTTGCTGGGGACGGCGCTTCGGCTTGCCCAAAGCCGGCCTGTTTGCGGCAATTCTCATCTTCGCCAGCCCCGTGATTGCCAAGGACGGAGTCTCCGCCTACAACGATCTGGCGGTTGCAACGCTGATTTATGCAGTTTTTTATTTGCTTCAAGTGTGGGATGAACTCAGAACGCCTACTTTGCTAATTGTAATTGGCTTATTAGCAGGAGCGTCCTATGGCGCGAAGTACACCGCCTTCCTGACCTTGCCATTCGCGTTGGGCTGGGTCTGGTACACGCGCCGGCGTTTCCCGAGCCGGCGTGACCTGCTCTATCTGCTCGTCCCCGCGCTCCTCATGGTCGCGCCGTGGACGCTTCGCAACTGGATCTGGCTGGGGAACCCGTTCGCGCCGTTCTTCAATTCCTGGTTCCCGAATCCCTACTACCATGCCGGTATGGAACGTATTTATACAGAAGGGCTTCGCCACTATGCAGACATGAAGCATTACTGGGAGATTCCGCTGCAACTCACACTACGTGGCGGACTTGTAGAAGGCATGTTCGGTCCGGTGTTTCTGCTGGCTCCCTGCGGCCTGTTGGCGTTGCGCTGGAAGTCCGGCCGGCGGCTGCTGCTCGCCGCGCTGGTTTTCGCGCTCCCCGCCTACCTGAATACCGGGAGCCGCTTTCTGATACCTGCGGCTCCGTTTCTGGCCCTTGCGATGGGCGTCGGGCTGGCCGAGGTTCCGGGCGCGCTCCCCGCGCTGGCGCTGTTTCACGCCCTGGTGTGCTGGCCGCCTGTCCTGAGCACCTATTGCGACCCGTGGGACTGGCGCATCTCCTCCTTCCCTGACCGCGTCGCGCTTCGGCTGGATCCCGTGACGCCCTATATCCTCAATAGCATCGGGGACTACGCCTTGAAAGTACCCATCGAACTGCACGTCCCTCGCGGCGAGCGCGTCTTCTCCTTTGCCGGCCGGCCCCAAGCCTACATAGACCGCGATATCGTCGTCTCCTACGAGTCCACCTTGGGCAATCTGGCGAACGACATCCTATGGGCCCCGCAAGCCCATAATCCTGCAACCGCAGAGCATTTCAAATTCCTGCCGGTGACGACGCGGGGAGTCCGCGTAGTGAATACCGCCAAGGGGGCCGACTTCTGGACCGTGGCCGAGATGCGCTTGCGCTCCCAGGGCAGGGAATTAGCGCGCTCCCCCGGCTGGCGCCTCAGCGCCTGGCCCAACGGTTGGGAAGCGCAACTCGCCTTCGACAATAGTTATGCCACCCGCTGGTCCACCTGGCAAGACATTGCACCGCATGCCCGCCTTCAGGTGGAGTTCCCCACCGGGCAGCTGGTCGACGAGGTGGTGCTGGAGTGCGACCCGGCGTGGAACGCTCACTTGCAGGTGGAGGTGCTTGCCGAGGGGAGGCGCTGGGTGCCCATCACCGACACGCCGGAAATCGTCCCGCGCGATGCCGCGCCGGGAATACGGCGAGCCGCCACGCGCGAAATGAAGGCCTTGGGCCTGCGCTACCTGCTCATCAATAAAGGCGACATGGTATACGAGGACATGAGGAAGTTCCCCGCGTTCTGGGGCGTCACGGAACTTGCCGAGGCCAATGGAACCCACTTCTACCGCATCGATTAGGACGGCGCGATGGCTCCTCGGCGGGCTGCTGGCGGTCAACCTGTACCGCGCCATGACGCAATCCGTCACGCCCGGCGAGGCGTGGAACTACTACCGGTTCATCGGACCGGAGTGGGCGGAGGCGCTCTCCCGCTTCGATATCAACAACCATGTGCTCAATACTTTGCTGGTCCGAATCTCAACTGCTTGTTTCCACCTGACGGAGCTTTCCCTGCGCCTGCCCAGCCTGCTCGCCGGTGTGCTCTATCTGTGGGTGGTTTGGCGTATGGCGCGGCGCTGGTTCGGCGACGGGCTGGTATTCCTGGCTGTGGTCGGACTCCTGACCCTCAATCCGTTGGTGGTCGATGCCCTGAGCGAGGCGAGAGGCTATGGCTTGGCTCTAGCCTCTTGGATGTGGGCGCTGGAACTAATACTCGAATCAGTGGAATCATTTAGCGCAGCAAAGCTCAACCTGGCTGCGATGTTTCTGGGCTTGAGCGTGGCCGCATCGCTGGCATTCGCCGCGCCGGCCGTCGCCTTGCTGGCAGTGTTTGTCGCCGGGACTGGCTGGGCCCGAACCGCTGGTCGCGCGTTTGCAGCTATTTTCTTTCTCACGGCGTTTATCCTGCTGGTCATCCCAATCAATCATGCGGAGTGGAAAACACTCGCTGCCGGCGCTAGCAGCCTGCGCCAAACCATCAATGAAATCATCGCATTATCCATGGGAACTTCACTTAAGGTTGTGGGCGCAGTGGCGCGCTTGGGGCTGGCGCTGGCGGCCGTCGCCGGCATGGCTGCGATGGTCCGCTACCGGCGGCGGCCGGATGGGGCGCTCGCGGCGCTCAGCGGCGGCACTCTGGCGCTCACCCTGGTGCTTCTGATGGCGGCACACCGCTGGTTGCATACCCCCTTTCCGCAAGAGGGTGCAATCTATCTGATCCCACTAACGGTGCTAACAGTTACGCCCGTAATATTAAAGTGGAAACACAAGGCTGCACAAATTGCGTTCCTGAGCGTCGCCGCAGTGCTCCTGACGCGCTACGCAGCCGAATTCCCCTTCGGCATGTACAGTGCGGGGAGGCAATTCTCGGGTGCCCGTACCCTGGCCAAAACTCTGCGCGGAAAAGCCGGACGCGGTGCCGTGCGGATCGGCGTCAGTCTGGCGGCGGAGCCGATCCTTAGTTACTACCGCATGCGCTACGGGCAGGCGAACTGGCAGTCCATCGACCGCGGGCCGCTCACCGGAACCTATGATTACTATGTCCTTACTCCCGACGACGCCGCGCTCATCGAACAGCGCCATCTCCATGTAATGTATCGCGATGCCGGGCTCACCCTGGCGCAGTGAACGCGCCTGCTTCATCGCAGCCATGGGTGGTGGTTTTCGGCCACCGCGCACTTTCACTATCCACTGTATGTATTTCAATCATAAAGGAAATCCATTTGGCCATCACCGTGCATAAATGGCTGCGTGGTGCGGGAGACTCTGGCATGAGACGCGTAGGCAATTTCCGGTTCCTGGCTTTGACGGGTGCGATGCTTTCCGTGGCAGGCAGTTTTACTCCCGTTCGCGCGCAGGACCCCGACGACCTCAAACGCGGCGTGGCCCGAATCAGCTTAATGAATGGTGATGTTTCCGTCCGCCGCGGCGATTCCGGCGAGTGGGTGGCAGGTGTGATCAACGCCCCTCTCTTGACCGATGACCACGTGGCTACCGGCCCCAGCTCGCGCGCCGAGGTCCAGTTTGACGTTTCCAATCTTCTGCGTCTCGGCGCTAACGGCGAAGTGCACCTCACGCAACTGGAATACGGGCGCTTCCAGATGGAGTTGAACCGCGGCGTAATGACGTACCGTATGCTGCGTACCAGCGACGGCAATATCGAAATCGACACCCCGAGTCTTTCAGTGCGTCCGTCGAGGCAGGGAAGTTTCCGCATTTCGGTCAACGACGGCGGGGAGACCGAGGTCACCGCCCGCAATGGAGATGTGGAGGTATTCACGCCGCGTGGTTCGCAATGGGTCCGGAATGGGCAGACGTTGATGGCGCGCGGCGCCGCCAGCGATGCGGAGTTTCAGGTGGTGGCGGCCGGTGGGATGGACAATTGGGATCGCTGGAGCGACAACCGCGATCGGACTCTCACGCAGGCTGTCAGCCCGCGCTATGTCGGTGCGGGAGTCTACGGCACGGAAGATATGGACAACTACGGATCCTGGACCAGCGTGCCGGAATACGGCAACGTCTGGCGTCCCACCGTGGGTCCCGACTGGGCTCCTTACCAGGCCGGCCGTTGGGTTTGGGAAGACTGGTATGGCTGGACTTGGGTGAGCTACGACCCCTGGGGATGGGCTCCTTATCATTACGGCCGCTGGTTCCACCACGACCGTTTTGGCTGGTGCTGGTATCCGGGCATGGTGAGCGGGCGGTACTACTGGTCGCCGGCTCTGGTCGGATTCTTCGGCTTCGGTCACGGGGTTGGTATCGGATTCGGCTTCGGCAACGTGGGCTGGGTAGCGCTGGCGCCTTATGAGGTCTTCCACCCCTGGTGGGGACGCGGCTACTATGGCAACGGTGGCTTCAACCGTTCGATCAATATTACCAACGTAAATGTTTCAAATGTTTATAGAAACGCGAACTATCGAAATGGCATCAGCGCGGTCGCGGCCAACGATTTCCAGAGCGGCCGCTTCAATAACGTGATGCGTACCAGCGGGGCTCAGGTTGGCTCTGCGGGCGCGATTCACGGCCAAATGCCGTTTACCGCCGGTTCCGCTAATATGCGCTTTTCAGACCGGCAGGCTTCGGTGGTGCCGCGCAGCAACCCGAACGCCCATGCGTTCACCCAGCAGCAGCCGAATCCTGTACAGCGCGGCGGATTCGGGCAGGGGGCGTCGCGAGCGCAGAACGCGCCGGCCATGACGCAGAACAACCGTGGACAGAGTGTGCCGCAGAGCAGCGATGCCGGCGGTTGGCGGCGCTTCGGTTCACCGTCCGGCCAGGGGGCTGGCCAAGGGAATCAGCCCGCAGTGAATCGTAACGGATCCGGGAGCGCCGCCCAGCAGCAGCGCAACGCCGGCTCGTCGCCCAGCCCGCAGGTCAGCCAGCCGTCCGCTCCGCGCAACAATGGCGGCGGATGGCAGCGCTTCGGCACGCCGGGCGGCAACAGCGCCCCCGGCCAGGGCCAGACGCCCACCGCGCCCCGGCAGAACTACAGCGCGCCGGCCGCGGGCTCGGCCCGCCAGGAATCGCTGCGGATCGCGCCGCCGGTGGTTCGCCAGCGTCCGAGTTACAGCGCTCCCGGCTATAGCGCGCCACGGCAGAGCGCCCCGAGTTACAGTGCGCCGCGACAGAGCGCGCCGGCTCCGCGGAGCAGCGGCAGCGGTGGCGGCAATCACGGTAATCACGGCCGTTGAACAGTTTTTTCTACCAACCTGACTCAGCATCAGTTTCTTCCCAATTGGCCCGGCCCCTTTCAGCGGGGGCCGGGCCGTTTTTTGCTCGGGGAGGGAGCGGAGGATTGTGGTGGTGGCTGATGGGGATAGCAAAGTTTACATAATATTCGTTATCGGAAGCTACTGTTGACTTGCGAAGGAACGAAGGCCTACAGCAACGCTTTCGAACTGGTTCATCGGCGCGAAGCGAACGCACCGAATGCAATCTGGCAGGCCGACCACACCCCTGCGTCAGGCGATCTGGCGCAAAGAGGACTCACGCTGGATCGTGTGCGGCATCCCCGACATTCTCTACACCGACAATGGGAGCGATTTCACATCCCAGCATTTCTTTGCTGGTTGGAAAGCGAGCCTTTGGCTCTCGGGCGTTGAGTTTGGCGGCCGTAGCTGTTCGCCGCATCGCCGCCGCCCACCATAGTTGTCAAGCCTTCCACGACTTCTTTCAGGGCCTCCGACTGTGCGTTCAACTCCTCGGCCGCAGAGGCACTTTCCTCGGCGTTGGCCGCAGTTTGCTGTGTGACCTGGTCCATCTGGGCAAGGGCCTTGCCGATCTGCTCGATGCCGCGCGCTTGCTCCTGGCTTCCCCGGCTCACTTCGTCCACCAGCGTCTTCACTTTTGCCGATTCCTCGGTAATGGTCCGAATCGCTGTGGCCACCTGATCCACCTTCACCTTGCCGTCGTTGGACTTGGTAATCGACTCCTCGATCAGCGCGGCCGTGTCCTTGGCCGCCTGGGCGCAACGCTGCGCCAGGTTGCGTACTTCGTCGGCAACTACTGCAAAACCCATGCCCGCTTCGCCCGCCCGCGCCGCTTCCACCGCTGCGTTGAGCGCCAGGATGTTGGTCTGGAAGGCGATCTCGTCGATCACCTTCAAGATCCGTGGAGATTGGCGTATCCATATCTGGACTTCGCTACCGTGCAGATAAGGTTGAAAACAAGTCAGTTCGCATTCTGCGGACTGCATGATCTTGTTCGCATAGTGCAGTCGGAAACCACCAAATCCCAAGCGGGCAAATAGTGTTTGAGATTTCTTGGCGTCTCCCTCCACTATCAAACGTGGAACACATTTCCGACAACGATCTTGAGCGCTACCACCTTGGCATGGTTGTGGACGAAGCCGAACTTGCGCCGCTCGAAGAGCACCTGTTGGCGTGCCCCAAGTGCGTTGAACGTGCGGAGGAATCCGCCGATTACGTGGATGCGTTGCGGGCGGGAATCATCGCTGGAGATTTTGACCTCTAAGGTGGCTAGGCGTGCCTCTGGCTCACTGAGGCGGTTTGCAGACGCTACAGGCCGTCAATCCCTGCGCCTTTGCATCTTTTAGCGACATCGGGATCTTGCTCTTGGACAGGTAGCGGCATGTGGCACGATGATATTTCTTCCCCGTCTTTGTGGCGTAGACGGTCTGTTCTTTGGTTTGGGTCTGCTGCTGCGGTGCAGGCTGTTGAGCGGGAGGTAAAGCGAAAACGGCACCAAGCATCAGAACGGCGACGATCAGCGGCATCAGGCGGCGCATTGTGGACTCCTTCGGATCGGGATCGTAGCACAAATCATCCTGGGAGTGAATGGTGAATGGCCGCTGAACGCACACAGCGCCTCTCAGTTCGTTCGCTACAGCCCGATAGACTCACAACACCCCGACGAAGGGCACGGCGGCCACAGCGCCCCTGCTCGCCTTTTCCGCTCTGCCTGATCTTCGCCGCCGCAGTCTTCATTTGCGTCCCGGCAAATACCTCCGGGTCTCAACCGATCCGGCGTTTCGGATGCGACCCCTTTTTCCACGTGCCATAAACAACTATGCTTAAAGCGTATGCAATCGGGGAACAACGTAGGA
>ODAK010006591.1_pt1 | contig 11693 bp, 16 predicted proteins | sample 1539591 | NCBI WGS metagenome assembly ODAK01 (sample SAMEA3539303, study PRJEB22396) | soil metagenome | biome: tundra; feature: field; material: soil | place: USA | collected 2010-05 | depth 0.15 m | reverse complement strand
GTTGTGCTTGCCGCTGGGCGCTCTACGGTCCGGAGGTAGCGTACCAGGACAGTCCCAATCTGCTTGAAGATCCTGCAATCGACTACTCGCCGCAGGAGCCGCGCTTCGGCGTCGCTGAGCGCTTGCGTCGGTTGCCACCGGGATGGGTTCAGTGCGGCAGGCGGAAAGATGTGCCGCATTGCGCCAAGTACAAGGCTCAATGCCGCGACACGTGGGTTTGGGTCTTGCCCGAGCACGAGTGGTGTCTCGCGGAGTTCACCTTGGTGCTTCACGACATTGCCACGATTGATCTGAGTGCGACGTATTCGCGGCCCTTGCTCGTGACGTTGTCCAAAGACGTGGTAACGGGACTCGTCGCGGATGCAACGACGCCCCCGGAGCCCGTCGATCCCAGGGATCTGAAACAACTCAACCCGCTGACTCCGCCGCTACAGCCGAAAACGCCCAGCCCGATGCGGACCGCTTTCTCCTTCGATGAATACCGGGTCGTCCGGCCGGAGAAGAAAGCGTACATCGAAGAGCAGATGCGGATTGCCATGACCAAAGGGAAATCGGTCAACATCACCTACTCGGAGTGGATGGAGTACACTTATGCTTACAGCGGCACGCGCAGCGCCGCAAAAGCAAGCGGCGGTCCCCTGCCGGCTGGCGGTTCGGGACGGGCGCTCCAGCAAGAACTCGTCGCGCCGCTGCCGCGCGCCACAACGATTCCGCCGTACATGCTCCGCCCTGCGCCCACTGCGGAGGAGATCCGGCAGCTTAACGCCCTTTTCGAAGCGTACATGAAAAGCAAGAACGAGGAATAGAAATATTACCCCGGCAACTATGTTCCTCACACAATAAAGCCTGCTGATGCCTAGTTTTACGTCGAATAAGCGATGTTTGTAGTGCGTACTATGTTTGCCGGGGTAATAGGCCCACGAGCCCGCACCTGCCACTATTGACCTTTCGCCTCAGCGCGGCAGCTTTACCAAGCTGTTGAGCTCGTCAAGATCTGGACCAGGTCGCCACGCATCAAAAACGGCGATCCCGTAGAGGTGGATTCCGTCTTTCGTGTCCTTCATGTTTCGATAACAAACCTGTGACAGTTTATTTCCGTCGATGTCTTCTTTGGGTTCGGTAAAGAACCACCCCCACCTTCCGCCATCTCTGTCCGCCGTTTCCACGTACACAAAGTAACCGCTCCACGGAGCTAAATATTCCAGTTTTGCTTGAACGGATTTGCCCCAGATAAAGCTGCCGGTTCCTTTGCCGGCTGTGTCCAGGATGAAGAGTGCGTTGTTCGGTTTAGTTACGGTGTAGGCGCCTGCGGGTGCTGCCATGGACGGTGCTCCTTTCGGGAATTTCATTCGAAGTAAGGAAAGCGTCACCGCTGGGAGGTTAAGTTCTTGTGCTTGGCCGGGTTCCTCGGCGAGCTTACACGAAATGCATACAGACCAGCCTCTGGAAGATTAACTAATTCGTACTTCTTGGCACCGCAACTGTCAAGTGTGAAAGGGTGTGGAGCCGGCATGGGTAGCACCACCGGCATGTGAAGGTTTCGTGAAAATGGCCAATCTGGTCTACAACATCAACGCAATGTGGATGCAAAGAGTGCAGCAAAATTGCAGAAGTCGTTTATCGATTTGACGTAACTCTTTGTCACAATTTCGTTTGGAAAGCTCCCCGACTAGGACTCGAACCAAGAACCTAGCGGTTGACAGCCGGCGCGGTCGATGGCGTTTTGCCTGATTAAACAATGGGTTTTGTCGGCATTCGTTTTTTCGCTTGCACGTCCCTTGCGCGCTGTTTTTCCGTATGCGGTATTCCCTACGCTTTGCTCACCATGCCCACGGGCTCCGGATCCTCGGCTCGCCTTCTCGCTTCGAACTCCATCCTTGCCGCGGCAACAAACGCATCCAACGCGGCCAGCCGCGTCGGCACGTCCCTAAAAAGCTTGGCGAAGTCGGCATGGCCGAGGTTGCGCTCATCGACCTGGCGTCGGCAGACTGCGGCGATTGCCGTCGTGAACACGTCGAGCGATTCCGCCATTCGCAGAAGCAGCCCCTCGTATCTGCCGAGGAAGTTTTCGCCGGCGTCCGCGCTGGGCCCGACCAGGCCGGCGCCCACCAGGCGGTAGAACGCCAGTTCGTCGAGGTTGACGACGAACTCCGTGTCGCCGGCGGTGAAGGTTGTGGGGCTGCTCACGCTTGGATCTCGCGCCTTTGTTTCGACGGACGAACGCGATTTTTACGTCTGCACAGAAATTTTGCAGTGAGGGCAGTCTACGGCGTGCCCCACGTCCTCGAGCTGAACAGCTATGATCTGATGGCAATTGCCGCATTCGAAATTGGTTGCGAGGTCCTCGTCGCGGATCGGTGCGGAGCATTGCGGGCAGGCCGTCTCCCCCGGCTCTTCGAGGTGGACTCCGTGTCGATTTCCGCAGATTCGACAAACAAGGCTCGCGACAACGCGGATGCGGCCGCCAGGCGGTACCGGGCCTTCGGTTTTCCGCTTTGGAGCATCGGCGCCGCCGGATTTCGCTCGCTCGCGAAGTCGGTTTGCCTGCTCTGGCGTGATTGCAACAAGGTGGAATTGTTCGGGCATAGCTTGGTGACCTTTCTTCGGAAGCGCCTCCAGCAGCTGACCGTGGCGCTTTGGGTTCGTCTCGTCTCAACTACTTTACGCGATAAAGGCGTCTGCCCGGGCCACGGCGACGGGTCACGCCGGTACCTGGGCGACACGTCATCATCATCACCAGACGACGCGTCGCCAGCACCAGGTGCGAACCCGTCGCCTCGGTCGCCTGGCGACACGTCGCCTCGGTCGACCGGCGACACGTCGGCCACGGCCACCGGCGACGCGCCACTACCAGCTGGCGGCGACGGGTCACGCCAGTACTTGGACGACGCGTCGTCTCCTGGAACTGGCAACACGTCACCTCGAGGTGGCAGCGACGGGTCGTCAACGCCGGCGGTATGCCGCTTGCGGTAGATTGCTCGTGATGGGGGGAATCGTAGGGGAGAGGGGTCGGGGGTGAGGGTCAGTTCTTCCCGCTCTTCGGCTTCTTCTTCGGCGATGGTTTTGCCTCGGGCTTGACCGGCGAGGCGTCGGCCGTGGGTTCTTGGAACGCCTCGCAGGAGCAACCGAGGGCCCCGGCCAGCTTCTGAATCGTTTCCCATGTCGGCTTGCGTCGGTCCTGCTCAAGGTTGGAAATGCTTGCCTTTGGGATTCCTGATTTCCCTGCAAGCTCACCTTGGGTAAGTTTTGCCGCTTCGCGCAATTCCTTAAGTCGCGACGGAAAGCTCATTTCGGATCATCTCCCCGAAAAATCCAAAATAGTACGCCAATTGGCGTTGACTATCATACGCCATCTGGCGTAGTATAAGAGTACGCCGATTGGCATATTGTACGCAAGCAACCGATAGAATGTCAAGAAGGAGAATCAGCATTTTGAAGCTCATGAGCGGAACCGGAAGCAGCTTGGCGACTGGCGCCGCGTTCACGCTGGCCAGCCTGTTGGTCCCTGGCTTCTTTGGTGCATGCCTGGCGTTGATCGCTTGCGGCAACTTCTTCGGCTTCGGCATGCTTCTGACGGCTAACGTCGTCAAGGCCCTTCGTGGCTAACCGGGCCGGCAGCAACGGCTCGCAACAAAACCCCGTTCGAAACCATCCTCCTTGCCGCGCTCCTGCGTCCGCGGTGCGCGCCAAGATCCACGCCAAAGGGGAACTCCATGGCCTCTCTCTTTGCATCGATTCACCTGGCAAGCGCCGTCGAAAATCTCCGCTTTGCCGATGCGTCCCTCGGCCTCTCCCTCAAGGTCCTCGGCGGCGCGGATCCGCCGGCTCTGCATGGCCTGGAATCATTCGACGTCTCCGGCATGCGTGAAGCTTGTAAGCTCCTTCGCGAGACCCTTTCCCCGGCCGCTGATGCCGTGCGATTTGCGCCCTGCCAGAACGGCATCGCGAAATACATCCAAGAGCGTCCCGAGAACCCGGCCAACGTCCCCGGCCTTGAACGTGCGGCCGTGGCGATCGGCTTTGCGGTGGCGTGCATCGACGAAGCGATTGACGCTCTCGGCAACGGCGCCTTGTGCAGTAAATGCGTTGCGGCCGCTTATGTCCTTGAAGCGATCCAGACCGCGCTTGAGTGCGCCGTCGTGAGGCAGCCGCCTTCGCAGGATCTCTTCGGAAACAGCAACTGAGTCTTCAACTTTCGCCCCTATCCTGTCACCACCAAACGAAAGGAATGTTCATGAGCAGTAACCCCCCGCGCCGACGACGGCTCACCACCGTTCGTGAAGTCTGCGAAGAATACCTCCAGCGCGGAATGCGCCCTGGGCAATCTGAGAAATTCACCCACGAACGCCGGCGCGTCATCGGCCAATTCGTCGCCGCCAAGGGCGACATCACGATCGATAACCTCATCGCCGACGATCTAGAACGTTGGATTGAGGACAACCCGGCCTTGCAATCAGGCTGGACGCGTCTGGGTTGGTCTACGATTATCAAGAGGCCCTTCGCCTGGGCATACAAAAAAGGCCTCTGCGATCGGCACCCGTTCGCCGGGGTCGCCTTCGAGCCGGGCGAGCGTATGAAACCGATGAGCGAAGAGCACTTCCGGATACTGCTGCGCGACACCAACCCCGAGTTTCGGCGCGTGTTGCTGTTCCTATGGTGGACCGGCGCGCGTATCGGTGAGCTTGTTTCTCTGGAGTGGAAATTCATTGATGTCGAGAAAGGCATTGCCGTCTTGCACAAACACAAGACCGCAAATTCTCGGAAGGATCGCGCCGCGCGGATCATCTATCTCCCGGAGAAGGCCCTGCGCCTGCTGACCTGGATGCTCCAAGATCAGCGTACCGAACAAACGCACGTCTTTCTCAGCAACCACGGCGTCCCCTGGACCGGTGGAGCTTTGGCGCTGCGATTCAATCGTCTGCGAGTGCGGAACGGCATTCCGTTTGACTGCAAGCTATACGGGGCGAGACATGCCTTCGGAACCCGGATGGCAGTCGCCGGCGTCGATTTGAAGACGCTCTCTACTTTGATGGGCCATACGACGACACGCATGTCGGAACACTACATCCACATGGCCGGCGAGACGGAGCATCTTCACGGCGCCTTGGAGAAAGGACTCGTCCACAAGAAGGACAAGCAACAATGACCGCCAAGGAAAAACTCGCCGCAGCAATGAAGGAGATCAAGGGGCTCGGCACGGGGAGCGCTGGCAACGATCCCCCGCCGAGCAGCGGCAGCGCGGCCGGTCCGAGGCGCGCACGCGCACGCAGGAAGCGTTGTCCGGGAGCGAGAGAATTCGAGAGGCTCCAGGCCACGCTGCATGCGTCCAGGAAGCGTGCCCGCAGCGCCGAGAGGTCGCTCGCTCGACTCAGGGCCGCCAGTGATGACATCTGGCGACTGAATCAGAGAATCGCCCGGATAAAAGTCCTGAATGCTGAAGCTCGGGAAGTTCGGCGTGATGAAAGACTCGCCGCCAAACTTGAGAAGTTCATTTACGTCAATCGGTCGCTAGGCGGGCGCTTAGGCGCCGCCCGTCAGCGCATCGGACAACTCGAAGCAGAGAACGAACAGTTACGCAAGGAAGTGGCTGAACTGACCAACCGGGCCGGCTGATCTCCCTGGCGGTGGGGAGGGGCTCGCCGGCTTGGATGCCGGCGAGCCCCTCTTTTTCATTCTCCTCGCGCGGCCATCACTTCTGACAACCTCCGCTTACGCTGGCCGGCCTCTTCCATCCGCACGAACTACATCAGCTTTCCGATTCGTCTTGAGCGGCTTCGATCTTCCCGGCACAACCGTCCTCGGGATCCATTTCGATCCTGATGCCATCGACGGCGCCGAGCAGCTCGATCTCCTCCGCGATTTCTCCGAACCGCGCCGCCGGTATGCCGATCAACACCCAGGACATTCCGGGGGCTGCGATCATGCCGGCCGTCGTTTTCTCTTTGGCCTTCGCCGGGTACACTTCTTCGATTTTCGCGATATCGACAAGGATCGCCAGCGCGGCCCGGATCTCGCCAGCTTGCACGGCCCTGGCATAGAGGCTGCGACGCATGGCCAAATGTCTTGCAGCGGCGGTTTGGGCGTCTGGGCTGCTCGTTGCGATGCGATGGTCCGCCTCGCGAATGTAATCGAGAACCTGCTTTTGCGAAAGTGGTTCGCCGGTGATCTTCCAAGGTTCCTCGCCGGCCCGCTCCTTGTCGGCGACGAATGCTTCCACGTCCCAGGTTTCCGCCCCGTCCAGGCGGATTTGCAGGATGGCCTGGATGCGTTGCTCCTCAATCATCGCTGCCCTCGTGCTTTGATACTTCTGCGTCGATCCAAGCCCCATACCAATCGCTCACCGCGGCGTCATGGGTGAGGCAAAATTGCTCTTTGTTCGAATTGGTCCGCAGGTTGGCCGATCCTTCCAACACGAACTTTCGCCCGTCGGCACATGCCAGCGTCGCAACCTTGCAGTGTGATCGCGAGGCGGCCGCCCGTTGGCCACGGTTGCGAAACTCTGCCAGGGTTTCCGTCCATAAGTCCTTGTTGTGATCTCGGAAAAACGCGCTGCACAAGAGCGTCATCTTGCCGACGGCGCCGCTGTCGAACAGGCGAATGATCTCGGCCAGGTTCTTCCGGTTGTAGGAGAGGGTTGCGTACCTCGCGATTTCGCATCTTCCGAGCTGGCCGATCAACGCGGCGAGGAGCTGCATGAGGTCATACCGCCCCGTCATGACGGCGTGGAGCGTCTCGCCTGGGCCTGGCAGCACGGCCAAAACGTCCGCGGCTTCGCGCAGCGCTGCGGTCCGCCTGGCGGCCGCCCTTGAGGCGATCGGCGCGGGGCAGTCCTGGGCGCTGCGTGCTCGGACGCGAAAAGCCGGCGGTGGGGCGTTGAATTTCATGGGGCGTTAGTCCGGGATGGGGGCATCAGAAACACCGCCGCCTCCACCGCTGCCGGCGCCGCCTCCCATGAACGCGGCGGACGCCTTTCTCTGGGCGGCGCTTCGGGGCTTCTTGCCTCCGGTGGATTTCTTGCCCGCGAACTTCTTCTGAGCGGCGAACTTCTTTGCTTTGGCCATGATCGGTATCCTGATGAGGGTGACGTGCGTCGAGGTTATGTGGGGCGGGGACTTGGTGCAACTCTACCTCATGGCTTTCCGCAGTATTCCGTGAAGGCGTCGCCTTCCATTGAATTCGACAGAGGCATCAAGCCGATTTCGTTGCTCTGAGTGGGCTCGGCGGCCGCGATCCGGGCCAGTTGGGATTTTAGAGTCGAAAAGTACAAGGTCCTTGCGTCCTCATTGACCATTCCGGACCATGTGGGGAGTTTGGTTTTTTGCTTGGCGATCGCTTTCAGACCGGCGGCCGTTACCGCGTAAGAGACACGTCTACAGCCGTTTGCGGCGGCAAGTAGCCAGCCGCGGCAGAGAAGGGCTATCGCATCCTCCTCAAGTAAGCCAAGCGCGCGTGTTGAGGCATCCCCGCGGATCGTCGCTTCGGGGATCCAAAAATCTGTCATGAGCTTGGGCGGCATCTTTCCACGGGCCGCGACGTCGGCAAGTAACTTGAAGCCCGCGTCCGTCAGCCCAGCCATGCCGACAAGCTCTCGGGCTGCTGTCTCGCCGGCTTCCGTCAGACGGATTGCCGAGATCCTCGCCGCGGCCTTGCTGGCGCCGACCAGGCCGGCCTCGATCAACTCCCCGAGGTCTCGCTCCCCGCGTTTCCGTTCTTTTTCGCCATGGCGGCCGCTGGCGTAAGGCATCCCCGCGGCTGCGTACTCGGTTCGCAGGATGTAGGCGTTGACAGAAAGCCCCGTGCGAAAGTCTCGCACCGGATAAAACGGCGCATCCCATTGGGCGAGAAGGGTTATCAGCAGTTTTTGACGTTCGTCCATAATGCAATTTCCGATCAAATGTCACACTCGAACAAATTACTACATGATGCGGCTGTTCCCCGTGGGGTCGGTCCGCGGCGGAGCGGCCAAAAGGGACCCGCGACGGGGGGGGGCTATTGCTGGGCCGCTTGTGACGCGGTCCCGGGCCCATATGTGGCCGTCCCTATTGGGGAGATGACGGCTGTGGGTGGGACGCTGGTGGCGCGGCGAGACTGGTTTCATTTGGCCGTCCGCAGCAAAAACAGCGTCAGCGCCGCGCGGGGCGATCCATCTATGCAAGTCGTATCGGGTTGGGCGGCGATGCATCCGGCCAATGGCTTGCCGGATCTCCAAATTCAGCGGCTAGCAACTCTTGAAGACGTTCCACCTTGTTCAAAATCTTGTCTCTCCAATGAGCCATGCCGCCGTTCCACTTGATTGGCGCACGCGGGGGAAATCCTTCCACGCTCTCGAATCTTTCAAGGAATTCCCCGAAATGATCGACAACGAACTTGTGCGCTCCAGTTATCCATACTTGGATTCGCGGAGCCATTTCAGGGCCGGCGATGTTGGCAAGCTGTTGTGACTGCTCTATTTCCCGCATGATCTCTAACCCAGACTTAATCCAGCTCTCAGCTTCGACCTTCAACCGGGAGTTTCTTCGCACTTTGTTTCGCGCTTCGGCTTCTCGCTGGTCGCGAGCTTCGAGGATTTTTCTTATTTCAGCAAGCTCCGATGACAGCCCGCTAATCTTCGCTTCCCAGCTAGCCTTTTCCTTTGTGTGTTGCTCAACAATCTCATTTTCGATTTGCCACGGCGCGCGGGTCAGACACGGCACAAAAAAAACGAGGAGTGCTATTAGACCGGTCCCGAATGTTCCGGCCGCCCACCACAACTTTTCAGTGTTCGTTTGCTCGAAGATTACGGCCCCGCCGACAAAAACAATGAGGATGGCTGCGAAGCCCCAGATTAGTTTGGGAAGACTTATGCCAATGACGCTTGCAAATTTGCCTGCATCCTTCCAGGAGCGCATGAGCACGTTCCACCAATAAGGCCACCAGCCTCTGCGCATCATTGCATCCTCTCGCGGGCAGCGCCCGCTCGATCGCTTCGCGAGGATACGACGAAGGCGACCGGTCCATCGCCAGCATGGCGTAATGAATCCTGCCTGCTCGAGAGCAACTCGTTTCCGAAAGCGATCCGCAATGGGACGGTGCACAATCGGCTGGCAAGCCCTTGCGCATTTCAGGCTGCAATATTTTTGCGTTGTCCGATATCGGCCATTGTGTCCGCTCGGCGTCAACGCATTTCCGCAGGCTTTGCAAGTGATAATTCGATTGAGCATGCTTGCTTCCTCGGGTTTCATTCGCTTCATCGTTGGCATCCAAGTTTACGCCCCGATCTTGCCGGCAATCGTCGGATCCGCTGCCCGAGCCCTGGGTGATCGGCGCCGGCTGGCTCTTCGCTGGCGTGAATCGGCCAGTTCCTTTCGGTATTCGTCGAGGACTTCGCGAACAGGGCGATCGCGATGAAGGCAGACACGTCGGGCGGCCTCGGCGAACGAAAAGCCCGGGTCGCTGCCGAACCGCGGCGGCGGTTCGTTGGCCGGCGGATGCTCGGGCGGCTCGATTCGGTCACCAGTCGGAAGGCTATTTCCGTGAGACATTGTCCTCCCCTTTCGCTTCTGCCTTACCTTCTGTAGTAGGGTCTTGATTAGGGTGTTCAGATACATCACTCTCACCTGGCTCGTGTGATGGAACGTGTGATGGAAGGTGTGATGCAGCGTTCATGCGTGCGCGTGCGTGCGTAGGGCCTTCATCACCCTCTCCATCACACCTTCCATCACACGGCCCGGTAAGAAGCGACGCGATGAAGTCCGGTTCCAGCACGACAAACGCTGAGCGGCATCGTGTGGCCGCCGACGCCGACGCCGTACATCTCGCACAGTTGAACGAGTCGTCTTTGCGTGGGCGGCGCTAGGTTGCCACGGCGGACCTGCGCAAACAATCGTTGGTGCATCGCTACCTCAGGATGCCCCTCGGGGCTGACTCGGCACCAGAGCGCCAAGGAGCGAATCGATCTCCAGGGCCCTTCCTTTGCGAAGAGGCGGCACCAGTCAATCAAGGAGCGTCGTTGGACCTCGGTCCGCTCGTTTTTGTCGCGGGCGCGGGCATAGGAGAAGCTCTCGATCATGCTCATCAGCTCGACGATGCTGCCTCGGAACTGCTCGCCTGCGCTGTCGGCGATCTCCGAAGATTCGGACTCGTCGGGCAGATACGTGAGTAGATCCTGCCACGCGATCTGGCTCCACTGGCGGAAGATGCCTGGCAGCGAGCTGCGTTTCGGGTTGCCGGTCTGGTCTCGAGGATAGTCGGTCGCTGCGAGCAACGCCGGGATCAGGTCACTCGTCGGCGCCGCGCAGGCCTCGCTCCGCGTGACCTCACGCGCAAGTATGGTTGACCAGAGATTTTGGCCGCGGCGGAAAACCGGCGTGTACTTGGATCGCAGATAGCCGGCGATGACACCAACGATCGTTGCGCCGTCGGGCGTGCCAAGTTCTCTCTCGACGTTTCGTCTGACGGATGCGTTCCGGATGGCCGCTGCGTACTCGCGATGGTTCCCGACCGACGTAACGGTGTTATGTAACTCGACCATGTAGGGCAGGCCGCCGATCTCATCCGCCAGGTTATCAACCTGGATGCGTGTGGCGACGGTGACGATGTCAATAGGAGCGCCGCTCGCGTGCATCTTTGCAATGGTGCTGAAGATCACCCCATGCGCGTGCTGGTAAAACTGATCGGGCTGCACCAAGGGGATCACCTCGGGGACGATGCTGCTGTCACGCATCATCGCGTCGAGCAAGGCGCACTCAGCGCCCAGGTCGCGAAACGGCAACTTGATTTCGCCGTTGCCGTGGTGCGGCGCGTGTCCATTGCGGCTATCCATCGGCCGACTGTTCATGGTCAAGTGCTGGGCTCCTTTCGTGGCGTCTGCTCGTCTCGGCGATCGGTTCATTGGCGTCGTCGGCCGATCGTAGTGACGCATCTACTGCCCCTCTAGCGCCGCAAGGTAGGCATCCAGCGCCGTGCGTCGCCATGCCACGCGGCCTTCGCTGACGCGGATCGATTTTAGCTTGCCGGCGGCGGTCAAGCGTTCAAGCGTTGCTGTTGAAACGGCGATGTACGCGGCCGCGGCCTCGCGATCGAGGGCGCCGGCGCCCTGGGTGTTGAGCGCTTGCCGGATGGCGCGGAGTTCGCCGACTACTTCGGCGAGCGTTGGTGCGCCGGGTGCGGCTGCGTCGGTTTTTGCTTTTGCAAGTTTCAAGAATCACCTCCAGAGCGATGCGGAATTGCAAACGCTCTGGATTTGATGGTAGGCGTGCTTTTGTGAGGCGGAAGGGACATTAGCATTTTGCTAGGGACAAGAAGGAATGGGGGGGACATTAAGCCTTATTGTCCCCCCGATTTTTTACCTATTCTCTTCTTCAATCGCTGTACGGCTTTTTTAACGGTATCTTCAGGCACAGCCTCTCCGGTCTTTGTCCCCCAGTCGAGCGCGATTCTCGCATAGCTCTTACCGTTATCGTGCGAATGAAGCCATTGCTGATGCTTCTCGCTTGCTCGTTTTTTTCGTGTCCCATTTTCGTGTCGAGATTTGAGGCTTTCCGGCGGCGCGCTCGATCCGGAGTTGGAAATTGGCCGCGCGATTTTAGACGCAGCGGATTCAGGTTCATTGCTTCCATGCGAAGTCGGTCTAGGCTGCTGGGCGGTTGGCTTTAGTAGCCAGCCCTCTCAATATTGACCTCCCGTCCGTATCATATTGATGAGTAAAGGAGTTA
>ODAK010006590.1_pt1 | contig 11693 bp, 13 predicted proteins | sample 1539591 | NCBI WGS metagenome assembly ODAK01 (sample SAMEA3539303, study PRJEB22396) | soil metagenome | biome: tundra; feature: field; material: soil | place: USA | collected 2010-05 | depth 0.15 m | reverse complement strand
GGCTGATGGATCGGCTTTACGCGGGCGTGAACCAAACTTGCACTTGTAATGCCAGCATTCAGGGTAAGATGCCCAAGCGTAGATTGGCAGGGGGGTCATGTCGCCAGTTTCACGGCCATTTCAGGCCCGAGCGGCGCGGCGCTCGTGACCAACGACGCGCTGCTGCATCAGCTTCGCATCGACCGGACCGAAAAACCCCGGCGTCCGCCCGGCGGCGGACGGCCATGGGTGCTCATCGTCGTCATCGCCCTGGTGGTTTTGGCCGCGATCGGCGGCCTGGCCTGGTTCCTTATCGCCCAGCCGGATCGCATCCCGGTCCGGTCCGCGACGGCGACGGCGATAGGCTCCAGCGGCGCGGCCCAGGGCGCGGCCCTGCTCGACGCCTCCGGCTATGTGGTCGCCCGGCGACAGGCGACGGTCTCCTCGAAGATCACCGGCATGGTGCAGGCGGTGCTGATCGAGGAAGGCGACCATGTCCAGGCCGGCCAGGTGCTGGCCAGACTCGACCCCTCCAACGCCAACGCCAGCGCGGCGCAGAGCCAGGCCCAGGTCGTGCAGGCCCAAGCCAATGTGCAGCTGGCGCAGGCCAATCTCGCCAATGCCGACGTCAAATATCAACGCTATCGAGGGGCCGCCGGACAGGGGATCATCGCCACCCAGGCCATTGACGACACCCGCACGGCCTATGACAGCGCCCGCGCCAGCCTGGCGGTGTCGCGCGGCCAGCTCGCCGTTTCCCAGGCGGAACTGCAGGTGGCGCGGCGCAATCTCGACGACACCATCGTGCGCGCGCCCTTCTCCGGGGTGGTGACCGTCAAGGCCGCCCAGCCCGGCGAGATCGTCTCGCCCATCTCCGCCGGCGGCGGTTTCACCCGCACCGGCATCTGCACCATTGTCGACATGGACTCGCTCGAGGTCGAGGTGGACGTGGCCGAGAGCTTCATCAATCGCGTGCACCAGGGCATGCCGGCGGTGGTCAAGCTGAACGCCTATCCGGACTGGGAGATTCCCGCCGACGTGATCGCGGTGATCCCGACCGCCGACCGCTCGAAGGCCACCGTCACCGTGCGGGTGGAGCTGAAGGCCAAGGACGCCCGCATCGTGCCGGAAATGGGCGCGCGGGTGACCTTCCTCAGCCCCGTCCCAGCCGGCGCCCGGCCCGGCGCCGCGCCTGGGCGCGGGGTGATTGTGCCCAGCGACGCGGTGAAGACCGAGGACGGCGGCCAGTCGGTGGTGTTCGTGATCGAGGATGGGCGGCTCGAACGCCGCGCGGTGGGCCTTGGCCCACAGGAAAGCGCGGGCCAGGTGGTGCTGGCGGGCGTGCAGCTGGGAGACGTGGTGGCGATCAGCGACAAACCGCTGAGCGACGGCGCCAAAGTCAAGCTCGTCAAGGCCGACCCGTCGGCCAGTGACAAAGACCAATAAGGGGAAGCGGCATGGAAGCGCTGGTGGTCCTGAAGCATGTGGTCAAACGCTACAGGCGCGGCCGCCAGGTGCTCGAGGTGCTGCACAATCTCGACCTTGAGGTGGCGTCGGGCGAGTTCCTGGCCCTGATGGGCCCGTCGGGCTCTGGCAAGACCACCCTGCTCAACCTGATCGGCGGCCTCGACCGGCCGACCGAGGGCGAGGTCGATGTCGCCGGCGAGCGGATCGACCAGCTGTCCGGCGGCCAACTCGCCGCCTGGCGCGCCCGGCATGTCGGCTTCGTCTTCCAGTTCTACAATCTGATGCCGACGCTCTCGGCCGAGCGCAATGTCGAGCTGCCGCTGCTGCTGACTCCGCTTTCGGGCGCCCAGCGAAAGAAGAACGTCGAGGCCGCCCTGACCCTGGTCGGGCTGCTCGACTGGCGCAAGCACAAGCCGAACGAGCTTTCCGGCGGCCAGCAGCAACGCGTCGCCATCGCCCGCGCCATCGTCGCCGACCCGACGCTGCTGATTTGCGACGAGCCCACCGGCGACCTCGATCGCGAGACCGCCGAGGAGGTGCTTGGCCTGCTGCAACAGCTCAACCGCAACCACGGCAAGACCGTGATCATGGTCACCCACGACCCGAAGGCGGCCTCCTTCGCCTCGCGCATCGTCAATCTGGACAAGGGCGCCCTGGTCCCCGCGCCCGCCATGGTCACTGTATGAAATTCTTACCTCTTATCTGGGCCGGGATCTGGCGCAAGCCTGGGCGCGCCGTGCTGACCCTGTTGTCGGTGGTCAACGCCTTTCTGCTGTTCGGCGTCCTGCAGGGCTTCGCCAGCGGCCTGAACCACGCCGTCGCCGAGACCCATGCCGATGTGCTGATCAGCCTGAGCCGGATCAGCACCGAACCGCTGCCTGTCGGCCAGATCGCCCAGATCAGGATGGTGCAGGGGGTTCGGGCCGCGATGCCGATGGTGCCGTTCATCTCGACCTATCGGACACCGACCTCGATCGTCCCCGCCGATGCGGTCGACGCCAGCCAGATCCTCGCCGTCGATCCAGGACTGACCATTCCGCCCAGCATGATCGCGGCGCTGCAACGCGACCGCACCGGCGCCATCGTCAGCCGGCTCTTAGCCAGCCGCTTCGGCTGGAAGGTCGGCGACCGCGTGCCGCTGCAGGCGCTGACGGTGACCAATCGCGACGGCTCGCCGACCTGGCCGGTGGACATTGTCGGCATCTTCTCGTCCAGCGGCGGCACCCTGTTCAAGAACGCCATGCTGATCAATTTCGACTATGTCGACCAGGGCCGCACCAACAATGCCGGCACCGCCCCGCTCTTCGTGATCCGCATCGACGATCCCAACCATGCCGGCCAGGTGGCCGCCAGCATCGACAAGCTGTTCGTCAATTCGGCCCACGAGACCAAGACCGCGACCGTGCGCCAGATCGCCCAGAACAATCTGAAACAGATCGGCGACATCGGCCTGGTCATCAACGCCATCGTCGCGGCGGTGTTTTTCGCGCTGCTGTTCTCGGTCGGCGCGCTGATGATGCAGTCGGTGCGCGAACGGACGCCGGAGTTGGCGGTCCTGAAGACCCTCGGCTTCACCGATCGCGGCCTGATGGGGCTGATCCTGGCGGAATCCCTGACCTTCTGCCTGGTTTCGGCGGCGATCGGGCTTGGCCTGGCGGCCATGCTCTTCCCGGTCGCGCGGCAGCTGATCGGCTTCAACATCCAGGCCGGGCCGCTGATGCTGGTGGGGTTCGCGCTTGCCGTGGCGCTCGCCCTGATCAGCGGCCTGCCGCCGGCCATCCGCGCCATGCGGCTGCAGGTGGTCGACGCCCTGGCCGGCCGTTGAAGGAGGACGGGAAATGAGCCTCCTCAAACAGATCTGGGCGGTGACGGCGATGAACATCCGCGCCCTGCCCCAGCGTGCGGGAACCTCGCTGGTCACGGTCATCGGGGTCGCCACGGTAATCGCGGTGATGGTCTCGCTGCTGGCCATCAGCGTCGGGCTTCTGCAGAGCATCAACAAGAATGTCCGGCCCGACGACGCCATCGTGCTCACCTCGGGGACCGCGGCCACCTATATGGGCTCGATCTCGCGCACCGCCGCGGCCATCATCGCCGACGCCCCGGGCGTGAAGAAAGACGCCGCCGGCCGGCCGATGGCGGCACCCCAGGCCCTGGTCATCGTCGAGGTGACCAAGAAGAACGGCGATTCCGCCAATATCGGCTTTGCCGGCGTCAGCCCCGAGGCCCGGGTGATGGACCCGGCCCTGCATCTCATCGCCGGCCGGCGATTTCTGCCCGCCGTGCGCGAGCTGATCGCCGGCCGCTCGGCCAGCGCCCAGTACAAGAACCTTGCCGTCGGCGACCACATCATCCTGCGCGGGACCGAGTGGAGCGTGGTGGGCGTCTTCGAGGACAATGGCGGCCAGAGCGAAAACGCCCTGATCGGCGATTCCGAGACGGTGATGAGCGCCTTCCAGCGCAACAGCTTTCAGACCGTCAATGTGCGGCTGCAATCGCCCGACGCCTTCAACCGGTTCAAGGATGCGCTGACCAGCAATCCGCAACTGTCCGTCGATGTGAAACGCACGGCCGACTACACCAAGGAACAGCTGAAGCCGGTCACCTCGATCCTGAATTTCGTCGGTTATTTCATCGGCGTGGTGATGGCCGTGGGCGTGGTGTTCGGCGCGATCAACACCATGTATTCGGCCGTCGACGCCCGCGCCCGCGAGATCGCCACCCTGCGCGCCATCGGTTTCGGCGGCACGGCCGTGGTGATCTCGGTGATGGTCGAATCGCTGCTCCTGGCCATTCCGGGCGCGCTGATCGGCGTTGCGATCGCCTGGGCCCTGTTCAACGGCCGCGCCATCTCCTCGCTCGGCCTGACCTTCCCCTTGGCGGTGACGCCCGGCCTGCTCGAACTGGCCGTCGTCTGGGCGCTGGTCATCGGCCTGATCGGCGGCCTCGCCCCCTCGATCCGCGCCGCCAACCTGCCGGTGGCGACCGCGCTACGGGCGACCTAGCGTCCTGCAGCGTGCGTTGACATGTACGTCCTGGATCGCCAATATGTACATATGAAGACCGTTACGCTCACGGAATTCCGCAAGAACATCTTCCGCATGGTCGATGAGGCCGTGGCGACCGGTGAGCCGATCGTCATCGATCGCAACGGTGCGCGCGTGGTCATCCGCGGCGAGAAGCGGCCTTCCGAAACCGAAGAGGAACGCGCCGAACGCTGGCGGCGGTTCTGGGCCAGCCCGCCGGAGGTCCACGAAGACCTTTCGCTCGATGAGATCGAGGAAGCCGGTGAAGCCTACTGGCGCTGGGATGGCGAGCCCGAGCTGGATCGTTGATCCACCTCGACACTCACGTCGTCATCTGGACGGCGAGCAAACTGACCACACGTCTCAGTCCCGCCGTCCGCCGGCTGCTTGAGCGCGAAACGCTGCAGATTTCGCCCATGGTGGCCATGGAGCTGGAAACCCTGTTCGAGGCGCGAAAGCTCAAGTCTGAGCCAGACCAGCTACTGCACATCCTGGAGCGCGAACACGCCCTTACGCGTTCCGATGCGCGGTTCGACTCGATCATTGACGCCGCCCGCACGTTCGCCTGGACGCGCGATCCTTTCGACCGGCTGATCGTGGCCAACGCCATGGCCGACGGCGTGCGCCTGATAACCGCCGACCAGACGATCTTGACAAACTTCAGAGACGCCGTGTGGTGACCAGCCCCTAGAACGGGATTTCGTCGTCCAGGTCGGCCGAGAAGCTTTCGCGCTCGCCTTGCGGCTGGACGCGGCCGCCGGCCGGCTGGAAGCCACCGCCGGAAGAGCCCTCTTCCCGCTCGGCGTCGCCGCCGCGGCCGTCCAGCATGGTCAGTTCGCCGCGGAACTTCTGCAGGACGATTTCAGTGGAAAACTTTTCCACACCGGAATTGTCGGTCCATTTGCGGGTCTGGATCGCGCCCTCGATATAGACCTTCGAGCCCTTCTTCACATAGTTCTCGACCACCTTGACCAGGTTGTCGTTGAAGATGACCACCCGGTGCCACTCGGTGCGTTCCTTGCGTTCGCCCGACTGCCGGTCGCGCCATGTTTCCGAGGTGGCGATTCGCAGGTTCGCCACCCGATCGCCCGAATTGAGCGTGCGGATTTCCGGGTCCGCGCCCAGATTCCCGATCAAGATCACCTTGTTGACGCTGCCCGCCATGCTCTTTGCCTCTTCCGTGGATGCCGTTGAACCGCGACCCTAGCCGAGGTTGGGGGCCGGCACAATGTTCTTGTTACGTTCTTTTGCTCAGGGCTGCTGCGAAAGCGCCGCCGCCGTCGCCAGCCGCCCGTCGGCGGTGCGGCCGAGGGCGAAGTAGCGGTTGCCGTTGAAACTCTGCGACATGAAGATTCCGTTCGGCTCCAGGAACAGATAGTTTCCCTGATAAGCCCCGATAACTTCTTGCTTATTCCCGCCCATGCTCAGGAAGCGCAGCCGCATGCCTTCGAGCGAGGCGGCGCAGTTTTCCATGGCCGGTTCGTGCTCGCTGACCTTGTTGAATTTGATGTCGCCATTCTTCAACGGGATGGCCTGCCAGCAGACGCCGGTGGTGGTCGGGGCGGCGATCTGTTTGGCGCATCCGTCGAGCGCGAAGACGGCGGCCAGGCCGGCGATGGCGAGGGGCAAGATGCGGCTCATGGCTGGCGAGTCTCCTGGAAGTCGGGAATGGCGCAGGAGGCGGGCTGTTCCACCAGGAGCCGGAAGTTGCGGTTGTCGCCGGAGACCTCGACAGCGCCTGGCACCAGGCGAAGCGTCAGGGCCATCCAACGGCCATAGGCCGCGCCGGTCTTAAGGCACTGGCCGTCGAACAGCAGCTTGACGCAGCCGGAAAGCGACATCCCCGCCCCCGCCTTGCGCCAGGTCGCGGCGGCGTAGCGCAGGCAGTCGCCTTCCTGGACGTTGGCCGCGGCCGGCGCCGCCTCGACCGCCACCACGGGCGCGGCGGACGGCGGCAAGGGCGTCAGATTGATCCCGGCGGACTCGGCGGCGGCGAGCTGGCCGCTCTGGTCGACGCCGACATCGAGCGCGTCGGTGGCCACCCCGTTTCGGCGCGCGCAGTCGGCCAGGGTTTCCTCGCCGACCAGCTGGCCGTTGACGAAGCAGCGCAAGGGTTTCTGCGGATCCAGCTTGGCGTCGGGACCGGCCTGGGTCTGCACCACCAGCCCGCCGACCGCGGCCGGCGGCGGCGAGGCGGTTCGGCCGCCATGCAGGAGGATGAGAAACGCCGCGCCGAGCGCTATGGCGAGCACCGCGACGCCGCCGCCGAAAGTCAGCCACAGCCTGCGGGTTTGGGCCTGATCCATCCCCCCTCAGCTACGCCCCGCGAGCGATGGTTTCAAGCCGGCCGCGATAAGCCACGCTTCCGGCAGCAAAGTTAAACAAGTCTCAGTGATATCAAGGGAAACTTGGGGTCGTCCGGGACCCCGCATGACCATCTCGATCGATTCCAGCCTGCTGCTGAGCTACTACGACCTGAAGGCCGGCGTTCCGCAGACGTCGACCAGCGGATCTGGCGCGGTCTCGACCAGCACCGCGCCGACGACGCCCTGGGCCAAGACGCCGACCACGGCGCAGACCAATTCGCTGGTCCAGTCGCTGCTGAACGGCCAGTCGCTGATCAATCCAAACGCCGCCAAGCTCAGCGTCCCGGCCGGGACCCCGAACTACACCAACTACAAGAATCTGTTCGGCCTTTACCAGGGCCTGACCGCGCTGCAGGACCTGGCGACCCAGGCCAACGCCTCGGGGACCTCGGCCTACCAGCTCAACCAGCTGCAGACCGCCTTCACCAGCGGCATGAAGCAGGTGCAGACCTATCTGAACACCTCGCCCTTCGTCGGGTTCAACGTCGCCGAGGGCGCGGTGGCGACCAGTTCGCAGTCTTCGGCGGGGGTGCCGACCGAGACCGACACCTACAAGACCGGCGTGCTGTGGAGCGGCGACGCCAACACCCCGGTCCTGGCCTTCGCCGGCAATGTGCAGTTTTCGCTGTCGATCAGCCAGACGCCGCTGACGACGCTGAACGCCAACATCACCCAGACGCCGGGCGCGCCGACGGTGGTGAACTTCAATCTGAACGACATGGGCTCGACGCCGCGCACGATCAGCAACGTCGTCAGCTATCTGAATACCCAGCTTCAGGCGGCGGGTGTGTTCACGCGCTTCGCCGACGTGCGCACGCCGGGCGCCTCCACCAGCTACAAGGTGGGTGGCGTCACCCACACCACCCCGGTCAGCGCCGACCAGTATTCGCTGCAGATCGTCGGCAATGCGGTTGAAACGCTCAGCTTTTCGGCCCCGACCACCGCGCCGGCGGTCTATATCACCCAGACGGCGGGCGCGGTTCCCAATGCACCCGGCTCGGGGACGACCGGCGTCACGACAACTGGCGCCTCGGCCACGGGCAACACCACCGGCAACACCACCTCGGACGTCACCCAGCAATTCCTCAAGCTGACCACCGATCCCAGCGCGACCAATGTGCGGGCGTTCACCGACACCCTGGGCGCCACCATACCGAACGCCATCGCCACGGCGGCCGGGGCGAACGGCTCGGTCTATGTGCTGGCCAATGTCACCGGCGCCACCCAGGCCGGTCAGGTCGATTCCTCCCACGCCATCTCCGGAACCCAGGACGTGGCGCTGATGAAGTACGATTCGGCGGGCAACCTGATCTTCACCCAGACGCTCGGCTCCACCGCCAGCGCCTCGGGGCTGGGCCTGGCGGTCTCAGCCGACGGAAGCCAGGTCGCGGTCGTCGGCCAGGCCACCGGCCTGTTGGACGACCATGGCGGGGCGCCGCCCGATGCGATCGACCAGACCGGGTTCGTCTCGGTCTTCAGCAGCTCGGGCGGCCAACTCTGGAGCCAGGCGGTGAACGCCTGGACCGGCGGTCAGGTCAACAGCGTCGCCTTCGGCGCGGACAATTCGGTCTATGTCGCCGGATCGACGGCGATCTCAGCCGATGTCTCCGACGGGTTCATCTCCGGCTTTTCATCCACCGGGGCGCAGACCTTCAACACCTATCTCGGCGCGACCACCACCGGCAGCGTGAACGGCATCGCTATCGACGGCTCTTCGCTGATTACCGCCGGCGTGCAGAACGGCGACGCGGTGGTGCAGAGCTATGCCCTGCAGCCTTCGGGCGCGCCGGTGCTCTCGGCGACCCGGGACCTGGGCCCGCTGAACGGTGGCAATGTCACCGGCGTCGCTGTGAACAGCGACGGATCGATCATCGTCGCCGGCTCGACCCAGAACGGCGCGCTCAGCGCCGGCACGATCGGCAGCGCCTACGGCAGCGGCGAGGAAGCCTTCGTGGCCAGCCTGGCCGCGAACCTGTCGCCATCGAGTTCCGACACCCTGGCCTATTTCGCCGGCTCCAGCGACACCACGGCCACGGCGCTGACCGTCGCCAACGGCCAGGTCTATATCGCCGGCCAGATCGCCGTGACGCCGACGGCCAATTCCGGCGACCTCACCGCCTTTGACGGCTATGCGGCCCGGATCGACCCGACCACCGGCGCGGTGACCTGGTCCAACACCTTCAACGGCGCAGACCATCAGGCCGCGCCGCACTCCATCGCCGTCGATCCCACAGGCGCCTCGGCGCTCGACGCGCTGGGCCTGCCGACCGGGACGATCTCATTCATCCCGTCGCAGAATCTTATGACCAACTCATCGCTGCAGGTCGGCGAGCAGTTCCTGGTCAAGTCGAACTTCAACGCCCTGCCGCAGACGGTGACCATCGCGGCCAACGACACGCTGCAGACCCTGGCGCAAAAGATCACCCAGGCCTCCGGCTATGGGGCGAGCGTGCAGGTGGTGACCGGAACCGGCGGCGTCCAGCAGCTGAAGATCACCCCGACCGGCGCCGCCTCGCAGATCACCCTGGAAGCCGGACCGGCCGGCCGCAACGCCCTGCCCGCGCTCGGCCTGTCCGAGGGCCTGGTCACCACCAATGCGACGGCCAAGGCCAAGAGCGCCTCGACGGCCGGCGGCGCGATCGCCACCACCTCGCTGAAGGCCAACTATGCGCTCGGGCTGGAATCGAGCCTGAGCCTGAGCACCCCCGGCGGCATCAAGAACGCGGTAGCCCAGCTCGGCGGCGCGATCACCACGGTCAAGCAGATCTATACCGACATGACCACCAAGCCCTCGACCCAGACGGCGGGCTATCAGGGCGCGGTTCCGGCCTATCTGACGGCGGAGATTTCCAACTATCAGGCGGCACTGGCCCGGCTCACCAGCAGCTAATCGAGCTGAGCTGAGGGCCACCTCACGCGGCGATCAGGTGCGCCACGCTGAGCGAGCGGCGCAGGGGCTCGCGGCGCGCGCGCCATTCGTCGGCGAGAATGCCCAACAGCACCACGTCGCGACGGACGCCGTCCTTGATCACGTGTTCGCGCAGATAGCCTTCGCGGCGGAAGCCGGCGGCGGCTTGGGCCTTCAAGGCCACGTCATTGTCGGCCAGAACCTCGGCGGAGACCTTTTCCAGGCCGATCTCGTCGAAGGCCAGGTCAAGGCCCAGCGCCTGGGCCGCGCGGCCGGCGCCGCGGCCGCGTGCGGCGGGCTCGCCGATGTACCAGCCCCAGGAGGCGCGGCGATGGCGACCGGCGACGCCGGTCAGGGTGAGGAAGCCGGCGGGTTCGGCGTCATCGGTGATGATCCAGCCGCGCCGGTCAGGATCGGCGCGAAACTCGTCGAACCAGAACCGGTGCTGGTCGAGCGACGCCGCCGGCAGATCGCTCATCCAGCGATCGACTTCCGGCTCGCGCCGCCAGCGGAACAGCCGTTCGCTGTCCTCTTCCAGCAATGGGCGCAGATCGATCATCCGGTCATCCTAGCCCGGCTTGGGCAACGTACGATGAATGAACACACTACCTGAATAGCGACAACACAAGCTGCGGCGACTGGTTGGCGATCGGCTGCGACTGACCGCTGAGCTGCTGCTGGATCTGCAGCGCCAAAAGCCGCGCCCCGTCGGCGCCGCTATCGGCATTGGCTGCGGTTCCGGCCTGCAAGACGCCGGTCAGCTGGTTGAGGATCGAACTGTGCGCCGAAACCTGATTCGCCTGGCTGCTCAGGGCGCCCAGCGCCGTTTCGATATTGGCCAGCGAGCCGGTGATGTCGGCCAGCGCCGCGGTGGCGGCGGTCGGCGTGCCGAGGCTGGAAGTCGACGCCAAGGTCACCACCGGTCCGCCGAGGGTCAGGTTCTGCGCCGAGAGGCTGAGCGCGGCCCCGCCACCGGCCCCCGCCGGCAGCTTCAGGCCGGCCGGGGCCTGGCCGTCGAGCAGATTGACGCCGTCGAAGCTCGCCTGGCTCACCGTCGAGGCGATCTGGCCCAGCACCGCCTTGAAGTCGCCATCCAGGGCCTGGCGGGCCGCCCCGTCCAGCGAAGGGTTCTGCGCCGCGGTCGCCTGATCCTTCAGCGTCGCCAGCAGACTGGCCACCGACTGGCCGGCGCCGACGGCCAGGTCGGCGATCGAGGCCGCCCGGTTGAGGCTCATGGCGTCGGCGTCCACCGCGCTCAGATCCAAGGTTCCGTTCTGCCCCACCGTTACGGCGGCGGTGTTGGAGGGTGCGGACGCGCCCTGGCCACCGGCCAGACTGGTGTCCGCCGCGGACTGGCCGGAGGTGTTCAGATCCTGCAGCGCGGCCAGGATCGGGCTGGTGGTGTTGAGGGTGATGGACAAGGGCGGCCTCCTTCGAAAGCCAGCGAACCCACCTTCATCGACGCGCTGACGCGTGCCGCGGGGATTCGGCTGTTGCCCGAAGGCTAGGCGGCCGATGTCTATGTATGGTTAACGGAACCCGAACGGGCGCCGGCTCAGGCCCGCGTCTTGATCAGGGCGCCGGCGGCATAGTCGGCGGCCTCGCCCAGCTTCACGAGCCCGTCACCCGGCAACTGGCGGATCACCGCCCCGGTGCGGTGATCGACGGTGGTGTAGACCAAACCGCCCGCGGCCGCGTCGTCCTCGATGATCAGCCGCACATCGGCCGCCTCAGGCATCGCGACGGCGGCTGGCGCGGCCTCGACGTGCGGCGGCGGCGGTTCGGGTTCGCGGTGAAACGGGCCCTGGCTATGGTCGCCGACACCGCTGGCGCTGGTGATGATCTGGGTCATGTCGCTGCCCGGCGCGGGGAAGACGACGGGCCGCCAGGGTCCGCCGCCTCACGCGTTAGATCTACCGGAAGAGACTCAGGAGGACCGAGCTCGAC
>ODAK010006589.1_pt1 | contig 11693 bp, 10 predicted proteins | sample 1539591 | NCBI WGS metagenome assembly ODAK01 (sample SAMEA3539303, study PRJEB22396) | soil metagenome | biome: tundra; feature: field; material: soil | place: USA | collected 2010-05 | depth 0.15 m | reverse complement strand
CAGGTGAAGGGCTCCGCGCCACCGATGGCGTGACGCGGCTTCATTGCACCGTCAACGCGATCCTGAATGAATGACGTCTGCCGTCGACGCTCGTTTCCTCGAACGTCACGACGTCTGAGCCCGCGAAACCAGGCGCCGGGGTGTAGGCCACGGCGACGCCGGGCACACTGGCGACATTACACTTCGCGAACAGGTTCCCAGGGGGAAAACCCGGATGCCCATCCTGGACCAGGACCGCGGCCGTGCCCTGTTGGGGTGCCTCGCTGACCCATAGCTTCGGCAACCCGCGCGACGTGCAATCCGGATTGACGGCACAGGCGAAATTCAATGTCGACGTCCGGCCCGCCGGTACGGTCCGCGCGTAATCTTTCGGCGTCTCCTTGCCGCCGGTCCACACCACCTGGCCGTCGATCGCGTATGGTGCGCAATTGATGCCCGCGTTGCCGCACAGCGCCATGGCGCGGCCAAGCGCATCGAAGCCGCCGTCGGCCACGGCGAAGCTTCCGGCCACTGACAAAACGAAGGCTCGCGGAAAACGCCGGGTGAGGAACTCCCGATACGCCTCCCGCCCTTTATCGCTGAGCCAGGGCACCGCGGCTACATCCCCGATCGCCGCGAAGTGTGATGGCGGCGGACTGGGCATTGGGAGATATTCCGGATGGGTGGCGGTCGAGGGAAGGCCGATCCTGGCGAGAAACGCGTCCGCGCGCGGCGTCCAGATCGGCAGGCCTTCGGAACTGCTCAGCAGTTGGTGCGAATCTTCCATGAACCGGCCGACTGTCACCAGTTCCGCGCGCCTGCCGCCGCTCGCATAGGCGGCGAACACGCCGTGCCACGTCTCGACCGGCATCACTGAGTCATTGTCGCCATAAAACCACAACGATGGATATTTGGCATCCGCACCGAAGCGGCGCGCGCCCGAAATCATCGCCTGATCCTGCCACTGGCAGTCGGATGTTCGCAGCGCCGGCGAGAACCCGATCAGACCGCGCAGGCCCGGAACGTCCATCGTTCCGAGCGCCATTGTCGTCCAGCCGCCGAAGCTCTGACCCGCGACAACAACTCGCCGAGGATCGATGCTCGGCTGCCGGCCAGGCGCCTCGATCACCGCACGCAGGTCCTGGGCGTTCTCCCGTCCGACAATGTCCAAACTACAACCGTCATGCACCAGATCGCCGCCTGACCCGGCGAAACCTCGTGCCATGGGAAGCGCGACGGCATAGCCTCGGGAGAGGAAGTAATACGCGTTGAATGTGTAACGATAGCGCGTTCCGCGATTGCCCTTGCCCGCATTGGTGGCACCGTGATTGAGCACCGCGAGCGGAAACGGCCCAGGGCCCGGCGGCGTGTAGAGGGTGACCTCGAGCGTGACCGGGCGGTCCGGATCGCCAGCCAGACGCAGCACTTTTTCATTCATTGGCGCGGGCGGCGCGAGCGCCGGGTTGAAGCCTTCAATTTGTGCCTGAGCCGGACGGGCGATACCCAGCAGCAACAGCAGCGCCACCAGTCTCGTTAATCCAAGGGTCATTCAACTCAGACTCCCCGGATAATCCCGCCAGATACTCGGCTCCAGCCGCGGTACCGGATCGATCTGACGCCAGTGCGCGATCACCGCCGATGCGGTCGCGTTCCAGATCCCGTCGAACCCGCTGACGTATCGCAGGAACGTCTCCAGCAACCGCACCCGGTGACCAAACCCGGACGCGTACGGGTGCAATGTCATATGAAAGTGCCGGCCGCGACGGTACTGCGCGTCGAACTCGGCGCGCCAGTTGCGGAACAGCGAATCAGCGTGCTCCAGCCCAGTACCCTTCGAGGGAAACAGCAGGAAGAACTGATCGTCGTAATGGTAATAATACGGCATCGCCAGGATCGACCGGCGCGACGCCGCGTCCGTGACCCAATGATGCGGGATATCGTCGGCCAGACCATTGCCGAACCAGGCGTAACCCGCGTCGATCAGCAGATCCATCGTGTGCGGGCTGATCGTCCCTCCGGCGAACTTATCGGCCTGGCGAGGCAGCGAGAACCACCCCTCCGGCCGCCGCCCGGTGATGTCCGACAACACAGCCGTTGTCAGCGCGATCCGCTCGGCCTCGTCGGCGCGCGACATGGCCGAAACGTCCTCATGCCGAAAACCTTCCGCCGCGATCTCATGACCCCGTTGCGTCAACAGCCGCAGCCTGTGCGCCTGCACCCGCGCCATCACCGCGGGCGTCGCGAAAGTCGCTTTCAGGCCGAAACGATCGAGCGCCTCCTCGATGCGGTCCAGACCCTCCCGCAGCCCAAACTGCGCTTTCGGACTGGCGAGATCCGCCTCGGTGATCCCCTCCGGCCCGGACGCGACACTCAGGTCGACCGTGATACTGAAACAACAACGCTGCTCCCCCGGCCAGCGCACATCGCGATCCGAAACGCTCTTTTCGGTGGAGATCGTGTAGCCATCTTTCCAGGGCATGCCATTCTCCCTTTATGGATGCACGGTGAGGCAATGCCGCGCCACCGCCTCACACGTCGGCATCCAGACGCCCGGCATCGCCTGCATCCGGGTGATCAGCCGGTCGAGCATCTCGATCCTCTGGGCGCGTCCGGACACGAACGGATGCAGGCAGACATTCAGATATCCGCCGGTGTGGTATTGTTGCAGAAACGCCTCCCACCAAAGATCGAACACCCGATCAGTATCGGTGATCCGCTGTGCCGCGTTGCCCGAGCCAAGCCAGGCGAAACTATAAAACATCGCATCATCGATCGCGTAATGAAACGGCAGGTTCAGCATTTCGTTCTGGTTGTCCGCGTCGCTCAGGTAATACGGCAAATGGTCCGCGCATTCATGCGACGTATAGACGAATCCTTCTTGTTTCAGTAGCGACAGCGAGTGGTCGCTGCGCGTTCCCACCGGCTTGCGACCAGTGATCGAGGACAACGCCGCGCCGGTCTTCTGAAGATGATCCAGTTCCAGTTGCATATCGCGCGGCACGCGATGTTCCCACATGTGATCGGCGATCTCGTGCCCACTGGCATGGGCGGCGCGCAACGCGTCTGGGTACAGCTCGCTGATCCGCCCAGGGGTGAAGATCGTCGCCTTGATGCCGTGGCTGTCGAACAGCGCGATCAGCCGCCAGATCCCGACACGGCCGCCGAACTCGCCCTTGGCGAGTTGCATCGGCGGCTCATTCAGCAGGCGGCGCAACAGCATCGCGTCGAAATCGGCGGTGAAATTGACCGCCATGCGCTGCCCCTCGGGCCATGCGATCCGAGGGATGCGCCGGTGCCGCGCGTCATACCGCCGCGCCGCCGTGGCCAGAGTTGTCAACTCCCGTTCCAGCACTGATGTCATGGGCACGCCCTCCGGGGCCAAGCATAGCGCGCACCGGACCGAGTGGTAGAGTGCCGCGATCGATCAGGCGGAGAAACAGCATGGCTTCCCGGGATGGCGCGATCGGCCGCGCGCTGGAGTTTTTCGACGGCGACGGCTTCCGCGAGCGGTTGGCGGCCTTGGTCGCGATCCCCAGTACCTCGCAGGACCCGGCGCACCTGCCGGATGTCGAGCGTTATCTCGGCGACGCGATCCAGCCGTGGCTGCGACGGCTTGGCTTCACCGTCGCGATCCATCCCAATCCACGCGAGGGTTTCGGCCCGATCCTGATCGCGGCACGCATTGAGGACGCCGCGCTGCCGACAGTTCTGACCTACGGGCACGGCGACACCGTGCGCGGGCTGGAAGACCAGTGGACACCAGGCCTCGATCCCTGGACGCTGACCGAGCGCGGCGAACTTTGGTATGGCCGCGGCACGGCCGACAACAAGGGCCAGCACGCACTCAATCTTTCCGCGCTGGAGGCGGTGCTGGCGGAACGCGGCGGCAAGCTCGGGTTCAACGTAAAGCTGGTGCTGGAAACCAGTGAGGAACGCGGCTCGACCGGGCTACGGGAATTCGTCGCGGCGAACCGGGACAGCCTCGCCGCCGATGTGCTGATCGCCAGCGACGGACCGCGGGTGATGCCCGAGGTGCCGACGATCGCCACCGGCACCCGCGGCACATATCATTTCGATCTCGTGGTGGATTTGCGGCCTGGCGGCGTGCATTCCGGACACTGGGGCGGGCTGACGACAGACCCCGCGGTGGTGCTGGTCGCCGCGCTTGGCAGCATCATCGATCGCAACGGCAAAATCCTCGTGCGCGACTGGTTGCCGCGCAACGGCGTGCCGGCCGATGTGCGCGCGGTGCTGGCCGGTTGCCCGGTCGGCGGTGGCGGCGAAGCGGCGACGATCGATCCCGGCTGGGGCGAGCCTGGCCTGACGCCGGCGGAAAAAATCTATGGCTGGAACAGCTTCATCGTGCTGGCGATGATCTCCGGCCGGCCCGAGGCGCCGGTCAACGCGGTGGCGCCGAACGCGCGCGCGCATTGCCAGATCCGCTACACGGTCGATACCGACCCCGAAGGGTTCGGCGAGGCGGTGCGGCGGCATCTCGACGCCGAGGGTTTCACCAATGTGAAGGTCGAGAACGCCGGCATCCGCATGCCGGCGAGCCGCACAGATCCCGCCAATCCATGGGTGCGCTGGACCGTTGCCAGCATGGAACACTCGCTCGGCAAACGGGTGCAGGTGATTCCCAATTCATCCGGCGGGCTGCCGGGCGACGTGTTCGTCGACCATCTCGGCACGCCGCTGGTCTGGATCCCGCACAGCTATAACGGTTGCAAGCAGCACGGGCCGGACGAACACTTCCTACGCGGACCCGCGCGCGAGGGCATCGCCGCCTTCGCCGGATTGTGGTGGGATCTGGGGGAGCCGGGGACGCCCGGGAAATAACCCCGGCGTCTGCTACGCCAGTTCGCGATCCATGTGCTGCTTGTCCAGCAGATCCCGATACGGCCCAGGACGGCGGGCCAGAGCGGACGGGGTGCCATCGTCGATGATGCGGCCGCGATCCATGACGATGATCCGGTCGAAGCGGCGCAACGTGGACAGCCGATGCGCGATGGCGATGACGGTGCGGTCCTTCATCAGGTCCTCCAGCGCGGCCTGGATCAGTTGTTCGGACTCGGTATCCAGCGCGCTGGTCGCCTCATCCAGCAGCAGGATCGGCGCGTCCTTCAGCAGCGCCCGCGCGATCGCCAGGCGCTGCCGCTGACCGCCGGACAGCATGACGCCGCGGTCGCCGACCAAGGTATCGAAGCCCTCCGGCAACGCCTCGATGAACTCGCGGCAGCGGGCGGTCTCGGCGGCGGCCAGCATCTGGGCCTGGGTCGCGTCGGGTCGGCCGTAGCACAGATTTTCCCGGACTGTGCGATGGAACAACGAGATGTCCTGCGGCACCAGCGCCATGACCTCCCGCAGACTCTCCTTGGTCACGTCGCGGATGTCCTGGCCGTCAATCAGGATGCGGCCGCCGCTCACGTCATGGAACCGTTGCAGCAGTGACAGCACGGTGGACTTGCCGGCGCCGGAGTAACCCACCAGGCCAACGCGCTGCCCAGAAGCGAGGGTCAGATTGAAGTGCTCGATGACCGGGGCACGGGCGGGATAGGCGAAGCTGACCTCTTCGAACGTTACCTCGCGCGGGCCGGGCGGCAACGCGATGGCGCCGGGCAGGTCCGGCAACTCCTGCGGCAGCAGCAGCGCGCGGGTCGCCTCGTCCAGCCGGGAAACATACTGCGTGAGGTCGACGAGCGAGACCGCGAGGTCGCGGGTGCCATGCAGAATGGTGAACGCCAGCGAGGTGATCAGCACGATGTCGCCCACCGTCGCCTGACCGGCCAGCCACAGCCGGATCCCCGCCGCCACGACGCCCGCGGTCAGCAGCGCGGTCAGCACGGCATGGATCAGCCGCAGGTGCTCCAGATAATAAAGACTGCGCTTCCGGGCCGCCATTTCCACGCCGATGATGCCGGCGAGGCGGAACTGCTCCCGCCCGGTCGCGCCAAACGCCCGCATGACGTTGAAGTTGGAGATCACGTCGACCAGTTCGCCGTCCACGCCGGCGGCGTCCTCCGCGTACTGACGGTGCATCGGGGTGCCGCGGCGAGCCAGAGTGAACATGCCGATGCCCAGTACCAGGGCCAACGCCGTTAAGCCCAACGACAGGTGGGCGTTGACCGAGCCGATGAAGGCGATCGACAGCGCGACCGCGACGATCGGCGGGATGACGTTCCACACCGCGGTGTTCAGCACAATGAAAGCGTTGTTGGCGGAGGAACTGACCCGGCTCGCCAGTCCGCCAGGCAGGCGCGAGGCGAAGAACCCTGGCGCGTGACCCGTCAGATACTGAAACAGGTCGCGTCTGATGTCGCCGGTGACCGCGACGAAGGTGCGATGCGCGGTGTAGCCGCCGACCCGCCACATCAGATTATCGCCCGCCACCAGCGCGCACAGCAGCGCGAAGGCGCCCCAGACCAGCGGCGCGCCGGCCTGCTGCCCTTTGGAGATGACATCGATCAGATATTTCATGCCGAACTGGGTCGATACGCTGCAGCCAACCGCCAGCAGCACCGCGACCAACACGATCGCGTGCCCAACCGGATGCCGGCGGACATAGCGCAGCAAAACGAGCAGAGGCCGCCCGCGTAAGGCGGCGAGCGAGGCGTTGGTATCGGGCATGAGGAACTCCGGTCGGCGGCCCACCCTCGAAAGACCGCGGCGGACATCCTCAACGGAAACAGCAAATCGTGGCCGTTTCACGGCGCTGGCGCGGCGGCGCGCAACTCGCCGCGCGCACGACCGGGGCGCGTTTCCGGAAGCCTGGCCGAAATCACCGCAAACGCGCCGAAATCACGCCATATTCCGCGCCCAAAAGCCAACCCTGCCAGCGTGCCTGGACATTGGCCAGAGCGCGGGTACCGCCGTAACCATGCCGACTGAACCGAGGCCACCCACCATGCGTATCGCGCAAATTTCTCCGTTGTTTGAAGCCGTGCCGCCCAAGCTTTATGGCGGCACCGAGCGTGTCGTATATTCGCTGACCGAGGAACTGGTCGCCATGGGTCACGACGTGACCCTGTTCGCCAGCGGAGATTCCATCACCTCGGCGACCCTGGCGCCGATGCGGGAGCGGGCGTTGCGCCTCGATCCGAGCGTGAAGGACTGGGTCGCGCTATATCACCGGATGATCGAACTGATCTATCGCCGCAAGGACGAGTTCGATGTGTTGCACTTCCACATCGACTATTTCCCGCTGTCGTTGTTCAGCCGGCAAAACGTGCCCTTTCTGACCACCTTGCACGGCCGCCTGGACCTGCCGGAGTTCGTCGAGGTCTACAACACCTTCCGTGACGCGCCGTTCGTGTCGATCTCGGACAGCCAGCGCGCGCCGGTGCCCAATCTGAACTGGGTCCGCACCGTGCTGCACGGCATGCCGGCGGATCTGCTGATGCCGCGGCAGGTGAAGCAGGAATACGCGGCGTTCCTCGGCCGCGTCTCACCCGAAAAGGGCGTCGGCAACGCGATCCGCATCGCCGCGCGGGCCGGACTGAAACTGAAGATCGCCGCCAAGGTCGATAACGCCGACAAGGAATATTACGACAGCGAGATCAAGCCGCTGATCGAGGGCAACCCGAACGTCGAGTTCGTCGGCGAGATCAACGACCAGCAAAAGCCCGCGTTCCTGTCGGGCGCGCACGCGGTCATTTTCGCGATCGACTGGCCGGAACCCTTCGGTCTGGTGATGATTGAGGCGATGGCGTGCGGCACCCCGGTCATCGCCTACCGCGCCGGGTCGGTGCCGGAGGTGATCGATGACGGCGTCTCGGGCTTCATCGTGAGTGGCGAGGATGAAGCGGTGGCGGCGCTCAAACGCGTGGACCAACTGGACCGGGCCACGGTGCGCGCGACGTTCGACCGCCGCTGGACGTCGCGCCGGATGGCCGAGGATTACGTCGAAGTCTACCAGGAACTGGCCCAACCCATGCGCCGGCTGCGCGCGGTCGCCGGCTGACGCATCGTCAGGCGGTGACGGATACGCGGCCGGCCAACGATGTACATGGCTCCGCGGCGACGGCATGAGGCGCGCCTCTTGCACGAAGGCCGCCGCGCATGCCTGATAGCGGCAACGCGAACGGAGGACCGGCCATGGACGAACCGAAACACCTGCACGAACCCGGCGGCGATTTTCAGTGCCTGCATGAGTTCATTCCGGTGGCACGCAAGAAACTGTCGGACCATGTCTGGGGTTACCTGGTCGGCGCCGCCGAGAGTGAGACCACATTGCGGCGCAACCGGATGGCGATCGATAGTCTCGCGTTGCGGCCGCGCGTGTGCGTGGACGTATCGAAGATCGACACCAGCACGAAGCTGTTCGGCAAGACGTGGCGCCTGCCGGTGTTCCTGTGCCCGGTCGGCTCACTGGAATCGTTCGATCCGGGTGGAGCGGCGACCGCCGGCCGCGCGGCCTCGGCGTTCGGCGCGCCCATCATGTGCAGTTCCGTCACCCATCCTGGGCTTGAGGAAATCGCCGCCGCCACGCCGGGCCCGAAGATCTTTCAGCTCTATGTGCGCGGCGACAACGCGTGGATCGACGACGTCGTGAAGCGCGCGGTCGATCACGGCTACGACGCGTTCACCATCACGGTCGATACGGCGGCGTATTCAAGGCGCGAGCGGGATATCGCCGGGCGTTTCGTCAAACCCTGGCGAGCGGCGGCGACCGGGCACGCGTTCCAGGCCGGCTTCACCTGGGACAACGTGAAGCACTTCAAGGACAAACATTCGATCCCGCTGATCCTGAAAGGGATCGCCACGGCCGAAGACGCCGCGTTGTGCTGCGAGCACGGGGTCGACGGCGTCTACATCTCGAACCACGGCGGGCGGCAACTGGATCACGGCCGCGGCTCCCTCGACGTGCTGCCGGAGGTGATGGCGGCGGTGCGCGGCCGTGCGAAAGTCATGATCGATGGCAGCTTCTGCCGCGGCACCGATATCGTGAAGGCGATCGCTCTGGGCGCCGACGCGGTGGGCCTGGGGCGGATGTATTGTTACGCACTGGCCGCCGATGGCGATGCCGGCGTGCACAAGATGCTGGAGTTGCTGGAGCACGAGGTTGGCGTGGCGATGGCGCTTTCGGGGGCACGCTCGCTCGGCGAACTGAACCCGTCGTTCGTGTTCCGCGATGCGCCGATCGTGACGCCGCCGCATCAGCACAGCGCGTTCCCGTTGTTGCAGACGACGCCGGAATTCCGAGGGTAAAACGGCGAACGGGCCGGTCGGCGGGCCGGCCCGTCGCCCTCACGCGTAGTTGAACTTCGGCGACCACCCGGCGGCACCGTCCGGCAGCAAATCCAGCAAGTGCCACACCGCGCAAAAATCGTCGCCGGGCTGAAAACTGGTGTCAGAGACGCGCACGATACGATCCCCATCGCGCCGGAAGACTGAGACACCGGGCCGCCAGCCTCCGCTCGCCGACCGGTAGCCCATATCGGCGGCGAAATCGGTTCCCATGTGACTGACCATCGGGAAACGCCAACCCCTGCCGGCGGCGAAACGACGTTGCACGTCGGGAGGATCGGGACTGCACACAACAAAGGCAGCGCGGTTCGCGAGATGATGGTAAATCCCGTTGAACCCGTCAGCCCAGAGTGTGCAGCTTGAGCAGGAGGTTCCCATGTTGTGGATGACGATCAGGTCGTCCTTGATACCAAACAACTCCGACAGCCGCGCCGTCCCGTCCACGGTGGCGAAGACGTGGTCGGCGACAGGCTCGGGTTCCACCGCGGCCTGAAGTTCGCGCATCTTGCGCCTGATATCCGCGATCTGGCTCCGATACCCCGCGAGCGCGGTGGCATTTTCCCGATACTCCATCTCACACCCCATAGCTGTCGTGCAGCCGCACCCAGGTCATGCTGTGCGGCAAACCGGCCTCATCGCGGCCTTTCGGCGCCAGATCGAGGTAGTGATACGCCCCATTCAGCATATCGAGCCCGCGCGAATAGCACGAATACGTGTGATAAACGGTCCCATCCGCGGCTTTGTAAAACACGCTGATACCGGGCCGCTCGGTCATCGAGGAGCGGATCCAGGTGTAGTTATAGTACACCTCTCCGCGTTCCAGTTCCTCGGGCGTGAACGTGACATGAAAGTCATGGTTGAAGTCGCTGCCGGCCGCGGTCACCCATGCGTGGGTCCAGCCCATGCGCGCCTTGAATTTTTCGATCCGCTCAAGTGGCGCGGAGGACACCGTCAGCAGCGTCACGTCGCGAGCCGCGAGGTGGACGTCGATCCCCTGTAGATTGTCAGCCCAGTACGAGCAGCCGCGGCAGCCTTCCTCCCAGTCCGGACCAAGCATGAAATGATAGATGATCAACTGCGAGCGGCCGTCGAACAGGTCCGCCAGAGTGACTTTGCCGTCCGGTCCCTCGAACACGTATGCCTTCTCGACTTTGACCCACGGCAGCGCGCGCCGCTCCGCGCTGAGTTGGTCGCGCAGCCGGGTAAATTCCTTTTCCCGCGTGAGATGCCGTTCGCGCGCGTCGATCCATTCCTCCTGGGAAACAATCGGGTGATTTTCGATCAAGGCTTTGCTTCCTTTCTTGATTGCGGTTTGTCGTCTGTCTGGGCCAGATCCTCCAGCGTCAGCGCGAGCAGGTCGAACTGCGCCTGCCAATATTTGCTGTAACGGTTGATCCATAGCGCCGCGGCGAAGATCGGCCCGGTCTCCAGGCTGCATCGGCTGATGCGTCCGGATCGCCGCTGCCGCACCAGGCCGGCGCGGGCCAGCACCTGAATGTGCCGCGATACCGCTTGCAACGAGATCGAGAACGGCGCCGCGAGCTCCGATACCAGCAGCGAGCCTGCATCGAGCCGGTCCAGGATCGCGCGCCGGACCGGATCGGACAGCGCGAAAAAGACGCGGTCGAGAACGTCAACCTCGGAAGCGCCATCCGGCGCCGCGTCGTCCAACCGCATGGCGGAGAGTGTCATGGCCGGTTTATTATCAACCGGATCATTGATAGTCAACCAGTACGTTGATTAATTCGATCACAGCCCGCCAATAGGTGCGCGCCGATCAGGCGAACTGGTCCACATGCGGCTGCGTGTCCGATGGCGGCTCCGCGGGCGGCGGCGGTGGTTTTGGATCTTGCTCATGATGATGCCGATGGTCGGGCTGCCGCTTGCTTTGATCGTCCGCTCGCTCGACCCGGTGTCCTGGGCGGTCAGTCGAACCCTCCCGCGGCGGAAGCGGTGAAACGGGGGAGATGGCGCCAATACTCATGCCCCAATACTCATGGCACGGTCCTTTACCATGTCGAAACATGGCGCGATCATGCACCATATATGGTTAGCAACAGATTAAATTCGCCGCGTCGCCGGTGCCAAATTCTTGCGCGGCGGATTTATCTTCTCGCCGAGGTTCGCACGACCCTTTGGCGGATCAGCTTTCGGGCGCCCATTACGTCCTGCCCGCGCGGGCCGCGCGGCAGACGCATCGGTGTCCAGCACCTTGCCTGCCAGAACGCCGACGATTTCACCCATGGCCGCGATGGAGTCGACTTCATCCTCATGCAACGAAATGCCGAATTCCGCCTCCAGAGCCAGGACCAGCCGAACGAACCTGGTCACATCGTACCCAGGTATGGCACGCAGCATGGCCGGCGCCTGATATTCCAGTTCGGGTCGTTCGAACACATCCAGTAACAATCTGATGACGCGGGCGACCACGGTCATCTCGGCGCCGCGGAGATCGCCGTTCGGTTCCG
>ODAK010006587.1_pt1 | contig 11696 bp, 10 predicted proteins | sample 1539591 | NCBI WGS metagenome assembly ODAK01 (sample SAMEA3539303, study PRJEB22396) | soil metagenome | biome: tundra; feature: field; material: soil | place: USA | collected 2010-05 | depth 0.15 m | reverse complement strand
AATTCAAACTCAATGGTTTTTGCTGCCGGCATATTGCGCTGTGTTTACTTATGGACATGACGCAACAAAACAGTTTATGGATCGCAGAGAGGAGCTTGAAAAAACTGACATGGATTACCTAGTAGTTGCATGGCGCAATGGAACCTCAATACTCTTTGAGCACCCGAAAGAAGAAGAAGAGTTAAATACTCTTAATTTGTCATATGAGTACCACAGTCATCACGCATTAGTAGAGCTTTTTTTCTCAGACGATGTTTGTAGCGAGTTGTCGCCATGTTAGCCATCGACCGGTATCAAACCGCAGTGTTCCTTGACGAGCTCGACTCAACCGATCGTGTATTTACTTTTCAGACCTTCGATGACAGTGACAAAAAAGACCGTAGAAAGGCGAAAGTCTTGCACGGAACTTTTGATGAGCACGCAGACTGCTTAATTCGCATGAACCATAGTCGCGCAGGCGTGTTCGTGATGGTCAACGAAGGTGATGGCATCGTTCATCCCGGCAACAAGACCTGCCGCTGCAACCAGAACGTCGTCAGGATTCGCGCAATTTTCGTCGACGCGGACGGCGTTCCCCTCGAACCGATCCTGGCGAAAGCACCACCACCGCACATCGTGGTCGAAAGCAGTCCGGGGAAGTGGCATGCGTACTGGCTGACCAACGACACGAAGCTGGAGGAGTTCAAAGCGCGTCAGCAGGCCATCGCGCAGAAGTTTGGTACGGATCCTTCGATCAATGACCTGTCCCGTGTCATGCGTCTTCCTGGCTTTTATCACCAGAAACAAGAGGCGTTCAAGACGAGGCTGGTAAGAAACTAAAAGTAAAAAAACCGGCATGCCGTTAGGAGCGGGATGCCGGTTCAACACGCGTCCACTGACGCAGAAAGAAAACAAATATGGGCATCATTTTAGCAGAAAAAGCCCTGCCATATCACACTAGCGACCTATTTAAAAAGCTGGGCATCAACATTCAAGATGCTGCCCTACCGCGTGCAAAGCGCAGTACTGCAACCAAAGCACCCAGGTCGCGGTCTCCCACCTTAATCGCGGGCGGTGACACAATCTTCGAAGGCAACCGGAACAATACGCTCGCCAGCCTTGCCGGAACCATGCGCAGTAAAGGTCTGGGATTTGACGCGATCAAGGCAGCGCTCATCGCAGCCAACGAAACGCAAGTAAGTCCGCCCCTGCCGGATGCAGAGGTCGAGCAAATAGCCGATAGCATCATGCGCTACGAACCATCCGATAGCTCGTCGACAATCATGCAAACCTTGAATGATGTTGGCAATGCCTATCGTTTTGTGAACATGCACCAAATATACCTTCGCTATGTACTCGGCATGGAGGTGTGGATGATTTGGCAGGATGACAGATGGTTAATGGATACCACTGGTGTCCACATCATGGTACTGGCAAAAATGACCGTCAATAGCATTTTTCAAGAGGTAGCACTGCAAACCAATGTCGATATCATGCGTGCAGTGGGTCGCCATGCCAACAACAGCCACAACGCGGCACGCCTCAAGGCGATGCAGGAAATTGCTGCGCGCGACCCCTTGCTGTGCGTGCCCGCCCAAGAGCTGGACGCAAATCCGATGCTGCTGGGTGCAGCTAATGGTGTCGTAAATCTTACAACCGGAAAACTTGAGCCGAACAGCCCTGACAAACTGATTACCCGTTACTCGAGTGTGAGCTATAACCGGACGGCGAAGTGCCCGACATTTCTTAAATTTTTGAAAAAGATTTTTAAGGGCGACAAGGCCAAGGTTGCTTTTATCCGTCGGTTAGTTGGCTATTGCATCACTGGTCGTACTGGTGAGCAGGTATTCTTTTTCTTTTTCGGGTTCGGTGCTAACGGCAAGACCACACTGTTGCGTGTCATCGAATTGCTGTTGGGTTCGGGAATGGCAAAGCAGACGCCCGCAGAAACGCTTATGGCTAAGACACAGGGCACCAAGCAATCGAATGACCTGGCCCGCCTGCAGAGTGTTCGCGTTGTGCTCGCCAACGAGGTGGAGGACGGTAGCCTTCTGGCAGAATCTTTGGTCAAGCAAATTACCGGCGGCGACACGGTGACTGCGCGCTATTTGTTCAAGGAGTTTTTCGAGTACCGGCCAGAGTTCAAGTTGATTATTGCGGGGAACCACAAGCCGATTATCAAGAGCACAGACAACGGTATCTGGCGGCGGACTGTGATGGTGGATTTCCCCGTCTCGATTCCCAAGGAAGAGCAAGACCCAGACTTGCCTAACAAGCTCGAAGCGGAGTTGTCCGGTATTCTCAACTGGGCCATAGAGGGCTGCCTGGAGTGGCAGCGAACGGGTCTTTCCATTCCTGAATCGGTCACTAAGGATATTGCAGAGTACCGCGAAGAAATGGACTGGTTGGGGCAGTGGATTGCTGATAGTTGCAATGTCGGCATGCTTCATGAAGAAAAAGCAATGAAACTTTATTTAAGTTACAAGGGGTGGGCTGAAAGTAATGGCATCCATGCTGCTACTTCGACCGCATTTGGTCGCCGCCTTGCTGAGCGCGGCATTACCAAAAAAAGGCGCGCTGACGGCTGGTGGTACCACGGCTTGTCGATCAAAACTGGAATGTAGGGTATGTATAGTATGTATGGTTTTACATTAAATAGGTCATAGCGAAAATTTACTATACTTATTTAGGTTTCAACTATACACAACCCTACATCTATACACGAGCACTGCCACTCACTTGGGCTGGGCCTTCGCTTGTAGCGCGCCGCTCTCAGCGCTCAGCACGCCGCTCTCCGTGCCAAGCACCCAACCCCTCAACATCATGTCGCAAGCAGCGGCACGACCCCTTAAAGGGCTACTGCACGGCCTTCGGCAATCTCGATCAGCTGCTCATCGGTCATGGCTTCAAACTTCGCTTGCAGTGCCCCGCTCTCAGCGGTAACAGCAACCTTAATCGTCTCGGGCGCATACAGCCCCAGCATCTTCGCAATCTCGCACCAAGCGCGGATCATAGAACCAGCGTCCATCTTGCCCTCGGCAACTCCGATCGCCGCGCGCAGCTCGCGTATCACCGTGGACTTGCTGATGTCCAGGTGGCGCTTCAACTCAGCCTCTTTCTCTGCCAGGGCTGCCTTTATGTTATCCGATGTCAACAGCCTCGAAGCGGTGATCCTGGCGCTCGGTGCGGCGTACCCGGCACGACGTGCGGCCTCTGCACCGTTGCGACAGGTGACAAAGTGATCGACGAAGGCTTTCTGGCGGGCAGTGAGCATGGGGTTTTGACGAAAATCCAGATAAACGCATCATACTCCCTTTTGATTTATGTTACAATAATCAATATGAAAAAACAACACGGTGGAAAGCGCCCCGGTGCCGGTCGCAAGGCCGGTTCCAGTCCCTATGGCGAGAGTACCAAGGTCATGCGCGTTCCACAAAGCGTGGCGAGCGTGGTCGAGGACGTTCTTGCTGCGCACAAAGCTCGGTGCGTAGCACAACGCTTCCAGAACGACATCCTGCATCCTGCGCTAGATAGCACACCAATCCACGTCCCGCTGTTTAGCCACAAAGTAGCCGCCGGGTTCCCGTCGCCTGCAGATGACTACGTCCAAAACAGGTTAAGTCTGGACGAGCACCTGATCCAGCACAAGGAGGCGACTTTCTTCGTGCGCGCCAAGGGTAACAGCATGGTTGGTGCAGGAATATTCGATGGCGACCTGCTGGTCGTCGACAGATCACTTTCTCCAACGTCCGGTGACATCGTCATTGCCATTGTTGACGGCGACCTGACCGTGAAGCGGTTCACAAAGCGCGGCGGAAAGATCACGCTCAGGCCAGAGAATCCACGGTTCAAGGAAATGGAGTTCAAGGACGGGCAGGAGCTGGAAGTGTGGGGCGTGGTGACCTCCGCAGTGAAAAAGTTTGTTTAAGGGTTATATAAGGACATCATCGCAAGCATGTATGAACCGGACGTAGCGCGCAACCAGTTCAAGGCCGCGAAGAACCTGGAGTTTGAGCATGCCGCCGCGCTGCGCGACCAGTTGAAGATACTGCGCGAAAGCGTGCTGATCTCGCCGGTGTGAGGTTCCGCAGCTACCATGAACGTAGCCAGTCATCTACCGAAATCTGTTAGGATTCGCCGATAGTCAGCGCACCAGATAACTATAAAAAGATAACGACGCTGCCTCTTCAAACTTCTCTGTGGAAAAAAAATAATTGGCCGTGAGCAATAGCGAAGCTTTCTCTCGCATCCTGATTGATAAGGCGCTCGAAGCGAGCGGCTGGAATCTGCTCGACTCTCAACAGGTTCAATTCGAGCTAAACACTGGCAGTGGTCGTGCTGATTACCTCTTGAAAGACAAGCGAGGGGCCGTGCTCTGCGTGCTAGAGGCCAAGCGCGAGGACATCGACCCTTACGACGCCAAGGAACAGGCGCGTGGCTATGCGGAGAACCTGACGGCTCCGTTCATCATTCTTTCCAATGGTCGCGAGCACTGGTTCTGGAATTACGAGCGTGCCGATCAGCGCGATGCCTACCGTATTGAACGCCTGCCATCACGAGAAGACCTGGAGCGTTTGCGACTCAAGAACCTGCAACCACCGCGTCCGTTGATGAGTGAATGCATTACGACGGATTATCTACGGCAGTTCAAGCCGGACTTATCAGTTCGTCGCTATCAGATCAATGCGCTGGATACCGTTTCGCGGCAATTCGATGAAAACGGTATACGGAAATTTTTGCTCGAAATGGCCACCGGCACAGGCAAGACGCTGCTGTGCGCTGCGCTCATCCGCCGCTTCCTGCAAACGCGCAATGCCGAGCGTGTGCTGTTCATCGTTGACCGCATCGAACTCGCTAAGCAAACGCTCGAAGACTTCAACATCATCCTCGCCGAATACAAGCCCGTCCTGTACAAGACCGCACGGCGCAAGCCGGGCGAACTGCTAGGCTCCTGTGTCGTGGTGGCGACCCTGCAATCGTTGATGATGGATCGCCGCTACCGCGAGGAGTTCACCCCGTTTTATTTCGACCTCGTGGTTAATGACGAGGCGCACCGCTCCATTTACGGCGATAGCCGCGAAGTCGTGCAATTTTTTCAGGCCACGCGCGTCGGCCTTACCGCAACGCCCAAGGCCTACCTGAAAAACATCAACATCGAGCAGTTACAGCAAGAAAATCCGAAATCGCTCGAAGCGCGTTTGCTGCGCGATACCTACAACTATTTCGGTTGCAAGCCCGGCTTCCCGACCTACCGCTATGACATCATTGACGCGGTGAAAGACCCGGAAGGCCCGTTTCTCTGCTTGCCGAAAATTTTCGATCTGCGATCCGACATCACTACCAAGGCTCTGGAAGAATCCGGCTGGGCGGTCACTGTCAACGAGCAGGAAGAAAATTTCAAGGTTAAGGATTTGGAACGGAAGGTCTTCACCCCCGCGCGCAACCGCGTCATGTGCGAAGCGTTTCTGAAAGAAGCCCAAAGAGACCCTGCGGGAAAACTCGGCAAGTCCATAGTCTTCGCCGTGAACCAGACTCATGCCACCACGCTCACCAAAATCTTCAACGATCTCCAGCCTGGCATCGCAGTTACCATTACCAGCCGCATTCAGGATGCCTCATCCATTGCCAAGGAATTCCGGGACGGAAAGCGGACTGAACGCATTGCTGTCTCGGTGGACATGCTCTCCACTGGTTACAATTGCCCCGACTTGCTTAATATTGGCCTCATGCGCCCGATCTTCTCCCCCACTGAATACATTCAGATCAAGGGGCGCGGCACGCGCCTTTACACTTTCAAGATCGGCAATACCGAATATGAGAAGAAGCATTTCTTCTTACTTGATTTCTGTGCCGTCGCAGAATATTTCGAGGAAAAGTACGATTACAGCGCGCCGCTCAAGATTCCCAGAGAAAACTCGGCCAAATCTAAGCAAACCAATATCGGAACTGGCAATTCTCCATCAACTGACGGCGCGCCAGGTCAAGGCGAAGAAAAGGATAAAAAAGGGATTCCCGTGTGGGAGGGAATCGACGTGTTGGTCAGCGAAGAAGTACACATCGTCGGGCCTGCTGGCGAAAAGGTCGACGTGATGACTTTTCGCGGCGGCTATGAGCGAGACATCCAAGAATTCGTTAAACGCACGCCAAAACTTCAGGCTGCGATCGAATCCGAGGATGACGACACCGTAGAAACCATTGTCAATGAGCGCTTCTTCTATCGCCCCAAGATGTATTACTCACCAGACAAGTTGGTTATCTCCTATGGTGTGCCTGCTACTACGCCCGCTTTCGTGTACCACGCAGTCGGGCGCAGGCCCCTGCCGACGCGTGATGCAATCGTGACCGATACCGTAGACTCCATCGCCTCGCGTTTCAACTTGCGCTACAACGAACAAAAATGGCTCGACGCCACTACCCAGTTGCTCGCCGAGGATTCATCCGTCCTACGCCGCTTTATGGCGAACGACATGACCGTTTTTACCGCAAACCAGTTCCGCACCTTGGGCGGGCTGGATGCGCTAACACGTTTCGATCAACGAGATGCCGTGTTTGATGCCCTGCGCCAATCCACCCTTGTCCGTCAATCCATGCTCGCTGCCTAATATATGCCAACTACACCAACCAATTCAGTTGCACAGTTAACTCTGTCCCCACAATCCAACTTCTTCTCCTCGGGCCTGCGCCAGAAGGTGGATCAACTGATGAACATCCTTTATGCGGGGGGCGTGAACAACCCTATGGATTCCATAGAGCAGATCTCCTATCTATTGTTCCTGCGTCTTCTCACCGAAAAGGATGAAACTCTTGCAGCGCTCGACAAAAAATACAAACGCATTTTTTCCGGGAAGTGGGCGCGCTTCGCGTGGGGAAACTTCGTCACCCTTACCGGTGACCATTTATTCGAGACAGTGCGCGATGCGATCGAGCATTTACATGAACTGCCTAGCCTATCTGAAACGGGGCGAACCCTTTTCAGTCGTGCCACGCTTAAGATTTATGACCGCCCAACGCTGCGCGCCGTCATTCAAGGCATCCACGAATTAGATTTGGCTGCTCATGACGGCGTAGATTTCAAAGGGGATATGTATGAATATCTGCTCAGCAGACTTTCTTCTTCCGGCACTAACGGTCAGTTCCGCACTCCCCGTCACATTATCGACCTCATTGTCGCGCTGGTAAACCCGCAGCCCAACCAGCGCATCGCCGACCCTGCTTGCGGTACCGCAGGTTTCCTTATCTCCGCCTTTCTATACATCTTGTGGCAACACACGAAACCTGCGGACCTCAAGCGGGGCATCTGCGACGGTGCCTTGCTCAAACCCGCCCAATGGAAATTCCTAGAAGAGCAGGCGTTCACCGGCTTCGACAATGATGCCAACATGGTAAAGATTTCAATTCTCAACCTCTACCTACACCAGTTAGAAAAGGCACACATAGAGCTGTTTAACCCCCTCACCACCAGCCTTGGGGGCACGTATCCGGGCAAGTTATACGACTGCATCCTCGCCAACCCGCCATTCTCCGGCAAGGTACAGGACGAGAGTATCCTCGCCGATCTCAACTACCAACTCAATACCCGCGCCACCGAACTGCTGTTCCTCAAATGGTTCATCGACCACTTGGCACCTGGAGGACGTGCCGGAGTCATCGTGCCCAACGGCGTATTGTTCGGCACTAACAATGCAGCTACCAAACTGCGCGAACTGCTGCTCACCGAGTGTGATCTGCAAGCCGTCATCAGCCTGCCCAGCGGCGTATTCAAACCCTATGCGGGCGTGGCGACGGCGGCGCTGATTTTCGAAAAAGGCAGGGCGACGGAGAGCGTCTGGTTCTACGATCTCACCGCCGATGGCTACAGCCTCGACGATAAGCGCACCTCCATCGCCGCCAACGACATCCCCGATGTGTATGCCAAATGGCCGACGCGCGAGGAAGGCCCGAACAGCTACCGTGTGCCGATTGAAAAGATACGCGAAAATGACTGGAGCCTCGCCGCAGGCCGCTACAGGCCGGTGACCACAGAGGTCGCTAACCACGACGCACCGGCGGAAATTCTGGGCGACGTGCTCGAGTTGGAAAACGAAATCATCCGGCGCGGCAAAGCGCTGCTTGCGCAATTCGGCAAGAAGAAATGATGCGCTGGCCGATAAAACCGCTTGGCGAATTGTGCGATGTTGAGGGAGGCAACTCTGCCCCGCAAGGTGACGAGCATTTCAAGGATGGCACGATTCCGTTTGTTCGGATGAAAGATTTGGGCCGCCCGCACTTCACAAACAACCTAACGGAAACGGACGATAAACTCACCGAAGCAAGCGTAACCACGAATCGAATGAAGTTCTTCGAGCCGGGTTGCATCCTGTTTCCACGCAGTGGCTCTGTGGCGCTCAACCACCGAGCAATTCTCGGAGTGCGTGCCTGCATCGTCAGCCACATCGGCGTGTTGCAAAATCTCCGTCCAGAAATCACCGCAGGCTATCTCTATCTTTACCTCACGACCTTCGACATGACCGCGTTGTCGAAGAAGACGACGGGTGTGGATTCGATTGCGTTTGCTGATGTAAAGAAAATTCCTGTACCTGTGCCGTCTCTGAAAGAGCAGGAGCGGATCGTGAAGCTGCTGGACGAAGCGGACGAGTTGCGCAAGCTGCGCGCTCAAGCCGACCGCCGCACCGCTGCCCTCATCCACGCGCTGTTTCACGAAATATTCGGCGATTCTCTGAATAATTCGACAGGTTTAGAAATTAAGGAACTCAGATCAGTTTGCATAATTGGTGATGGCAATCATTCCAGCAACTACCCTAAAGCGAGTGAGATGTTGTCTTCTGGGATACCATTTATTCGTGCGGTCAACTTACAGGACGGAAAACTCGACGTTGCAGACATGCGCTACATCAGCCAAGAAAAGCATCTGAAACTTAAGAAAGGTCACCTAAAATCCGGGGATGTGCTTTTTTCCAATCGTGGGGAAATTGGGAAGTTAGCCATCGTACCTGATGAGTTCGACAACTCGAACCTGAATTCACAGCTTGCGTGGCTTAGGCCGGGGGAAGCTATTCTCTCGCAATACTTGTTTTCCTTGTTGTCAAGCGCCGGTTACCAAGCGGGGTTCAGAAGGTCACAACAGGGTGCGGCGTTGCAGCAATTTACTATCAAGCAGTTATCTGCGATCAAAGTTCCGATTCCCCCTATGCCGCTGCAACAAGAGTTCGCCCAACGTGTAAGCGAAATCCGCGAACTGGAAACCGCGCAGGCCGCCAGCCGCCAGCGCGTGGAGCATTTGTTCCAGTCCATGCAGCACCGCGCGTTCAATCAGGAGTTGTGATGCTCGTGCATTTTGTGCTTGTGGCAATATGTTAGTGTTTGATAAGACGGTACGGTTATGGTCGAGGGCGATTTACATAGCAAACAGTCAAAATGTATCGTCGTACAGTTACATATGAGTAGGGACAGAAAGTTTAAATCTTGCAACGTATTTTTATATTGGCACAAGTTGTGGGCGTTACAAAGTTAACTATAGTCAACACAGAGTGATACGTGATGTCACGCGACGAATTTTCAAAGGCTGTTAAAGATGTCCTAGCCATGAGGGTCGCGTTCCGCTGCGCAAATCCCACATGCGCAACACAGACAACTGGCCCGCATTCAGAAGCAAACCGCTTTGTAAATTTAGGAGTGGCAAGTCATATAACCGCTGCCTCGCCTAGCGGCCCAAGATACGATACAACATTCACGCCATCGCAACGTTCGTCGATTGAAAACGCGGTCTGGCTGTGCCAGAGATGTGCGAAGCTTGTTGACAACGATGCGTCGAAATACACCGTTGATGTCTTAGCCGGGTGGAAGGTCACAGCAGAAGCGAATGCTATGCGAAGCCTATTCGGCAATCCAGATTCAGAATTCCTGCCACAACCTGTTTCTGCAAAGCATGTGCCAATACCAAATATCGGCGGCCTTACATATGACGAAGCACGTACGCTTTTATTAAAAGCCGGATGGCAACCCCGCATGAATCACTGGACATACGCAAGCAAGTCCGACATGAAATATGGGAACGGCCTCCACTTCTGGGAAAAGGGTTACCATGAGATTCGCCAAGCAATGGGCACTGGCATGGGATTATGTAGTTTTGCATTTGAAGATGTATATGGCAACCAATTGATAGTAGTCACGGCAGGCGAGGTCATCGAAGAGATAAATGCGACAGCCCACGTTTGGCGTTGGTACTTTGAGACGAATGAACAACGCGCCTAGGCTGGCAACTTGAAGGCTGGTTCATCGGCGTTTACTCTTCCCTGACCAAGGCATCTCGCCGGTTCCTGCGGGCGCACCGGATCAGGTCGTTCGTACTGTCACCGAGAACAGCCGAACGCTGAAGTTTACGAGTCAGGGGTTTGAAAGTGAATAATGATTACCGCAGGTTCTAGATAGAGACACGATGTGAATAATGAAAAAGTAAAGCGGCTTACCCCGACAGGCGAAACCTTGCGTGAGTTGTTCTTAAAGTCTGGGAACTTGTGTGCTTTCCCCGGATGCTTACAGTTGATGATGGATGCTGAGGGTACTTTCATCGGGCAAGTATGCCACATCGCAGCGGCAGAGGATGGTGGTGAACGCTTCAACCCCAATATGTCGAATGAAGATCGGCGCCTGTTTTCAAATTTGATGTTGATGTGTTACGAGCATCATCAGAAGACAAACGATGTCAACAAATTCGACGTAAACAAACTTCGTAGCATGAAAGCAGAACATGAAAGCCGGTTTTCACGACCCGATCGCGCAATCCTGGAAAAGTTAACAGATTGGACGATGATGGAAGAGCCTACAGGCGCCTCCAATCTTCGTCGCATGAACGAGGTGCTTGAATTGAAGCTTTCGGAGGAGGAGCTTGATGATATGGTTCGTGAACTTGAGCCATATGTAAAACAATTTCGCTTAGTTCCGATAGAGCTCCGAACCTTTCTGGGCGCGATCATTACAAGGCTGACCCGAATGTCAGCTTCCGGCGTGACTTCAGGAAATAATATTTTAGTGAGTGATATAGAGCAAGCATTTCGTATTAATAGTAAAACTGTTGCTGAGAAACTGACACAGTTAGAAGCATATGGACTAGCTTACATTAGCGAGATGGACACAGCGACTGGACCAAAACCTGCAATACATATTCAAAACTTTCGCAGCGGTTGGCCATTTTGGTTGGATGTCATGGAATTTTGTGAACAAGCACATGAACCGTTGGATGCGTTCACGGAAGACATGGACTTTGGCAGATTGGACGCACCAATCTAGTGAGTTAAGCTTCAAAAATAATTGGGGCATACCACGGTATCTTGTCGATACCTACTGGAGAAAAATTTATGACTAGAAAGAGTAAGCAAAGTCCGTTCGAAGACTTGATTGATGTTGCTTCCATGCTCCCATGGTGGTTGGCTGTGCTTCTGGCGCTCATTGCATACTTCGTCCTCCACCACTACGCAACCGCTGAGGTAGCGCAATCAACTTCGGTTGCGCAACTGGGTGCTAACGTCGCACACCAACTCGGCAAGACTCTTGCGATGATTGGGCAATATATACTTCCCTTTGCTCTCGTTATTGGTGCTGGCATATCCGCTTATGGGAAGCATAAACGGACCGCGTTACTCACGGTCGTTCAGGAAGGCACTTCTCCTTCGGTACTCAATGGCAAGCCCTGGCAGGAATTCGAAATGCTGGTGGGTGAA
>ODAK010006586.1_pt1 | contig 11696 bp, 9 predicted proteins | sample 1539591 | NCBI WGS metagenome assembly ODAK01 (sample SAMEA3539303, study PRJEB22396) | soil metagenome | biome: tundra; feature: field; material: soil | place: USA | collected 2010-05 | depth 0.15 m | reverse complement strand
GTCCAAACGCGATGTAGTCGGCGGAAGTGCGGTCCGCCGCCTCGACTTGGTCAAGCGTGTGCGTCGACACTCCCACCCAGCGCTCGGATCCACAAATGGCGCGCGCTTCTTCGACGCCCAAGTCGTCTTGTCCCACGTGCACTCCGCCCGCGCCTGCCAGCAGCGCGATGTCCGGGCGGTCGTTGACAATGAACCGCACGCCGCGCCGCGCCAACGCACTAGAAAGTTGCCGGGAGACTTCGAAAAATTGGCGAGAGGCAGCGGCCTTATTGCGGTATTGAATCAGCTCGACCCCGGATTCTGCCAGCGTTTCGGCCAATACCAACTCCGACGTGGTGAGCAAAGCGGGGTCGATTATGGCATACAGGCGCGGGAACACAAGGTTCATATGGGCTTATCCGGCTGGCAGTGTGGCGAATCGGTCAAGAAAGTGGGTGTCCAGCCGTCCCTCGGCAAAATCGGGATCCGCGAGAATCTTACGATGCAAAGGGATGGATGTCTTGATGCCCTCGACCACGAACATCTCGAGGGCGCGCCGCATCCGCGCGATGGATTCGGCGCGGGTGTCTCCGTGGGCAATCAGTTTCGCCACCAGGGAATCATAATACGGCGGAATGACGCCATCGGCATGCGCGGCCGTATCCACGCGAATTCCAGGACCGCCGGGGGTGCGGAACACGGTGATGCGTCCGGCCGAAGGCACGAATGTTTCCGGATCTTCGGCATTGATGCGGCATTCCATGGCATGTCCGTGCGAAACGGGTCGGCCGACCACCTCTTCGAGCTTTTCCCCTGTGGCGAGGCGTATTTGGGATTTGATCAGGTCCACGCCGGTGACCATTTCCGTGACCGGGTGCTCCACCTGGATGCGGGCATTCATTTCAATGAAGTAAATCGAGCCGTCTTCATCCATCAGGAATTCCATTGTGCCCGCGCTGCTGTAACCGATTTGTTCGAGCGCCTCCACGACTTGCGCTCCCAGCTCCGCCCGCTGCCGGTGATCGATCGCCGGCGATGGGGACTCTTCGATGAGCTTCTGGTGACGGCGTTGGATGCTGCATTCGCGTTCGCCAAGGTGCATCACGCGCCCGTGCTTGTCTCCCAATACTTGAAATTCGATATGACGCGGCCGCTCGATGAATTTCTCGAGATATACATCCGGTATCCCAAAGGCCTGCTGCGCCTCGTTTCGAGCGGTCCCGAACGCCGTAGGGAGATCCTCTTCACTGCGGACGACTCGCATTCCGCGGCCACCGCCTCCCGCCGAGGCCTTTATGATCACCGGATACTTGATTCGGGCCGCTTCGGCGAGGGCGGCAGCCTCATCCGGAACGATTCCCTGCGATCCGGGCACGACCGGCACACCCGCAGCCGCCATTTCGCGGCGAGCGTGGTCCTTCTCGCCCATCATTCTCAGCAAATCCGGCGAGGGGCCGATGAAACAGATTTGCGAAGCCTCACACACCTCCGCGAAGTTCGCGTTCTCGGAAAGAAACCCATAGCCCGGATGAATGGCGTCGACATTGGTGATTTCCGCGGCGCTGATCACCTGGGGGATATTCAAGTAACTTTCGCTCGGTCTTGGCGGCCCGATACACACGGCCTCATCGGCAAAGCGCACGTGCAGCGAGTGCCTGTCCGCCTCCGAATAGACGGCCACCGTGGCGATGCCCAGCTCTTTACACGCATCGATGATGCGCAGGGCGATTTCACCACGGTTGGCAATGAGGATTTTTCGAAACATTTCAGGCCGGTGGAAGCAAGAACATGCCGTCTACTTCTTCTTCCCCGCGGGCCGTAGCGCAAATAGCGGTTCGCCGTACTCCACTGGCTGGCCGTTTTCGACAAGGATGCGCGCCACTTCCCCGCTGATATCCGCTTCAATTTCATTCATCAATTTCATGGCCTCGATGATGCAGACCGTCTGGCCAGCCTCCACGATGTCCCCCACACGGACATAAGGTCCTGCATCGGGACTTGGGCCGGCGTAATACGTGCCCACGATAGGCGACTTGATGATGTGCTGCTCTTCGGCCGGGGCTGCCGCGGGCTGCGCATTCTCGAGTCCTCCCGAAGGAGGCGCCTCTGCCGGCGGGGCTGGCGCCGGCGCCAGCGTTCCGGAAGAAACCCCTGTCGGTGCCGGAGGAAGCGCCCAGCCTGGAGGCGCGCCCGGAGGTGTGATGGCCTTTTTCAGCCGGATACGCAGGTCGCCATGGGCGTATTCGAACTCCTCGAGCCCATGCTCGGACATGAAAGAGAGCAATCGCTCCAGTTGTCCGAGGTCCACCCCAGGGACAGATAGCTCAGAGGTCTGCGGCGGTTTCTTGGGTCCCTTCATATGTTCAAAGTTCGAGAAATTCCCGCGAGGCGGTGGTCAGGATTTCGGCACCGCGTGGGGTTACCAGGGCATCGTCTTCGATCCGGATTCCCCCGACCCCTTCGATGTACACACCTGGTTCCAAAGTCACCACGTTGCCAGTCTCCAAGAGCTTCTTCTGCCCCCGAGCCAACCGAGGATCTTCATGGATTTCCAGGCCAATCCCGTGGCCCGTGCTATGGACAAAATAACGCCCCAACCCTTTGCGTTGCAGGACGCCTCGGGCTGCTGCGTCCACCATATCAGCCGTTACCCCGGACTTTAGCGCGTCTCGCGCGGCAGTCTGGGCTTCCAGCACCGCCTGATACCACCGGCGGACCCGGGAAGGCGCCCGCCCAACATGCACAGTACGAGTAAGATCGCTACAATAGTGGCGCAGTATAGCACCCAGGTCGAGCACGACCAACTCGTTTTTCCCGATCCGGCGCGCCGTGGGACGTGCGTGCGGGAGCGCCGATCGCGCTCCCGTAGCCACAATGGCTTCGAAAGACTCTCCGGAGGCGCCTTTTCGGCGCATCCGATAACCAATCTCGGCTGCAATCTCCAGTTCAGTGACGCCGGGCCTGATCAGGAGAATTGCTTCCTCCATGACCTCGGACCCCAGGCGGGCTGCGTCCCGAATTTGGGCGATCTCAAAGGGGTCCTTAACAGTACGGAGTTGGTCCACCAGGGCCTCGATGGGCGCCCATCGAACATTTTTTCCTGCGGACTTCTTGAGGACGTCCCAACCCGCCAGGGTAAGCCGCGAAGGAGCCACCGCAACCCTGTTGCGCCTCTTCTTGCGCAGATGGCTGCCAACGGCCCCCAATATGGGTCCGCGATGGATTTGCACCCGGACTCCCGAAGTTTCTTCCTTTGCCTGGATTGTGAACCGTCCATCGGTGAACAACGTGACCGATGAGGATTCCACCAGCAAAGCCCCCGAATCTCCCGTGAATCCAGTCAAGTAATAGACATTCGGCAGATGCGTTTCAAGCAGCGTGGTGGCTCCCGCAGCGTCGAGCGCATGGCGAAGGCGTCTTAACCGGGCGGTGGTCAATGTCTCCATAACGGGCGCGGGCTCTGCTTGGAGCCCGCCAGGAAAAAGAAGGAAGGAGACCGAGGCCTCCTCACGAGTCTCCCATATTGTATTGGGGGATTCCACCGATCACAAAGCACTCTTTGTTAGCATTGTGATCCACGGCAACGACGGTCCGTTGGCCGAGTTCATTCACTTATGAATAGGGCAGGTATCTCCACAGGTCGCTGAGAAGCCCATTACCATTGGTTCCGTCAGTTAGGGAAATGGGAGATAGGTCCACACATCGTCGAGGTAGCCGGGGGAGGCGCCTCCGGTGGAATCGTAACCCTCCCCGCCGAATATCCAGACATAGCCGTTCGCATCTGGCAGCCATATAGAGGCTCCTCGGCGTGCGCCAGCTACGTTGTTCACGAAGGGTATGCCGTTGGTTAGATATGCTCCGTTCTGGTTAGTGTTGCTGGTACCCTTCCACCAGATCCACTGTCCAGTGCTATGCTGATACTCCCAAATGTCATCCAGGAACCCGGTCGGGGCCGTGGTTACTGAACCGTATCCCCAGCCGCCAAAGAACCATAGATTGCTGGAGGCATCGGTCCATCCCACGGCGCCCCACCTCGAGCCGGGAAAATTCGCTGCTGCAGCGGCGGTCTGTGCGCCGTACACACCGGTCTGATTGGCGAGGTTGTTGCCCGATACCCAGGTCCACTGTCCACCCGTAAATTCCCAAAGGTCGTTGAGAATCGCCCCTGCAGGTCCGCCAGTTCCGGTCGAATCGAAACCGAATCCACCGAAGAGCCAGACGTTACCGGAAGCATCGACCCAGAGGACCCCTGCCTGGCGGCCACCGGGTGCGTTGGTCGCCGCCGCAGTTCCCTTTGTGCCGTAAACACCGTTAGGGCTGGCGAGATTCGAGCCGCCGACCCAGGTCCACTGGCCGCTGGCAATGTTGTATTTCCAGAGATCACCGAGTATGCCTATCTTACCAGCCGAATCGTAACCTTGCCCGCCGAATAGCCAAACATTGCCGGCGGAGTCCTTATAAGTGGCCGCAGCCCAACGTCCTCCAGGGATGTTGGAGGAGGAGGCAGTACCCTTCGTGCCATAGACGCCGCTCTGGTTACCCGTGCTTGAGCCCCCTTGCCAGATCCACTGGCCGGTGAACGTGCCCGCGCCGTTTGGATCAGGACCACCAGGAATCCATTTCCACAGGTCGTTGAGAACGGTGAAATCAAGAGATGAGGCATCATATCCCTGTCCACCAAACATCCAGAGATTGCCGGAGGCATCGGTCCAGGTCGAACTGCCCCAGCGAGAGCCCGGAGCTCCACCCGACGAGGCGTGGAGAGTTCCATAAACGCCCGATACGTTTGTTGCTTCCAGCGGGGTAGGATTCACTTCCCAGATGCCGGCGGTGTTGACGAAAGTAGGGAGATTGGCGGGGACCCAAACCCCGTTGAAAACCCAAAGATCATTCAGAAGACCCGCAGGTTGATTACCAAAAGGAGAAGGATATGGGTAGCCTGATCCACCGAAGAGCCACTTTCTCCCCTGCGCATCGGTCCAAGACGCGCCAAAGTCTCGGCCTCCTGGTGTGCCGAGATTCGGAGGTGGGACCACACCCGGAGGGAAAAGCGGCGTTGTGACCGTGGCGTAGTTGTTGGCCTTATTCGTCGCAGCGACATACCACGATAGCCAGTTCCAGTCGTTGTGTTGGCAATCGACAATAACATTTGAGATGTTGGCAACGGCAAAACCTGTGTTATTAAACAGGTTACAGGGCTGGGGCTGGCTCGTTGGCGGAAGGAACACGGAAACGTTGTAAATGCCGCCATTCGTCACCGGCGTGGCAAATGTGAAGGTGCTGTCCCCGGTAACAAAAAAATCGTCGCCCGCGTTGAGTTGCAATTCGAGGGTGTCGCCGGCACCGGTGACCAGACCAACGACCGAACCGCCAACGGTGTAGCCTGACTGCGGGCATATGATCTGTACGTTACTGACGTTCCCGCTCACAGTACCAGTGCCGTTCACCACAGTACAGGTTTGCGTCGGGTTGGAAGGCTGGGTCAGAATGGTGACGGCATAAGTGGTACCAGCGGTAATCGGCGATGAAAACGTAAAGGTGACGTTTCCGTAGCCCGAGACATTGAAATTATTACCACCATTATCCTGCAGGACCATCCCGGATCCATTGAGGCCGGAAATCGAACCGCTGATGGTGAGGCCATTGCCGCAATTAACTTGGACATTGGTAATATTGGCGGTGGCGGTGCCCGTGCCGCTCGTAACGCTGCAGCTCTGGGTGGGACTGGTGGGCTGCGTCTTCACGGTCACAGCGTAGGCGCCAGTCACGGCGGTTTTGAAGGTGAAGGCGCCGTTTGCCGTGATTGTAAGGTCGTCTGCGCCGTTATCCTCGAGAACCAAGCCGGTTCCAGTAAGGCCGATTACCGTCCCGCCGATGGTCGCTGTCGGGGAACCTGAGCCTGAGCCTGAACCTGAGCTTGAACCTGAGCCTGAACTTGAGCCTGAACCCAGACTTGTGGCTCTGCAGGCGGTCAGCAGAAGAGAGAGACAAACGAGAAAACAAAAGGATTTTATTACCGGCTTCTTGTATAGTTCTTGGTTCATCTGTTTCCTCGTTAATTGATAACTGTAAAACACGGGAACGCATACACCCCGCTCCGTTGCCTTCCTGCCGGAATTTCCGATTTAACGAACTAGCCCTAACCCGGCAGAATCCGCGGCGTAACGAAGAACAGCAACTCCTGAGTCGATACGTTGACTGTGGTGTGCTTGAACAGATTGCCAATCAAGGGCACGCTGCCCAGCAGGGGCACTTGGTCGACGCTGGTGGTCTGATTGGTGACCACCACTCCCCCAATCACCACCGTGGCTCCGTCGTTGATGAGCACCTTGGTTTGGGTCGACTGTGTATCAAGAGCAGGGGTGCCCGAAATGCGCGGGATGCCCGCATCGATTTGCGTATTCTCAACCGTGATGTCCAGGAAAACGGTGCCCTCCGCGGTAACCTGCGGAGTGACTTCCAGCTTGAGCACAGCGTCGATGTATTGAATGGAGATTGTGTTGTTGATGGTCGTCTGAATGGGAATCTGGGTACCCTGTTTCACGGTCAGCTTCTGGTTATTCTGCGTCACTCCCCTCGGCTCTGAAAGCACTTTGCCCAGGCCCCTGCTTTCCATCAAACTGAGCACAAAGTCGATGGCATAGTTGTGGCCTTGCGTCGAGAAACTGAATCCGCTGTTGGGTGCCGTGGCGCCTAGATTTGTACTTAGAGGAATCGAGTTCCCTCCCGAAGCAGATGTCGAGAATGGGGCGGCGATCGAGTGTATGATCGGGCTGACAAAGGTTGAGTTCCCGACCAATCCTCCAAGGACCGTATTCCCCGCGCTCCCTGTGGGCGTGGAGAACCCAAATTGAGTTCCGACTTCGCGCGCAAACGAACGCGAAGCCTGAACGACCCTGGCGTCAATTTCGACCTGCTGCGATTTTCGATCCAGCACGCGGAGCAAGTCGTCAATCTGTGGTATCGATGAAGGAATATCCCGGATGATCAGCGTATTCGAACGAATATCCGCCTGGACATCGCCGCGAGGTGTTAGGAACCTCTTGAGCGCCGTCACCATCAAAGGATTGGCTTGCGCATAGCTGAGGACGCGCGTGATGGTCACCATTTCAATCGCATCGCTTTCCGCCCTCTGCAAATCGCGGCGCTGGTCGGCTTCGCGCTTGAGGGTGTCCTGAGTCGCAATCCGGAGAACGTTCCCGTCGATCTCCTTGGTGAGGCCATTATTGCGCAACACAACGTCCAGAGCCTGGTCCCACGGTACCTCGTCCAGGACCAGAGTTACCGTACCCCTCACCGAGGGATCCAGGACCACGTTCAACCCGCTGATTTCATGGATCAGGCGGAAGAAATCCTTCAGGTCCACATCCTTGAGGTTCACTGAAATCGGATCTCCGGTGTACCTCTGCGGAGAAGCAGCCGCAGCCTGTGGCGCAGATGCCGGCCGATTTTGTGGTTCTGGCGCCGCCGGTCCATTGGCGGGGCGTGCAAACCCCAAGTCTATTCCTGTTAGCCAAGGAGGAAGGGGCATCTTCGGAACGGCCATCGCTGCCAACTTTTTCTGCGCGGGTTTTCTGACCGGCTGAAGCGTAGCCGGGGTTTCCAGCAACCCAGGCGCCGTGAAGGAAATCATCAACTGCGAACCTTCTGTCTGGGCGCTGAACGGAACGAGCCGCGCAAGATCAATCACGACGCGCGATTGCCCGGGATTGGGTTGCCCGATCCGTACGCCAAGTACGGGGGCGTACTCGCTCGATACGCTCCTCCGCGTAACCGCCAGCCGTGTATCCGCGAAGTCCAGAACCAGACGCGACGGTGAGTCCAGGCGAGATGCCTGGTAACGGAGTTCTCCTGTTCCGCTGATGCGCACAGTGGTTTGCTGCCCCGTGTGGTCCACCTCAACGTTTGAGATCGATGCCGATGGCGCTGCCGTGCTCACTGCCGTTTCATGAGTCCCTTGCGCGCTCGCGGGCTGAACTGCCACCGCAGCCGTTGCCAGCAGCAGGCAACCGAACCCGAAGGCCGGCCATTTCGTCTTCATTGCTGTTCTCCTGGACTTGGGTAAAGTCGCTTGGTCACCTGACGTTCGAGAGGTTTTCCAAATGCGTCTTTGCCAATCTCGTGGAACGATATGGCTTCGAGCGTAATGTGCTCGACCGAGCCGTCATACAGCTTGTCGCCTTCCCGCAGGAAATAAACACGTTGCTGCGGGTTCGAAACGATCGCGATCATTCCTCCCGAACCGTGCACAATGCCGTCAATCCGCAATGTGCCCACCACCAGTCCGGCTTTACCGGGTGGAAGATTTTCAGGCGGGCCATTGCCTGCCCTGGCTTTGGTGAGAAGCGTGTCAAAGGGATCGCGACGCGTCACCGAGGCCTTTTCCCCGGCCGGCTTTTCGACCGGAGGTTTCGCAGGCTTCTGTGACGCCGCTTTTGCGGGGGCTTTCGGCGTCGCGGCAGGCTTGGGCGCGGGAGCTTTGGGAGCAGCAGGCTGCGATTGCGATGCGTCGGGAGCCTGTTTCGCCAGCTCATCGCGCACCGCCGACGGCTGCACATTCGGATGTTCTTGCGCCAGAGCGCAGGCCGCCAGAACCGCCGGCAGGACCAGCAGCAAGAGTGTTCGCGAAAACTTTGCGACTCGCATAGTCAGTCGGCTCGATTCCGCCTAACGACGGGCGGGTTGATTCTTTGCATTTGCAGCCGGAGTTGTTGCCGAATCATCGGGCTTGCTAAAGAATGTTGTAATCAGACACTTGCCGGTCACTGTGGTGCCGGGTCGTGCGGGAAACTTCGAGTTCTTCGCATCGGAAAGACCAGTAAACGTCAGGTCTCCCACATTGATGATTCGGGACAGCCGGCTGAGCCGGGCAAAGAAATCCTCGATGCTGAAATACGGTCCGTCCACCTCAATTGTGAACGGCAGATCGTAGTGATAGTCCTTCGGAACAACCGCCTCGGCGCTTAACCTGCGGATCTGGACTCCCGAGGCCGCTGCCGCGCCTTGGAGCAGCCGAATGAACTCGTCCACTTCTTTTTCTTCAGGAACTATCGTCTTCAAGGTTTCCAGCTGCTTTTCCAGCGCTGCCATCTCCAGTTTGAATTCCGCATTGCGGCGCTCATACACTTGCAATTCATCCACTTGGCGGTTCAGGTCCGCCTCCTTCACGTGATTTTCCGCCACCGTGCTCCGAATGGACGTCACAGGAGACATGGGCACAAATTCTCCGGCTCCAATAATCACCAGCGCGAGCGCAAAAAAGACCAGCGCCTGCAGGTACCACGGATATTCGCGGAACGAGATCGCCATCGCTCCCCCTAGATATTCCCCACGTTGCGAGCCGGTGGCTTGTCAGCGGCAGGCGCGGTGGTCGCAGCCGGTCTGGCAGGCGTAGACGCCCCAGCGGGCTGCGGCAAACCAAACTGAGCGGTCAAGCTGAAATTAAAGATTTCCACGGCCTTATTGCTTTCATCCTGGTGTGATTCCTTGATTTCCACTTGCTGGAAATAACCAGAACGCTTCAATTGCGTGATGTAATTCGCAACCGCGTTGATCGATCCCGCCGACCCGTTAATGGTCAAAGTATCCCCTTTGCGCTCCACCGAGGTGAGCCAAAGCGTATCGGTACGGCTCACCGTGTTGGCAATCGCCTCCAGAAGTTCCTGGCCGCCAGTCCGGTTCCTCTGGAGCTGTTCGATCACCGAAATCCGTTGCTGCAAAACGGCCTTTTGTTTCTCGAAATTGTCCACCTGCTGCTTGAGCTGTTCGAGGCGCGCCTTTTCGCCCGTCTGTTTCCGGATGCGAGCGAGAACCTGATTATTTTCGCGTTCCATCAGCAAATAGTGGCCATAGAGGATTCCGACGCTCGCAACCAGCGAAATGACGAGCAGCGCAATCTGCAATGTGGCTTCCAATGGCACTGTCGAACGTGCCGCTTTCGGTCGCACTCTCCCCAGCAGGTTAATGCGGATCATGGTTCGTCAAAGCTCCTGAGCGCCAGGCCCACGGCGATGGCCAGGCGCGGGGCAAGTTCTCGGATCTGCTCTTCATTGACCCGTGCCGGGTTGATCACGATCTTGCGAAACGGATACATTTCCTCGACGGGAACCGCGAATTCTTCCCGGAGCACGTCCATCAGCCCCGGCACGCGGGAACTCCCGCCGGCCACGACAATTTTCTGGATGCTCTCGCCCGTCGAGGTCGCCCGGAAAAAGTCAAATGTCTTTTGGATTTCAAGGACCAGAATATCGGTCACCGATCGCAGGATCGTGCCGCGATGTTCCTCGGCGACGCCGGCAATGTTTTCGCCCTTCTTCAATCGTTCCGCGTCTTCAAAGCTCAGGTCGAGTTCCTTCTGCAGGGCGTCGGTGTATTGGTTGCCGCCGACGGAAACGTCGCGCGTAAACAGAGGGATTCCGCCGCGCACAATATTGATATTCATCACGCTGGCCCCAACATTGAGCAGCGCGATGGTTTGTCCGGGGTCCGGATCGTAGTTCACTTCAAAGCAGTTCTGCAGCGCGAACGCGTCGATGTCCACAACGACCGAATTCTTTCCTGCCTGTGCCAGGACGTTGGTATGATTCAAGATCTTGTCTTTCTTCACAGCCACCAGCAGAACGTCCATTTGCGAGTCCATGGACTCGAGCAGTTGGTGATCCATGTTGACATCGGCGATGTCGAACGGAATGTGCTGGCTGGCCTCGGATTGGATGCGATCGTACAGCTCCTCCTCGGTCATCATCGGGAGGGTGACACGCTTGACGATCACCGAGTGGCCCGAAACCGCCGTCGCCACATCCTTGGTCTTGATCTTTTGCGCGTCGAAAATATTGCTGATCGCGCCCGCCACCAGCGGCGCGTCCATGATCGCGCCATCCACAACCGTGTCCTGCGCCAGGGGTTCCAGGCCAAAACTCACCAACTCGTAGCCTTGTTTGGTGTTCTTTAGCTCGACCGCCTTGATGGAAGTCGAGCCGATGTCCAACCCGACTAGAGCCCTCTGTTTTCCGCCACCAAACATGTTGAAACCCCTCTAGGAGTCCCTTGCTGCTCGCCAGGCCGGTCAAATCCCGCCTGACTCAATCCATTCGTTGAGAAACTATGAGCCTAATCCGATCTAACAGCTCTGCCTGAGATTCTCGTTCCGGCATTACACACTTGGCTCCGCAGAACGGACGCCGCGTACAGCGAATTTGGCATCCGTCGCACCGAGTGTCAAGCAATCGGATTTGCACGTTGTTGTGAAGAATACGGGTTAGGCGGCTGAACTCACGGACAGGAAAAGGACAGAAAACGCTATATATTAGGTTTTGTGAATACTAGGACCACTATATGTAGTATAACTTTTGAAGACACTTCTTCGGGGACTTCCTGTTACCGTTTGAGGCCCAGCGTATGCCAAATCGCGTCGATGCGTCCCTTCGTACCCGCGTCCATCACAATTTCATCCGGCCACGGACGCCGGAACCCTTCGCTCTCCCACTTGCGCGTGGCATCGATTCCCATCTTCGATCCATAATCCTGGATGCGCGAGGCGTGATCGAGCGTATCGGCCGGACCCATTGTAAATTCCACATCCCGTTCCGGATCAATCGCACACAGCGACTTCCACACCACCTCGCGAAAGTTCTGTACATTCACATCGTGGTCCACAACCACGACCACCTTGGTGAACATCGCTTGTCCCAGCGACCAAATCGCGTGCATGATTTTCC
>ODAK010006584.1_pt1 | contig 11697 bp, 7 predicted proteins | sample 1539591 | NCBI WGS metagenome assembly ODAK01 (sample SAMEA3539303, study PRJEB22396) | soil metagenome | biome: tundra; feature: field; material: soil | place: USA | collected 2010-05 | depth 0.15 m | reverse complement strand
GCCGTGGCGGCGACCGCAATGCCGGCGGAGCGGGCTCGACGCGTGCTTCCACGCGATAGCGCAAGCGAGCGATGGGCTGCGCTGCCGGACAAAAGCACAAGCGGATCGAGCGTTGGCTCCCAGCCGATAACAGGCCGTGCCGGCGTTGACCGGTGCGCTCGCAATTGGGCGGTAGGACAAGTCAGTCTCCACCAGCGTCGGCGACTGCTTTCTGCGGTTAGGAGGCGTCCGCGGGACGCCTCCGGATAGCCAAAGCGAGGGTGACGCTCCGCGCATCTTCCACCCCAACAGAAGAGGGGAGTAAGAGAGCGGCGGGAAGTCGGACAGTGCTCGCAGGCGCAACCTTTGCGGCGGCAAGGTCTCGCTCCCGTGAGCGTCAACCGTTGACTTCGGACGACGTCTCGCTGCTGTTGGGCGGCACCAGCAGCGCGGCGAGCAGCCGCCCGATCGACCACACGGGGGTCGCGGCGCCTGCCGGAGCGCCAGCCACCACCGCCGGGAGGCCACGCGTGGACTCATGGCGCAGGGCAGAGCCTCGGTGGGTCCGGCATCGTGGAGTCGGCGGCTGGTAGCATTAACTGCGTACGCTTAGCTACGTCTGGGGCTGCCGGCGAATTGCATCACGTGCGGTGCCAGACCTTCGGGGAGGTCTGATGGTTTCAGCACGACGCGTCCGTTCGGCGGCGAGCTTGGTGTCACTGACGATGCTGTTCGCCGTCCTGCTCATCGTGGCGGAACCGGTACAAGCTGCTTCGGCTCAGAGCATGGCTGTACCGGCGTACTTCTACCCGGGCCCCTACTGGACCCAGATGGACCAGGCTAGATCGGCGCTGCGCATCGCGGTCATGAACCCGAACAGTGGACCGGGGTCTGCACCCGACCCAAATTACGTCAGCGCGGTCCATGCCGCCCAGGCCGCCGGGATCACCATCGTGGGCTACGTCTACACGGACTGGGGGGCTCGGAGCCTGTCTGCAGTGGAGGCCGACGTGAACGCCTACTACACCTGGTACGGCGTGAATGGCATCTTTTTCGATCAGACCAGCACCAGCTGTGCCTACTCGTCCTATTACGCCACCCTAAATGCCTTCGTCAAGGCCAAGGGCGGCACCGCACGGACAATTCTCAACCCGGGAACACAGACCAGCCAGTGCTACGTTTCTGACGCCGACATTCTCCTCACCTTCGAGGGCTCTGATTCGCAATATGTGCGTTCGTACTCGGCCCCTCGGTGGGTGGCGAGTTACTCGCCCTCTCATTTCTGGCACATCATCTACGGCACGCCGACCGCGTCGGCGGTGGCGCAGGCCGTCCAGCTCAGCAGGCAACGCGGAGCCGGGTATGTGTACGTGACTCCAGACACCTTGCCCAACCCGTACGACACGCTGCCCACCGCTGGCTATTGGAGTAGCGAGCTGGCCGACATCGGATGATGAGGAGCACGGGCCAGGATCTCGGTTTCCCGGCCCGTATCTCCTATCCCGCTCCTGGTTGATTTTCGCCTGGCTTGATTCGAGGGAATGGAGCTTGCCGGCGCAAGCTCTCCGGGGCGGAGAGGAACCCAGAGGCCGGCGACATGCCAGGCTACCGCTCCCGAGCGAGCTTCCGCGCCGGGGCCAAGCTGACACTTACTTTCGTTGCCGGCCTGACGCTCCCTATCAGCTCAGAGCAGTCGCTGGGGCGATCGGTCTCGGACTCCTCCCTCCGCCCAGGAGCGAGCGTGGGCCGGAGACGTGGCGCCGCCGGCTCGAGGCGGGCTGGAAGCTAACTCTCGCTCGTGGGCGAAAGCGATCACCGCGTTCGGTCGGCGCCCGCGCCTGCTTTCCATTGAACGCATGCGTCCGGCCGTCGCCGGAAAGCAGGCGTCCGGCGACGAAGCTGCCGGTGTTTTGCTGCCGTCGAACGCATGCGAGCGCATGGCGCACTCTCAGAGCATGAAAGGAGTAGTCCGGTCCCGGCCGGGTCGGGCTTTCTGCTCGCGCCAAGCGCAACTCGGGCTCGCGAGCGCGATGGCAGCGGTCAGACGAGTCTTGCCTCTAGGCAACTCTCCAGGGCCGGCGTCCGCGTGTGGCGGACGCCTCCCACTACCGGCTGGGACGCGCCTGGCCGGTCGACCTCCATCCGGGGGCCCCGCCGAGATCGTCGAGGCCGTCAATTCGCGCCCCGACGGCGGCGATCTCACCGGACGCCGACCCGCGGGCGACATGGTCGGCAGGCTCCCTCGAGTTCTCGCTGACCAGCGCTCCCGTGATGCTGAGATCGATGTGGCCACATTGCCGACGTACTCCGCGCCATCGGCGGCGTTCTGGCCGATCGTGACCGACGCGCCGGCCGGCCGCAGGCACGCATACAGCGTGGACAGCTGCCCGCCACTGTAGGGGTCGGTGCCGGTGCGCTTGTCCCACACAAGCACCTCCGACCCCCGATCACGACCGGCCGACCCTCGAGCCGTGGCGTCAGGAAGCGCCGCTCAAGCTTCTCACGAGACAGATCAAGCGCTTGTTCGTCGTCTTTCGACGTGGTTGATATCCGCACGGGGTACGCCATTGCATGAGCATGCCACGTCGTGCTGACACGTCCAGAATCGCCCTCTCATGAAATGATGTGCAGATCCGGGCTCCAGCGCCGCTTCTGGTTTCGCTGGATCCGCGACGCCGAGGTCTGGGCGCTGGACCTGGACGCCGTCCGGACTTGCGCTTTTTCTCGATTGGCTGGACGCCCGCCGGACTTGTGCATTGCGACGACACACCATGCGCCGGTGCTGGTCTCGCAGTTGGCGATGAGCAGATCGCCTGCCCGCCGGTCGCGAGTACTGCTTTCGTAGAGCACGCGTACGCAGCCGCCACCGTAGCGCGGATCGCGACGCGGTCTCTCGTCGGCGCACGCTACCCGACCGCGGGCCGACCGTATCGGCCGCCCCGCAGCGAGCGTCAGGACACCAGTTCAGTGAGAACCGCGCAGCAGCTTGCGCAGTGGCGCCTGGCGGATATGAGCTTGCGTCAGCGCTGAGTCCACGGCGACGACGGCCACGCCGGCGGCGAGGTTGATTGCGCTGAGCGCGTTGACAATATGCTTCATCGTTGCAGCCGGTGCGGGGGTCTCAGGCGATGTGTCAAAGCCAGACTTCATCGGCACCGCGCCACCCGGAGCCTGCTGCGCGAAACCGACCCCGCCCGCAGCTGTGGCCAGACCCGTGACGACGAGGGTGCCCAGTGCCACGTCCTTGGCCAGCACAAGGCGCTGCTCGCGCGGGCACAGCGAGCGGCGGTTGCGCCGTGCCGGGAGCCACTGCGCCACGAGCGTCGCCAGCGCCAGCGATTCCACGTTGCCGTAGCGCCGCCAGGCGCGGTTAAGCACTTTGCCGCGCTCGGCCTGGTCGCTCACGTCGGTGAGTGCCGGATGCATCGCCACGCGGCCGAACAGATTGCCGCCGATCAGCGCTCCCAGTGCGAGGTCCTCTGCGGTGCGCCCAGCGGTCGAGATAGTGTCCGTCGGAACTTTGATCTTCATCGCGCCCAGGTTATCCGATCCCATGTACCGGATAGACTTCCTCGGTGATCGCGGACTGGATGAAGGAGCTGGGTATCCGGCACGTCCAGCGTCCGCGGATATAGCGTGACCAAAGCCGGGTCCGCTGGACTTCCCGCCATCACGCTGGTACTTCGGCGCCCCATCCGCTTCAGACGACTGGTGAGATCAAGCGCGTAGCAGGGCCGCACCCTCGCGACACCGGGTCGCAGCCCGTGACAGGGTTCCACGTCGCCTCGGTCCACTCGATTGCGCTCGGGCCCGATAGGACGTCTTGTTCTACACCGTGGAGCAACTCTCCTTGCACGAACATACGTTCCTACTCGATTCGGATGGAGACGCCCTGAAGCCCGATCCCCAGAGTGCATCCCGCGCCCCCGCGGGGTTCTACGACTTGAGCGGAAATTCCATCTCCACTCAAGTCGAGTAAGGACATACGTTCCCAAACTCGCCGGGCGCATGCATGTAAGTCATCGCGGCGGCCGTCGGCCGGACGCTCGCGTTAGCCGGACAGCCAGAAGTCAGGTGCGGCGGACCAGGCACGCCTGTTCATCGTCGCCGAAGTGTAGGACCCGACAGTCCAGATCAAGGGCCAGGAGAAATCCGGCTCGGCTGGGCCGCACGCCTACTCTGATCGTCGCCGCGGGGTCGGATGGACGCCCCCCTATCAACGGCGAGCGGAAGCGCGGCGCACGCGGCGCAGGCCGCGGCCTGACGCATGCTCTTTCGTCGGGTGCGGCTCTAATGGAGTGACCTGGGACATATCCGCTGAGCGTCACAAAAGCCCTGCAAATTCGTACGTCATGACCCGCGCGGGGCGCCGCTTCATCGAGAGGAACCGAGGGCATTCCGGCGGCCCTGCGGCGTCTGATCGCGCCGTCGCCTTCTCCAAGGGCCTCCAATGCGCCCTTACCCTCCCGAAGATCGGGCCGTGACGCCGCCCGGACTCCCGAATCATCAGTGAATCCGGGCATTCAGACCTCACTCCATTAGAGCCGCACCCCTTTCGTCACCGACGCATTGGACCGGACGCTCGGTTTGCGACGCGAGCATGCGACTGCAGTCACGTGCTCAGACGCCCCTGGGCCATCTGCCGGCGGATGGTCTCGCAATTGGCGACGAGCAGGGCTGGCGGTGATTTCCGCCGCGGGTCCTGCATTTGTGTTGGCGCGGTACCGCGGCGAGTCGTTCGTATAGCCCCGGCGGATTCTGGCCAATCGCTCTGGGGACACGGGAGCCGTGCGTTGGGCGCCCTGTTCGCGCAAGGCAAGGCGAAGTCCGAGGCGGCGACGAAGCTCGTGCCACGAGCGAAGAGGGCTCGGTCACAGAGGCCGCCGCGCACGCTTGCCCGCCCGTGAGATGAGGAGCGGCTGGCTGACCCGCAGGTGGAGGGCGCGAAGCAGGCCTTGATGAACCGAAGGCATTTCTCGCGGCGCGGACCGCAGGACGGCGACAGAGTCACCCCGGCGGCGTCGCGATCCCCGTGCGGTAGGCGTAGTTGACTGCCTGGGCACGGTCGCGCAGGCCGGCCTTGGTGAACATGTGGTTGATGTGGGACTTGACCGTCGTCGGGCTGACTACCAGGCGTTCGGCGATCTCGGCGTTGGTCAGCCCCTCGGCGATCAGGGCCAGCACCTCCACCTCGCGCGGGGTGAGGTCGTCCGGAAGGGCGTGCTCCGCCGGAGGGCAGCCGGCGGCATCGGCGTCTCGGGCGAGGGCGGTCACGACGTGGTGCTGCACAGCGGGGTCGAGGGCGGCGCTGCCGGCGGCGACGGTGAGGATCGCCGCGCGGATGTCCTCGCCGCCGGCGTCCTTGGTCAGGTAGCCGCGGGCTCCGGCCCGCAGCGCGCCGAGCACGCTCTTGTCGTCGGCGTAGGTGGTAAGAGCGATCACGCCGATCTGAGGATGCCGCGCGTGGAGCTCCCGTGTCGCCGCGATCCCGTCCATCCGCGGCATCCGGAGGTCCATCAGCACGACATCGGGCCGGTGCTCGTCGGCGAGGGCGAGCGCCTCCTCGCCGTCCGCCGCGCTGGCGAGCAGCTCAATGCCGGCGAGCAGCCGCAGCAGCGTGCCGAGGCTCTCGCGGACGAGGCGCTGGTCGTCGGCGAGGATCACGCGGACCGGTCCGCGTTCGGCCCCGTCACCCGGCGCGCGAGCGGGCTCAGCGTCGATCATGCCGGCAGCCGCAACTCGACGCGGAAGCCACTGCCCGTCGGTCGGGCGAGCAGCTCGCCGCCGAGCAGCTCGGCGCGCTCGCGCATTCCCGTCAGCCCGTAGCCGGCGCCGGCGACGGCGACCGGAGCCGGTGGGGGCGTCCCCGCCGGTGCGCGATCCTCGACCACCAGCACGGTGCTCGCCGGCAGGTAGGACAGCTCGAGCTCGACCGACGAGGCCGCCGCGTGCCGCCGGACGTTGGTGAGCGCCTCCTGGACGGTGCGGTAGACGGCGAGGCGAGCGTCCGGCGCCAGCTCCCGCGGCTCACCCCGCACGGCAACGGCCACCGGCAGCCCGCTCTGTCGCGCGAACGCGTCGGCGAGGACGCCGATCCGGTCGGGCCCGGGGAGCGCGTCGCCGCGCAGGGTGGCGATCGCCTGGCGCGTTTCCTGGAGCCCGGCGGCCGCGATCTGGTGGGCCTGGTCGATCGCACGGGTGACCTCGGCGTCGGCGCCGTGGTCGGCGGCGAGCAGGCGGGTGCTCTCGAGCTGGAGCGCGAGCGCGGAGAGCGAGTGGGCGAGCACATCGTGCATCTCCCGCGCGAGCCGGGCCCGCTCGGCCACGGCAGCGGCCCGCGCCTCGGCCGCCCGGGAGGCGTCGAGGGCGTCCCGCTGATCCCCGATGTAGCGGAGCATGCGCATCACGAGGAACCACGGGACGACGCCGAACACGACCGTCACCGCACCGCCGGGCTGTCCCTTGACCACATAGCCGGTCACGTACGGGACCGTGTCGAGGGCGAGGATCAGCAAGCCCGCCCGCCGCTCGAGCCGGAAGGCGGCGATGATCGCGATGTAGTAAAGCGCGGCGATCCAGATCCCGTGGGGCTGGGCGGTGGCGAAAACCCCCGTGCTAACGATCGCGACGATCAGGGGCCACACGACCCGCTGCGTGGAAACCGGTCCCGCCCGGAACGGGTAGGCGGCGACCGCCGAGACGACGAGCGCAACGAACGAGACCAGGACGACGAGGTCACGTCCGTGCAGGCGGGGGTACGGGTGCGTCGTGATCGTCACCCCGATGCACAGGAGCAGGAGGGCCAGCCCGAACAGTCGTAACGCGACGGCCTCGATCGGCGCGCGGCCGTCCTCGTCGGCGGCGCCGGTGAGGAGGGAGCGACTCAACCCTCTGGAGCGCACTGTCATCCATCGCACACGATAGGCCCGGCCCACGCGCCTGTCATCTGCGCACGGGTGGATCTGTCGAGCGCGCGTCTCCACCCGTGGGCGGAGAGTCAGGTTCGGCCCCCGAGCCGATGACGGCGGCCCGGCCGGCGCCTACCGTGGCGGTATGCCCAGGAACCCGCTCATCACCGACGATCCGATGACCGACACCGACCTCCCAGCGCCGTCGCCGGCGGCGCGCGCCGTCGAGCTGACCAAGACATACGGGAAGGGCGACGCCATCGTCCGGGCGCTGGACGGCGTCACCGTCGAGTTCGCGCGCCACCGGTTCACCGCGGTGATGGGGCCGTCGGGGTCCGGGAAGTCGACGCTCATGCACTGCTTGGCGGGGCTCGACGTGCCGACATCCGGACGCGCGTTCGTCGGAGACCAGGAGCTCGGCCGGCTCGACGACGCCGGCCTCACCGAGCTGCGGCGTGACCGGGTTGGCTTCGTGTTCCAGTCCTTCAATCTCGTGCCGACCCTGACCGCGGGCGAGAACATCAGCCTCCCCGCCGAGCTCGCCGGGACCACGCTCGACCGGGCGTGGTTCGACTACCTCGTCGATGCCCTCGGCATCGCCGATCGGCTTGCGCACCGGCCGGGCGAGCTGTCGGGCGGCCAGCGGCAACGGGTGGCGTGCGCTCGCGCGCTCGTCAACCAGCCGGATCTGATCTTCGCCGACGAGCCGACGGGCAACCTTGACTCGAGCGCGTCGGCCGAGGTGCTCGGGTTCCTGCGGCGGTCGGTCGACGAGCACGCCCAGTCGATCGTGATGGTCACCCACGACCCGCAGGCGGCGGCCTACGCCGACTGGGTGGTGTTCCTCGCCGACGGGCAGGTGGTGAGCGAGCTGCTCTCGCCGACCGCCGACTCGGTGCTGGAGCAGATGCGGAAGCTGGGCCGCTGACATGCGCAGGGTCACGATCACGGGCCTGATGTCCCGGAAGCTCCGCCTCGCGCTCACCGCGCTGTCGATCGTGCTCGGGGTGACCTTCGTCACCGGCACGCTCGTCCTCGGCGACACGCTGAACCGCACCTTCAACACGCTGATCGGCACCGCCTACCAGCACATCAGCTTCGAGATCCGCGGCCAGGCGCAGCTGACCGGCGGCAACACGGCCGTCGACAGCGCCGCGGACCGCCGGCCCGTGCCGCAGTCGATCGCCGCGGCGGTGCGCCGGGTGCCGGGCGTCACGTACGTCCACGGCTCGGTCGAGGGGTACGCGCAATTCATGACCCGCGACGAGAACGCGATCGGCGGCGGTGGCACCTCCACGCTCGGCTTCTCGTTCGACTCCAACCGCCAGCTCTCCCCCTACCGGCTCGTCGCCGGCCGGGCTCCGAACGGTCCCGACGACGTTGTCATGGACAAGGCGACGGCGACGAAGGACCACTTCGCCGTCGACGACCGGGTGCTGATCAACCTGCCCAACGCGGCGAAGCGGTTCACGATCAGCGGGATCGTCACGTTCGGCAACGACAACAACCTCGCCGGGGTCACGCTCGCCGGCTTCGATCTGGCGACGGCCCAGAAGCTGTTCAACCTGCCGGGTCGGTTCGACACGATCAGCGTGCTGGCGGCCCCCGGGGCCGACAACATCAGGCTCGAGCGGGCAATCGCCAAGGTCCTTCCGCCCGGCGTGCAGGTCGTCAGCGGCCAGACCGTCGCCAACCAGCTGTCGAGCGCCGTCGACAACGAGCTGTCGTTCATCTCGACGGCCCTCCTGATCTTCGCGTTCATCGCCCTGTTCGTCGGCGCCTTCACGATCGTCAACACGTTCACGATCACCGTCAGTCAGCGGACCCGTGAGCTCGCGCTGCTCCGCGTCGTCGGAGCGAGCCGGCGCCAGATCTTCGGCTCGGTGCTGGGCGAGGCCGCCGTCACCGGTCTCGTCGCCTCGCTGATCGGACTCTGCCTCGGGGTCGTCGCGGCCCTCGGCCTGAAGGCGCTGCTGAAGGCGTTCGGGATCGAGCTGCCCTCGGCGCCACTCGTGTTCGAGGCCCGCACGCCGGTCGTAGCGATCGCCGTCGGGCTCGGGGTGACCGTCCTGGCGGCGATCCCGCCGGCGCGGCGCGCGGTGTCGATCCCCCCGGTGGCCGCACTCGTGGAGCACGACGCCGACGTGACGGAGGCGCTACGCCGCCGGCGCGTGATCGCCGGCATCGTCGCCGCGCTCGCCGGGGTCGCCGCGATCGCGGGCGGGCTGATCGGGCCGACGCTCGCGCTCGTCGGCGTCGGCGCGCTCGGCGTGTTCGCCGCCACCGTCCTGCTCGTCCCGATCGTCGCCCGGCCGCTGTCGAGCGCACTCGGGCGACCGCTCGGCCGGCTGCTCGGCATGCCCGGCCGCCTCGGACGGGAGAACGCGATGCGCAACCCGCGCCGCACGGTGCAGACCTCCGCCGCGCTGATGATCGGACTCGCCCTCGTCGCGACGATCACCGTCCTCGGCGCCTCGCTCAGCCAGTCGGCGGGCAACAGCGTCGACAGCGCGATCAGCGCCGACTACCTGGTCAGCGGCAGCGGCGGCTTCAGCCGATCGGTCGTGCCCGCCGTCTCGCGCCTGCCCGGGGTGGCGACCGCGACCGTGGTGTATCAGGGCCAGTTCGAGTTCCGAGGTGGCCTGTCCAGCCTGGTCGCGGCGTCTCCGGCCAACCTGTCGAGGACGGTCAAGCTCCACGTCACCGACGGTCGCGGAGCGGCCGCGATGGCCGCCGGCGAGCTGCTGACCGACACCACGACGGCGAACGCCGACGGCCTGCACGTCGGCTCGATCGTGCCCGTCACGTTCGCCCAGACCGGCTCGACGACGATGCGGATCGGCGGGATCTTCCAGCCCAACCCGCTGCTCGGCAGCTTCGTCGTCGGCGACCCGTTCTTCCTCTCCCACTTCGAGAACCCGCTGCCGACCGGCGTCCTGCTCAGCACGGGGCCCGGGGCCGAGCACCTAGGGCAGGCGCTCAACCGCGTTCTCCAGCCCGACGCCAACGTCGGGTACAAGACACGGGCGCAAGTCGAGAGCTCGCAGAAACACTCGATCAACCAACTGCTCGGGCTCATCTACGTCCTGCTCGCGCTCGCCGTGGTCGTCGCCCTGATCGGGATCGTCAACACGCTGATGCTGTCGGTGTTCGAGCGCACGCGTGAGATCGGCCTGCTCCGCGCGGTCGGGATGAAGCGCCGCCAGGTCCGCCTGATGATCCGCGCCGAGTCGGTGATCGTCGCCCTGTTCGGCGCCGTCGTCGGGCTGGTCATCGGCACCGGGCTCGGCGTCGCGCTCGCCGCGTCGCTGCGCAACAACGGCGTCACCACGATCGCCGTCCCCGTCTCGAAGCTGATCGGCTTCCTCATCCTCTCCGCGCTGCTCGGCCTCGCCGCCGCCACCTGGCCGGCCCGCCGCGCCGGCCGCCTCGACGTGCTCGCCGCGATCGCCACCGAGTGACCCTGGGCGCCGTCGTGCTCGCCGAGATCGCACCCCGGTTTTCCCGCATCGAAACACTCCGAGACGCGCTCCCATCGCTGGCGGTCATCGAAGCGATCCCGTTCGCCGCGAGCTTCCTCGCGGGGCACGCCCATACCAACTACCGCCAAGCCGGTGGCAGTCGCAAAGCGATCCTGCCCGACTTCCGCATCGGCGCCCACGCCGCCGTCACCGGACGACCGCTGCTGACCCGAGACCCACGGCGCGTCGCGACCCACATCCCTGGCACGATCCTGATCACCCCGCCCGACCGGACGTGAGGCACTCATTACACCGGTCCTGCTATTTGATCTCAGGGTTCTCACCCATCAGGTGGCGACGGTTCCCCTATGCGCGGACACCGGGGACGACTCGGTCGCGCCCGCCCGGCTGGTCAGCCCCCAGCGGTTCGCGGCCCGGTCGCTGGATCCTCGTCGACCTCTGTGGGATCGTCGATCCAGGCGCTGAACAGCGGCAGGCCGGTGAAGGTCGATTCGGCGTGTGGGGTGAACGGGGCTCGTCCCGCGAACGCGATCGCGGCGTAGGGATGGTCAAAGCGCAGCATGGCGGAGCGCTCGATACCGAGCTCCCCTGGCGGGCGCTGAAGGCTGGCGCGGACGGCGAACGCGGTGACCGCGGCGGCCTCAAATCCGTAGCGGGTAAAGGACGCGATGGCTCTCTGGACCGCTTCGGTCTGATCGTCAGGTCGCGGCCCGATCAGCTGCCGCAGAACCTCCAGCGCGGGCGCCGTCGCGAACGCCGGGGACGTCGCGAGATTGAGATCGCTCTCAATCTCCCAGGCCGGAACGCTCACGCCCGCGATCCGCTGCACCCGCTCACCAGCGACATGCGTCGAGATCTCACGCTCGCTGATCTGCCACGAATGACCAGTCCCGACCGGCAGATCAAACAGCGAACACGCGGGCGGGGCGCACCGCCGGCGCGCGCACGCCGCAACCTCCAGACCAGCCTCCAGCACCGCCGCGCGCTCCACATCGGGCTCGGCGGACACCGAGACGACGGTCAGATCCTCACGCGCCACAGCGCAGTGGACGGCCACCACTCCGGCGGCCTGCGTGGTGGCCAGCATCGCCCGCCGAAACGGTCGCGGGTCCCAAAGCAGCCGCTGCACATGCCCTCGCCACGGACTCGCTGGCGCGAGATGCTCCCCCGCCGCGACGACCTCGAATGGGCGCTCCCAGGACACGCGAGTCGCCAGCGCCGACGCCAGCACAATCCGCGTCAACCCGTCGATCGCCATCGGAAACCGCCGGATCAGGCCGCCGGTGTGCTCATCCGCCCAAGCATCAGCCTGCGCCTGGGACGGCATC